>JAABUY010002491.1_pt1 | contig 21736 bp, 19 predicted proteins | sample 5560271 | NCBI WGS metagenome assembly JAABUY01 (sample SAMN10711886, study PRJNA513374) | rock metagenome | isolation source: Antarctica rocks | place: Antarctica: Victoria Land, University Valley | reverse complement strand
GTCCTAGAGTATTCAAGAAGTCGGATGATATGATGAAGTTGACGAGACGGAGAAGCAAAGAGAATGTATTGTGTGATTCTTAGCTGCTGCAAGCCTGCAAAGCATCAGCCTCTTCTCAATGGAATGAAGCTTCTCAAGTATATCAGAACAACTGCCGATGCTGTTCTGTGTGCGCTGTCGAGATAGATAGATTATGGAGAAACAGTTGAATGAATTTGGCGGGCGGCTCATGAAAAGTCAACTCCGCAAATCACATGATGTCTGCCCCGCTTCATCTTTTTCTCCACTTCAATTTCAATCCTGAGAACAGCGACCTTTGATCGCAGGTTCTGTGATAATTCGCTGTGATATAATTGTACACGCTATCAAACTTCCCAACCTCTCTAGCTTTCTACATTTCATTTGTGAGACTTGAAGCATCAGCATGACGTCAACACTTTCAACTTCTAGCAGCACTCTATCAAATGATACTGTCCTTGAGACTACCCCTAGGCTTTTAGAAGATGTGAGTAGAATCAGCTCACTTATGTGTTCATTCTAAGAGAAGCTGGTGCAATAGACTTCCGCAACGACCAGTCCCTCCACAACCTCGTCTACTTCGCTCAGTACGTCTTCTCCTCAAGAGGAACAATCTATTCGAAAGAGACAACGCGAGCTCGTTGCCAATCCACCCAAGCGCGCCAAACGTAGAACCAAGAATGCCGATCTGCAAGCTGTAGCGAAGACAGTAGCCCCAATGCTTGCGGCCCTGGATCGAAAAATCCGGTGGATGGCGCTTCTATACTGTACAAATACGCAGCACGCTGCAATTATTCGAGAGGCGTATGGCAAAGATGCATCGACCGATTCATACGAGTGGATTGTGGCTCGCACGAAGGTTTTTGAAAATATCAAGTCGTACAAGAACAAGACGATTGGCAGGATGCTTGTATGTACTTAGCAACGAAGTAAGATAGTTATTGCTACTGATACTTGATAGGCGCATGTTCGAGAAATGCGTCTAATTGACATCGAGAAGGGTGGGATGATGGCGGGGGTGAAAGATGAGAAACTTCTTCACGACTACTTCTGCGCAAAGTACAATACGGAGAACTTTCTGTCGGTGTGGGGATTTATGGATGGCTATCTGGATGTCGAGAATAGTTCAGAATTGGGGGCCTATTTCTTGAAGAGTATGCACATGTACTCTAAGTTGAGGTTCGGTGTTGACTTTGTAATAGATGTTTATTCCAACTTTGCCACCAGGTTGCTGGTTGCTGGTGGTCCTGGACAAGCGGATTCCCGTAAAGAACTGCTTGAATTCTACGATACTATGACAACGAAAAGCGAATATGATGCTGTTGATAAGTCGTGCTTCGCGGCCTTCGATGAAAAAGGCATGAAGCAGAAAGATTCAAAGAAGAAGGTTCGAAAGCTTCTACCAGCCAATGACACGCGCTATCATGTCTCTGGGCCTCCACCACCAAAGGCAGCTCCTTCACCACCACCGCCAGTAGCTTCTCTATGATTGGGGGGGGAGGGAGAGGGCGTTGAGCGGATCTGATGTCACTGGCTCGTCTTGAGGTTAGCATGGTGCTGGGGAGTGGGTTAATTGAGGGTTGCTTTATGCTTGATCGAATATTGTTGATTTTGGAGCGATGCATTATACCCATTTGCTTTTCATGCTATCTAAGGTATTCTACTACCTTATCTCTTAACTAGTTATGCTATAAAACTGCAGAGATTCTCTAGCAGATGCTCTTAATCACTCCCACATCATCTGATCTTCTCCACTGAATGAAATGAGGCAACCCGTCGGGAAAGTTAACCCCGGCAACGTCTCGAAAGTTGAGACGGTGTGAGAACCATGTAGGGAAGGGGAACTGTTGGCAGAGTGAAACCGTTTCTATCTATTTGCACCGATTTTGATCGGAACGGTGATGCAACCGTTCCTTTTCATCTACCCTATTTCGGAACATTCTCGTTCCTATTGTTCACAGTCTATTTATGAAACCAGTGTTTATTCAGTTCCGAACTTTGCTAATGGTGTCATTACAGTATTCAAATAAACCACCGTATCGTTACCGTAAAAAGACCCCCGCAATACCTAGATAGGTATCTAGGTATTGCTGGCGACAGGCCGGCAGCTAGGTCAACCCCTCTGAGCTAAACCAGCTGTGGTTAGCTTGCTTATAGTATTCTTTGAAGGCTTTCAATGGTTCGAAACTCGTTGAAGGCAGCCAATAACTCGACTTTTGAAAAGGTCTCGTCAGTCGTCACCCATTTGAACAGCTCGGTTAACCGCCTCCGAATGCCAATGCTTTAAAATACACACACATCTAGCGGCTGGAATGATCTTGTGATCTTCGCAGTAGCTTAGAAATTCGCGTGTATGATGAGATCCATCATCCATCACAAGCATTCTCCAAGCTGTTGATGCTTTTGACTACCCCTTTGACCGCCACAGAGTCGACCCCCTTTGATCAACAGCTAGGCCAAATTTGGTAGCAGCTTGACCAGATGGGATACCGGTGCTTAGAAAACCGGGCTGTCGCCGACTCGCCGAGTCCAAATAGATGCTCGTATGCTTAGTCATTGGTGGGGTTCCCTTACTAGCATTGTAGATTTGTAGATCATAGGGGTGGCCGACTTTGTGGCGGTCAAAGGGATAGCGATCGATCGAAGTGCTCCAGCCATCGAAGGGAAATCCAGTCATTTGAATAGCCTGTTTCAGAGGTAGTGACTAGCATGTCGTCATCAAGGTTGTTGAAATGGGGGGCCAAAATTTGCGGGTAGTATATGCTTGCCCCCTCCATTGATGCGTTCGATGCCCGTCAATGACTCTCTATTATCCGGCGGGCCCCAGCCCTATCAGCCCTACTTTCTGATGTTTTTGGTGGGGATGCCTCGGCCGAAATTAGCGGGTCGAACTTATTTTATGATTTCTGCTGATGATTCTCGGTGTTAATTTGATAAAAACATGGTCACCTCGCTTCTTACTGTTGCGCTGAGCATTTTTATCTCTTGTTGCATGTACTGGTTAACAGTTAGATACCTGGCAAATCAGGTGAGTGTACAATTCTCGTCATGCACCCGGCATAGGATGCCATAGTTCATGGCTCTCGCTGCAAGGTTAAACACACGCTAACTTTCTTCAAGACAGATATTGCATTCGGCCTTCAACATGGTTGCCTTCCTCCAAACCGATTGCTCACTGAGCTTCCACTTGGCGTTGATCGTCTTCGTCAGATCTTTTCAGCCGATGCCGATAACCGCTTGATGGCCCTGTTTCTACACCATTTCCGTCGTTGGGGCGATACATTGGATTATGTTTTTCTAGGGATAAAGTCTTTTGGGACAATTGACCCTCGAAACCTAGAGGCGATGCTTTCCACGCAATTCGATGGTTGAGTGAACAACTCCAGGACCTATATTGACACTAACAAGTTTAGACTTTGGTTTTGGTCCTCGTCATAACATCTTTTGTCCGTTACTAGGCGATGGCATCTTTACTCAAGACGGCGCGGCTTGGAAGCACTCTCGAGAATTGCTCAAGCCGCAATTTGCCCGGAGCAACTATCGCGATCTAGATCTCTTCAAGGAGCACGTGGATAATTTGATTGCACGGATTCCGCAAGATGGTTCATCTATCGATCTGCAACCGCTCTTCTTTCGATTCACCCTTGACACGATGACTTCTCTTTTATTCGGACAGTCAGTGTACAGCCTGAAGTCAAACGCTATCGGCGACGAGAAAGAATTTGCAGAAGCGTTTAATTTAGCGCAGGAATATATGATGAAACGCTATCGACTTCTTGATCTATACTTTCTCATCGGTGGGCGAAGTTTCTTTAATGCCTGCAAGACGGTACATAAGTTTGTGGATCAGATCATTGCGCATGGGCTCATAAACATCGCAAACACTAAGCAGGATAAGCCCGATCGATATTTGTTTCTGGATGTCGTGGCTCAAGATTGTCAGAACAAGGATGCACTACGAGATCAACTTTTGAATATCCTGCTGGCTGGGAGGGATACTACAGCGTGTTTACTGTCGTGGACATTGTACGTCAAGTCCAATAACTCAGCCCCTATTCACATCGTTCCGTGAGCTGTTGGGAATCACTAACTCTGAGAATAGTCGTCTTCTCGTATTACATCCAGCAGTTCTAACTAAATTGCGAGATGAAATAGAGGCAGTCGTCGATGGAAAGCCTGGCTTGACGCGAGAAGATCTTAAAAAGATGACATATCTGTCAAACATCCTCAAGGAGAGTACGTTAAACCCTAGCCTAGCTGTCGTAGATAAATATACGGGTCTCATCTAATACTGCAAGCTCTTCGCCTTTATCCCTCGGTACCAGTCAACAACCGAGTTGCTTTAAAGACTACCACCCTTCCCACCGGCGGCGGTCCAGATGGAACTTCGCCAGTACTGGTACGTCGTGGCGAAGCCGTTGCATACTCTGTCTATGCACTACATCGCCAGAAGCATCTATATGGCGAGGATTCGGAAGACTTTCGCCCCGAAAGATGGGAAAATAATCTGCCATTGTATGGCAATAAGACCGATGCTAACTGGGGCTATTTACCTTTCAATGGAGGCCCAAGGGTTTGTCTGGGTCGTAAGTCTCAAATGAGCTTTTCTATATGAAGTGATCTGCATTACAATACTGACAGCTGCACCGATGCGAATAGAAGACTTCGCTCTCATTGAAGCCTCATATACCATCGTTCGCATGCTACAAAAATATTCCGTAATCAAGAGTTCGGAAAACCAGGTATATGAGAAAGTTGGGTTTGAGCAACAGAAAATGACGCTGGTAATGGCGGCTGCCAATGGCTGCGTGTTGCAATTCAGATGACATAAGATATATAGTAAGGCAAACATTCCGAGAGGGATAGAGATGACGAACGCCCCCTTGACGAAGCTAAACAGTGATTTAGGGAACAGTCGTTACGTGGAATGATTACAAGAAGGGGAACTTGGCGGGGAGCTTCATGGGGAGCTTGGTGGGAAGGTTGAGCTTGATGGACCATTCCCTTGCCATGATCCATAATTGCAAAATCAATGTTACAGCGGGGTGAGCGAAGGAGGTTTTGGCCCCAACGTCTAACTGGACCCAACCCGTTAGGTTTTGCGTGGTTAGATTGGGCTGATAGAGTTTGAAGTAGCCAGTACAAGTCAGATTGTTGTCTCCGCAGGTTTGCAGGTTGCATCAACGCAAGGCTAGCCCTGGCTGTTCTATGACAGATCATTCTCTCATTAACCACGTCCTTAACTCTTAAGTGGCGAACGACTGATACAGAATATCAAGGCAGATGGTTTTTTCTCTCTGCAAGACGCGACTAAGGGTTCAGAGGCCGAAGAATTTGTCGAGTTTTGCAAAGTCTCGTTTTTGCTGACCGATGGTTGGGACAAGATGCGAGATTAGATAGGTAGGTATACAAACACAGTAGGTAAAGCTGCCATCAGCATGTGGTGGGGCCGTTTATTTACCTACCTTAGATTCTCAAAGGGTAGTTGAATCTCTCGACTGCATTTACTGAGATGTTACGATATTTACACGGTGTTAACAGTCAATATTGAGAAAACGATAAATCTTCTAGAACGCCGCCAAGTTTACTGAACGTTCTCACATTAAATGATCCTGGCACAATATGGAGATTAGGAATAACGGTGATGACCTGGTTCGCATATTATGGTTATTCTTTTAGCAATAATAAGGTAGAGCTTATTATGACGCAGTAATCCATTGTTACAGAGAGAATTTCAGTACTATTATGTAATCTAACAGTATAGCAAAAAATACTGTAAAAATATTGTATCTCAAAGTTCACTAGTTTCTTTACTGTTCCAAATTCGGGAGCCGTGATTTAACAGTACTCGCAACTCTGCAAGCTTCCATAAGGTAGAATCTAACCAGTAGAAAACCAAGAATACAGAAGGTGATAGTTCTTTTATTGACTCGAGTGCGAAGCTATAAAGCTACAATAGACACTCGCTATATATGTAGGCCTGGTTACCCACAGATTATACAATCGCCACCGAACTGTACCATCCTCAAGACAGGTCCTCAATACACGAGATTCCTCCTATTCGTATCCCCTCCTTCAGTACTCCAGGATAGCTGGCCTTTGTAGAATAGCCCCACGGAAACGAAAAACCACCGATTTTTTTTTATTCGGTGGAAACTCTAAACCGTAGAAATGCATCGATGTCTCTAGGTATAGAGGCGTATGAGGGAGACTGACAATTGGATCCAGTCCTGCACAGTCCCTGGCTCTCAAACGACACATCGTTAAGTCTTGATTCCCCCTCTTCCTGAGCATTCCAACTTTTCAACCAACTTGTATACCTTCCATCGTAGTGAGCGCTGGATCTAAGAGCCAAACTTCTACCGAAGGCCACCCTATAGCTCATATAGTGTGTTTATTGGCAAAGCCTCTTTCCAAACAGAACAGTGATTTGAACGAAACGCAGTCAAATAAGCCTCGAGAGCTTAATCGTCGAAGATCGCTGAGAGTCCCTATCGATAGAACTTCGGCATTGAGATTATATAAGCCGTGTGGTGAGGACGCAGTATCTTGCCCCTTGGCTCGGTGGCTTCGATGATCGTTGTAACAGTCGCACATCGCTCGATAAAGATCGTTAATAGGCGTCTTCGGCTGTGTATCGTCGGGTTCGTGACTCTTCTTAGCTCTGATAAGAATAACCAATTGTTATCAGGTTCCCAGCCGGCACCACGTGAAGGTGAGAGTCTTGCCAGCCAAGAATACAGAAGGAAGAAGACAGTTTCAAGCTGTATCTATAGTCGGAATATGCGACACACGTTCGAGACATCTCGCACACATGCTGTCGAACAAAGACTTAAATTCCCTTTTCATTTCGTTGAACTTCTCTTCAACTGAAAAAAGAGTCGAGCACACGTAATCAAAATCTTCTTCGCTAATCGCCTTGACTTTTTTTGCCACGTCGAAGCCGATTATTCCAATATTCTTCATCTCCAAAGCACTGGAACTTTTGTCCTGAAGCACATCATCAAAATGTCTTGCGCAGATAGTCGCGACAGTATCACGAAGTTCTTCATCATTGTCTGGTGTTGAATCGTATGCTAATATGACAATTGCAGGGAAATCGTAGTGAGGCCAGATAGAATAGGCTAGGCTTCTGAATTTGGATATTGCTAGCTTCTTTAGGTCGGGAATAAGATATTTATCCGCAATGGCATACACCGATATGTCATTCAGCATAGAGCGATGCCTGGCGTGGACTTTCTCCCTAGTTATATCGTACGTGTTGATACCAAGGTTTTTCGTGTTCCCGTCTTCGTAGTCATCTTTGTAGAAATACGATATCATTCGCTCAACAGTATCCGGATCATCATCAACTAAGTCTATCTGCCGGGTTTTGGCTTCCTATTGTTGTTAGTCATCTGCGGTAATTAGAATATCATAATGACATACCCGAAACTCTCCATAGCACGCCACTTTGAAGAATGGACTTTTTAGGCAAAGAGTTGCACGATGCACTTCAAACTTGATTCCTCCACACCGAAGAATAAGATCTGAGTTATTTGCAGCCATATTCTCTTTATTTTCAAGAGACATGAAGAGACTATGGCTTGAACCACTGAGGATTTTAGAAGCAGGAAGCTATTGGTATATGAGGGTCAGAGCGAATATGTGCATGTAGATATATTGACTATCTAGTAGATGACTTTGTTGAAGACTACAGGTCGGCTGACCCACGCTAGAGGTCGGCAAAATGTCCGATCATGTCACCCGACCATGCGCATAATTCCGCGTTCCTGAGCTAAAGTATTGGTAATCTATACACCCTCCTTTGCTTACATGTACACTCTCCGAGAAACCTGAAATTTTCATTCCACATCACTCAGTTACACATCAAATCTAGTAGGCAATTCAAGGGTTTACATATGATTCTGAGCAACCTCTCCACAGTAATTTTGCACTGTTTAAAGAGCTTCAATTTCGTGTTCAAAGAGCTTCAATATCGCTGTTTCAGCACCTTCTTCGCTACATATGAAACGCTGCAAACAGGCCTGCATTCGTTTGGATGAAAGGGGGTGCGGCAGCACATTCACCTCGCTGCTCTTCATCTCGCTGCTCTTCACCCCTTGCCCGTGTGAGACCTCGATCTCGACCCCGACCCCGACTTCGCCCCCGCCTCTGCTTCACCCTCTGCTGTAGCCCTTGCCCTTGTTGTTCCGCCTTCATCAGTACATGTTCTTTGTGTAGAATTCTTGAACTCTTGCTGACGTCTAACGTCTCGTCGTTCTCTTGCTTCTACGAATCTATTCTTTGATCGAATAACAGCGGGGTTTTGAACTTGTAAAAGTGGATCTGACAGAGTTTCACATCATCATAGATCTCCCCCGAAACGGGAGGTGAAGCCAAAGACATGGGGCCAGCGAAGGCGATGCTGACAGGTGGGGCGCCGGTGAGAATGGTCATGACAATGGCGATGGCGATGGCGATGGCGATTATGAGTGTCAGAAGGAAGGTTTACAACAAGTCTGATGTGTGGGTTTACTAGGCTAGATTAACCGAATTTGAGGCTGTGGGGATTCTAATCACAACGAGCTGGGGGCAGAGGGCGAGGTCCCGATATCCGATTTTGACTCCATGTTCGATGGTCAATAGCGGTTCTTAAACATACCCCTTGTCATGATGTTCAGCCAGCTCGGCTTGCCATGCACTGAAGTTCAGAGGTCCCTTTTTGACCAGTGAGGCCTCGTTGAGCTGATAGGGGAATGACTCCAATATCGACGCTAGCGAAGCCGGCACCCGAAGTTGGGACCGTGCCTAGATGATCCAACCAGTGAAGTTCGTTGATGGTATGCTTAATTCTCTAGAGGTAGCACTGAACATTAAGAATACAGAAGAAGAGAGGTGCAAGAGCTTCTATTTATGTAATGTTCAGAGTATACGCTAGGCCTGAAGGGGACGGACGTGTTGTGACACAGAAGAGTGAAGAAGATGTTGGGGATTGAGCGTTGACTGTGAATTGGGTTGGCTCTTTGGCCCTAGTCATGTTGGGATCGTGCCTACCTTTTAGCTCCGTTTTTCTGCAAAGGATCGTTCAAAAAAGGAACTGCCGTCCTTTTTAGTGACACATGTCTTATTTAGGGAGCCAATACCCATACACCTCCCTGGCTTACATGTACACCCCCTCGGGGAAACCTGAAATTTCCATTGTGCATCACTCAGTTACACACCGTAATCCAAGTGTTTACATATGATTCTGAGCAACCTCTTCATGACCTTCCCCACAGCCTTAAACGGTTAATCTAGCCTAGTAAACCCACACATCAGACTTGTTGTAAACCTTCCTTCTGACACTCATCATCGCCATCGCCATTGTCATGACCACCCTCATCGGCGCCCCACCTGTCAGCATCGCCTCCGCCGATCTCATGTCTTTGGCTTCACCTCCCCATTTCGAGGAAGATAAGTTCTCACAGTATGAACAGATACTGATGAAGGCGGAACAACAAGAGCTACAGCGGAGAGTGAAGCAGAGGCGGGGTCGGGATCGAAGTCGAGGTCGAGGTCTCACACGGGCAAGAGGTGAAGGGCAGCGAGGTGAAGGGTAGCGAGGTGGACGTGCTGCCACACTCTCTTCCATCCAAATGAATGCAGGCCTGTTTGCAGCATTTCATATGTAGCGAAGGAGGTGCTGAAACAGCGATATTGAAGCTCTTTGAACACGAAATTGAAGCTCTTTAAACAGTGCAAATGTAAGCGCCAGGGTTAGGATCCCTGAGCCTAACTAATCGAACCATTCAGTTGACTAAGTGGATGAACCGCTTGACCAACTGTACGGCAAAAGATAGCAATTGCGCTAAGCTATGCTTAGAACGTCCCTAATACCCTCTATAACCAACGAGCCAAGTGACGTACTAGGTATCAAACCTAGGATCGGATCCAAGCGTTGATCCGGTCCTAACAGCAAAACTACTGTTGCTCGGAATCATATGTAAACCCTTGAATTGCCTACTAAATTTGATGTGTAACTGAGTGATGCGCAATGACTCTCTAGCAAACACCACCTAATTTAAAGTATCTAGTAAAAGTGACCGAGGGTCGGTGGAAAAAGTCGTTAGACACCAAATTAAGCGATCCCCGCCAAACACCACCAATAATCTATGGAGAAATCCATCAATTTTCTACTATTCTGTCTTCTAAAACTGAGCAGAGTATCCATTTCGCTCCCAGCACTGTTGTACCCTATCGTGCCAATTTGGCTTGCCTTTTTTGACCCCCCGAGCATCCTTTTTACCCTTTGGGCTACCCAAAATGGACTCATTGACCTCCTCCAAAGTAATCTTCTTCCACTCCAGTTCTATGGCCTTTCGTAGCTGCTCCGGGGTCGTGCATTTATGACGTTTAACGCGTGACTTCAGTATACGCCATACGTTTTCTATGAGATTCAAATCTGGTGTTCGAGGCCGTTTCATAACGATGTGGTTGATGTTCTCCAGAAACTGCTAACAAATTTATGTGTTTTTGGTGGTGTTTGGCGGGGATCGCTTAATTTGGTGTCTAACGACTTTTTCCACCGACCCTCGGACGCTGCCCGCAATGTGCGCCCTCAAGACCTTCCGACTGAGTATACTACATATGGAGCGCTGAATATACTACAGATGAAGCACTGAATGTACTACATATCAAGCATTGAATTAACTACATATGAAGCACTGGAGGAGCAGTGGGGTAGATTCTACAAGTCTGGTTCATATTTTGCACTTTTTGAAATTTTTGATGAGGTCTCGGCAAATTCCAAAAAATGGTACAGGTTTCGCATACAACGATACAACGGTAGCTTCAAAAATGAAGCTTGGGAATATTTTGGGAGTGTGGGGATGGTACCTAGGTATTTGCTCTATTTGCACCAAATTCGGGGCTGATCTGTGTGTTTTCCCCGCCAAATTCGCTAAAACCCGAAAACTGAACCAGACGTAGATAGATTTGATAGAAAGCCATGAAGGATGTTTGGTAGAAAGGTCGGTAGGAAGTGTGGTATCGAGTTTGATAGAGATTTTGGTAGGGAGTTTGGTATCGAGTTTGGTATGTAGAGAGTTCGATAGGGATTTTGGTAGGGCGTTTAGTAGAGCGTTTGGTAGGGCGTTTGGTAGGGAAGTTGGTAGGGAGTTTGGTATCATGGTAGGGAAGTTGGTAGGGATTTTGGTATCAAGCCATGAAGGTATTGGTATATGAGGGTCAGAGCGAATATGTGCATATATTGACTATCTGGTAGAAGTATATATATTTGGTAGAGCATATGGATGAAGGAAAGAAGTGGGCGAAGGGTAAATACCCATCCACTAGCGCCGGATCAATGCGGAGATTACTAACCACAGGGGTAACAGTACTGTTTCCTATTTCCAACAGGGTTTGAGTACTATGTTGTCAAGAACAATTCAGATCCTCGCGTAACAATATCATGCAGTTTCAGCAGAATAAGAACGACAGCTTGTATTGAATAATGCAAATCAAGAAGAATTATCAGAGATGCTACAAGATTCAGGACATGATAACGAGAGCAATGCATAACATCTGTCATCATAGATGTATTAGACTGATGAACCGGTCATATGATGATTTAAGTTGAAGAGAAGATCTTGCAAGTCAACACTGCGGCTCAACCTCTGAATTGCACATCAAAGGAAATTTACCAGCGGCTACGATCTGATGAATGTAACCAGTTACCTGGTATATTCTTATGTTTCAATCAGGAACGAGATCTCGCAGCAACATCATGTCAATCTAAGCTAAGAGAACTCAATCATCACATTGTTTTTTATAGCCTTCCACAGCTATAGCTATCTTTACAGTATAATGAGACACGACGAATCTCATGAATGCAAGAGCTTCATCCGGTCTTCGCTCTGATATCTGATGTCTTTTGAAATCTTGTCTATTGATGATTACGAGAATATCAATCTACATACAGTCAACGACAGTCTGTGAATACAGTCTAGACTCAGGGAGAATTTTGATATTTCAAAAATAGCCGAAGAATACTATGCACAGGACAGAAGAGCAATTTCAACACTGATTAGATGAAAACATACATCTCTTGACTTTAAATCTATTTCACTGCAGATTGAGCATTCCGAGAACAAGAATGAAGACGGTGATGATCTCAAAGAATCTGCACATCAGCATAAGAGTGTCGTTACTGCTTATATATATGAGGTCTTCAAGCACTTACTCTTTGCTAAATGCTTCGAAGTCATTCATGATCAACGAAATAAGACAAAAAGAAATATCAGTCTCAATAACAAAAGTTCAATCAGCATTTTCACAAATCACAATAAGCCGCCCAATGTTCAAAACCATGTGTGCATTGGAGCAATCAAGTGGAAGAAAGGTGATAAGATGTGATATAAAGCACGAGCGACTTGGTCCATGTGTGAAAGATGGTCTCTCAATCGGAGATCACGATGGATTGGTGGGCACACAGTAGATCCTGTTGGCAATAAAGTTTAAGATGATTGGAGAAGTTACATTTCAACAAAGGACAACACGACACGCAAGGCTTTACTGAACACAGCCTTGAAACCTCTGTGCAAGCCATTAGAGGGTCATCACACTTTAAAGAGCCTATGAGAGCCAATCTGCATTAGCACAAGCTGCAGCTGTTGAATATTTGCACCAATAAATAAAATTCCGGCAATATCAGCTACGAAAAGAAAGACTCGGAAAGCAGGGGACTGTTCTTGTCCAAAGAATTCCTAATCCGCATGAGATGTTTTCTTTGCATGCTGGTACGGATCTATCTGAGTTACCCATGTGCCACGCCGCTACTTCCAAACGCGGCCGGTAGGGATCTGACTCATATACGCCCAATGTTCAGTGATTACGAGTGTAATCCGCTGCCGTCTTAGTTGAAAACCCTTCATGCAAGTCTTTCAGCTCAGTAGCCCCATGCTACGAACGAAGTCTGAATAGCGTACCGCCTCTTCTTTCTATACATACATCGAACCCGTTTCCGCCCTCCTTGATCTCTACTTCTTCTTCTTCGATCAACTCACCTACCTCTTCCTCATATATGCCATGTCCGTCTCTTCATTCCTATCTCGACTCAAATCGTTTTCTCGCAACTGTTGAATCTCTATCTTCTCTTCGCTATTTCCAGTATTGCACTCTATCGAAGATTAAAGGGCTTGCAGAAAAGTGCTGGAGTGAAAGATTTATTGAAATATGAGGGACTGGAATGTCGGATTTGTTCATGCAGAGGCACTCATGAGGTACTGTTCTCTGCTCGGGTTAGGGTGAAGATGTCAAAAGGTCAGATCGCTATGAGCGAGAACTAGACCGAGAAGCCATTGAGAGGACCGAAGCCAAAGTATGTGAAGCTTTACGAGGGGTTTCCAGGGCGAAGTTGTTTGCCAAGTTCGAATTTTATTCACTTCGATTGGACAATGAACATAGAAAAACACAAGCAAACAACACACTATTCTTCCAGTACTTGATGGCAAGAAACCTTCCCCCACTGATGTGTACCACCAAGGGCGCAATGAACGCTGTCCTCCATAGCACCTACGACGCATGTCTGGTATTATTTCCCTCCATTGTCTTTCTGTGAGGTGAGAAGGCTAAATGGGGATACTGCAGACCCGGATTTACTTCGTAGGTGACGTCTCGTCTATGTTTATTGACCTGAGCTTTGGTGGCCTGCTTCATCTTTTCCAATTGCTGGCGGCCGAAAGTAAGAACCTCTTCCATTCTGATGGCGATATCGTCGGCTTTTCTGGCTTCAAGACGTTCATGAGTTGTTTCGTAGTCAGTCGTATCTGGATCGAAAAGTAGAACGGAGTCATTGAGGTGGCCGAGGAGGTATTGGAATTCTCGCTGAATTTCACCATTGGAAGCCATTTTGCCCAGTCATCCTGCATGTAATTACAGTAGGTTCTTAATCCGCGTTCAACATCTTGATTAGCTCGCTCTGATTGACCGTCGGTCTCAGGATGGTAGGCTGTTGACAGACTAGCTGTAATTCTTAGTCGTTTGCAAAGGCTTTGCCACATTGTTGATATGAACTGGGAACCTCTGTCCGAAACAATAGAACTGGGTAGACCATGAAGTCGATAGACGTTCCATAGCATGATCCAAACCGTTTATTCGGCTGAGGTGCCACCGTCTCCCCAATGACAGGGGACATAGTGACGTTCCTTGGTGAGGCGGCATATGATCGTGCAAATGGCGTTGTAACCTTCTGATAGGGGTAGTCCAGTAATGAAGTCCATAGCTATATCCTTCCAGCGTTCCTGTGGAATAGGGAGAGGATGATGCAGTCCATTGGTACTATCCCTAGGCTGACAGTTTCGAATGTACTGTCTAATCGTTGCTCGATGACCTGGCCAATAGTAGAAGCGTTGAACTAGGTCAATAGTTCTTCGGTTGCCGCGGTGAGAGGTTGATGGCCGATCATGGATTTCCTGTAGCAATTCCGTATGCATATCCTCAGGAACCCATAGTAGACCTTTTCTGAATAGAACGCCGTCAACGACCTCGCAGTGCTTCAATTTAGTGCTATGTAGCTTGAGCTTATTTTCAACTATTGCTTGTCGATATTCGTTGCATAGTTCATCCGTCTTGTTGACATCTTGTACTCGCTGATAGAGATCTGTTTCAGATTCGGTAGCTAGAACATCTTGTTGGAAATAGGGGAGTTGGTAACCTCGCCTCATAGGGCTGGTAGGGCTGGGGCCCGCCAGTAGAGATTTCACCTTCCACCTCCTAGATAGCCTCCTAATAGCAACAACCAATATATCAATATGCCCCCATATGACCTCGTATTCCAACACATCTACCCTATCGGAGGTCAGAATAGTCTGATAGCGATCTTCAGTACGTTGAGCTGATTCAGAGCCATCGGTTATGGGCATTCTAGTCAGAGCATCGGCTTTAGTATTCATTTTTCCTGACCGGAATGTTGAACTCGGATAGAATGTCTAGATAATCGGCTTGACGTCGAGTTAACTGTTTATTTTCCATGAAGGTCTTCAAAGCTTGATGATTGGTGAACACCTGAATGGGCAGCTCAGTGCATTCTAGCTCGGGCCTCCAGTGTTCGAAGCATCGAATAATAGCCAGCAATTCCTTGTCATAGATATGGTAATTGCATTCGGCGGGACATGCTCTTGCTGTAGAAGGCTACCGGGTGAAGGACACCTTCATCATCATACTGGTGATAGTATTCCGCCTTTGACATAGTCAGAAGCATCGATCTCTAGAATAGCCTGTCGTTTTGAATCGAAATGCCTTAGGACTGACTTGTTTCTTTAGATCATCAAAAGCTTGAACACAGGCTTCGTTCCAAACAAAAGGCGTGTCTTTCTTAGTCAGCTGGGTGAACGGTTTGGCTAGCTTCGAAAAAGTCCTTAATGAAAACGAACGTGCCAGGATTGACTGGGGCCAAAGCTCTAACCCTGCTTCAACTATCTGGCCTAGATCTAGCCAGATCTGGCCCAGCCCCTTTTTCAATCCCTAACACCTTCTTCACTACACAGCACCTTTCCTTGTGTCACAACACGTTCCCTTCGGGCCTAGCGCAGCCTCTGAACATTACGTTCTTGTACCACTCTTCTTCCGTATTCTTAATGTTCAGATATAGCTACCTCTAAAGAATTAAGCATACCATCCACGAACTCCACTGGTTGAATCATCTAGGCACGGTCCCAACATTAACAGATGCGTAGCAGCGTAAGTCACATGCAAATAAAAAACCCAAAGAAAACATAATGTTCTGTGTTTGAATTCAATAAACAAGTGCGTAAGTCAAATGCAAATCAAAAACTCAAAGAAAATGTCATGGTGCCAGGTCGCCACCAGGTTAAGAACATAGGTCGCAGGCACCATGCGTTCAATGAACCTGTTCCATATTTCAATGAACCATATCTCAGCCAGTGTTAGATCAGCATCTCGATCCCGTCTAGATCTGGCCTAGATCTGGCTTAGATACCTAGCTAAGATCTAGCGTTTTGCAATCTTAAACGCATCATGTAAATAGAAGCTCGTCCTCGCCCTTGCTCTCATCCTTTGTCTTTCGTCTTGTACATTACCTGGTGTATGTCTTGTACCTAAATCCTATCAAGTAGGACTTCCAAGATGACCGCGGTCATCTTGGAACCTAATATTGATTTGATTTGATTTATTTCATACACCCTTGTGACATCGGTATTGGACCGACCCATGGGGGACACTATGCTATGTGTATCGAACGGACAAAACCCTCTGGGGGAGAAAACCGCTCGCCGACTACACAGCGACTGCACGCCGCCGAGGCAATAAATCTGAGACTATGTACCCAGTTATGAACCTATAGCTTCTATCCAGCGCGTGACGCTCGAGTAAACTCTTACTGCGTGCCTGTGCTGTTTCTTTGCATTGCACCGTCCTTGCCCTGCTCTTCATTGACGAAATTCTATAAAACGATGTCCCGGTCTCCGATCGCGAAGACCATGATCCTTTGCACCCGTGATGCTCGTGGTTGTAATGCCGAAACTGTGTTCCTTTGCTCAATGATTGCCATTCATCGAGCAAGAAAATATGTGTGAAAGAGAGGCGCGTACGATGGGGAGGTAGAGTGTGGTTGTAACAAATAACCCTATCCTGCTCTTGTCTTGTGTCACTTAGACGTTGAATGTGTTGCTGTTATAGGTGTGCGGTCGCAGTCGTTCGATGCTGAGCTCTGATCGATAGTAGAGGATGCGTTCTGATCGTCCTCCTGAGCTTTCGATCGTCCGCGTAGATAGATGCATGACTTGTCGTTATAAGTCGAGAAGTTGAGCTTGCGGGCCCCTCCAGTATACCAGCGCAGTCGACGGGTCACTACTCCTTCGACCACATGTAGTCACGAACTCGAGGCTCATCACCTGGATCGACTATTCTACCTAGTATCTTTTCATCTCTTACTGATAACGTGTCGATGTGGGTGAAGACGTTCCAGTGTATCGACGGGGAACCACTCCTTGGGCCACTTGTAGTCACGACTCCAGGATCACATCTGGGCCGACTCTTCTACTAGTAGTATACCTTTCCATCTCTTACTGACGTCGACTTGTCATTAGTCTTCTTCGTAGGTCGATTGTGGCTGCTAGGGAGGGTGGTGTCGCGTGGGTGAAAACTCTGCACGGCAGCTTTCACGATCACGCAACGTCCTAACTTCGTTCGAACTGCGTCGGATTGAGATCTCTAGGCTCTTTTGACTTCTACTCGGACGCAGAATAGAATCAAAAGGTTCGTAGCCGGCACCACGTACAGGTGGATCTCGTCGCCGGCCCTTGAAACCTAATAATAAAACCATCCTTCTATATTGATAGTATCTCTAGCCTAGTCCCTGACACTATGAGCTTCTTCCTGAGTTTTTCGACTATGATTTGATTTCATACACCCTTGTGACATCGGTTTAAGTCCGACCCATGGGGGAAACTATGCTATGTGTATCGAACGGACAAACCCTCTGGGGGAGAAAACCGCTCACCGGCTACACAGTGACTGCACGCCGCCGAGACAACAACGCTGAGACAATATAGCTCCTATTCAGCGCGTGATACTTGAACCCTTGATGCGTGTCTGTGCTGTTTCTTTGCAATGCATCGTTCTTGCCCTGCTCTTCATTGATGATATTCTATACAACGATCTGCCGGTCTCCAATCGCGAAGACCATGATTCCTTTGCACCCGTGGTGCTCGTGGTTTTAATGCCGAAAACTGTATATATGGTGGAAGAGAGGCGCGTACGATGGGGGGTTAGAGTGTGGTTGTATCGAGTAACCCTATCCTGCTCTTGACTTGTGTCACCTACCGAAAATATACTGCATACGTCGCATGCAATATACATAGGGCACGACCCCTATGCTGGTTTCCCCAAGGTCCGAGGGGTCACTCCGAAGAGCCTTCTCACGACAGGTTCATAATTTGGGGCCGCCAAACCCCTCGCTGCCCAGATTTCGGCAGTTTACTCCTTAAGCATGGGTCGCAGGCATGCGTATCGCAGTCGATCCCTTCTCTAACCACACCGACATGCGCTTCTGTCCTCTCGGGCTATACAGACGGTGTCTTCGGCTAGGGTTTGATCCTACCACCAAGGCATCCGAGGGTCAGAGCCCATTGAAGGGGTAAGGTCCTCGGGGCCGACAGTCGCCGCCATTGTATACCACGCCCCGCAGGCACTCGCTCCGCTTAATGTTGGAATACGAGGTCATATGGGGGCATATTGATGTTTTGGATTGTTGATGCTAGGAGACTATCTAGGAGGTGGAAGGTGAAAACTCTACTAGCGGGCCCCAGCCCTACCAGCCCTATGAGGCGGAGATTACCAATTCCCCTATTTCCAACACTTAAAGCGTGCGGCTCACCTGTTTCGTGTTATTTGTAGAGATCTCTCTTGTGCAGACCGACCATGTCTTGCAGAGATGTTCGTATGCTACACTCCTAGCTAGGCAGCATAGTCCGATCGTTCTCTACTAACCCGCTTGTGTCCTCCTTTTCTTAACGAAGTCTTCTCGCCTGCGTACCTTCTACGCATAGATTGTCTGTGTCTGAACGTTCGCTGGACGGTATTAACGAGGCTCGAGGGTTGCCTGTGTCGTAGCAGCAGACACGCAGTCTTAACAAAGTCTATACGTAGTCAGCACATAGGTCTAAAGAATGTCCGTGATCCGTACTTTCCTGCTATTTCGTCCCCAACAGGCCAAACGCGAGGGTGTCCTGTCTCAGTTCTCGTCGTCGCGAACACGACACGACGACGAGGTACTGAATCGGATGGTTTTCATAAGCGATTTCCCTCGTACTTCTGCGTTCTATTTGACTTCCTCGCCTGCGTAAAGATTGCTTGTAGCATGCGCATCGAGGTTATCGAGGCCTGCGGGGCCGTGAAAACTCTGCACGCGGCCAACGCACAGCGTTTCACCACCACGCAACACTCCGACGTCGTTCAAACTGTACCTGGAAACCTCTAGGCTCTTCTGTAGCTAGACAGAAGGTTCGTAGCCAGCACCGCAAACAGGTGGGTTTCGTCGCTGACCTAAAAAAATAAAAATAAAAAACAATTACTGCAGAAAAACAAAAAATGAAATTAGTTCTAACGTAACAGAAAAATAAAATCAAAGAATTAGTTTGAAAGTTTGAACTTATGAAATAATTTTATATTTGAAGACTATCTGATAAGCTTGATTGTTCAACATATCTCAATCGCAAATGTGAACTTTGTAAGATTGTACATACCGCATTTGAATTATTCGGCGTCTTTAATAGACTACTTTTCTATTATTTATCGATGAATCGCTGGCAAAAGAATCTTGGCTTGAACATCCAGGCAAAACTTCTCCTCGCCAAGGACTGTTTGCTTACAGTTAGCTTGGGATGATAGCTTTCATTGGTAATACTTACTTACAACAGCCGAACTACAAATTTTTCTGAACTCCATCTCCATTATCTTATCGAAAGAATATACCTTTGCATTAGGGCAAGACGAGCAGTATGAGCGGGGCGAGCAGGACGAGCGGGACGAGCGGGACGAGCAGGAAGAGCAGAACAATGCCGGAAACAATTCCTTCAATATCTCATCAGGTGTTGTACCCAGTAGATAAATGTTTACCTGCTTGTCAACTCCAATGGGCGAGATATGAAAATAGTGCCACAAAGACTGGCTTCGAAATGTGGCGGAAGAGTCGACGAAGAAGCAGATCTTCTCACCCTTTGGTAACTGAACTGGACGGCGAAGTAAATCTCTTATCGTATCCAAGCTTAAGATCTTTTGATGGAAGGACTTCCGCTCTAGAAGTTGGCTAAGATAGTGGCAAAGCCACGAATAGATCCCGATATTTGGTCCGAAAGGCCCTTCGATAATGATTGTTTCCGCTTCTCCAAGACTCTTCGTCAATCCACGCGGTAAAAGTAAAAGATGATTGGAGCCTGATTGTGCCGCTGGCATAGGCCATCCCTGAACCCGATAAAAACAGCCTGCTCCGTTGCTTAGGCGACATGTATTACCGATAATCAAAAATGGACTTTCAACGTTCATCTGAACAGCATGGGTTGTGCAACGCTTCAGTCCAATAGCAGCCTCCATGCTAATCAGGAATATCGTACACGAATAAAGAATCTTGATTGTAAGATCCTTTTTGAAAAAGACAAAACCTAATGCTGCGATTGCGACGATGGAGAGAGCAAAGTGAATTTGCCTCCATTTCAGTGGGTGATAATCCTCCCAGTGCTGGTGTAAAGTAGGGACAGAGAGTATTGCAAGCAGAGACAATGCCAAAGCTGCCTGATGATGTTAGCAGCTACTAGTATCGCATTCGATCTGTATAATTTACCATAAGATACGGCCAACCGGTGCGTAGATCTGCTACAAGTCAATGAGTGAAGCACAAAAACAAGCTATGAGAGATTTACGTCTCACGCTCAGCGCGGTGTGTCCGAATACCTCTAATATAACCAAGTTCCCCATGATCTTATGAGCCCACATTATCTCCGGTTGAGAGAACCCTGAGAATTCCAGAAAGAGACTATGCCGTGAAGATACGAGAAGTATTACAATCAAGTTAATTAGAATGACTTCACCAATTCTCGAAGCGATGGTCTCTAATAGATTTATTTTAGGGTAAAGTAAAAGAACCAGGATATTGGAACAACAGAGTAGCAAGAAGAACGGCATCTGCAGAAATGAGTGTGACTCGAAATTTCGCTCAACAAAAGGGGTGAAGAAATGAAGCCGGTGTAAAACTTTGCGGAGCCGAAACAAACGATGATGAATCCAAAGCACTCGACGGTCGATAATAATCATCGTTAATAAGGCCAGCCAGCTGTATGCGTAAATCCTGGGGGTCTGCATGTAGTTGTCTATATATTATAGGTCGGTTACAATACCAATATATAAAGAATAGTGCCCGCTTATAGTCAGCGTTGAGAAGGTCATTAAGCATCATTGAAGAGACTGTAATCAATGAACGTGTAACCATTTCGCTGGCAGACTAGACAATTTAATAATCTCCGCAGTACGTACTCTCTAATATATCACTAGAGATTGATATGTTAGAGTATGAGGGTTTGCGACTTGACCGCGGAGAGATTTTTGTAGATGTGCTAATATATCCGTTAGTGGTGCTTGTTGCTTTCCTATTATTATTCGATCATCAGCGCTTATGCATTTGTAAATCTATATATATATTACATTATCCACCCGTAGATCACACATCTACTACATTCTTACCATGTTCAGCCTGAAGTTAAAGCTATGGATTATGTTTTTCCTCGCTCGTCTCTCGCTCTCGGTATCTACGATCCCAGCGGCGGATTATAAAACGGCGGCGTATTTCCCAAGTTGGTAAGCGTCATTGCTTGGTTGTTATTCGAAACGTCCTTTCTGATAATGTATGTTGAATAGGGCTGTGGACGCCCGCAATTTCCACCCTCAGGACTTGCCGGCGAGTTCATTGTCACACGTTTACTACGCTTTTGCGAAAGTTGATGATACTACTGGTGAAGTGTACATTCATCTCGCTGCTGATTAGAAAAGAAAACTGTTTAACATAGATACATCCAGGACCATGCCGAATTACTGGGAAGACATTCAAAAAACCTTTACTAACGACTCTAATAATGACCCCAGAAATGCCCTTGGCTGCGTCAAACAACTTTATCTTCTCAAGAAGAGCAATCGACAAATGAAAACGTTACTCAGCATTGGCGGATGGGCTTATAGTCAGAGTTTCTCC
>JAABUY010002490.1_pt1 | contig 21737 bp, 27 predicted proteins | sample 5560271 | NCBI WGS metagenome assembly JAABUY01 (sample SAMN10711886, study PRJNA513374) | rock metagenome | isolation source: Antarctica rocks | place: Antarctica: Victoria Land, University Valley | reverse complement strand
TGCTTGCCCTTGGAACTCGGTAACAGCGGCTCGATACGGGCCCACTGCTCATCGGTCAGAAGCTGCTCACGCGACATGAGCCCACAATCGCGCAGCAGACGCCTCAATCTTGGGAGACACGCCCTAGTGCCGCACCGGGCCACCTTGACCCTCATCGTGGTCTCGGCCTTGCTGACATCCCAGGGCCGTGGGGTCGCGGCGCGCCGGTCCCGCCAGGCTGTGTAGCAGCGGATCATGCTGGCTTGCTCTGTGTGGCTGGTGTGGTCGGTGCCTTCGAGGGCGAAGTAGCGCAGGGCGCCGCGCCCAAGTCACCGACGCGCGTGCTGGGTGGACCGCCTCGGCTTGTTGCGGAGTACTGGCCTTGGGGCTCGCAGTGATCAACCGGTCAAGGCGTGGCGGGTGGGACGAAGCCGATGACCTCGATGGGGGCCGATGTTCGGCTGGATCGTCATGTCCCACAGCGTGGTCGCCACCCGGTAAAATGGACATACCTACCCTGGGGTGGTTGACGCTGCGTAGTCGCCAGCCCAAGACCTGCCCTATCCGGGCCGGTAACGAGCAAGCACGCCGCGAAGGATCAAGGGACCGCCAACGTGAACCAGACCGGGGCATGGTCCGACCAGTCATCCTGGTCACGGGCTGCGACCCACTCGGCATCTACCTGTGGGTCCGTGATGCACCCAGCCATCGAGGGGCTTGCGACGATGCGGTCCAACTGCAATCCGCCCTCCCCGAGATCCGGCTTCTGCTCCGTGGGCTCGGTCTCTGCCAGGCGGATGGTGTGCCGTCAGTTCGCCAATCAGGCGTGGCGATCTTGGTACCGCCGTATCTTTCGTTTTCGTCAAGAGGAGCCAGTACATGCCGACCAACGAAGAGACTTTCTCAGCCGAGGAGTTCGCCCGCAAGGTGCGCGAGGAACTTGCCAGTGCCTTGCAGGGACTTGGCTGCGTGAACATTGCCATCTTCGGACGCACCGGGGTCGGCAAGAGCACGCTCATCAATGCGGTCTTCGGTAGCAAGGTCGCCAAGACTGGCGTTGGCAAGCCTGTCACCGAGGGGATGGACTACTACCAACATCCGAACGGCATCCTGGGCATCTTCGACTCCCAAGGCTTCGAGATGGGCGAGGCCGGTGAAGCCCTCATCAAGAAGATGGGCCAGATCGTCCATGAACGGCGCGACAAGCCGTTGCGCGAGCAGATCCACGTTGTCTGGTATTGCCTAAACGCGAACGACCGGCGTTTCGAGAGCGGGCAGGTCGAATTCGTGAAGGCTCTGGCCGACCTTGGCCCCCCCGTCATGATGGTCTTCACCCAAGTCGAGTTTGGGCGAGATGACATCCCGCACGTCCAGTCCGAGGAACTGGCTGCCTACGTCACAAGTCTCGACCTTCCCCTGAGTCCGCGCAATGCCGTCTACATGACGAACGCCATTGAGGACGCGGACAGTCGGAACCCAACGCCGGTTCATGGGCTCCACGAACTGCTAGATGCCACCTTTCAAGTTGTTCCCAAGGCCGTGGCGCAGGCGCTTACTGCGGCTCAGCACCTCGACAAGAAGCGGAAGGAAGACGCCTCTAGGAACATCGTTCATGCGGTGACTGCGGCGGCGGCGGCAACGGCAGCCATACCCATTCCGCTCTCGGACTCGGCGATGATCATGCCCATGCAAGCCGTAATGATGGCTCGGGTGGCGGTGCTGTGGGACATGCCGGTGAAGTTTGGGACGCTGACATCGCTCGCCATGAGCGCGTTCTTCGCCCAGGGGGTGACCTTCGTAGCAAAGGCTGCCGTCCGCTCGTTGTTGAGCCTCATTCCAGGGGTGAACCTGGCCGCCGGAGTCATCAAGTCCGGCGTGGCAGGCACCATGACCTATGCCGTGGGCGAAGCCTGGATCGCCGTCTGCTCGTCGCTAGACGGTAAGGATGCCCCTGCCATCACTGAAGTCGTGGACAGCCCCGAGATCAAGCGGTTGTTCATCGAAGCCTTCAAGTCGCAAGTGAAGCGGCCCTTGCCCTCCGGCCTCACAAACTGACAGCAAGGTGCGCACCGTCTCCTGCGTGGCGGATCAGAAGTCGAGCGAACCGTCCCGCTCGAAGTGACGCCGTTTCGAGGCCACGTGAACCCATGACTGCTGGTTGTAGACCGTAACTCGTTCGATCTCGGACTGGCTTTGAAAGGACACCTGCTTCAACACAATCAGGTAGCCGCCACGAACGGTGTAGTCGTGGACCACATCCCGCTCGTCTACGAAGGCATCCTCAGCGCCGTCGGCACGCCAGACGTGTACGCCGAGGAGCGCCTCCCCTGGCTTGTGAAGCGTGGGACCTTCCGTCAGGTTCGTGTCTTCATGGTCGGGTGTCGTCACCGGGAGAGCCTCTCAGGCAGGGGTTCCCGCGCCGTCGGAAGGTCGTGCCAGTTCGTGCTCGCGGCACCAGTCCTCGTGCGACATGAACTCGGAGTCGTCGGCCACCACCACCTGGGCCAGGCGGGCAACCATCCGCGCATCCATCGCCAGTTCGGCGCGCTGCCAGAGTTCGTGTTGCTTCCTGAGCCGCGCCTCGCCCAGGTCGTGCAGGCTGCCCATGGAGCGGAGCGTACGCGGTGCACGAGCGCCGACTACGAGCATTCGGGCATCCCAGGGGACTGTCGGTCGGGGCACCTCACGGGGTTGCCTAGTAGGCATAGGCCATGTCTCTTTCTCAGGCTCCCCGAGCCCACCGTGACCCCACGGTCCTCGCGGCCAAACTCGCCCGGCTGCACGAGCCCCATGTCGCCCCGCTGAAGGACCTCGCTGACCGGATCGCGGCCGAGACCGGCCTGGCCGTGCCCGCCTTCGACCCGGACTCGGCTGGCATTCACACCCGGAGCCTGTTCCTGTTCGAGGCACCCGGAGCGCGCTCCACCGGCACCGCTGGACCCCGTGCGGCCGCGAAAGGCAGCGGGATCATCAGCCCGGACAACAACGACGGCTCCGCCGAGAACATGTGGCGGCTCCACGAGGCGGCCGTTCTGTCGCGCACGTCGACCCTGGCTTGGAACATCGTCCCCTGGTACGTGGGGAGCGACAGGAAGATCCGGGCAGTCACGCCTCAAGCCCTGGAAGACTCCGCCCAGTACCTCGCGATGCTGATCGCCCTGCTTCCCGAACTGCGGCTTGTCGTGACCTTCGGGGACAAACCCAGGCGGGGCTGGTTCCGCTACCTCCTGCACGACGACGCGCCCCTGCTACCGACGCTGGCCGTGCCGCACCCGAGCCCACTGTCACTCAACCCTCACCCGAAGAACCGGGACCTGATCCTGCGGGCGCTGCAGCGCGTGGTCGAGGTGACGCGGTGAACCTGACCTCCCAGAGTCCTGCGGAGCCGCTCCCAGACCTACGCTGGGTGAATGTCGTCGCAGGCGTCGATGACCAGGGCCAGGTACGACCGATGTCGTACGCGGCGCTGGCTTCGGTGCCCGACCAGTGGGCGACCACCGAGAGCACCCCCACCGGCGTTGCGGATCTCCTACACACCACTCGGGCCACCTTCGCCCTGGCCTGGTTCCACTATGAGTTGCTCGTGGTGTCGGTCGCCTGGTCTCTGCTCGCGGTTGAGGCGGCGCTCCGAGACCGACTCAGCGCTGACGACAAGTCTCCCCTCAGGGCACTCCTCACCCTGGCTGGCAGGGACCTGCTGCTGAGTACCGAAGACATCGATCGCCTCGAAGCGGGCCGGGTGCTGCGGAATCGGCTGACCCACGCGAGGAATCAGCAGGCGTGGTCCGTGGGATTGGCCGCACCCGTCGTGGCGGCATCCCATCACGCCGTGACCCTGATCTACCCCGACCCCATCTGACAAGGCGCGAAGTCCATCATGCAAGCGACGCGGCGAGCAGGTGCCGTACCGATGGCTGTCGATGGGGCTCGGACGCAACGACGTTGGAGACCGTCGCGGGCTGGGCAGCACGACTACGACGACGCCCTGGTCCGCCGTACGGCGCTGCTGGCGCTGCGGGCTCAGCCGGTCGTGCAGGAGGAGCGGGTAGGACAGGCGCGTGGGGTAGCGGCCCTCGCGCGGCAGTACTTCGCGGACGCCGACTCGGACACCGCGCCCGGCTCATGCGCTGCTGGAGGTGCTGGGCATGGTCACGGGCGTCGGGAAACCAGACGCTGCTGCGGGTCGGGGGCACGGTCCTGCACGACGCGCTGCTCGTCGGGCTCACCGACAGGCTGGCACCTGCGATACGCGGCAGTGGAGGACAGTCACAGCCGAGAGTCGAACGGCAGGCCCTCGCCGTGGCACACCGGGCATTCGAGAAGACGCGACGCCTCGCAGTTGTCGCGCATGGCCTCCACGGATGACGCCTCGAAGAAGCCGCACATCTCACACAGGGAGCCGCTCTGGCCGGTGCGTGTGCTCAGGCCACGTAGCGCCGCGTCGAGGTCGCTCTCGGACAGAGCCTGCAGGGGGAGTACGACTCCATGCTGAGCGAACATCAGCGCGCTGGCGCGTCGTGCCCTGCTCGCGCCGAACGCCACGAGCACCTCGTCCGCCAGGTCCCACCTGTTGGCAGGTAAGACCGCGCTGCCGCCCGCTTTGATCACTGCGACCGCCTCGGCGCTTGAGGACACCACCGTGGTCGAGAGGTGTGGTGGGGGGCTCCCAAGGAACAGCGTAGGCGTGATGTTGAACGAAGGACTTTGGGCGTCCAGGGGGTCTTCGGCGTTCATGGCTTCGCTCTCTTGGCACCATCGGGTAGTCAGCCGACAAAGGTCCCACGACAACTGGCAGCGTGTTGCGCTGCGCGGCACGCCACGAGTCGCCGGGGCTGTCTCGACGTTCGGGCAGCCTGGCCGAGGAGCCACGGAGGCCGCCCGACTGTGCCAGACCACTACCGGCGCAATCGCCATCTCTGGCCCCGTGCGCCTAGTTCTATGCCGGTGCATAACGAATGGGCCAAGCCCCCCAAGCCTCCGCCGGGCTGGGTGCCAGGGGCCACCGGTCGTTATGCGTGTCAGCGCTCCCGGGTAGGAGGGTCGAGTACGGTCGGTGACGCGGCGCGGGGTCCTCGTTGCCCCTGTGCAGGCCGCTGGCGGCGGGACCGTGCACTGGGGCAAGCCGTCTACGTCTGGGAGGCCCTGGGGGCGCTGGAGCCCCACCGTCGGCCTCCCGGTGACGTACCGGGGAACGCCCCCTTCGTGGCGTTCCCAAGAGAACTCGACGATCTGGTTGAGCAGCGCGTCGTCGAGCAGGTCGGGCTGGTCACCGCGAGCGGAGTACCAGGCAGCCGTGCTGCCCTTCGCGGTGATCAGCAGAGAGGTAGGCCGAGTGCCCCAGGGGCAGTGCTCAGGCAGGGCTGCCGCCAGGCGCCCGCCGACGATGCCGTGCTCGACCACTCTGCGCCTGCGGCGGACCCCCGGGTGGCTTTTGGAGTTGAGGCTCATGAACGGGCCTTGACCTGGCGGAGCAGCCCCCGGCACCCCTGGGGTGCGGCTGCCTGACCGGGGATGCGCCAGAAGCCCTTGGTGGTGTTCATGAGGCTCCCGCCGTTGTCGTTCAGGAAGGACCTGTGGGTCCTCTCGTCCTGGGTGGCCTTAAAGAAGTAGGTGAGGTTCTGGTGGTCGCGCATCAAGTTCACCTGCACGGGATGCGCCGCCCGACTGATGTTGATCCCCGCGGCATCGGCAGCACGGCAGAGGTCGTACTCGTCGGGGACCTCACCGTGGGCGTACATGTGCGCGTGCAGACCGTTGTGGTCCTGCTCGACGTACCGCTCCAGGACGTAGAGGTCCTCGAAGACGATCTTGGTCTTGGTGCGGAGGTGGCGCCGGAGAGCCTTCATGGACGTTCGTGCCTCGGCGTGGTCGAGCCCCACGTCGTTGATGGTGATGAGGGCTTCGGGCTCGACGTAGTGCAGGGCCTTCTCGATCTTGCTTACGTTGTGCCACACGCAGTCTGGGCAGTAGTTCATCTCGCAGGGCTTGCCGTACATGACGAGCACCCCGTGCTCGTCGTGCATGGATGGCGTCCTGGGCGTTGAGCAGAACCACCACCCTGGTCCTCGGGCCTGGTCGATCTGGTTCGAGATGTCTTCATGAATATGAATACTGAGGTGAGGACTGCAGATGCGGCAGCCTCCGTGCTCTACCTTGGTCAAGGCAGCGTCCCGTCGATCGCAGCGACGGGGCCAGTCGCACCAACCAGGGCCACGGAGGCGAACCCGTGGCCCTTGGTGTTGCCGGTGTTCCAGGACCCGGAAGCAGGCGAAGACCTGCTTCACCCCTTCCGCAGCCAGGCAGGCATCCCGGACCGGGCTCGCCGCGAAGTTTTCCTGCGGCTCCCCGAGTCCCCCTCACGCTGTTGTATCGGGAGGCCCACCCCTGTCGCAGGCGGTAACCCTGGTCGAACTCCTTCACCGGAATGATCACGGTGTCGTTCACCGGCGCTCCAGACGAACTCCTCCACCGCGCGGCGTTGGCCAACCGCTCGGTCAGGGCTTAGGCGAAGGTCTCCAGCGAGCAGTTCACGAAGTCCTCAGGAAGCGCGGTCAGGTGTCCTCCAGCAAGGGCGTCACATCCCCTCGTCGGACTGCGAGATCCGTCGGTGGCTCATCACCTGGCCGATGGAGAACTCTTGGTGGCCGAGACGGAGGACGACGCCTACCTCGGCACGGCGGCGGTCGACGGGGACTGTGGCCGCTGCAAGGGCTCAGGCTCACTGGCGCCCGGCAGGCAGGCGTGGTGACCAGAGGCGCCCTGCCCAGAGGCACCCCGCGCCCCTAGTGGCCGCTGACGGTCTCCTACGGGCTGCGCCTGGTCACGCAGGGAACGGCTGGACCTCAACCCCAGCCGCGTTCTAGCGGCACCAGGGGTGGGCCGGATCTGGGTGAGCCTTGCCGAGCCCCAAGTCGTTCAGCCTCGCGTTCTCCTCCCTGGTGATGACGGCCAACACCAGGTCGCGGCACAGGGACCCGGACCTCCTCCTGGGGGGATGTGGCGGCAAGGACCTGTGCGACGGTCAGGTTGGCCGGGATGACGTGTTCCAGCATGAGCCGCCGACCCACCCGGACTGAGGCACGCTCACGCTCGATTGCCTGGGCCGACCACGGCAGGGCCCTTCGGTAGATCAGATGCCGGTAGCCGTAGCCACCGGGCAGGGCAAGTAGCACGTTGGGTGCCGACGCCACCTGGCAGCAGGCCAGCGACGCCTTCCTCCGGCGCGATCTTGCTCCTGGCACACGGCGGATCTACCGACTGACCCTGGACCAACTCGGCCATAAGGTCGGCGGGGATCGGCGGCTGGCCGACCTTGGTGCCCAGCACCTGGCCCAGGCCCTGCACGACGCCTACCCGGACGCGGCCCCAGCCTCATGGAACCGCCAGGTCGCCACGGTGCGCTCGTTCGCGTCCTTCGCCCAACGCCAGGGCTGGCTGCACCAGAACCCGACCCGCGCCATCGAGCGACGCCGGGTACCGGAGGACCACAGCCGAGCCCTTTCCCGTGACGACCTCGACCGGCTGTTCACGCGCCGGGACACCATCGTGCGGGACCGCTGCCTGTGGCGCTTCCTCTACGAGAGCGCCGCCCGCACTCAAGAGGTCCTGCTCCTCAACGTTGAGGACCTCGACTTGGCGGCCAGGCGGGCGACGACCATCCGCAAGGGCGGCGACATCGACGTGCTGCACTACGCCACCGGCACTGCCCGGCTGCTCCCCAAGATCATCGACGGACGCAGCAGGGGCCCGTTGTTCCTGGCCGAGCGGGCACCGAGCCCCAGCCGGGCCCCGGCCCTGCCCGATACCGACCTCAGTACGGGCCGGGCCCGACTGTCCTACCGACGAGCAGCCGAAATCTTCACCGAGGCCAGCGGCGGAGCGACGCTGCATCACCTGCGGCATTCGGCACTGACCCACCTGGCCGAGGACGGCGTGCCGACCGTGCTGCTGATGGCGAAGTCCCGGCACGCCAGCCTCCGTACATTGCAGCGGTACGCCCGGCCCGGGGTGGAGGCCGTCGGCCGACTCACCGCCGAGCACGACCCGGCACGAATGAGGTAGTCGCCGTCGCCAAGTACCAGGTGCCACAAGTCTGCTCGCGCCGTGAGTCATGCTGATCGGCTTAGGACAACCTGGGCCGTGCTGACCGGCTGGTACCGGCGAGTGATTGTTTCAGCCGGGCGTCACTCCGATGGCGTAACGACCAGAGCCGTTGCTACATCTAGGTGCGGAAGATGGCGTGGGCCTCGCGCAGGCCGTAGTAGACGATCACCAGCCCGGCGAGCGGGTCGGCCCACCAGGCTCCGACCGCTGCGTTCAGGGACAGCCCGAGCAGGACGGCAACGGCGAGCAACCCGTCGATGAAGGTGACTCGGCCCTCGGTGATGAGGACCGGGTTGTCCAGGGCCCTACCGGTGCGTGCCTTTCCGACGGCGAGGCTGAACATGACGGCGGCGGTGATCGCGGTCCAGACGATCCCGAGGGTGCTGGTCCGGGGGTGGTAGCCGTGACCAGGGTGATGACTGCCTGGATGGCGATGTAGGCCGACAGCAGGATGAACCCGACACCGATGAGCCGGAGGGCTCGACGCTGGCGGTCCTCGCCGGTGCCGGTCAACTCCCACAGCACCACTGTGCTGGCCCCGATCTCGACCAGGCTGTCAAGGCCGCCCCGCCAGGGCGACTGACCGGGCTGCGATGGCGGCGAAGGCGAGCACGACGATGCCGACGACGTTCCAGCCGAGGGTGATGCCTTCAAGGACGCGGCCACGTTGGAGGAGGACGTGGCCGTTCGTCGTACTGGTCATGAGTCCGGCTCCCTCTGCGCGTAGTACAGAGGAAACTGTATCGTTGATGAGTGACTTCTCCGGCCCCGGCTGCCGCCGACCGGCTTGACGCTCTTGCGCGAGTCGGGCGTGCGCTGGCTGACCCGACCCGCGTGCGGATCCTGCTGGCCCTGCTCGACGGGCCGATCTACCCGGCAGCCCTCGCGGACCGGCTCGGGCTGACACGGGCAAACACGAGCAACCACCTGACCTGCCTGCGGGGCTGCGGTCTGGTGGTGGCCGAGCCGCAGGGCCGTCAGGTTCGGTATGAGATCGCAGACCCCGCTTTGGCCGACGCCCTGACGGACCTCACCACGGTCGTGCTCGCCATCGACCACGGCACCGCCTGTCGGGCCCCCTCATGAGCGGCGGACACGACCAGAGCCACACGCACGGCACCGCCGCCAGTCAGCAGCGCGGACGGTCCTGCACGCATGGACCCCGCCGACCGGCCGCCCGCGCTGCGACGGCAGCGGCCAACTCGGTGTCGAGCCCTTTGCTGAACGTGAGCGCGGTCTGTGCCCCCGGTGCGGCGGTCTTGCTGGCCCGGCCAGCCTGGTTACGGTCCCTGTACCGGCCACCCCAGGAGCGTCATGACCGTCCCCGCCAGCAAGACCGTCCCGACCGCCCGTAACTGAGCAGCCCGTCACGCAGAAGCATTGCGCCCTATGCACCGAGACGCACCTCACGCACAACCCCATCTCTGCCGAAGGCGGGGTGATGGAGAAGATCTCCGACTTTCTAGGATCTACTCCCGGGATCTACCCCCTGGCCGGGATCGAGATCCTCTACATCGTGGTCTTCGGGTTGACGACCGAGTTCTTAATAACAATTTAGTCCCGAGTCAATCTCGTTCACCGACTGTTGGTACGTCAAAACTTCCATCTGGCGCACCGAGTCCTTGAAGACCGCGCGATCAGAGTCAGGATTCATGCGCTTAGCATCAGGGTATGTCGCTTGAACCGCAGCAATGGTAGCACCAATCCCTAGCCCCGATTCGGCCTTCAAGCCCCGAGCACTCACGAGTCCTGTTAGGCCCCAACCCACGACCCGTGATCCGTTACCATACAGGATTAAACTCTCTTCCTTTCCCGACGTCAGAGGCCATTGTGCTGTCTCGTCGACCAGTCCATGCCCGCATTCGCGCGCCGAATATTCGTGGCGCATCGCAGCGTTGCCTATGTACGCCGCAACTCTTCGCACTGTGGATGCCCAGTCGCCTCCCACCTCGACCAGGACGCTACGGTTGTCAAGGAGCGCCTCACCATGTACTAAGACGGGGCTAGCGGCGACCATCTGGGCTTCCGTGAAGGATTGCTCGGTGTCGCCGATGTCACATGAGATGTGCAGGTCCACGTCCAGATTGGGGCGATGGTCGTTGAAATAATGACTTACGATGATCATGCCGCCGCTGGCTGACCCCAGGGCCGCGATAATCGCCTGCCCACCGGGTGCCAACTCAACTTGCTCTCGCTGGTAAATGACGGAACCGGCAGCATCTTGTTGCGTAAACAGACCACTCTTCTTGTCGTCGGGACTGGCAATGGACTGATCTGCGAGGTCAGGACGCGGAATGGGGGCCAAAGGCTTCCCGGCTGCCAGCGCGGGGCAGTTACGAGCCGCCAAGACCAACACGCCAGGCTGGCTCAGGAACGCCGACGGCGTTGCGCAGGACTGGGTCTCGGCGCCGGAGGTCAGAACATATGGAAGTCCGCAACCTGACGGACGGTCTTCCTTTGCGCCTCCGGACGGGCTGGAAGTACCGGTTCCCGTAGCCCCTCCCGATGGGCTGGAAGTACCGGTTCCCGTAGCCCCTCCCGATGGGCTGGAAGTGACGCGGACCAAGCCGACTACGGCGAGGATCGCAACTGCCAGACCCACTGCTAGCAAGAAGACGGGACCGCGTTGCCTCCATCGGCCATGCGCAGCCAGCGGACGCGCGATATTGGGTACGTCCGCCTTGACCTCCTCTGCCAGCGGCAGGCGAGGCGGGGACACGGCCTGCCCGCAGTGCCCGCAAAAAGCCTGGCCAGTCAGGACCGGGTGTCCCGCCGGGCAACTGCCCGGTCGACTGCCAGCGGCGGCGGGAACGAGGATTCGTGCTGCGTGGGCACCGCACTGCCCGCAGAAGTCGTCCTCTGGCTGCATGACGTGCCCAGAGGCTGCACAGCGACGGGCTGGCGGGACAGGGGCGACCGGGAGACCACAAGTCGAGCAGAAGGGATCTCCGTCGAGGACGGGGTGACCCTGCGGGCACTGCATGGCATGGCCTCAAATCATTGGACGTGATGGAGAGCATGGCGGTGGCGCGCAGCGACCGGGCGGAAACCTGACAAGATGACCACATCCGGCCATGTATTGATGGCCATCCCCGACCCCGCGTAACCGGCGATCCTCTCCCGGGCTAGCCGAACCCCCCACGCATCGAGAGGTAGCGATGGCCTACTGCCACCAGTGCGGAGTGGCGGTCACGGCGACTGCCTTCTGCCCCAAGTGCGGAGCCGCCCGTCGCCAGCCGCCAGACGCGGCGATCCGACCAGCCGAGTTGCCCGCCACGGTTACCCAAACTCCAGCCACGCGCCAGGTGGAGCATGACCTAGTGACGTCGCCCGGGGTGCCAGTTGCGCCAGCCGACACCCTGGCTGCTCCCAAGCCTTCTCGACCCCATCGCCACTTGCGGGTGTTAGCGGCGGGCGCGGTTGGGGTCTTGGTCCTGGTGGTGCTGGCTGGGGTGCTTCTAAACCGACACGTCGGGGGCAAAGCCAACCAGAGCCATAACGCTGTTGCCGGTGCCAGCCCGTCCAGTCCGTCGACCCCTTCCAGCCCGAGCAGCAACGACATCTCGACCACCCCGACAGCAGCCGCTCCCGCCCCAGCCGCTCCCACCCACTCGGGCTACCCGGCATCACTGCTGGCGATGGATGAGACGGGCGCACTACCCATCTACGGCGGCCCGTCGTCATCAGCCTTCGATCATACGGGCACCGGCCGGGCCTTACAGAAGGTCACAGTCACCTGCACGGGTTACGGCGACCCCTTCACCGCTCTGGGTGCGTCATCCCGGTTGTGGGACTACATCAACGTGGGCTGGCTATCGGACCAGGTCGTCCAGACTGGGCTGTCCGTGCCCGCTGTCCCCGCCTGCGAGGGCAACGTGACATCACCAACGCCTTCAACCCAGATGCCCAGCAAGACCCTCGGCCCGTTCCCGGTGGTGGCGGACGGACCGCTGTCGGTTCATACGCAGCCGGACATGGGGTCGCCCGCACTGCGCGAGATCCACAGCGGAGACCTGGTTCTCCGCTCGTGCTCGACTCCCACAGCCACCAGGGTTGCGCCTCCCAGCCACCTAGCCTCGGCGGGGGGCAACGCCTACTGGGACCGCTTGCAGAGCGGCGGCGGGTGGATCCCGGACTCGTACGTCGACACCGGCACCGGCGGCGCGGCGGCCCCACGTTGCTAACGGGTAGCGGATGTACTCCATGGAGGTCGACGTCGCGATGGCCTACTGCCACCAGTGCGGAGCGGCGGTCACGCCGACGAACCTCTGTCCCAAGTGCGGAGCCGCCCGTCGCCAGCCACACGATGACGCGGCGGGATCCGCTGACTCGACTGCCCCAGAGCCGCAGGCACCCGCAACCCCGGAGGTGGTCGATCCCACGATCGCGTCACCCCGCTTCGGTAGCCGGACGGGTCCCGGCGCCTCGCCCCCAGCGACTCCTGCGGTCAGCAACCAAGCGCCGAAGTCGAGGCTGCTAAGCCGCCCGGTTCTGATCACACGGCGGGGCTGGCTGGCGTCGTGCTGCTGGGCGGCGGCGTTGCGGCCGTGGCGCTCACCAGCCACGACCACGCCGGAGGGCTGGCAACTGCGGGCCGCAGACCCTCTGCTGCCCCCGTCATCGACTCGCCATCGGCCGCTCCGTCACCGACAGACGCTGTCACCTCCGCTGCCCCCTCTCCAGAAGCACCCGTCACCTGCGCTGAGGCCCGCGACCCGGAGACCAAAGGGCTGGCTCCGACGGACGCGGCGAACGACCTGTTTGCCGCCTGGCACCGAGATGACCGGCTGCAAGCGAAGCAGTGCGCTAGTGACGAGGCCGTCTTGGAACTGTTCGCCCTTCCGCTGGCGACAGCAGCGCTCCCGGCGTGTTCTCCGGTCGCAGGGTCACCGTCAGCCCTCACCACCGACTGCACCTTCACCGCTACGTCGCCGCCGGGCACGCCGGTGATGCATGAGTCGTGTGACGACCTCTACTGCGGCGTCGCCGGGCTGCTTCGGGCTTCGACCAAGGCGCCGTCCTCGTACGTCATGACGAGGAGGACCCTGACCCAGGGCCAAGGCTGGTCCATCAGGGTTGTCCACAGGCCAGCGAGCCTCAGGCTGGCTCGCTCGTGACGACGGTCGAGGTCGGGGCGGGGGCGGGCTACCTCACGAACGGCGGGGTGCGGTGGGTCTTGGCGATGACCGCCAAGCCCGCTGCGCACATGACGAGCAGGACCCCGCCACCGCCGCACCGGCACGGTTGCGCCGCTCCCGGACGCGGGCGTGCAACGCGAGCATCTCCCGCTCGGCCCGGTGGGCAGTGTTCCAGGTAGCCACCGTGATCTCGTTGTTCGCCGTCATGGCCCACCTTCGTGTGTACCGCACCTGCGGTGGCCCTTCGGCTCAGTGCCATGACTCCGTAGACGACTCACTCGGTCGCGCTTATTGCCCGGCGGTCCCAGAGCGCCGTGCTGTCACTCGACGACGATCTCGGCGAGAACCGGCAGGTGGTCGCTGTGCTGAGGCGACGGCCTTCCTCGATGCCCTTGAGCACCTTCTGCTCGCGACCCAGGCAGTGGCCGAGCAGCCGGACGCTACCTAGTCCTCCCCCAGACCACGAAGGTCTCGCCCGCGGCGACCACGCAGGTGGGACAGGGCCGTGGGCGTCCTCGGCAAAGTCGTCGGGTACGGCCCCGGCTGCCTGCGCAGTCCCAGCCGGGGCATCGGCTCGGCATGGGTGCCTGGGTCGTGGGCCACGCCTCGGCTACGGCATGGGCAGCAAGCGGGACTCCCGGAGCCCACGAAGCCCGTCAAGGCCCCCAAGTGCATTTACCGGGACCCTACCCCTCCGGGGCTGGCCGAGGACCTCCTACTGGCCTCAGAGCGCCACCACGTCGCCTGCATCATCCAGAAGCAGAAGGGGAGCAACGTCACCGGCGACCGGGGTCGCTGCAACGTCCTGGCCGTCATGGCCACCGCGTTCATCCGCGCCCCGTCCAAGATCGAGAGCATCTGGCGTTCATGCGGGACACCGGGCTGCATCCACCCGACGCACCTGGTCATCGCCACGAAGGCGCAGCGGGCCATCTTCACCACACTCGTTGACGGGCAGGGCGTCTGGCGGCAATGCCCAAAGATCTTGCCTTCCAACTCCAAGATCCCCAGGAGGCGCCCAGGGTCGTGCACGTCCAAGCCGCCCGGTTTCCTGTACAGGTATATGCGGTCAGGCAGATCCTTCGACTGTCGGGCAACGAGGGGTCGGCGGGCGCCAGGGCTGCATGCCGGGCAGGAGGCCCTGTGCACACCGGACCAGCGCAAGAGCAGCCATCCGCACGTAGGTTGTCAGTCGGGCATTGGCTCCCAAAGACCCTTTACGATGTCACCAGCGTTCCAATAGAAGCCGTCTCCCATGGACGCTTGTGCGACATCCTCGTCCGTCGCATCCTCGAAACGCAGAAGACCTTGGAACGACCAGCGCTCCTGGCAGTCGGGGCAAACCCAGATCGAACCTGGGTGGATCTCAAGCAGGTCATCCGGCGCCGGGTACGGACACTCATGTTCGGTCGGCGGAGGCATCAGCAGTTCCCACGGCAAGGTTGACATCCCTTCGATGCGGTCCGTTATCGGTTCAACTTGTGCGCAGGTCTAGCAGGTTGCTTGACCTGGTCCCTGTTAGGTAGGGATCGGTCACGTGCGCCCGAGGGAGGCTGTCATGCTGCAAATCAAGCGGCAGACCTGGAGCCAGCAGGGGGCCTGTCCTGTGCGGAAAGCATCATGAGGACCCGTCTGTCTTTGGGACCGTTGCGCTGCTACGTCAGAGGCTGCATGCCGGGCAGGAGCCCCTGGGCGTAGCGGATCGAGAACGGGGTGTGCTCAGGACTGCTTCCGAGGGCCGTCAGGATGGCCTCCGCGACAGCCGAACCGGCCATCTGGCAAGACCACGGTCGCGCCCGCCCGGCTGCCCTCAACCCCCCCCCGACGCATCCTCGGTCTGGACGAACGGCTCCCGACACTACCGAGGGCACGGCCCCTACCACCAGATGTGAGGTCACGAAGGCCAGGCGTCCGGCATCAGGCGTCACTCGGCTGCGCCTCAGGCCCAGGCTTTGCCTCGAAGATCTCGTCGCACTACCGAGGCCGTGGGCAGGACGGACGGCTGGTCCGCTGGTCGGCCCGGCTCCCGCTCTGCCCGGACCGCAAGTGGCACGCGCTGACCTTGAGCGACGACCGGCGACACCGGCAGTCGAGTCATCCCGCAAGAACGACAGCGGAACTCCTCGGACGTGATCGGGTGACCGAGAGCGCAGGCGTCGCTCACCGCGTCGCCAGCATCAGATGCACCGGCCAGAAGCCCACGGTCTTCCCACGCTTCCACCAGTGGCACGCCGTCCGCAGCCTCACCGACCACGCCGCCACCTACGGGGCCAGCAGGCCCATCAAGGTGTCCGACGCGCCGCTACCACACCCTTGCCCAGGATGATCGTCGATGCCGCCCGGTCCGAACTTGACCGGCTCGTGGGCCAGCGAGTCGAGCCGACGGTGCTGCACGGCGACCTGCATCACGACAACCTTCTTGGGTCCGACCATCGTGGCTGGGCCGCTATCGACCCCGATGGCGTGGTCGGAGATGCGGGGTACGACGTGGGACTCATGCTGCGCAACCCGTGGGGCACAGACTTGGTGGGCCTACTGCCACGCAGACTTGACTTGCTGGCTGATCTGCTAGCCATGCCGGTTGACCGGCTCGCTGGGTGGGGGGCTGGTGCGAGCGGTGCTATCGGAGGCGTGCACGGTGCAGAAGTGCGGTCGACCGGACAGAGGCCCCCTTCGGGTTGCCGAGGCGCTATTGGCTCGGTCCCAGCCTGCCAAAGAGCCCGACTTCGGGCGGCGTCGTCTGCCCCTCTGAGCGCTCCGCGACGGTCTGCCTCCGGTCGTTCAGCGCCAAGTCGTCGATCTCGGGCAAGGCACGCACTTCGGCCGCATAACCACTGATACGCCGCTGGCTCACATGTTCAAGCCCTTGATACCTGATCTCAAGCATTCGTCTGCAGGGCCGGACAGTGCAGGGCAAACTAAGGGGGAAACCCTGGGCGAGGAGGATGGACGATGCGATGGTCGGCACACGTTAAAAGGCCCCGGGTCGTGCTGAACCTGGCCTTGGCGGCAGCGGTCGTCGGAGCGGCGGCCTGTCAAGGAGCGAGCGGCCACACGAGCACCGCGAAGAAGGCTGTCCCGGCCTCCCCGGCGGCGGCGTCGTCCGGTCCGGACGCGCCCACCGCAGCGATGGCGGCCCGGCTGGCGGCGGGCCCCCCTCCAGGGTTCGCGAGACCAATCCCAGCGGACCTTTTCCTGTATCCTCGCGTGGCCGGGATCGTGCCAGATTTCCAGTACCAGGTCGACTTCAATCCAAAGCGCTCCGACAACGCGGGCAATGACTTCACCGACACCGTGCTCATCGACCAGTTCCAGAGCAGACCGGACGCTCAGTCCTATGCCGATGGGGTGCTCACCGCCCTCGCCGAACCGTTCGGCGCAGGTGTCCCGGCCGATAACGTCAACTCGTACGAGTACCAGGCTGTCTACTGTGACGGGCCGCCGGGGCTTCTCCTGCTCGTCCCGCCGCGGGCGACCGACGCCTTGTCGGCCGCGTTGGCAGTACCCGGCTGCAATGCCTACGTCCCTGCCCCCGCAACCCAGGTCCCTACCGAAGCCCCGGCGGCCACCGCAGCCCCAGTGCCCACCGCAGCCCCGGTGCCGACCGTTCAACCCAGCAGAAGCCCGGTTCCGGTCGCGCTCGGTGCAACGACTTCCCTATCCCTGAAGTTCGAGTACTCGAACGCCAGTGTGAACGTCGGGGTGCTGTCCTTCACCAGCGATGGACACGAAGGGCAGGTTGTCGTCGAGACCAAGGTCTTGGCCTTCGGTGAGGGAAACAGCGCAGACTTCCAAGTTTCCTCTCAAGACTTCACTCTGGTCACCACCGACGGAACTTCGTCCCCAGGGGAATCACCCGACAGCGGCGACGGGTTCGTAGACTCGTACCTCGCGCTTGGGCAAGAAGCGCGAGGCAGAATCCTGTTCCACTACAACGGCACCCCAGCGGAAATCATCTACTCGCCGTTGTCGGACGTGCCAGGCGCGTACTGGCCGATCGGCAAGTAGGACCGCCGCCGCCGCCCACAGCAGCGTCTTGGCTTGCACCACATGGCGGTGTGGCAAGGACCTGGTCGCAGCGCCCCCGAGGGCGGGCTTACGAGAGTAGCCACGCCGCGACAACGGCGACCAGAACCTTGACCGAGCCCACGTAGGGCTCCAACTTCAGGGCGTGCTCGAACGGTGCCGCGCTGGTCGCCCACCTGCCTACCCCCTCCTCTTCGCCGGTGCCGTGCTGCTGGAAGTACCGGAGTAGCCCAGCGGCCACGCCCTGCATGGTCTGGGCCTCCCCCAGCCCGGAGCCCGTAGCCGTCCCCTGGGCCGTGCTCGGCGAGAGCGCCCAGGTCCAGGGCGGCCGGGGTCGTCTTGAACTTCTCCACATCGCCTCTACCTGCCGGCTAGAACGCCGCTGGCGCCTGGCCACCACGTAGAACACCGTCGCTGCCCGATGCCCCTGGTACCGGCCTGCGTAGGAGGCGGCGCGCGCGCTGGCCTACCGCCCGTGGTGCCGATGGAGGTCTCGCAGGTTCGTCATCCCGGCCCGTCCACGACGACAGATCATCAAGACTCACCGACGCATCCTGCCGCATCTAACGGCCGGAGCGGGACCGGCATGCGGAGCCTCACCTAGACGGAGCTGGGACCTAAGTCGCCGCCGGGAGCCTGTCCGCAGGCGCTCAGGGCCGTCGTCCCGGTGGGTGCCCAGCGCTGCCCGGCGGCGGCGGTGAACACCATGCCGGGCCCCTGTGCGTCCGGGCGGCAGTGGCCGCCTTGGGGCGTGCAGCACCAGCGGTGGTTCCGCCCGGTCGGCCAGCCGGGTCTGGGATGGCGCGAGATCCACGGCCCAGGTCGCCGTTCAGTGTTGGGCCGGGGGTCGTCACTGGTTACCAGACAGGCCCGGACCGGCCGGGCGCTGTCGATGGCGACCCAGACCACCGGCGCCGCAGTCAGCAGACGCCGCCGTCCCGGCATCCGCCCGGCAGGCGGTTTGCCGGACGGCTTATCGCGGCTTCTCGACCAAGCACTCTTGCTAGTGCCACCGCATGAACCTTGCTAGCGCGCCCTGCATCGAGGACGGCCGCCGCATCAGCCCCGGAGTCGCCGTCCTGCCGAGGCAGGCTGGGTCACCGCGAACCCACGGTCGGTCGGAAGGAGGCCGAGTATCCCTCCCAAGCAGCCCGAGACCTCCTGGACTACGCGCGTTGCTGCGACCGCCGGAGCGGTCAGACGGGCAGGACCCCACTGAAGTCCACGGACCGACTCTCGGCCTCCTCGCCAAGCGCAACACGGTCGCCACCAGGTCATCCAGGGACCCCCGGCGGCTAGCCACACCTCCCGCAGCGCTTGACCAAGATCGGCTAGAACTGCCTCCGCGAGTCTTGCTCTCCTCGGCGTGCCACAGCGTGCTGCCCACTGTGCGGCGGTCCCCAGTGCAGGTCTCCTGGCGCTCCCGCTGACCTGCACTTCCCGGTATATGCCTCAGGGCATGAAGTCGTGCTCCGTGTGTTCCGACCGCCCTGGCGACCCTGTTCAGAGCGGGCTCAGAAGCCCCTCAGCCCGAGAGGCGGCCCGAGCGGATATCGGGCTACCCCCCGACCGGACCAGGGCCTTCATCAGCCCGCTGGCCGTGCTCTTGGGCATTTGTAGCCAACCGGCCAAGGTCGGCCCGGGGGCACTGGCCGCTGATCGAGCAGGGGAGAAGGGGTAGGCCAGGTGCACGCACCGTTGGGGAACCAGAGCCAGCAGGTCGTCCAGGTTGTCGAGCAGGTGCCGACGACCCTTGCGCTCGGCGTCCTGTCGCTCCGACGGGGTGGCTCCTCAGTGCAAACTTCTCTCGACTTCACGTCGCTTCGTAGCGGACGATGCGAAGAGCGTGGGTGTCCACGACGACTTCACTTTCGTCGCGGGTGTTGTCTGCGGTGTTGATCGCCAGCAGCGACATCGCCGGAGCAAGCGTCGTCCAGACCTCACTGCGTACGGGCCTGCCGTCCATGACGTAACGGCGGTGGGTGTTGACGGTGAATGCCTGCGCCACCTGTGGGTCGGTCGTCCAGGACCAGAGTCGGCGGCGCCCCGAGATCGCACCTCGGTACACGCGCAGGGGCTCGCTGGGTCGCTCAATGGTCCGGCCACCGACAGTGAAGCCAGCCGCGTTGAAGAGGTCGCGCCAGGCCTCGTGTGGGAGTGAGCGATCCTGTGCGGGGTCGTCGGGAAACTCAGCCATGCTCCAGACGGCTCCGATGACTGCGGCGAGGGTGGACGCCTGCATGACGCCGGAGGTCCACCGTTCGTGCAGCAGCGTCGGGCCCGCCTCTCGGCCGAGCCGGGCCGCCTGCTCCTCGAAGTCGTCCTGGGTGATGTAGTCACCACCGATGGCCGGACTGGTCATGAGGACCTTTTCGAGGCCTGCGCCGCGAGCCACGCCAGCGCCTTGCTGAGGACCCTTCCGGCGACGGATTGCTCGGTCGACCCCTGGGCAAGCACGGGGTGCGGGCCCTGACCACCACAGGATGCCTGGGCGGCGCTCCCAGAAGTTGTCGTGCGACTGCCTGCCGACACGATGCTCGGGTGCCTCTGGCCGGATGGCTGCTGGATAGTTGTTACTTCTATCTCCGTCTGGGTGTCCTCCGGAACGGCAACCGACATCCTAAACCTCGTCGCCCCAGGGTGCCCTCCGCAAATGCATGCCGGACGCCAGTCGGTGCAGGAGCAGCCGATGGCCGTGCACCTGAGGGCTTCGCCCTTGGCGCAGTGGAACTGCACCTGGTGGCCGCAGTCAGCACATCGTCGCTGAGGTGCACGGCGGTACCCGGCGCATGTGCAGCCCGCCTGGAGACACCCGCGATCACCGCCCGGACCGTGGTGATCGAGCAGGTGGTCGCAGGTGAGGCAGTGGTGGCGCGCGTCCGGGCTCATGCTGCGTCCTCGACGATCACCGTGGCGGTTTCCCAGTCCACCCTCATGGTGGGCCGGTCCTCCAGCACCAGGTCGGCGGCGGTGAGGCCGTAGAGGCGGGCGACCGCCAAGTACTTGGCCATGGTGTTTCGGCTCTCCGTGGGCCGAAGGCCCCGAGCCTGCTGGTAGAGGATTCCGGTCAGCCGAGTCGCCATCTTGGAGTGCTTGGGGTGAAGAGCCATCCTCGCCAGCGCGGCGTCGAGCCTTTTGACCCCACCGACAGGGGTGTTCAGGCGGGTGGCCTTGAAGTAGTGCTGGGCGGCATCGTTCATGATCGTCTCCTCCATCGCGTCCACCAGTCGGGTCGTGCCGAGCCGCTTGGGGACCACGGGCCCTCGAAGGCAGATCTCCAGGCGCAGTTGCCCGTCAGCCCGCTGGGCCTGTTCGAGGTGGTGTGCTCGCTCCAGGTCACCCCTGCTCCTGGAGGCGGCTGCGACCTGCTCGGCCGCCTTGTCGTAGGCCGTTACCGACCAGCGCCCTGGCGAGGCGATCTGCAAGGTCTCGGCGTTGCCACGCTGCGGGTCGTTGTACAGGTGTCGCCTGCTCCCTCGTGCGCCCGGGACAGACGACAGCAACCGGAGAAGCAGCCCTACCTCCTCGACCTCATGGACATCGCGGACGAGGTCCAGTCGGCTGAGTGTCATATCCGACCAGGGCCCTGCGAACTCGACCTGTCGGCTCACGTCGTCGTATACGACCTGCGCGCAGTTCAGCACCTCCTCGGCGGTCGCCGCCTCGGTGTTGTTGCCTTTCATCAGCCTCGGGACCGACCACTCCAGCCGAATGAACTTGCCGTGCCGGTCATCCGCCCTAACCATCACCGGGAGGCCGGGCGACATCTCATAGGCCCCACCGGAGTAGGTGAGCACCTGACCGGTGTCCCGGTTCAGGCGCTGAACCACCCTCCTGGTGGCCAGGCTGTGCTCCACGTACGGGATCCGGACGGCGACCGTATCCACCCCGATGTAGGGATGCGGATCAGTTTTTGGGGTCGAAGGAGCCGTGTTACTAAGCGCTTGTGGACGGGGGACTTTACTTGCGTTACGCAAACATGTCAGAGTGGTCATGGCGACCTCCAGAAGACGGGCGAGGTCTCCGAGCACCGGAGGGTCGCCTTGGGGGCGGCCCTTCGTGCTGTTGCCGGAGGCCTCGGAGCGCATGTGCGCCTCACTCCTTCGGGAGGAGGGGCTGCCGCTTGGACAGGGCGACATGCGACCGCTCGCCGTCCGTTATGCAGGCAGCCTCTAGGCGGCTCTAGGCGTGCCGCATAGCCCCGGTCGCCTTGGCCGAAAGGGGCTCGCCGGGGGGTCTTGTCAGAAGGTCCGAGCGTGGGGCGGCGTCTGGAGGTGGGACTCCATGAGGACGGTCCTTCGATCTGCGTCGGCAGGGGAAGGACCGGCGGATGCGAGCCCTCGATTGAGAGCGGCTCCAGAGTGCCCGCAAGACAGTGAGGATGTACTTGGCCCCGCTCGCTGGGTCTGACTCTCCGTAAGACTGACGCGAACCTGCTGTCCTTGGCGGGATCGGTCGGCCTGGCGGGCGGTGTCGCATGCACGCGAACGG
>JAABUY010002488.1_pt1 | contig 21747 bp, 26 predicted proteins | sample 5560271 | NCBI WGS metagenome assembly JAABUY01 (sample SAMN10711886, study PRJNA513374) | rock metagenome | isolation source: Antarctica rocks | place: Antarctica: Victoria Land, University Valley | reverse complement strand
TCAACCTACTCCATCCACAAAGAGGAGGTGCATCCCGACTCGAACGTCTAGGCAGATCATGTATGAGCTCGGTTCTACTTGAATGACTATCCGTGAACGCACAGAGAGGCATCGATTCGAAGTTCTTTCTCCCAGTTTGACGGTCCACCACAAAGTTGCCTTTGACCATATGAGCATATGACAACCAGATTGTACAGAGCTCAGAATACGAACCCATGTGCTCCAAGCTGAAGAGCTATCCCTCCTCGTCAATCAACATCACTTCATCTCGACTGGGACATACCTTATCAAGCGTCTCCTCGCTGGGGAAGAATTTCTTGATCCAGGACTTTGAAGATCCCCCATGCGAATGGATCGCGTCCGCCCTCTTCTCACTTGCTAGATGAATTGTCCTGGTAAGCACCGGAAGACAAAGGCAGAAACGAACGTACGAGCAAGCTGGTCCGCTTCGCCCCCTTGCTGGGCTGATGATTTATCCACGAGATGAGTGAAGGAGCTCTCGAGCGGCCCGCCCATCTCGCTGGGAAGGGGAACGGTCGCACCGGGAGCGGAGGACATGATGGATTGCTGGTCTCAAATGTGAATTTTGAGCGAAAACTGCGGACAGTCAAGAATTTGTCGGGACAGCCCTTTGCTCATGACAGGAATGTGCAGGATCGCCCTGGCACCCGCGAGGAGACGGTGTATAATTATAGCAAAGATCAGGCACATCGGACTACCACGTGCGGGAGTATGACGTGTCAATATCTCACCAGATTTGCCTAAGAATGTTTGGAACCCTTGGCGGGGACCGCGTTCGAATGAACAGCTTCGTTTGCAGATTATGGCCTCTTCGTCTAGACTGGATGGCCGTGCGGCGATCGAGCTTCGACCACTTTCGGCCTCCTTTGGTGAGTTGGATCGAGCGGATGGGTCCGCTCGCTTCTCTTTCGGTGAGCTTCCCTTTCGAAGCCATTCCCTCAGCTAGCGGGGAGCAGTCAAGACTAATGCGAGTCTGATAATTAGGTACCGAGTCTGCTCTCGCCTCATTGTCTGGTCCGCTCGAGGTTCGACTTCGCGAAGAGTTGCCGGACAAGGCGACTTTCGAGGTCGTCCACCGGCCACTCGAAGGTGTAGGAGGTGAGATTCCGGCTCTAGCGTTTGAGAGAAAAGGTAATACGGCTCCTAGCGACCCCATCACGAGCTCTCGTTACCACCCTCTCAGCGAGTCTCCCACCCTTGCTCGGTCTCGGCCAACATCCTCGCTCCCTCGTCCAGCTAATCGTCCAATCCCTCTCGCCTTCTCCGTCCTCAGCCAACAGCCAATCATACCCCTCCACATCGACTTCCTCAGCATCGTCGTCGCAAAGAACGTGGCCTGCGCCCCCCATCACAGCCGAGGACGATGACGACGATCGACCTGAACGTGACGACCGACATGCACCAATGACTGGAATCCACTTTTCAGCACGAGCAGCAGCATTGAACGCTTCCACCCTCGCTATTCTCGATGCAGGCTCGATCTCACTTCGAGCTGTACCGATAGCCGTCGCCGTCGCTCATGTGCCATACCGACCGGCGAGGACAGGTCTGGCGAATGGCAATACGAATCACCGAGACGATACGGGTACACTGGTTCTCGACCCGACGTCGGAGGAAGAAGAGCGAGCGAGCAGTCGGCATGTGTTCGCTTGGGCTTTCGGAGTGGGAATCAGGACTGTGAGCAGAGACGGGGAAGCAAACGGAGAACGAGGAGATACGGAAGTGGACGCACAGGCTGAAGATCGAGGCGTGGCGGAGCTTGTTTTGGTGGAGAGCGAGGGAGAATTCACGAGACATGAGGTGAGCCAAACTGTATGAGATTTTAAGGGGAATTTTGCTAAAGTGGGCAGTTTGACGAAGCAATGGAGCAATCCAAGCTCGCTGCTGGGCGGGTACTGGAGTTCGTCAGGCAAAGAATGGGAGAGCATTTCTCAAGACGATGACGATCATGACGGATACCATGCATGCTTCGTTATATTTTCTGATGATCTCGCTGTGCAAGCCATAATGGAATCCCGGTATGGAGGTGATACGATTCCGCCAATCGCGGCAAAACGCGGGATTTTCTCTCTAATTAGCAACCTCATCATACTCGGTCGATACCTGGAATTTGAAGTCGTCCTCCATTCTTGGCTAGTCCCCCACTTACGCTCCGGCATCAATCACCTCTGACACGACCTCAGCGATACCTGTATCCCAAGGGGGTTTGACATTGCGAGACTCTGCGTCCTTTGGAGGTGAGTGAAGACAGGAGACCGCAGCGGCCATCAGCTTTCACATTCCAGGGAGAGAGTCTTGCTGGTCCTATGCTTAAAGGCTGGGACCTGTGACTCCACATTCCTGATGAAAGTCTGAGGGCCGGCCAGGTGGACGAGACACACACCGGCGCTGACGCTCTTGACGTAGTCTCCCCACCTCGACCTCGTATGTCTGCCAAGCCGCCGTCAACCCTTGCGCAAACCGGCATCTCCAAGTCGGCGGCCAAGAAGAAGGCCAAGAAGGCGAAGTCACAGGTAGTCAACGGCTCCGAGTTGACGGCGGGAGAGGCCGACTTTGAACAGGCCGCGACTGCCGACCCCAACCTGTTCAACTTCCCACCTGGCGCCTATCCCGTAGACATTCAGTACGACACGGCGACCTACTACGACGAAGCCGACGTGCCTGTCACCAACGGGCACGATCCTCACTCGCTCCCTTTCCCATTCGACTACTCGAGCCTGCCACCTCCGCTTACTCAACCGCCATACGGAAGTGCTTTCACCCAGATCGCCTCGTCCTTCAACATCACTCACGAGGATTTGTTCAGCACGGCGGCGGAGCTGTACAAGAGGATGGGTGATTCCAATTTTGGCAGTGACGATCCATACTGGTCCAACTTGGCGCCTCATGTCAAGCAATTCATTCGCCAAGCCATGCCTTTCTCGGGAAGCGGTGCGGACGGACAGGGTGTTCAAGGTGCAAACGGCTCGTCTCGAGACATGTACGACTTTGCGCACAAGATCGTCAGTGCGGCGAGCCAGAGCATGGGATTAGGACCGGGTGTTGCTGCAAACCTGCTGAACGGACGGCAGTTCACACAACCTATGCCTATTGGTAACGGGGACGAGCTTGGCTTTCATCGTCATCCCGATGTCAAGGACGAGGAGTATGAGGACGAGGAGGATTTTGACGTCGACGAGCCGGAGTATGCAGCACCGAACGGAGACTTGCCGAAGAAGAAGAACAAGAAGAAGAAGAAGAAGTCTGGGATCGTCGAGCCTCCGCCAGCTCAACTCCCCCCTCCCGCTGTGAAGCAGCCCCTTCGACAGCCCATACCGCCGCAACCGCCTGTCCAACCTGCCTTAAATCCCCCACCACCTCCTGTCCTTCCTGCGGCAGCGCATGCACCGCCCAGCTCGCGCGCAGCCGGAAAGCAACCGATGAATCATGCGCCCGTCCCCGCTGCCGCTGCTCCAGCTAGATCAGCTCGTGCTGCTGGAAAGGCACCTGCGGCTGCCGCACCTGCCCACAATCACAATCACCATAATCACCCACCTCCGCTCAAGCCCAACGGTAAAGGCAAGGCTCCTGCCAATGGACCGCCTGCCAAGATTTGGGCGCAATCCTCGGCAGAGGATCGAGAGAACATTCGGCAGTTTTGGCACGCCTTGGGCGAAGCAGAGAGGCGGGATCTCGTGCAGATCGAGAAGGATGCGGTCCTGCGGAAGCTGAAGGAGCAGCATCGTCATTCATGCGGGTGTGCCGTGTGCGGGAGGAAGAAAGTCAGCATCGAGCACGAGGTCGACCAGCTGTACGATCAGTATCTTGATGATCTCGGTTCATACACCGCCGAACAGCGTGCAGCGATCAACGGTCGGCAGCCGGCACCACCAGGAGCAGGACCTTTCCCTGGCAGCGTAGAGGTGGACGCGACAGGTCAAATTACCAGGTATGACCATCGGGCTCCGGATCCTCGGGTGGTCCCTCCGGACGTGCTCATCGGCGCCGAAGAGAGCGATGAATATGATGACGAGGAGGACTACGACGAAGAAGGCGACATTGACGATGAGGAAGTTGGATCCGACGAGGCCGATGCTGGCGATGACCTCGATGATACGCAACCTCCTCCTCAACCTCCAGTCCGTCAAATACGCCCGCCTCCCCCTCGATCCGTCGCACCACGACCAGACGGAGCCGATGAATTTCTCAGCTTCAGCTCAAACCTCGCCACCATCAAAGGTGAGTGGCTCACACCTGTCTGTTTTGCAGCTCACGCTGAGCTATGCTTGGTTTTACCTGTTCACCCCAGGAGGTATCCTCACTGTCGCCGATGATCTGCTCAAAAACGACGGTTCCAAGTTTTTGGAGATGATGGAGCAGCTTGCAGTGGCTCGTCATGTCCGAGAAGAACAGAACATCCGGGATCTCGAGGAGACCGATGAGGAGGAGTACGACGAGGACAAGGAGTGAGTGGTATTTAGCGATGGCGCTGACATCTAGGGAACCGATCACCGAAGCAGAGCGACTCGAGGAAGGCAAGCGGATGTTCCAAATATTCGCGGCCCGCATGTTCGAGCAGCGTGTGCTGCAGGCGTACCGGGAGAAGGTGGCCAAGCAGCGCGAGGAGCAGTTGCTGCGGGAACTTGAAGAGGAAGAGGACAGCAAGCGAGCCAAGGAGGAAAGGAAGGCCAAGGAGGCGCAGAAGAAGAAGGACAAGAAGAAGTAAGTGAAAACCCAAGACTGTGCTGACCGTGCAGGCTGCAGAAGCAACGGCAGGACGAGGAGAAGGCTGCCAAGGACGCCGCGGTCGCCGCAGAGCAGCATGCAGCCAAGGCCAAAGCCGAAGAGGCTGACCGGGAACGGCAGAAGAGGCTGGAAGAGGAACGGTCTCGACGCGAAGCGGTGAAGAAGGCGGCTCAGGACGAGCAGCTGCGTATCGCGGCGGATAGGCGAAAGCGGCAGCAGGAAGAGAAGGAGCGCGAGGAAGAGGCAGCGAAGAAGAAGCGGGAGCGTGAGGAGAAGGCTCGCAAGGAGCGGGAAGCTCGGGAAAAGGAGGCCAAGGACAAGGAACGGCGCGACAAGGAGGAACGAGCCGCAAAGGAGAAAGCCGAGAAGGAGATGCTCGCCAAGGAGAAGGCAGACAAAGCGGAGGAAGAAAAGCTGCTCAAAGAGGCTCGAGAAGGGGCCGAGAAGGAACGACTGTTGCAGCTGGAAGAAGATCGGATCGAGAAGGCTCGTCTCGAGGAGACCGCAAGGAAAGAGCGCGGCGCCGGAGAACAAGCCAAGATACTTGCGGTGCAGCAGGCTCAGCGAGAGCGGGCACAGCTAGAGAAGGCTTCAGCTGAAAGGGCGGCAGCAGACAGGGTAGCTCAAGAAAAGCTTCGATCCGCCGTTCCTGTCCGGTCCAAGGCCACCCCTCGCAACGGTCCGGCGCCGCAGACGACACCCCCTCTCGATCATCCTTCACCAATCAAAGCGAGCAGCGCCATCCGTCCTCCGACAGTACGGACGCAAAAGACACCTCAACCGTTCTTTCCGCAACCGATGCCGACGACCGCCTCATTCCCAGCTCGTACCCCACAACAGTCCTTCGCTCCCGGTCTGCGTCCTGCTTTTCCCTCACAATCTCCCATTTTCTCGCAAGTCCAGACCAACGCCATCTCGCCCAATCCCCCGACACGAGGTTTCCCGACAGACTCTAGTCCACCTTTCGAGCTACTGCCACGCACCGCTCCGATCGGGATGGGCTTCCCACCGGTGAAGTCCGCTCGCATGGCCAGTGTAGACGAAACATTCTCACCTTCCACCGCTCCGATTGGGGCAGGACCTCGTGCGATATCCGGTGAGCTCATCGGTGACTTCCGCCGTGAGCCTGCACCGATAGGTCCACCCGGGCCCATCGGACGACCAGCTGCTGCGTACCTCGATCAACCGAGCTCGTCTACCTCCACCATGCGGTCTGGCAGTCCCGCTCCTCCGGATCAAGTTTTCGGCTCAGCAGCGCTCGGAGCAGACGACGAGATCGTCCAACCTGCCCGTCGCAACTTGTCCAACGGCTGGGATGCGTCCGTCGCTGCGGCCCCCGGAGCAGGGCGATGGTCTGCGAATCCGTCCATCTGGGGAAACTCTGTCAGCAGCGAAGCATCAGGCAGTTCTTGGGGAGGTTCAGGAGTGCCAACGAGGCAGCCCTCGTTTGGCGGGATCAGCGGAGTCCCAACACCGTTCGGCACGCCTGGGCCGAACGGTTTCCCTGGGTTGTTCAGTCCACCGGGACAACAACCACCTCCACAACAGCATCATTCTCACCACTAGTTTAGCCATGCAGTCGAGCGGACATGCAGCATTTTGTCTGGCTTCATGCATCGTGGATTGTGCATTGTTCGGCGTCTCAACTACTGTTGCGTTCCTGCGAGAAACAGTCATACTTACAAAAGTTCCTCAGGAGCGGACGCAGTCCATGCGGATTACCTCTTTCTACTGTCGAAACTCATGGCATACATAATTCACTGTCCTCCTGATCCGCCTCGAAGCCGGCTGACAACCTTACTGTCGAAACTCATGGCATACATCATTCCACTGTCGTCCTGATCCGCCTCGAAGCCGCCTGACAAATCGGACTGTGAGTCAATTGGAGCCGCCGACGGCAATCACGCGGTGTGCGTGACGATGGGGAGACCTTCGGGTCGTTCACTGATCGAGGATGGACCATTCGAAGTGGGAATGACTGCGATTGCAGCAGCCCCTTGGGTAAGAGCGTCACCGGCTGCACCGATCGTCGGCGCCGATGAGACTTGAACGCCCTCCTCACTCTCCCTCCTCCCCATCTGAGCACCTCCAAGACGCAGCTTGATCCCAGTCCCCATAGCCCCACTCGGCGCGAGACCGCCAGGCGTCGGCGGTTTCTCCCCCTCATTCACGTCCCCTAATCCACCTCCCGGACTGACGCTTCCCTCCGTCCCACCCAGCTTCAGCTTCACGATCCTACTCGCCGCCGTACCCTCCGGTTCCCTAGGTTTATCCTCCCCGATCCCACTCTGGACCACTTTCCTCCCTGTTGGCAGTCGGCTACGACCCCATTTCTCGATGCCTCTCGGTCCTGAATCCCAGGTCGCGCGCAGGAACGCCTCGTCCTCTGGATTCGGTTGTTTCCCGCGTGCCCGTGCCAACGCTGCGTTGTCTCCGCCTCGTATAGGCTCGCCATAAAGAATTGGCACGCTATCTCGGAGCTGGGCTTGTGGAGGCCGCAAGGATGTCAGCCGGTCGCGAAGTGTTGGCGGGAGGTGAGGGGAATGGATTTGATGGACCAAGCTGGCGAGCATTCCGGTTGGATTGGGATTGAGGGGGATGAGATGCTGAGGTAGGACATCGGAGTGGCTCGGGACGATAGGTGTGACGCGAGGCGGAGGGATTTGGGAGATGAGCGTGTCTGGAGGTGAGAAGTTTTCGGCGGTAGCGATGGAGCGACGGAGGAGTTCGGTCGCTTGTTGTCGGAGAGGGGTTTGGCGGAGCGCTATGGATGGGTCGGAAGCGGTCGCTTCGTAGGCTTTGAGCAGGGATGGGAAGGATGAAGGAGCGGGGGGAAGGAAGACGGGTGTTGATGGGTGAGGTGGGTCGACGAATGGGTGAGCTTGGGAAAGCTGGGATTGGGCATAGGGTATTGCGCGGCGATATCGTTCGGCTATGGATAGACTAGGGGCTGATATCGTGGAAGTGACGCCATTACTAGTGGAGGCTGGTACATCGGGTTGAAGGGTGGTGCCGGGAAGAGGAGGAAGCCAGGAGAGGTCGGGAGAGGCGGATCGTTTACGGGGTGCCGTTTCGGGTATCTCGTCTGGCGATTCTGACTTGACCCGTCCATCGTCCTCTTCATCCACGTCCATACTCTCCTCTTCCTCCTCGGATTCGAGCTTGATCTCATCGTCATGCACCAGTCTCATCTCCACCAATCCCTTCTCTATTCCCCTAGCCTCCTCTAACCCCTCGAATCCGCCGCTAAAGACCACCTCCTTCTCCAAGCTCGCCGCCCATTCATGCAGGTCAGCGACTCCGCCCACACCCAGATCTTCCACAGCCTGTACCACATCGATCGCAGCTATCTTGCTTCGTCCAGCGAGGTTGGCGAGGTCGGCACATGATAGAGCGACGAGTCGAAGGTACCGCGAGACGGCGGAGGAAAAGGTGAGACTCGCTGCTCGAGAGGTACTCGGGAAGCCAGCTTGAGCGAGACCGTGTAGTACTGCGAGGTGCAATACCGCTTCCGGTGATCCAGAGGCCGAGGCCATCGCTCGGCAGGCTTCAAGCTTATACGGAGAATCCACAAGACAGAGAGAGCTAATGAGCGGGAATCACCGGCGCCACATTCGGCTTTCTCTCGGAGCTAAGGGGTTTCCGTTGAAAAGTTGGATGGGATTCCTACATTTTGCCTCGCCGCGTGTCAACAGGTCACACTTCCACTCCTTACCCACATAAATATCATCAGTGAGTAATGCTCCAGTACAGCGAAGATGCAGAGCTGATGGAATTAAGAAATGACCGAGGAGGAGCATCATGAGACGTTCGAGGCCACCGGTGCCGGGGCTTCAAAGACCTACCCGTGAGTCGCGGTGGCCATCGACCGGAGATCAGCTGTCAGGGTTGCGCTGATTTCATCCGACCCTCAGGATGCAGTGTTCTTCGTTGAGGAAGAGCGGGCATGTCGTGATCAAGGGTCGTGCCTGCAAGATTGTTGACATGTCGACCTCGAAGACGGGCAAGCACGGTCATGCCAAGGTTCATCTCGTGGCTATCGACGTGCGTCTCGAGTGTTCTCGCCGCACCATCCCAGCTGAAGGCATATCAGATCTTCAACGGCAAGAAGCTTGAGGATATCTCCCCGTCCGTGCGTCGATCATACCTCCCATTTCCATCAGAGTGTGTATTGATGATCGCCCCAGACCCACAACATGGACGTCCCGCACGTCAAGCGCTCCGAATACCTGCTCCTTGACATCCAGGATGTGAGTGGCTTCGAGGCAAGAATTCGTCGTTTTCACCCGCTGACGGAAAACAGGACTTCATGAACCTCATGGACAACGACGGCACCCCAAAGGACGACGTCAAAGTCCCGGAGACCGACATCGGCAAGGAGATTTCGGGCGCGTTCGGGGAGGGCAAAGATCTCATGGTCACCATCATCTCCGCCATGGGTACGTCGCGCTCCGCTTCCGTCTCCCTCTCCCGGTCAACATGTTGCTGAGGTGAACGGTGTAGACGAGGAGCAGGCAATCTCTTGGAAAGAGGCCCCGCAGAATGCCTAAACAATTCCATTTTTTCGATCCTGGTTCTCTGTTTCTTTCGACTAGTACTACCGAACATCTCCCTGCATGATGCCTTGTTCACGTCATCCCCCAGTTAGCACGAAACGTATCCTTTGTACACGTCTCCTAGATTTCAAAAGAGGCTTGCATGGGATGTCGTGAGGGTGCGACGGTGCCAGGGCGAAGTGCAGGTCTACAAGGTTTTACTTCCAGATTCCTGTGGAAAGAAGAGCTAAATGAGGAGACCGTTGACAAGTCGCGTGGCAAAGCGGTGGAGGTCAATCGTGTTTGAGGTGTCACGTCAATCACTTTACCGCATATCTGTCAGCTTTTCCATCGCCTGGCTGCGGAAATCCCATCTGTGTTACTCTGCTCAGCCGCTCATTCCTGGGAAGGGTCACATCAGGGTCCAAAATGCAAGACCCCGAAAACAGTATCCTCCTCTTTCATCCCCCATCACTTGACCCCCGCCCCTTTCTTAGTCGTAGGTCCCGTATCCCGCTCCCCCATGCCTCATGACTGATCGAGGACATATAGGCCTGCTCAGCCTTTCCTCACCGATACCTGAGGATACTTCGACTGTACCATGGCGAATAGACAACAAGTACTACACCGTCGCCGCGCATTTCCTTCTCACACCCATCTCAAGCGGCGACGTGATCCAAGCATCAGAGGTGCCGGTCGTCATCTACCTCTTCGCTGGATCTGTGCGTTCTCGGGTCTTTGGTCATAGACACGGACGGAGCTAATGGACCAAGCCGCCGAGACCTTTACCTGCGAGTCTGACGAAACTCGTCATCTCCGAACCCCGAGATATAGCTCTTGCCATTCGCACCCGAGACCCATCAGATACAGATGGAGATGATGCTGGTGCAGCAATATGGGACGAAGTGGAAGAGGTGTTTGGGGAGCTGGGCATAGAATTGGTCGATGAGGTCGGTGTAGCCGAGGACGACGACGAGCGGCGTAGGTCCTCCTTCCTCCTCGGTCATTTGGCACGGAGCTGAAGATCGTTATTATGATTGTAGCTATGTCTCCGCTGGAAGAGGTGAGACAGACGTTGATGACGCACATGTGGCCCGGGATGGTCCGGAAAGCCACAAGCGGCCCTTCTGGCGAGTTGATAGATTCGGACGAGGATGATCTGGAGGAATACGAAGAGGAAGAAGAGAGCGCGGTGTTCCCGGTGACCTTCGCTCCCTCCACTTCTCAAACGAAAGAGGGAGTGTTATCGACCACCGACTTTCCGGGTTTGGAGGAATTACGGCGGGAGCTGCCTGATGGGCAAGAAGATGAGGAGGTACATCTTGAGGAAGAAGAATATGCTCGCCTGGACGACTGGCTTGACGATGAGGATGGGGACGAGTTCGTGGCACTTCCCGAGGATCAGGAGGATCACGATGAACTCGAGGGCTCAATCGTACGTTCGCGTAGTCCGTCACCACCTGCCGAAGAGAAAGAAGAAGCGGGCTTTGAGGATGATTTCGACGATTTTGCACCCTTCCAAGCTGCGCCTCATCGCCGATCAGGACGGGAAGAAGATGGAGGACATGGACTGCTCTCGATGGATCCCACTCCTCTATTGTTGCACTTACAGGCGGTACGAGCGGAGTTGGCGGGAGTTGAGGATGAGGACGATCGACGGAAGCGGGCGGGGAAGGAGGTTGAGCGGGTCATGAGGGGTTTGGGGATGGGTGATCTGGATTTCGGGATGGGGGATGAGGATGGGGATGAGATGGATCGGATTGGAGGATTTGATGCGGGTGCGCTAGGAGGATTGAGTGGGCTGTAGCGGGTTGCATGCATTATCTTACTGTTGAGTAAGGACTATCCTCTACTGGGAGGAGCGAGTCTGCAACCAATCGTTTGTCGCAGGCAGCGAACAGCTGTCATATGCATGCAAAGGAGGCAGAAGCCATGTTCGCGCATAATCATTACTGGGTCATGTCCCGGACTCCCCGCTCACTGCCGCTACATGTCAGCTCGAGTACCCTCAGGGTCGGTCGGCACCCACCTGAAGCTCAACATCCCACCCTCCTGCAACAGCTCTACCACCTTCTCCGCCTCGTCCACTTTCATCCCTCCCAATACCTCATTCACCTCATCCAGCTTCTCCGTCCTCAACGCCCTCTTCATCACCTCATCAAACCCCTCAAATGTATCCCACTTCATCTGCAAGAATGCCCTGACCTGCTCGATATCCATCTCCTCGGACCCTTCGCCCTCAACCCGCAGCTCGGCGGGTGGCGGACCATCAGGGAGGTTGAAGGAGATTCGCATCGATGGGTCTTCCGCCACGAGTTGGATCTGTTCTCGATCGACTGACTCTTCGGCGATCATCTCTTTCGTCCGGGTCTCGATGCGTGCGTAGGTGGAGGCGAAGTCGTCTTTGAACATGGCGATGGATTTTGGATTGGCTGAGATCATCCTGCGAGTCAGTCAGCTATGCAGCATGACATTCAGCATACTTTTGAAAGAACAGCCCGACTCCATCGCGTCCCAGCTTTCGACAATAGTTCACTAGTAATGACTGATGGACACAGCGCCGTGCGAGATCTTTCTCGCCCCGACGTTCCGCATCGAACGCTTCTGCGAGGAGGGAGTCGTGAGTCGATTCTGTGAGGACGGAGGAGTCCCGCTGAATGAAGGCGTAGGATTTGGAAAAGTCGCCGATGGGGATCTGAGCGAACGCGCGGGCGGAAGGGGTGAGGGGACCGAAATCGGGCTCGTCTTCCTCGGGCTGCGTAGGAGACTGATAAACGTCAGCAAGATTCACTATTCATTCGATAATCGTACGCTTGCAACGGCGTTCGGGTTGAGCACCTCGATCGTCTCGGTCGTCGTCCTCTCAGGCTTCGGCTTCGGCTTGTCCTCCAGCGGACTCGGTTTGGCGGGAGCAACAGTACTCTGCGACCACCCCTCCTTGATATCCTCCGAGGTGATCTTCTTCTTCTGCTCCTTCTCCTCCTCATCAATCTCGCCCTTCACCTCTTCATCCCGTCGGTCCAGCTCAGTCAGATGCCATCTCAATCTCCCCTCCAGTGCCTCGGTCAACCCCTCCTTCTTCCCATCCGGGACGGCATCAGTCGACCACTCGGGCTCCCCACTCTTCTCATCCACCTTTTTCCCGTCCCTCTTCACGACTCCGCCCTCCTCCTTTGCTCCGTCCACTATCCAAGCCGCTTCTCGCCAGACATCACCAAGCAGCTGTCCAAGCATCATATCGTAGGTAGGCTGATTAGACGCTCCGGTTTCCGGCTTCTCTGGACTCGGATTCTCCTTCAAGCGTCGTTGCACAGCTCGGAAGTGGTCGATCCCTCGTTCAGACAGTCCATTGAGAACGCTCTGAATTCGAGGTCGCAGGAGGATGGTGAGTGAGAGTTCGGATCTTAACTTGGCGATACGCAGACGACGTGCTTCCCGCTTTTCATGAATGTCTCGCTGCTTCCATTTAATCATGGATCGCTTGTCGACGTTGGGGTGCTCTTCGATGTCCGAATCGTCGGACAGCTGGAGGGTGGATCAGCTGTGATGGGGTGATCGAGGGGAGAGCTTGCCTCGAGGTTGTCCCATTTTGAGTAGTTCAAAGGCATGACTGATAGTCACCTCGCCACGATATGGCAAGACGCTGCGGACCAAGAAGTAGTGGAGGATGGAACTGATGTCGAGTTTGCTAGCCAAATCTTCGTAGAAGCTGCAGGAAATGCCGCGCTCCTTCTTAGCCACGTGGCTCTCACTTTCCCTCGCCATGACGGTCTCCTCATCTTGATCCGTCTCTACCTTCAAGGAGTCCATATCCCCGTCATGTCCATCTCATTCTCGGCTCCAGACCTCCAGCCGACGTACAATTCCATCATTCATGGTTCTGCCGGGTATGACTGGGCGATCTATAATCAGACGGGGAATGAGTTGAAGGTACAGGCAACCGGGAGCGGGTTGGACGATTTGGAAGAGGAGTTCATGGATGGGAGGTAGGTATTTGATCCCTCTGCGACGAGGGGCTGATGGTTCACTCAAAGGATCCAATATGCGTTTGCTCGAGTCAAGGATCAGGGTGTGAGAGCCTGCTTCATCGTACCTGGCTCGCGGGGAAAGATTACTGAAGCTCTGGGTACAGAGCTCGTTGGATAAGTTCGTCCTCATCGCTTGGTGTGGAGAAGGTGTGCCAGAGTCGAGGAAGGGGTTGTTTCGTGAGTCGCAGCTTAATCACGTCTCCCGCGGCCAATTTCTCTCGGTCTTTTGTAGCTGAGAGAACGGCAGAGCTAACGGAGCTCGTTTCGCAGATATGCACATGAACCAGGTGTCCAATAATTTCCTCAGAGGCGCTCATCTCGTTCTACAAGCTCGCTCGGACGTAGGTGTCTGATCACGGTTAAGATTTGATGCTGACATCCTCCCAGCTCGATGTCACCCCCGCTTTGATCCATAAGCGGCTGCAGGAATCTGGCGGGTCAAAGTATTCATCCTCGGCTGCTGCGCCGGCTGCTCCAGCCGCATCGTCCAAGCCGACACCGAGCTATCGTCCGAGCCAAGGATTGGGGGGAGCTCAAGGCAAGGTCCGGGTTTCAGGTTGAATCGCTGAATCTTGCTGACTCACGGACAGCCTGCGACCGTCTCGACTCCCGCTTCCATCTTCGGGCGTCCCACACCTGTTGCTTCTGCAGCGCAGGCACCTCCTACGGCTCCTCGACAGCCTTCTCCTGAGCCTACACCATCCCCTCCTCCAGCTCCTGCAGCTCCACCCGCAATCCCCGCGGCATCCCGCCCTTCAGCACCGGAGCGTATAGCCTCAGCATCTACACCTGCGCCAGCCGAAGCCTCCAAGCCCGCATCCGACGACCGCATCGCCCCTGTAGGCACGGCGTATGAGCCAGTCAAACTCGCGACTCCCGGGAAGTTGGCCAATCGATGGAATCCCGGCGGTGCGCAGGACAGCTCGCCAGAAGCCCCATCAACCGGAGGAAGCATCAAAGATCGGATGGCCGCTTTCTCAGGGGGTGCCGCCGCATCCAGTGCGACAGCGCCGACGCCAAGCGGAACTAAGTTGACATGGTCGGAGAGGCAAGCGGAGACGAGGCGGCAGAAGGAGGAAGAGGAGAGGTCAAGTTCGGGGGCGTCAGCAGCTGGTGAGTCCATTTCGAAACAGGCAGTCAAGCTGAATAAAATCAGCTGGCGTCGGAGTCGGCGCTTTGACAGGCATGGGAATCGCTGCCGCTGCCCAGGCCACTGAAGCGCTTACCGCTTCACCAGCTCCTCCCGCTCCAGCCGCTCCTCCAGCACCTACACTTCCGCCTCGTGCAGCTACACCTGACTCAGACGCGGAGAAAGAAGAGGACGACGATTGGGATGCACCTGCACCTCCTCCGGCACCCGCGACCCCCTTCCGACCCGAAGCAGTGGCAGAAGACGGTCCGGAGGAAGAGGCGATTGCACCGCCGCCACCTCCGCCTCCGCCACCCCCTCCGCCTGCGCAGTCCTCTGATCCGGTAAGCGATTCTCAAATGCGGGATGATAGCTGACGAGGCCGCAGCAAGTCGATGAGCTCGAGAGACTGAAGTCGGACTTGACTCTGGAAGAGGCTCCGCCAGCAGGTGTTTCACCACCTGTGCCGGTCGCCGCCCGACGAGGCGGTGCTGCTCCATCTCCGGCCGGAAAGAAGGCAAAGGCTATGTATGAGTATGAGGTGAGGACCCTTCACATGTAGCATAACCCTTGCTGATATGATCTGTCGCCAGGCCGCTGAGGATGTTTGTCGTTTTAAGCGTCGCTTTATGGAACAGACTGATTTGAGCGCAGAATGAGATCGCTCTACGAGAAGGCGAAATCATCACGCAGATCGAAGAGCTCGACGAGGGTGGGCTAAGTCTAGCATCCTTATTATGTTGCTGATTACCACCATCTTGCAGGGTGGTGGTCCGGCACGAACAGCGGCGGCAAAGCCGGCCTCTTCCCTTCGAACTATTGCGAGATGATCGAGGAAGACGAAGCGGTCATTGAGCCTGAGTTGGCGCCGGTCGCTCCACCACCACCTCCTGCTCCTCCCGCGCCTCCAGGTGCGGCGGCGGCTGGTCGCGAAGCGGAAGAGGAGGAACAGGGGGAGTCCATGATCGCTGCATACGAGTGAGCCCTTCAGCACGATTGGAAAGTCTTTGCTGATGACTGGAAAAGCTACGACGCAGCGGAGGATAACGAGATCTCGTTCAAAGAGGGTGACCGGATCACGGATATCGTCAAGGTTGAGGAGGACTGGTGGCAGGGGAAGGCGCATGGTATCCAGGGGCTCTTCCCTTGTGAGTATCCTGTTTGGGATGGGATGCACTGCTGACTGTTCGTGATCATAGCTGCATATGTCGAACCGGCACCATGAGGTGTACGTAAATGACCTGGAAATGCCGGCCGTAGAGAAAGCTTGATGCAACATCTCGATCGATGAAGTTTTAGGTCCAGCTGCCACTCAATATGCAGATTGCAGGTCATGTCAAGTTGACGTGGAACATCCATGCTTTCACGGTCTGAATAGATGATACCTCAATCCCGGGTCGTCTCACATTATGCACAACTCCACCGCTCAATGGGCCTGAGTCCCATTCTGCTGCGACCCATCCTGCTGCTGTTGGGCTAGTCGCATTGTTAGTGCCTGAACTGACCTTGAGAGAAGACTCACTGTAGTACCCGCCCCAGCCTTGGGTCTGGTGATACGCCGCAGCTGCAGCTTGATCCCATCCACCTGCCTGCTGGGATGATTCGGCTGCCCCTCCTGAAGCCGCCTGGCCGGGTTGACCGGGAACGCCTGTCTGACCGTAGCCGTATCCACCATAGTACCCAGGGTACCCAGCGTAACCCATCTGCGCCTGGGCCGGAGGCTGACTTGTCAGATAGAGGCGCTTTATACGTGACGAGACTAACCATTGCGTACTGTCCCTGTGCGGCGGGACCCGGCTGCGTACCTCCCTGCGTGTCCTTGTCCTTACCCCAAGAGCACTTGATGGGTCTGCCATGGACGAGCTGATTCTGAAGATGGGTGATTGCGAGCGCCGCGTTCTGGTGAGTATCGAGCTTCACGAAAGCGAATCCTCGGTCGGCCTGCATGCGGATCTCAACGATATAGCCGTACCCTTGGAATAGGGGGATGAGGTCGGCCTGAGTGGTGTAAGGGATAAGGTTGCCAACGTAGACTGTCGTGTTGAACTCAGGTGTCTGGGTTGCGACGGTGTCGTAGGTCATAGCTGGGGCAGGGGCGTAGGTCGGATGAGGAGGTGGGGGGGATCCCATTCCGGACATAGGAGTGAGGTTGCCGCCGGACATGCTGGAGGGAGGCATCCCACCCATACTCCCGCCCATACTCCCGCCCATGCCCATGGGGGGTCCACCAATACGACCACCTCCGATGCCGATGCCGCCTCCGCCACTTCCGCCACCACCACCGCCCGTACCGCCGCCGGTTTGGGTTTTCTGGTTCGCCCAATTGACTCGGATCGCACGTGAGCCAAGCCATTCGCCGTTCATGGTCGCGATGGCCTGCTCTGCATCCGCCTTGTCCCTACGATACGTAAGCATAATTCTGGTGGGAAAGGTAGACCCACCTAAAGGAGAGGAAGCCATAACCCCTACTCTTCCCAGAATTCATATCCCACATGACCCTCGCCTCACTCATGCTCCCAAACGCGCCAAACGCCTTCGCCAGCACCTCGTCATTCACCTCCGGACTGAGGTCCCCTACAAAGACATGGAAATGATGTTGGGTATCCTCCCTATTCTGATTCCCCTGATACGCCCAATTCACCCTTATATCCGCATCGAATATCTTCCTCCCATTCAAAGTCGTCAACGCTTGATCTGCCGAACGCATGTCGGTGTATTCGACGAAACCGTAATTGAAGCCTCCATGCTGGAAATTTCGATCCTGGATGATTTTCGCCTGAACGACGGGTCCGGCGACGGCGAAGATCTCGGTGAGCATGTAGTCGGTCACTCGAGGGGAGAGATTGCCGACGTAGAGATGGGGTTTCTTAGGTGCTTCGGCGTGTTGCCCAGGGGTGATCCCATAGGGCTGGTAGGCGGCCATGATGAGAGAAGTGAGAAACTAGATGAAAGGAAGGGAGGGATGAGAAAGTCGAGTGATGAGAGTTGGAGAGACCTCGAGACCCCGGAAGAGAGATGAGACGATGAGAAAAGAGTGAGAAAAGAGACGACAATGGACTGTACTGTATCCAGAAGGGAGAATATCTCGAACTTGGAAGGCTGGAACTGGCTGCGGGCCAAGGCAAGAGTACTGAGCGCCACCAAAGGTTTTCCGCGGCGATATACGCGACTGGGTGCATTCTCGACACGTCGTGGCTGCGTTTTCACAGCGCAATAGGCCTTTCTCTATCAAATCAGACAGGAATCGGACCAGCATGGTAAGCTTTTCAAGCGTGATCATCGCTGATGCCAGGTCGTCCTCGCCGCGTCCATTTGTACGAGGAGTGGGAAACGTAAGTTCATACCATAAGATACAGCTCGTTTTGACCCCCGCAGCACTCCTCTCGCGGCAGTTCCGACCTATGCCTCGATCACGCGTCGATGGACTCCTCGCTTCTTTCCCAAAACTCATCCCGGCCAACTCCCAGCATACCACTGTCGAGACCGCCGACGTCCGCTTCGTCTATCAGCCTTTCGAAGAGCTCTACGTCCTCCTCATCACCAATAAGGGCTCCAATATCCTTCAGGTGAGCGGTTGTCAAGGCTAGGCTGACAAGCAGGACATCTCCACCTTATCCCTTCTCGTTCGACTGATCTCGTCCCTCACTCCTGCCATGTCCGAACCAGCTATCCTTCACCACAGCTTTGACCTGCTCTGCGCGTTTGACGAGGTCGTCTCGCTCGGCTACAAGGAGAACGTTTCCCTCTCGCAGGTCCGGAGTGTGCTGGAAGGCGAGAGTCACGAGGAGAAGATCCAGGAGATCATTGCGCGGAACAAAGAGGCCGAGGCGAAGGAGGAGCTGAAACGACGGGCCAAGCAGCTAGAGATGCAGCGTCGAGAACAGCAGAAACGAGCGCAAGGTCAGGGATACCCTGCGTCGATGGGTGGTATGGCAGGAGGATACACAGCTGCACCGAGGTATGAGGTACCGGCTGCGAGCGAATATCGAGCGCCAAGCCCGGCGGCACCGGTCAGCAAGCCGGCGTTCAAGGGTGCGGGTATGAAGTTGGGCAAGAAGGGGAAGCAGAGCGATTTGATGTCGGCACTTGGAGGGGAGGCGGATGTCGAGCCTGAGCCGGAACCGGTACCAATGCCAAAGGTGGAAGCGGTGGAGGTTTCAGCGGATGTGTTGGACAAGGTCGAGCAGGAAAGGTGAGTAACTTTTAGCGATTGAGCTTATGGCAGTATCCACGTGACGGTCAAAGAGCAGCTGGCTGTGACGATGTTGCGCGATGGGGGGGTCCAGTCCTTCGAGCTGAAAGGCGATCTCGATCTCCGAATCACCGATGCCGCACTGGCCAAGCTCCGGCTCACCCTCGCGCCGAAAGATTATGCAGAGCTTCAGTTCAAGCAGCATCCCAATGTTGCCAAATTCAGCGGGAGCGAGAAGATCATCGCGCTCAAGGACGCGTCGAGAAGCTTTCCAGTTGGCCAGGGTCTGGGTGTACTGAGATGGAGGATGACGAGCAAGGACGAGTCGAACGTGCCTCTCTCAGGTGGGTGATGATGTTCGACAAAGCTTAAGAATAGTTACATGCTGGCCTCAACCTCGAGGAGACGGGTCTTCGGACGTCGGGGTAGAGTACGAGCTCGAAGCTTCTCACCTCAGCCTTCGCAACGTCGTCATTTCCATCCCCATCCCGTGAGTGCGAGGTATCGACAGCGCTGACGACAGACCCAATTCCCTGCCATCTGTCACGGGAGAAGCCGATTGGCGAGCAGAGCGCAATGCCTTCCTTTGGACGATCAATACCATCGACAATGACTCCCCTACCGGAAGTCTCGAGTTCAGATGCGAAGGTGACGCAGATGCTTTCTTCCCGGTGAACATCGGCTTCGTTGCCGCGGGTTCTCTGGCGGATGTAGACGTCAGTATCACTTTGATGGGCGTCTTTTTCAGCTGACCGTGCGGCAGGTCGTCAAAGCGACTTTGCTGGAAGGAGGCGAGGAGTCATTCTCGCAGGAGAAGATTCTTACGGTTGACAAGTACGAGATCATATGAGTCACGATGCATCACATGCTACGATAGGGTTTGTCGGCTACGACCAGAGGTTTGGTTCCGGTGTGAGGTCGGGAAGCAGTTCGCCCGAGGTATACAGGGTTCTAAAAAGTATGGTTCGCGTCTTAAGCCTTCTGCTCTATCGACTAACGGAATCTACTCTTGGACGGCAAGCAGACCGCTGTGCTTTTTGCAATGCTCGACACCATCCCAGCCGAGGTGCTGGCCCATATCGCCCTCCACTTGACGCTGCCCACTTGCGAGCCGCCAGCGAATCTCCTTCAAACGAACAAGACCATTCTCAACATCCTCTCTCCTCAATCCAACCCTCGTCTCTACGCCCGAGTCTATCGAGCACGATTTGACACCGCCGCCGCCGAGCGGAGATTGGGCGATCTCAATGCAGTGGACTTGACTGCCGAGCTGGGTAAACGGGTCAGGGCGTTGGCTAGGTTGAGTCGTCAGATCCGGATGCGGGATGTGAAGTCTGTTCGGGATGATGATTTGTGGGTGATCTATGTGATGCTCATCGAGAATGGTGGGTATACGCCATCTGATGTGGTGAGGAAGCTGATTGCGATATAGATGGGAAGAATTTAGAACATCTCTTGGCGGATGGAGGCGCCTTCCATCTACCCACCTTCCTGAAATTGTATCACGAGCAGCACCTCTTGACAGCAGCAGTGGAGCCAGGCTATCCCGATGAGACCATCGGCCGCGCTCTTGCCATGTGGATCGCATGGCTTCTCAGCGGATATGGTGGGTTCTATCTCCACATCCCCGCTGATTTGAGATATGTCTAGGGAGAAAACAAGTCGAACCATCGGAACAACGAGACGAGCGACTTTTCGTGCTCCGCCCCTATGTCTTCATGGCACAACGATACGAGCTATTCCACGCGCCGTGGACGATCCAGGACCTGCCCCTCGCGAGACCTGATCACCAATCGAATGGGGTGGACTTGAACTCGCTTGTTCGAGGCCCATGGATCACGGATCTCATCCCGAAGTCAAGAGCGGTAGAGATCGAGATGTATGGGCGGAAGGTGTCGATCTGTCCTCCGCTACTTGCGCATGCGGCGATCCTGCGGTTCTTTAGCAAGAAGATGCCGGGGGAAATGGTGGAGAACCTGATGTCGCCCCTACTGGCGATGAATAGGGACGACGAGGGAGAATCTCGAATGCGGCTAGAGATGGATGTGGATGAGGACGACGACGAGCATATGATGGCGGAAGCGGGGACGTCACAATCTCTGATCTTGGATTCGCGCCAGCACGATCGGGATTTCCAACGATTGGCGAGCTGCTATAACCCGTCATTATGTCGCGGGATGAAGCGCGCGGTATTCAGGGGAAGCTGGGAGGGATGTTGGGAAGGGAATTTCTCATTCTTCGACTTTGATGCGTTCGGATTGATGATGGCGGGGCAATCGAGTGCGCTTTACGAGGGGCCCTATGGGGAACAAGCACAGGTCTGGAGACTGAAAGAGACGTTTGTGCGGCCGAAGCGAAGCCACAAAGGCAAGGCCCGAGCGGGGACCTTACCGGTCAGAGGACCGATGACCAACGCTGGGTTCCCGACGACGGATCAATACCAGGGGTTGAATGCGGGCTATCAACCACCGAGTAGGACTACGGGTTGGGCGAGTGCGGCTGCGGAAGCGTTGACGATGCAGGATACGATCAGACAGCTGGTCGGAGCGTTTGATGAGTACGAAATTGTCCCTGATGATGAAGTGGAGCATGCTCTGGCGGATGGTGGAGGGGAGGAGGCGGGATTGGAGATGATCCTCTCCGGCACTGGGCATTCGGCATGGGGAAGATTCGTCATCAAGGGCAGGGTCAGAGCTTGGGATGGTTTGGCTAGTATTGTCAAGGAATATACGGTGAGTCAACCATAGCATGGATGAGCTGACGTCCAGCCCGACTCCCGCGGCAAGTGGATCTACCGAGGCTACATCCTCGCCGGGGACGTGTTTGTCGGTCGATGGCGGGACACGTACACGCCGGAGACATTCGTCGGTTACGAAGGAACATTCATCCTGAACCGTCGCTAGTCTTCACCGCCGCCATCCGCTCCACCACCCGTCTCGTCCGCTCCTTCACAACTCTCTCCATCTCCAGCTTCAATACCCCACAAGCCTCAACGCCAAGGACGAGCATTTCCTCGAACCGGTCGACTTGCAGGCGGGTCTCCATCTGGGCGAGGGTGATTTTCCCGCTGGCAGGCAATGCTGCGACGACGAGGTTGGGCAGATCAGATTCTTCGGG
>JAABUY010002487.1_pt1 | contig 21750 bp, 21 predicted proteins | sample 5560271 | NCBI WGS metagenome assembly JAABUY01 (sample SAMN10711886, study PRJNA513374) | rock metagenome | isolation source: Antarctica rocks | place: Antarctica: Victoria Land, University Valley | reverse complement strand
TGCAGCGGAAACAGGACGAATGGCAGCAGAAGAAATACTATCAAAAATAAATAGTTGAAAAATCTATTTAAATATACCTTCTTGAGGACAAGACATCAAAAAATTCAAAATGCTGCAAAAAAGAAAGGTACCTACTTTACTAAAAGAAGTCTAAATACTTAACATATTCATAGTTATAAGACAAAATATGCTTTTCTAAACAGGATAAATTTACTAAATCAATTACTTCACTACATTTTGTATTAGAGCTTTTACATTGAGATTGGAACATTTATTCTATCCCTAGCAACACAAATACCATCTTTTATAATGTAACATTCTACATAGTGAGGCCCATTAAAAGTACTCGTTTCTTTTCTCTGTTCCTGGCCACCATCTTTCAGAATCTGACCTCTAATCATATTTTTTTCAATAGCTTGTTGCCCTAAATTTTTAATTTTCCAATAAACTTCGTATGGTTTAGGAGCATCGCATTGGGAAACGAAGAATAGTAAAGATTTTTTATTTTTAATAATTTTTAAATCTCTCAATAATGCGGTCCTATAACCGTCTTGCGAAACTTCACAATCAATCCTGAGACTATAAATGATATCAACTTGAAATCTATCTTCAACAAATTCTTCATTTCTATCTATGTTTTGAGCTTTTTCAAGTACTAGATCGGTGTAAGGGAATGCTTTACCAAATAATGCTCTATATTTTTGGCATTTTTCATTTATATCTATTGATTCAAAAGCTTCACTTGCAATTTCAAGGGACTTTTTAACTTTTTTATTAATATTGATTTTTTTATGAACTTTCTGCTTACTACCAGGCGAATACCAATAGCGCCTATCAGCACTAAAGTTGGACATGTAGTTGAAGTAATCTTTTATAATTTCAGGGAAATGAGCGTATCCACTTTGGTAAAACTGGGTATGTAATGTTAAGAAATCATAGCACCATGTATCGATTAATAAGCCTCCAATTTTTAAACCAAACTTGTTTTTCCAAGATCTTACAAATCTACAAAGCTTCACATAAGTTTCTGCTGAAAGAATATTAAGCTCTTGAACAGCTATGTTTTCTTGCAGAGGTTTAGTTGTTTTCCAATAACCTCCATCATTCGAATCTGGATACGTGAATGTATTATCATCTTCTAAAAAAGCAGGACATAATTCCACCGTAAATCCTGAAAATTGAATTACAATTACTTGCCCATCGCCACGAACATCCGTTTGACTATAGGTGGTTTGAATTATTGATCTTATTTTCTGTAAAAGAGCGCTTTGCCCGTTAGAAGTATATGCATTGTACGTGTAGTATAAATCTTCAGGTAATGCAAAAATAACATCAAGATCGCTTACTCCTTTAATAGCAGTATCTCTCCCAAAACTTCCTATTATATAGGAATGATCTGTTTCATTTTCGATATTGTATAATTCCTTATTTAAGGTTTTAACAATTCTTTTAATTTTTTTGAATATATCATCCTCATTATCTACGATTAGATTATTAAAAAATGATTCGAAGGTTTCTTCTATTGTCATTAAAGTAGTTGGTTTTGAAAGTTTATAAATTTAATTTTCCGGTAACCTTCTTAATGACAGTGGTAAAAATTTGTCAATTTCAGCATCAGTGAACGTGAATTCTTCATTCTCCTTTAATGCTTTAGAAGCCATTTGATAGCCTTTGTTAATTGTTTTAGGTGCACTATTATAGCATTCTATAAGTTCAGTGTTCAACCTATCTCTTGCAGATTGCAAGTCTGCTATATTTTGCTTTCCAATTTTAATGTCAACCAAAAGAGATAGAAACTTTTCTCTAACAGCAAGGATTGCCAATGCTGATTGCTTATGCTTCTCAGCAATTCCAAGCAAGTTATAATCCTTTGCATATAAGGTTAAGAATAAAAGAATAGTGGAGCAGATAGCAGCAATAATTTCTAACGTTTTTCCGTTTCCGAACAGTGCACCCAAAATGGTTGTTGTAGTTAAAGCTGTTAAAACAATTTCTACAACTTTTAATGTCTCACTTCTGCTCTTTAATAAATCAGCACATCTTTCATGTGTTTTATGAGTGTAAATTACTCTTCCATAAATTTCGCGTATTTGTGATTCTAGAGCTTTGTAATCATCAGTCATTTTATAGGTTTTAAACGGGAGAAAATAATCAGTTTAAAAACAGGAATAAACTATTCAATACCTTATTTGCAAATGTAAATAAAAATTCACATATTTGTGAACAATTATATAGCGAGATGCGTTAAATGATCGAATTATCTTTTCGAAAGGATTACTTGAAAGACTTATATGAAGGCAAAAAGGTCACTGATAGACGTTTTAAATCTAATCCTCAATTAGTTAGGCAATATGTAAAGACTGTGGGTAAGCTGAAGTCTATTGAAAAGATAGAACAGCTTTATCAGATAACTTCACTTAATTATGAAGCATTAGTAGGAAATAGATCTGGCTACAGTTCAGTTAAAATAAACGATCAATATAGGCTAATATTCGAAGAGGTACGAAGTGAAGAAGAACCCTTTGAAGTAGTACTGTTAGAGCTAGAGGAAATTAGTAATCATTACGCTTAAAAAACTAACAAAAAATAACATGAGAACCGCTGAAAAATCACTTATACCGGCAGTAGCGATACACCCGGGAGAACATCTATGCGATGAGCTAGATGCTCGCGGGGTAAGTCAAACAGATTTTGCAAAAATGATTGGCTATCAAAAATCACAGTTGAATGAAGTCATAAAAGGGAAAAGAGGAATCAATGCAGAGCTTGCTCTTTTACTTCAATCAGCTCTAGGGATAGAAGCAACTTTTTGGCTAAACCTTCAAAAAAACTATGAGCTAGATTTAGCTAAAATAGAATCGAAAGACCGATCACGTTTGGAAGCACTTGAACTTTGGACTATCATTAATGAGAGTATTCCTGTTTCGTTTTTTAAGAAAAGTGGAATTCTTTCAGGAGACCCTATTTTAGATATTCCAACTATAAAAGAGGTTTATAATATTGAGAACTTTGAACAATTAGCAGTAATAAACGCTAGTCCAACATTTGCTCATTTTAGAAAATCAAACAAACAGGTAATTGATAAAACACAAGTTGTTGCGTGGTTTAAACTTTGCGAATTTAAAGCTAAGGGACTAGTTGTAAAAGAGTTTAATCAAGCTGTAAAAACAGAGTTAATTAAAAGTCTTACAGAGATTTTATACAAAAATGAGAATACTCTTACTTCTCTTGAAGCGGCATTAGCTGAGGCTGGTATCAAACTTATTTTTCAGGAAAAGGGTGAAAAAATGCCAATTGATGGAGTTTCATTTTGGAGTAACGGCAATCCTGCAATTGGATTAAGTTTGAGATATAAGCGTATCGATTGGTTAGCTTTTACGCTGTTTCACGAGTTAGGACATGTTTTTTGTCACCTCGTCAATAATAATCAGGCTGTAATGATTGATTTAGATAATGAAAATCCTGATTACAAAAAAAGTAAGGAAGAAGTTGAGGCCAATGAATTTGCTCAAAAATATTTAATTAATCAGCAAGCGTGGAATACTTTCTATCAGGATTACTCCTATGGAGATAGTAAAATTTTAAGTTTTTCTGAAAGTTACCACATCCATCCTGGGATAATTATAGGAAGACTTTGTCATATTACTGGCAACTTCAAAATGCGTACTAAAATCGATAAAAAAATCTATTAAAATAACATGGAAGAAACTACACTCTCGTTTTTTAGTTTTTAAGGTTGGTCATCTACCGAACGTTGAACAACCTTACAATAAGACTTATAATCCAAAACCCAGCTTAATTTGATTTAATACATGTTCTTGGTTCCTTTTCAAATCTTCGAGTTTCCATGTAGGAAAGTCAGTAAAAATGCGAACTGAATTGCTAAATAATTCTATATTATTTTTAAAATATTTTTGTTTTTTCTCCAAATACTCCCGATTGCTTTGGGATGAATTTTTACGTCTTGAAATTAGAACTAAATTTCCTAATTTATTTGTCCACTCGGATCTATCATCATCACTAAAATCATTTTTCCATAAACTAACATTTGAAGGAGTTTGTGGAAGTATATGTTCGATACTTATTGTATCCGGCATTTCAAGCTTAGTAGTATGTCCATGATATAGTAAATCTAGTTTTAAAAGAATGTAGCGTGCCGCTCTTTTACCGTAAATATCACCCGCAAATGAAGTTTTTAATTCGTTAAAATTAATTTTCATGGAATCTGCCGCTAAGGCCTCAGAACTATATTTTGCATCATCTATGGTTTGAATTATAGCGTTTACATTTTCAATACGTACCGTTGGTGAGTACCCAATTAGCCAATCATTGGCAAACATGTTATCTAAAGATTTTATAAAGTTAATTAAGTTCTCGGCTCTAAATTTATCGTAATACCTTAGTAAAGGCGCAATCCAGAAATCCGCTTCAAATCCCTTTTGCATCAATTGTAAATAATTATAAATCTCAAAGCTGTTGGTCAAGTTGTAATTGTCGTTGTCAAATAATTGTTCGTAGTGTTTTTTGTATCTATCAACAAATTTAAAGGTCTCTTCACCTTTATTTAAAAGAGGTGGAAGCATAGTATAATCTTTGCTGTTTCTATCGTAAGTTCTTGGATTATAAATATTTTCCTCAAACTCTTTCAATAAGCCAACTGTAGCTTTTTGCTTGACAAGAATTGTTCTTATATATGATAAAAAGGCATCAAAATCTTCACCAAAATAGGTTTCAATTTCCTCCCATTTTTTCGCAAAATCCATCCTTGTACTAGCATTGCTAATCTTACCCAGATTTTCCGCTTTTAAGATGTCGCTATTTCGGAGTTTTACGCCTCTGTTGTTCATAATAGTAAACATTCTAAAGGCATCTTCCAGCTGCTCTGCAGAAACATATATCATAAGAACATTAGAGCGTAAGTAAGGAAAAAAAGAATTGATGTCATTCACTTGGAAGTATTCGTGGACTTTCAAGATTGTATTGGACATATTGCGGATTGAAGTATCCTCATCACTATTATTTGCTTTTTCAAGTAGTTCAGTTGTTCTCTTAGTACCCCCTTCGTCTTTTACAAACTCATTTATAAATTCCTTAACCTGGTTTCTTATATCAAAAACAATTCTAATTCTTTCGGGCACATTATCATCTGGATTTGCCATCTGAAAAATTGCATCTCTAGCTGATTGGAATCTTTTTGTACTAGGTGGTGTAAGATCCCTAATAACAGCAGTAATTAAAAACAAGGTAGTTAACCTTTGTTGACCATCTAATAAATCGTATTCAACATAGTTAGTGCCATTTTCATTCTTCTCTTTCTTTTGTAATACCATTGACCCAAGAAAATATTCGGATTGAGGATTGGAAGTACAAGCTTGCATAATATCTTCTAGTAAATCACTAATCTGGTCATTTCCCCAAACGTAAGGTCTTTGATATTCGGGAATACGGAACCATTTAGTAAATACTTCTCTGATGAGTAATTTCTCGCTCTCAATTTTTTGTGCCATTAGTGTAGGTTAGAATTAATTCAAAGTAAAATATTTTTTCTTACTAATTTGATACAAAGAATTTAAGGAAAACAATTTTACTAGATGATTTTTCTTGATGGTGAAGTGGTGTTATTCATTGATCCATGCCGACACGTTTTTAATAAAAATGCCTTTGTATTGAATGAATAACTGAATATTAAGCCTTTTGTAGCTCTGACTTGAACTCCATCTCTACGTAAGATTTGAAATCAGTTTTGGCACATTTATCAAAAAGTTCGAGGTATTCAAGTTTAATATCTTCGTTCAAAAAGATGTTATCAGCAACTAGTTTCCGATATTCAGATAGATCATCGAACATATCCAATACCTGCTTATAGATAAAAGCAAGCGATGGCTCCCGTGGTTCCCGCTGAACGCTAAATTTTAGAAACTCCTTCGGGTCTTTACTCAGCAAATAAAGTTTCATTTTACTAACTAGCTCAGCCTCAAATCGCCAGTGTTCATAATAAGTACCTGGTGATTCGGCTGGCTCTCTATAATGGTCTCTCGCGCCCCAAAAAAGCCAAAGTGTATTTTCACTTAAACCGTGTGATGATTCAGCATAACGCGTAAAATACCAAAGCTGATGTGCCGTCAGTTCACTAGTTGGTACAACAAAGTCATCACCTTTCTTTTTGAGGTGATAGATTAGCTCATTCTCAAAAAGATATGGAGGCAGCGCAACATTGAACCAGGTGTTGATAAAGTCTTTATAAGCTTTTGCCTCATTTTTATACAGTTTTTTAGTAATGACGTTGTGATAATTGTAAATCTTATCAATTACCGCCTCATAATCAACACGGAACATGCCCTCTTTTTCAACGAACGTTCGGCCAAAAGAAAAAATCCATCCAATCACTTGTTCAAAATGATATTTGTCCTTTGAAATATCTTCCTGCATCAGCCTTGTCATTAATTCCTTGTGCAGATTATGACTAGCGCAGTATTCCATGTACTTCCGCATATTACCAGAAGCCATCGCTGCCTTAAATTCTTTATCTGAAAGGTCTTTTTGTGATAATCTGTAACGAAAGTAGATCTCAAAATATAATGGGTAGGAAATAGAATTCCGGGCCACCGGATGATGAAAACTGTTTCCACCAAAAAGCGTCTTAAATAATCCATTTAGTAAGGAAACATCTTCAGCACTCAACCAAGCCAGATTTTCAATATGCGATTTAAAGACAGACACTTCATCGGAATTATTTATTGAATCCTTATCCTTCAACATACGTGGCAAAAGATATTGTTCATGTGTAGAACGGACCGGTTTTTCATAGAGGAATTTATCTGATTGCGTATAGATCAGATCGTAAATTGACGGAAAGCGGAATTTGATCAGTTCCAGTAATAGCAAACATTGAAAATCAACTTCCTCACCTATTAGCGAGTAAATAATTTTGAAACTATTAATAAAACGGACAACATCACGGCCTTGCCGTAATATTCCGCTATAAGCTTTTTCATAACGATTACGAAAGCCATTTGGAATCATCACATTTTCAAAGACTGCAAAATGCTTTTCCGAAATGATTTCTTTTAAATGAATTTGTAATGTGGTCAATAGATCGTCTTCTTCACGTTTTGGAAGAGGAATTTCTAGTTGAAAGATTTTATCGAGATAACCTAAGCTACCGGCCTCGCTTAACGTTTTAATTGCATTTTGTACATACGCTTTATCGTACCCAACTAGATAAATTACATTAGAAAAATCTGCTGTATTGCGAATTAGTTTCAGTACCTCCACAATTTCAGCAGGGTAAAGCCGGTCAAGATCGTCAATGGTGATAACGATCTTGCGCTTTGTAGCTCGAAGCATCTTATTAATCTGCTGATACTCTCCTGGATCTTGTGATGAACCTTGATTTCTTAAAAAACCAAGCCAGTTGAACCAGGAACGAGAACGCGTATCAAAACTGGCCAACTTACGCCCATAACTATAAATGAGTGAAGAAATTTTCAAATCTAAAGCAGCAATCTTGCTAGCGAGCAAGTCAAAGAATTCTCGACGTATTGTTTCTGGATTACCTGCGCTCCAAGGATCAAAAGATATCTTCAGCACTTGCGCATCCTCCAGTTTAAGATTGATCAGGTTTAAAAAGGAGGTCTTGCCGCTACCATACTCTCCAAGTATACCAATAGCGAAGGACTTCCGGTTGTTTGTTGTTTGAATCAAACGGGAAATTTCAGATGCTGCTACGTTGCGTTTGAAGTGGTCATTCTCTAATTTGGTTACAGCATTGTCTTCAATGAATCCTTGATGTGGTCTTTCCAAATCACTATCTTCAATTTTGTCTTGCAGTAAAAAGCTAAAAGGTGATGTCGACAGGAGCGCAAGTGCAATTAAATCCCAATAGGCTAATTTAGGTGCAATAACCATGTGGGTGAACTCCCAGTAGCTGTTCAGCCTTTGAAAGGCGTAAAACACCCAACCATATAGAGTAACTCTTAACAGAAACCTCCAGTTCTGTTCTTTAGCAACCCATAAAATTGAAAGTAATAATACGGATGCCAAAACGACATCTACCCAAAAACCTCTCTCAAAAGAAGAAAAGATTGGAGTAACAAAAATTAAGTCAAGTAGCGTGCTTATAGGAATTCTAAAAAGGAAAAGGACGACAGCGAATAGGCCAGCACCAATAAATGGAAATGTATTAATTTTATATTTCAAGATAAAAGTTTAGCTAAGCGTATAGCTTTCTCCGATAGAATTAAGTTCGTTATTAACTGCGATACATAGTATCATTATACTTTTTGATGATAAACTTGCAACTATATCTTCATAAGCAGTTGGATTTTTAAAAAGGCCTGAATAAGTAGGAACCACCTGCGTAAGCATAGCTTAAATTAAGCATTTTATTTGAGTATCTAACAAGGCTTTTTGATTTAATTAATTTAAAAATGCTTGAAAAGCAATCAATAGGTTTTGAAATCTTTTAAAAACTCGCCGAATGGCTTTTGAATTATTTTAACGTTAAAATCATTAGAAATAAAGACATTATTATCTTGTTTTGGAAAAACGGGATGTTTTGGTATTCCCCAATTGGTTAAAAAATCCAGTATAAACCTTAATTCGTTAAACGTGGGATTAATTAATGTTATCTGCATTTTATGGTTATAGCGTTTTGCGTTTCTGATAATATCATTAATATGTTCATCTCCAAAAGAATAACCAATTATAAAAAGGTCTTCGGCCTCAAAACAGTCTTTATCTAATGCAGAAAAGAATTGACGAAATGGCGAGATAGCTGTTTTTTGAACTTTTTGAAAACCAGAAATTATATTTGATAGCAATATTTTTTTACCCTTTTCTATTTGAGTAGAAGCATTCGAATTATTGATAATACCGGGGATAAATTTTAAATATCTATAACCAGGGATTTGATTAAGATTTAATTCTTCTACTTTCCAAAAGGCGAACCCATGTAAATTATAATGAATATTCTCATGCTCGTCCAATACTACCCCTGTCAAATCGTTTTCGGCATAGTAAACGTCCTTGTCGTACTCAAAAAAACCATCAAAAACAGAAACCTTGTGTTTTTCAAGCAATACTTTAAAAATATCATCATAATTGATTGTGTAAAATCTTATGCTTGACTTCTTGTTCAGAAATGATTTTATCCATTTACCAAAGTTTGCATTTAGGGTATCATTAAATGGATTATCAATAACATTGTGTTCAGGGGAAGTATAACCGTACTTGGAAACTTGTCCTATTATTCCTGATAACAATTCATTTAGCAATAATTCATAGTATTTTACTCGAGGGTCAATATCAATAGAAATTAAGTTAGTATCTGAAGATGAGAACCCAAATCCTCCTGGAATAATAATTGAATACAAATGAGAAACCTGTGCCGGTGCCGTTTCAAAATAATGATAGTCTTTTAGCTCATCATCTATATCCACAATTCCATAAATATTATTGCTTTCTTTACTTGTCCGGGCAGACCAATACGCATATAAATCTTCAACAACATTAATAATCGTTTCAAAATTCACATAAGCATACGGTTTCTTTGTTTTTAAAGCCTTGTAAATTTTGTTAGAAATACGCTCGCCGTTTTTGTCAAAAAAACCAGTGGTAGTCACACGATGTGTCAAACAGCAAGATCTATTTTTAACTTGACCAGTGCCATGATCTGGAATTATTTCGTAGTTTTCCCTATTACATAAAGTAAGCGGCCCACCCCAGTCTAAAACAGCACCTGCTCCGAATAAAAAAACTGACTTTTTCTTCATAATCTTTTTCACTTTTAGTTAATGGTTATGGAATCGTCAGCATTACTTACTGCTTGCTTAATTGTAACATGTGGAAGCTGTGCGTTAATCAAGTCTCTAACTTCAATACTTTCTTTTTCTGGCATAAGAGCACCTAAAATAACTTCTCTGATCGCTATTTTAGGAAGCTTTATTGTTCTGTCTTCGTCCGTTGCATTTTCAACATGAAACAGTTTGTGAGTTCGATACTCCTGTTCAAACATCCACTTTTCTTCTTTTGAATAAACTTGAATTGTGATTTGTTCTAAAAAAGAATGTTTAGGGGTTGGATGGATTGTAGGTAGTTCGTTGTAATATTGAACTTTCCCCCCACCCCCGATGGATTGAAAGAATATTCTTGAATCAAAGCCAACACATAGTCCAGTATGGCCACCTGAATACTTATTACCACATTTCCGGCAATGCGTTTTTCTCGGTTAAGCTAAGTACCCCAAATCGGTTGCAAAGCCTAACGAATTTTTCCTCCATGTAATTTCTGATACCATCTTTGTCTCTTAAAGGACTTTTTTAAAACCAATAATTTGCAAAAGCTCTATGTTGTCTTAGGTAGAATGTGGGATTTAGTTCTAAGGATTGAAATAAATATTTATTAAAAATATCGTCATCGGTAAGTAAGTCATATCAAGTTAGTAGTTTACAATCAAGCGGGTCTTCAAATGTCAGGGGTGAAGCAAAGTAAACCTCTTGCTGGGTTAAAATATTTTTATGATAAAGATGTGCATCATCCCAAAACCTGTATTTGTAAACAACGTCTGGTAGCTCTAAGTTGTCGTAAATCGTTTCTTGAGCGAAGAAAGCCATAAAATTGCATGGAGTGATTTAGTGTTGATACTTCCAATAATTCCGCTTAAAAGTAAGGGTTGTTTAACACGATAAGTTATTAGCCTATAAATCTATCGAAAATGTTTTTTATTGGACCAATCCTGAGCCAACTTAATTTTTGGCTGTTATGGAAAAACGGAGATTTTTAATGAATGATCGAATAGTCTAACCACAATATATTTTTTCAGTTTTCAATTAACGTTGCTATTATTCGTAAATACAGTAGGTTCAAAAAGTTATAACTTTCCGACCTATCCCCTTTTCTCGTACTTTTCCAGCCGGATGCCTTAAAAGTACAGTTCAAAAAGTAGGGCCGGAAACTATTTTGCTTTTCCCTTTCTGACACCAGCTTTTTGAACTCGGCTGTCCCCTTCCGGATAGCCCTCTTTCCAGCCTTACCCGGAGGTTAAATTTCTCCCCTTTGGTCTGGAAAATTCAATAAAAATTGCTGCAATTAAATTAACATAGGACACAGGCCATGACCTGCTGGCCAGCAAAGTTCGCTACCCGGGGGGCAAATGGTGGCCCTCATCTCCTGTGGCCTTTCCGCTCCAAGGTAGTACCCTAAAAAAATGGGTATCCCTGAAGGGAGAGCCTCCACATTTTTTTAGGGTCTCCACCTTGCCCTTATTGCCCGCGGGATAGCGAAGGAAGTGCTTTCATCATTCATTTCCTCACACTTAACCGCTTAAAAGCATGAAAAGCATCTTACAACCCTCTCCAGTCTACCAGGTAGCAGAAATCAACATCACTTATTCTTCCGGGACCGGGTCTTTCGAAAGGCTAAAGATCACCAGCAGCTGGCAGGCACACGACGTATTCCTGGAAACCTGGGAAAAAGGTACAATCGGACACCGGGAGCAGCTTAGGGTCTTGCTGCTGAACCGCTCAAACACCGTACTGGGCGTTTACCTGGCATCATCCGGCGGGATAGCTGGCACCGTCTGCGACCCGAAACTGGTTTTCCAGGTAGCCCTAAAGGCTAATGCGTCTTCGATCATCCTGGCCCACAACCACCCATCGGGCAACCTTACTCCGAGCGAGGCCGACCGGAAGTTGACCAAAAAACTTGTGGAAGCAGGCAAACTGCTGGACCTTCCGGTTTGCGACCACCTGATCCTGACGGAAGAGGGTTACCTGTCCATGGCAGACGAGGGGCTGATGTAGCCCCTTCAAATAAAACCCTTCGGGGTTTTTTTATTTCCCTGCCTCCGGCACTGCCGGAGGCAGGGAATACTGGTGTCCAAACCGGCAGCTAAAAGACATAGGTAATCCTAACTAAATATTTAAAAAAAGTTATCCTATTAATAAAGCGGTAAAGTAACAAGTTAACAAATATCCAGGTTAGCAATTCCTGACGCTTCCTTCCTTATCGCGCGCTCCACTGGCTTCAAGAACACCATGGCATAAATGAGTTTTAAGAAGCGATTTTTCAGAACAAACAGATAAAAAGTGCAGCGAAGGTTGCGCCCTTAGCCCCTTTGAGGAGGGGCTAAACCAGCTGCCAAAAGACTACGGCATAATGATAAAAGCCGGTAGTTTCCAAGCTTTTCCAACCTGCGGCACTTATTCCGTTTCCTTTGGGCAGCTGCTTACCGGGCTGGCCTTTTAGGGCTTTCTTTTTTTCCGTTTTTTCTTTTAAAAAATAGCTTTTCGGGGCAGGCGGCCAAAAAGGGAAACAAACCAGAAAGTTCACCCTAAAAAAACAAACCCAACATCATGCAGACCATCACAGGAAGATTGACCAGACAGGCAAAGGTCAAAGAAACCAAATCAGGCAAGAAAGTAACCGAGTTCACCGTTGTGCTCAATGACAGCTACCGCCCGAAAGGTCAGGACGAACGCGTACAGCTCAGTACCTTTTACCAGTGCAGCTACTGGGGAAGCCCGAAAGTAGCCCCTTACTTGAAAAAAGGTACGATCGTTACCCTTAGCGGCCGGATCGGCGCAAGTGCCTGGGTCAGTAAGGAAGGCAAGGCCGTGGCAACGCTGACCTGCACGGTTTTTAATATCAAGATCCTTGCCAGTCCGATCAAAGAACATGCTGCAAGTAAAGCTGAAAAGAGTACCAGAGCAGAGGAACCACAGCTATCACAGGGAAATGCAGGCGATGACGACCTACCGTTTTAAGCATTTTTCTTACCCGCGTGCCAAGGCGTGCGGGTACTTTTTTCCCAATCAAATAAACTATCAAACGACCCAACATCCCAAAACCCATGACTAACGAAGAATTACAACAGCGTTTTGAAGAACTGATGGCCTATAACCGGCCGCTGACCGAGATCACCACACTTTTTGAGCAGGCACTGGACTGCCCGGAACTTGAAATTGAAGAACAAGCGGACGACTACCACCTGACCAAGATCATCTGGCACGCGATGCTGCTGGAAATGGCGGAGCAGTGCATACTATATACGAAAAGCAGCAGGGAGCAGGCCAGCAAATTACAGGACCATTACCGCAGAAAAGCTGGCAGGGTAAAATAGCAGAAAAGGCTAAGCCGCTTAAACGAAACATCAGGACAAAAACTTAAAACCCGAAAACATGAAAATTACAGACCTCAATGGTAAGCAAATATAAGTTACCGATTTAAAGCTGGCCATAGCCCAGGCGGACAGCTTCCGCCATTATAGCCACGAAGACCCGTCCCAGCGGAAGCGGGACCATTACCTGAAAGCCTACTGGCAGGACTTTTACGAAAAATTATTGCTGCTGCAAAGCGGCCCGGAAAACAGCGGTTAATACTCGGCCCCCGGCGGCAGGCTTCGGGCCTGCCGCATTTATGCTTTTGCCCGGGAAGGAAGCTATGGGCCTGCCTTCATCCCAGGAACGATCAAAACTTCAGCCTTTTCTGGTTATGGGTCCCTTTTTCTCTTTTTGCTGTTTACGTTAGGAACAGGCGCTGGGCCTGCAGCTTTTCAGCCCGTTTTCTTTACAGAACCAGGGCCAAACTGCTCGTAAAGCGCAATCATTTTGCTTTGCATTTCCGAGAGCTGCTGTTCTTTTTTAACGAGCTGGTTCTGAAGGTTTTTAAGCAGCAGGGCTTCGTCTTTTTTAAACGGGTCGTGCCCCGGGTCGATTAACTGCACGGGCCTGAGCCCGTACAGGGCCGCCAACTGCACGATCCGGGAATAGTTCAGATCCGTGGCGCCGGTTTCCATCTTGGAATAAGCAGGAATAGAAATGCCCATTAACCTGGCTACATCTTCCTGTCTGTACCCCCGGTCATGCCTTAACAATTTAAGCTTGGTTTTTATTACCCTGTATTGCTTAAAGATAATTTTATTAATTATAAATTAATAAAATTATTAAATTAATTAAGGAACAGTTAATCAGCAGTCAGTAATAGTCCCGCCCGTGCATTACTTTATGGTTCAGCAAACTGTTTAAAACAAAGACTAATTATTCACCTTTGGAATTTAGGCAGTCATATAACTAATGAAACTACCGCCACCAACTTTGTATCTATCCATTTTTAAACAAAAATGCTACCTATTTTAAATCAAGAAAGCCTAACTACTATCCTTCCAAGCAATTAGGCTTTGTAGCAGTCGTCTTGACAGGACAATTTTTGAACCACTTTTTGCAGGATCTGACGAAGCTGGCGGGTTGGGTCGTGGTATTGTCTTATAAATCCTTAAATTTAAAACGCAGCATAAAGACCACCTCCCTTAAATCAGAATAAATGGCTCTAACCAAAATCATTAACCGCACCATCTTGTTTGGTGTGTTATTTCATATATTATGGAGTGTAAACTCAGCCATGGCCCAGCCACCGACCCGCGGCCCGCATACGCCTGGTTATGTTTCGGCCACGGAATTACCAGATGGTGCCATTCCTTCGCCCGGCTCCAATGGGAATTTTATTATCGGCCCCACATATGATCCTGTACTTGAATCGATGGTACAGGCCAACGTACCGCAGGGAACCATATACCGCTTTACCATGGGTTCGAAGGACAGCAAAATTTATCCTGGCATTGCCCGGGAACCAAATACATTTGGCTCGGCAGATCCGGTAAACCCTGCTACGTTAATCGTCACTTCAAGCCATCCGGCCCCCTACACGCGTCAGGTGGCAGTGTATGTTCCAAGACAGTACGTTGCCGGTACCGTAGCGCCGTTTATAGTTGGTGCCGACGGGCCAGACAATTTGCTTTTCACGGCATTGGACAACCTGATTGCCGAAGGCAAAGTGCCGGCGATGATCGCCATCTCTATCGGTAACGGCAGCGGCGATGCCCAGGGCAGCGAACGAGGCCTGGAATACGATACGATGAGCGGCGTATATGCAGAATTTGTTGAAAATGAAATACTGCCGCTGGTGGAAAGCAAGTGCCAGGTAAAACTTACCAAAGATCCTGCCGGTCGCGCTGCTATGGGTGGCAGCTCGGGCGGGTCATGCGCCTTGATCATGGCGTGGTACCACCCCGAATTGTACCACCGTGTGCTTACCTATTCCGGCACTTTTATAAACCAGCAATGGCCCTACAACCCGAAAACGCCGGACGGCGCGTGGGAATTTCATGAACACATGATCCCGAAAAGCCGCCTAAAACCATTGCGAATCTGGATGGAGGTGGGCGATCAGGACCTTTTTAATCCAAACGTAATGCGCGACGACATGCATGATTGGGTAGTTGCAAATGAAAATATGGCAAAAGTACTCGCCTCTAAAAACTATCAATACCAGTTTGTTTTTGCCCGCAACGCCCGGCACGTTGATTATAAAGTAAAAAAGCAAACGCTTCCTGAAGCACTGGAGTGGCTTTGGAAAGATTACCGGCCGGCGAAGGTTACCCGATAACGAATATTTGTAAGAAAATCAAGTCTTCGGGATCAAATCATTTCACGATTCATTCTCAAAAATAGGGCTATCCATTACCGGCCAAACACGTCACATTTAATAAACTATTTACCTCAAATGATTCGATAAGCTTTCCCTTTTAAAACTTAGTGTACGCAAACGGTCCTTATCGAAAAAACGTCTCTACAATAAAACTCGACTGGATTATAAACAGAGATTAGGTTTTTTAAATAGCTTTCGTATTAAATTTTAATGCCAGATCCAATATTAAACGTTCTTCCATCAGCAGTCAATATTCCGGGACCCGGATACATGTTAATACGACGGGTGAAATATTTTGCATTAAAGAGATTATTCACATTGGCGTTAATGTGATAATGGTTTAAAAATTTATAATCAAACGCCCAATCCACTATATGATATGCTGGCACTATCCCGGTTGCACCAGTTGGGTTGAAGGTGGTGTTATTGGCGTCACTATAACTTGTACTCGTATAACTTAATTGTAGTGTTGTACTTACTGGGCCGCTCAGGAAGCTTATGCCGGTACGATCGATCCAGTCAGGCACGTTGTCTAAGTGTTTGTCAGCAAGGTTCAAATTTCTACCAGATTGATTAATTGACCCGCTGGTATAACGCCCATGTGTATAAGCCAGAGCATTAAACACCCGTATGTCGTTCCTGGCTTGCTGGTTAAAAGAACGAAGCAATGATACTTCGGTATAGGCCTCTATTCCTTTAGCCACGCCATTACCCACGTTACTTAAAAACAAATGATTCACATTTTGCGCATCTGTTTGGGTTATAGTACCTGCCCTATTTCCGTAATATACATAAAAAGCTCCGATGTCATAATTAAATATGGTGATAATATGTCCCCTATAACCAAGGTCAATGTCATAACCGCGACTGTCTTTAATGTTTGGGTCAATAATTGTCAGCTGATCGGCAGGTGTTACGGCTGCGTATAGGTAAGGGCGATAAGCCTGTGAAATGTTCCCGTACAGCTGGATGCCATTAGTGAACTGATACTGCAAGCCTGTTCCAAAAAGCGGGAAGTTACGGTTGCCTTTATGGGACACAGGGAACGTAGCGTTATTGATTACACCGGATGTTGTTGTTTTAATTGCTTCGTATCGCACACCAGGGGTTACCGTAAATGCAGGTGTAATTTAAAAGATGTTTTCTGCAAATGCTACATAATTGAGCGAATGTAGTTTCAAGTCAATACCATAAGGCTTAACCAAACTCAGGTCGAAATCAGATGCGTTTGTACCAACGCCTTTTTGACGCCTCTTAGTTGTTTCTTCAAAGTATCGCACACCTGTCGCAATGGTGCTATTTAAGTTCCCTAGTTTGTACGTATGGAGCAAACGGGCCTCGGTAGTAAACCCAAGATAGTAGTCACGGTCAACCTGGCGTGGGTTGAAACTATTTAAAGATGTATTGACCGTATCTTTGATATTAGGCGTATTAATAAACTGAACACTATTACGCTGACCGAACAAGACATGCGAGATTACTTCCAGCTTTGTACTTTTATTAAAATTATAATTGAGCAGTAATGCTGGAATATTGATCTCTGGGTTGAAGAAATTACGTGCCCTAAATGACTGGCGATTGTTGATGTCAAACTGTGCATCTGTTAATCCGCCGGCAATCTGCTGCACATAGTCTGACCTTGAAAATTGCAAAGCAATACTGCCTTTACTGTTAAACTGGTATTTGATATTGGCATAGTAAGCTTGATAATTGAATGCCGAATTTGGCCGCCAGCCATCGCCTTTACGGGTGGAGTAGAACGCATAATAACTGATCTTGCCAACCCTGCCGCCAACTGCGTTGTAGGAGTTAAAAAAGTTGTTTGACCCGGCGGCTTGTTCGCTTTCAATACCGAACACTTTCGTGCTGTCGCCTTCTTTAATTTTGTAATTCACCATTCCGCCGAACTGCGGACCAAACTGCAAAGCTGCTGAGCCTCTGACGAACTGAATTTCACCAATAGCTTGAAAAGGGACATTGTAGTGATTTTCGGGATAGCCAAACGCATCAGAATTGGTGTTGTACCCATTCTGGCGCATATTCATTTCGATTAAACGGTGCGGGTCGGTGCCGCGGGTACCAATATTGAGTTGCAGGCCAGCACCATCCATTTCCCAGGCGTTAACACCTGGAACCTTAGCAAATGCCATTCGGGCCGTATTATTGACAAGATTAGTTTTGCCTACTTCGGGATAGATCAGGTTTGTTTTTTTACCTGCAAAGATAAAAGCACCCGATATGTTTGGCAGGTGTTTACTACGGTTCTCTATAACTATAACACTATCGAGCTGAATAGAATCTTCAAATTTTTTTTGGGCTTGTACATAAGTCGATATTAAACAGATTGCTCCAATTGAAAATAATTTCCTACGAGTGTACATAGTTTTTTAAGGTCCATCGTCATTAATTTTGACAGTAAATATTTGTTCAATAATACAAATAATTTCCATTAGGAATTTCTTTTAAAAATTTGAGATTGCTTATCTCCCCGATTGTTACCTGTTCTTCCGGTAACATAGGCTTAATCTTTCAGATGTGGTTGGTGCTATACTGGATATATTAGTCAAAAAGATAGAATGATCAATTATAAATTGGTAAAACACGAATTATCTAGAAGCACTATAGTACTATTAAATATATAGTGATAGTGATTGGTAAGGATGTGGACGTCAATCCTTTCTTCACCATTATGGTCTTAGTATTAGGCGACACCCTGTGGGGCATCGGCGGCATGGTACTTTCCATCCCACTGTTAGGTATGTTAAAAATCGTATTTGACCATGTTGAACCATTGCAGCCTTGTGGCTATTTGATCGGGAACGGAGATGAAAAGAAGCCAGATAGGCCGTTGACGACCAAGATTAAATCTTGGTTTAAAAAGCAAAGTGAAGATTAAATAATTTATGCGTGACCCGATAACTGGACTCTGTTATCCATGGTTCTGATTCATCGTTCCGTTAAGTATTAAATTTGCAAATTTAAATAGATATTTAAAATGCATATATGAGAATTATCATTTAGTAAGTTGTTCCAGCGCTTTGGAAACCTGCGTTACCGGGCGTTTGCAGGATTTATCCTGGCATACATAAATTGTTGTTTGCCCTTTAACGAGTTTATCCTGTAGCAGTTTAAGCGCTCCTTCACTGCGGCCGCCCGAAAGTAGCACATTGGGTAGGTAATTTTGGTCAATTGCTGAACGGTCGTGCGCAAACTGGTCCCCGACAATTGCCACTTCATAGGGTGGCGACACAAATGCTTCTTCCAGCATACCCCAGTTGGCATAATAAGCAACGTTTTTAACCACTTCATCCTTCACATTTCCCAGCATCTGTCTGGCTTTACTGATATAATCGTCCCGGTAAAAGTATTGGCCCAACTGAAATAAATTTATGGCCATTTCGGAATTTGAGGCGGGTATCACATTATCCTCCAGCTCCATTTTACGGGTAATAAGGTTGGCGTAGCTGCTATTGGTATAAAAAAACATACCCGGTGCTGCAACGTAAAAGTGGGCGAAGGTATATGTTGTGAGCTTGTTAGCAGCTATCAGCCAGTGCTGGTCAAATGTGGCCTGGTATAATTCAATAAAAGCAGATATCGTAAAAGCGTAATCATCTAATAATCCGTTAACGGAAGACTTTCCGTTTTTGTAATTACGCGTGATCCCGCCGCTTTGGCCTATCGCGTGTTTTTGAAGAAAATCGGCATTTTTCAGGGCGACAGCCAAAAATTTGCTGTCGCCAAAGGCACGGTAAGCCTGCGCATAAGCACTCAGCATTAAAGCGTTCCATGATGTAAGGATCTTATCGTCAAGGGCTGGTTTTATCCTTCTTTTGCGTATGGCCAGGAGTTTTTCTTTATCAGCAGCTATTGTTTGCTGAAGCACTTTAACAGCTATGTTATATTTTTTAGCAATGACGTCGTCTGTTGCCACACGGAACAATATATTTTGCCCCTGTTCCCAGTTCCCTGCCGAGGTTACGTTGTAATATGCTTTAAAAAGCGCTGCACCGTTACCCAAAATATCATTTATTTCTGCGGCTGTCCACACGTAATACTTCCCTTCCTTTCCCTCACTGTCTGCATCAATGGAAGAATAGAAGCCGCCCTCCGGCGATGTTAAGGAACCGCTTATAAACCCCAGCGTTTGGTAAACAATTTGTTTATATAGCGGATTTTTAGTTAGCTGCCAGGCGTGCGTATATAAGGTTACCAGCTGCGCGTTATCATAAAGCATTTTCTCGAAATGCGGCACGTGCCAGTTTGAATCTGTTGAGTACCTTGCAAAACCGCCGCCAAGCTGGTCATATATCCCTCCAAAAGCCATGTTGTCCAGTGTGGCCCATACGGCTTTTAACGCATTATCATTGTGCGCTAATTTGTAATACTGCATCAGGTATTCCCAAGTGGCCGGCATCGGGAATTTTGGCACCTGGTCAAAGCCGCCCTTTGTGAAATCCAGCTTAGCTTGTATGTTCTTAAACTGAATGTTAAGGTCGCCGGTGGTAAAAGCAGTTTCCTTTGCCTTAAAAGACACAAGGCCTGATGACCGGACCCCTTTTGTTACTGCCTGCGCCTGTTTTATGATTTCGGCGGGGTCTTTTTTATTAAGGCTGATATAAAAATTCAACATTTTCATCCATTGAGCTTTGGGGGAATAAGTGCCAGCATAAAACGGCTTGCCATCAGGCAACGCCAGCACGTTAAGCGGCCATCCGCCGCTGCCGGTTATCAGTTCCGAAGCATTCATATAAACCTGGTCTATATCCGGCCTTTCCTCGCGGTCCACTTTAATTGCCACAAAATATTTGTTCATTAAATGCGCGGCGGCGGTATCTTCGTAAGTTTCACGTTCCATCACATGGCACCAGTGGCAGGCAGCATACCCTATGCTTATGATAACCATTTTATGTTCGCGTTTGGCCTTGTCAAGTGCCTTTTGGCCCCAGGGATACCAGTTTACCGGGTTATGGGCATGCTCCAGCAAATAGGGGCTGCTTTCATGGATCAGTTCATTGGTATACGAAAATACTTTTTGATGTTTCTGAGCAACTTTATTTTTTGATTGTGCGTTAGCTGCAGTCGATATATTCAGTAACAATAGTAGAAGAACAAATAATTTGAATTTAAGCTGCATCTTTTAATTTTTATAATATCACAATACCGGAAGTCTGTTCTATGTTTTTTTTAGGCTTGGTAAACTTACCTATTAAAGTGCAAGGATTGTCCAATAATCAGTGCTGACCTCTAAACAGGGCGGCATTAGTTAAATTAACATAATCACCGGATAGTTGATCGTAAAAATTCAGCGTTTTAATAGCTGCCGGTTGTGAAGATTTCCAAATCATTTTTTTTGCCAATAAACCCAGCTCATAACTCATTTTCAATTATTTGTGGCTTGATTTATGCCTTTAACTTTTAATAAATATTAAAACTAAAAAAATGAAGAAGATCTTAACGGTAGTTTTTGCTGTTGCAATAAGTTGCAGCGCAATGGCGCAAAGTAAAATGATGTCGTCTGATACATCAATGCACAAAATGTCTAAATCATCTATGAACGGTAGCGTTATGATGAAAGACGGAAAGATGATGTGCATGAAAAATGGTACGACTATGGCCATGGAAAAAACAATGAGCATGAAAAACGGCACTAAAGTTATGACCGACGGTACAGTAAAGATGAAGGATGGAAAAACAATGATGCTGAAGGACGGACAGTGTGTGATGATGAGTGGTAAAGTAACATCGATGCCTATGAAAAGCGGCATGAGTAAGATGTAATTATTGATGTATTAATGCCTGGACACCTTAATCTGGGCATTTTTTTTAATGGCTGGCTGTTACTTTAAAGTAACGATCATTAAAGCCTGCATAAACTCAATGTCAAAATATTAGTTAATTAATAGAGTCTCTAAATTGGTCTAAAAAAATTGTCCCCAGACTGGCCAGAATTCGAACCATTTGATAGAACAATTGAAGCTTTTGAATGACCTAAAAGTTGCTTGGCAAGAGTTCTATTACCCTAAGGGCTACCGAAAGCCTTTCAGGTGTCTGAAGGGCGTTTTTCGTTTATATTTTTAGTAAATAGCCAGGCTAATATTGGTCTCGAAACATCCAAATTGATAACCTTTTTGTTTACCGTTTGTCAATTAAAATTCTGCTGGTCAATTTTGGTTTGTCAATAATTCATTTTCCATTTGTTTTTTGCCCCAATTGTTTAAATGCTCTATAACCGGAATTAATTCCCGCCCTGTGCCGCTCAATGAA
>JAABUY010002486.1_pt1 | contig 21765 bp, 19 predicted proteins | sample 5560271 | NCBI WGS metagenome assembly JAABUY01 (sample SAMN10711886, study PRJNA513374) | rock metagenome | isolation source: Antarctica rocks | place: Antarctica: Victoria Land, University Valley | reverse complement strand
TCCATCTACCGACTCAGCGGCACTGTCGGTCAACCGATCGCGGATCTCCCGCAACCGAGTGCCCTTGGGATCCAGTAATTCTTCGTCATCAAGCGAGTTGGTCTCGCGCAACGCCACCGTCAACGCGGCGCGCCAGACGCTGAAGACCCCGTCGCGTCGAGCGGCAACTAACTCCCGTGCATGTAAGTGCAAGTTGGGAAGGGGTAGCGATAACAAGTTGGGAAGGTACCTCAACCGGTCGGCAGACCCGAAGGGCGATGAGTCATTCGTCTTATCCAGAACCCGAACCAAGTCTTGGATTACCGCGACCTGTCGCCGAGATGTAATCATCAAGTCCAAACTGTTTGGAAAGGTCGCGCACGCATCCATACTAGCCGCGATCATCAAGGCGTCTGCTCGGGTCGTGTCCCGTGCGAGCATCTCGACCGCCGCGTTGTAGTAGCTGTCCGGACGACGTTTTACCACCCTCTCGGGCAAAAGAATGACATCCCCCGTGTCGATCGCATCCTCCAACAGCGAGAGAAGTCGCAGCATTCGGGGCGGATAATTGATTTCATTGGGTAGGATCACTGCTACCGAATGTGCGATCAGAAGTGCCCGCGCCGCCGTCTCGGCCTCATCTAACGCCTCAAATGGCGACGTCATAAAGGTTGGGCGCAAGGCGCCCGCTTCTTTGTGCGAAGGGACCTTCGTGGTTTCGGCGAGGTGAATCTAGGCGTCCTCGACGGTGTACCAAAAGGCGTCGTCGGTATCGACGCCCCGGAGGTCTTTCAGTGTCTTCACGCCAAAGCGGTCGCGCAGGTAATCTAAGGTGCTATCCATCTGGACTTCCAATCTGTCATCAACCATTTGTGATGAAGATTCGGCGTGAACCGCCGAAGAGCGCGGACGCTAGAACTGATCAGGCCACCGCTTCATAAAACACACGTTGTTTAACAGGATGCGGATGACCCTAGCGAAACGATCGAACTCCCAGCTGGGCGCTCGCGCCCGACGGGTCTTGACATCGAAAGCAGGCTCCCGCCTCCGCAGCCCCCTCGTCATCCGGTTACGAGATGGACCGGCGGTAGTCGGCCCACGCCACCCCGAGCTCATCCCGCTCGCGCAGCGCCCCGGCGAGGACGTCGAGGTCGATCCCAGGGCCGTCACTGTCGACGGTCACGACACCTGGCACCCGCTGCGCGAGCGCCCCCAGCATCGGGTGCCGGCCCAACAGCACGTCGCCGACGCGTACAGGTGGTCCGCGGGCGGCTCGGTCTGCCGGTTGTCCGGCCAGGTCACGGTGATCATCGCTGGGCCTCTCCAACCTCGGGGTCCGGCGGGTGCGGGACCGGTGTCCCGCCACTCCCCCACCTCGTTCATCCGACGCTCGCCGGCCGGCACCCGCGCCTCCCACACCGCCTTGCCCGCGACTGCCGGGACGCCCCCACCGCCCACGCTCTGTTCCCCACCGGGGAGGATCCGGCCCACTACTCGTGTCTCGACCGTCGCTGAACGGGACGTGCTGACCTTATGGATCCGGCTGTGTTGCCCAGTCAGATGGGGCGCCCGACCGGCAGTGGCCGGCGGCGTCTGGGGAACGGCCTGCCGCCGTGGTGCTCGGTGCGCAGCCGGCCGACCTCGCGGTGCAGAGCCTGATTGACCAGGTCGGAGAGGTTGACCGGGCCCTCGGGCTGGTTGGCCAGGTACATCATCGCGTCCCGCGCCTCCTCGGAGATCGCGATGTCCACATACGCGCTGAGCTGGGTCTGCCCGTCCTTGATCCGCTTGGTGGACGTCTTCGCCGCCGGCACCGCCGCCGCGCGGGCCGGCTGCTCGTCGACGCTGTCACCGGCCGGCCCCGCGGTGGGGATGACCGCCGGCATGCGCCGCCTGGCCCTGTTCAGCGGGTTGGTGTCGCCGAGTCCGCGGACGGTTATGCCGGTGTCCTCTCGCACTGGAGCAGTTCCCGGGCGGCGTCCCGGTACTGCTGGGCCGCCGTCCGGTGCGGGTCGTACACGGTGACGGGCTGGTGGCGGTTGTAGCTCTCCCGGATCCGCACGCTGCGACTGATCACCGTGGCCAACGTCGCGTCGGGGAACCGTTCGCGCAGCGCCGCGATCACGTCCAAGTCCAGCCGTTGGCGTTGGTCCGCGGCCACGACCAGCACATGCCCGATTGCCAGCCCCGGGTTGAGCCCGTCGCCGACCTCGGCGACAGTGTCGACCAGCTCCGCGACCGCGGCCAGCTCGAGCTCGACCCTGACTCCACGGCCACCGACCGACACCGACAGCTCGACCACCCAGTCGTGCCTCGCCAGCGAACCCAGCGGGACACTCACGCGGGCGGCCCACCCGGACAGCCCGACCTGGGCCGACGCCGCCGGCGACCACCGGTGAAGGTCCTCCGCTGGGGAACGTCTTGATCGGGGACATGCCCCACCAGATGTCCCAGGAATGCTCCGGCCCCCGATAGGGAGCGGAGCGGCTTTAGCCGCCTCGGGCAGCGCCCTCAGCGCAGATCCGGCCTTGCGGTCAGCCGTGGACGCGGGCGAGCTCGCGCTCGACAGCCCGGCGGACCCACTGGGAGACGGAGCGGTCGTCGTCGGCCGCGCGGTCGCGAAGCTGCTGCAACACGTCCTCCGGGAAGCGCACGGGGACCGGGGCACTCAACCTGGAGCGACGTCGCTCGCCGGGGCCTTGCGGCTCCTGGTTGACGGGGTCGGCGTAGAAGGCATGCTCTTGCTCGGGCGTCAGGTGTGGCGTGGTGTCGGTCATCGGTCCTCCCGGTAACGACGGGCGAGGTGGTCGCTGGCGAGGTAGCAGCCGATCGGCCGGCACCGGCGGGGGTTACCGGACCGTGAGGGCGCGAGCGGCACGGTCAGGACTCGCCCGCTGGTTTCGGCCACCATCAGCCAGTGGGCTGGCGGCTTGGCGGGGTAGAAGATCGGGTCACTGGCCCAGACGTCGGCCACGTCGTCCAGGCCTAGCTCTGGATGCTTGAACAGGTGCGCGGCTTGCTGATCGACCTCGAAGGGCCAGTCTTCGTCGAGGACGTCGACGTCGAACAGGTTCACGGAATGCATGGTAGTACAACCGACTACTGATGACTACACAGGTGTCTCGCTAGCCCTTCCCCACCGGAACACCGGGTTAGGGGACTGGCTGGCGGTGTCGGCGGTGGTCGGAGCGTCCCGGTAGACCCGCCCGCTGGTCGGTCCCGAAAGGTTGCCTCTTCTGGGGCAGCTCTTCCTGGCGGGACCACACCAGCCTGTCGACGGCCTTCCAGCCGGTCCGCGCCCGCGCGACCTCCCGCCCGGGATTGAGGGCACCGTCGCCGGGGTCGACCCCGATACCCTCCGCCTCGCGGCGCGCGCCACCGCAGGTGAATCGAGCGGCGCGCTCAACCTTTCGACAGGGCACCGGCCAGGACAAGTCCTTCGATGTGTCGGTGGATGGACTCGGCGGTCCGGCTGTCGCGCACGAGCAGCCCGCACTCGAGGTTCCTCGTCAGTGCCCACCCGGTGATGTTCGCGCTCCCGACCAGTGCCACCTGCCGGTCCGCGACGAGGACCTTGGCGTGCAGGGCCGCGCCGCCTTCTGGGCGGCGATCGGCGGGCCACGCGAGTCGTCGGGCGTGGACGTCGGGGAAGGGCAGCGCCGGCCCAGTGTACCGCGGGTTGTCAGCCGGACGTTCCAGCAGCAGCGTGATGTCGACGCCGTGGTCGCTTGCGACGGTGAGCGCTTCCGCGATGCTGGGCTCGGTGTGGACAGCGAAACCCACCAGCAGCAGCTCGCGCTGGGCCTGGGCGATGAGCCCGGTGACGACGGCTGCTGTCAGGCGGTGGGTGTGGACGTCGGAGGAGGGGCCCGTCCACACCACGTCCAGGTGCGTCTCGGCGCGCACGCACTGGTGCATCGCTGTCGCGGCGAGGAGTGCGCCAGCGAGGGCGTCACCGCCCTCCCCACTCGCGTAGACGCTGATCAGGTCATCCGCGGCGTCGCGTAGCGCGGGACTCGCCACCTGCCCACGAAGGTGCAGCAGCGCCGGTACACCCGCCTCAGCGGCTGCGGCCAACGCGCGCACGTCGGCGCTGGGGAGGCGGCGGGCGATGCTGACGGCGAGGGTCACCGCAGCCTCATCCATCGAGGAAGGCCAGCCCGTCAACGCCGGGCAGCTCGATGAGCACGGCCCGGTCCAGCCACCGGTTGCCGTTCTCGCAGCTCGTCTCGGCCGCGAACAGGCACGCGTGGCACGCCGCGGCGTGCAGGGTGTCGGAGGGGTCCTGGGGCACGTGCTCGGCGCACAACGGGTCCGAGGAGCACCGCGAGGCGTCAGCGAGGGCGTCCTGGAGCAAGCGGCCCAGGTGGCGTGCTTCACCGAGGGCGACCAGGCCGCCCAGCGTGCCCTCGCTGTCCGACGCCGCGGTCGACAGCAGGACACCCGCGGCAGGTTCGGCGGGGGTGCCGATGTACAGGCGTTCCCGGACGCTGGAGGAGGAGTACCCGCACTCCAGTGCCACCTGCCGGATCAGCAGGTGGCTCAGGGTGTGCAGCAGCAGGTACCGGGCGACGGGGAACGCCTCGGTGGGTGGGAAGGCGTTGGTGGGGGGGAGGTCGCGGTTGACCAGCCAGCGACGGTGGGCCGCTCGTAGGGCCTGGATGCGGGGGTGCTCATCGACCCGGGCCGCCCAGTCCGCGACCCGCTGCTCCTGCAGCTGCAGGAAGACCCCTTCACCGCGCTGCTCGAAGGCGGGCACCCAGGTCGTGGCCCCGCGGGTCATCGGCAGGCGGTTGTTGGGCGCCAGTTCCTGGCGCGCGGGCGAGGCGAGCCGCGTGAAGCCTACGAGCGCCTGCACCTCGCGCAGTCTCGTCACCTGCACGACCTGGTCGAGGAGCTGCTCGTGTCCCTTCGGTAGCGATGTGGGGACGGCGCGGAAATCGTCATCCTGTCGCTCGGTCGTGGGACGGGCAGGAGCTGCCACTCGGCCTGCAGGAGGTCGTCGCTGACGGGTTCCGCGACTGGACCGCCAGCTAGCTTCAGGTCCTGGATAGCCGCCCAGACGTCCTCGACTGACGTGTCGCGCAGGTCGCGCAGCGCAGCGCCGCCGTTGTCGATGACCAGGCGGACGACGTGCAGGCTCGGTAGCTGACCGAGGAGCTCCCAGTTGGCGGCCACCACGTCGCGGACGGACTGCCCGTGGGGCAGGTGCAAGGCGCTGGCGGTGACGCTGAACCACAGGTTGGACGCGCCGAGCACCATCAGCCGCAGGGGTCGCCCGCACTTCTCGAAGCGCTGCAGGTGCGGGTGTCGGCCCCGGCACACCGGGAGCGCGGCCGCCCCGTCCTTGCCGGCCGCCGTTTGGATGTTGTTGCTCTGCCCGCACTCGTCGCACCGCACCGTGACCCGGGGGCTGAGGGTGCTGGCGCTGTCCCGCATCTTCAGGCGCGGCCCCGGGCACGGCGGGGTGGAGCCGTGGTGGGTGAAGTCGACGTAGGGGAAGTCGTCGAGGTGCCCGGCCTCGCAGGCGACCAGGAAGCGCGCGGGCAGGCAGGCGCGGCGGCGGCGGGCGGAGGTTTGCTGCTGGACGCCGCACTCGCTGTGGACCCACTTGGCCAGGTCGGGGCGGCGGCCGCTGCGGTGCACCAGCTCGAACTGCCCCGGGGGGTCCATCGGTCCCAGGCGGTAGCAGCGGGGGCAGCGCAGCCACCGCGGGAAGGGGCTCACCGGCACGCCGGTCCGCGTCCACGGGTCCTCGCTCTCGTGGGCGTCCCACGGTGCGGACCGCAGGGTGCGCACCTGCTGCCCGAGTACCCGGCGCACCTGCTCCAGCAGCCGCGGCTCGTCGATGGTCTCGGCACGCTCCAGGCCCCAGCTGTCCAGCCCCCGGACGACGACGCTCATCGCCGGCAGGTCAGCGATGGCACCGACGCCCGCGGTGGTGACCAGGTGGCTGGGCCGCGCCCCGCCAATGCGGCTCGGCTGCCCGCGCTTACCTGGCTGGCTGCCGGACGTGGGGATCACCGGCGTCATGGGGTGCTCCCCGCTGGGCGCTCGTAGGTCCAACCCGGCGCCTCGTCGGCGCTGGGGTCGCGCTGCTCGAGCTGGAGCAGCACCTCCGGTTCGACCTCGCGCAGGCTCATCGGTGCCGTCCACACGTCCCACACGCCGTCGTCGGGCTTGCGCAGCAGGCCGGTGGTGTCGCCTGCCTGCTGGTAGCCCAGCTGTCCCACCTGCAGTTTGGTGCGACGGCTCACCCACGAGTCCAAACGGTTCTGGGCGGTGGCGCGGACGGCGTCGGCCCGTGCGGCGTCGTGGGTGACCACCTCGGCGCGGCGGTGCAGCACGGTGAGCAGCCGCTGCGCCAGCCAACCCGTGAGGGGCACCGTCCCGGCGGCGGCGTTCGCCAGCGTCGCCGTGCTGCTGTGCCGCAGCGCTGCGGTGATGATCGCCGTCAGGCCGCGGTCGAGGGCCCGGTCGCTGAAGGGCGTGGTCGTCAGTCCCTCCACGCGCATGCCGAAGGTCGCGTGGTCGTAGGCGAAGCTCTCGTAGTGGGCCAGGTCCCGGGGTCGGCTCCACTGGTAGACGGTCAGCACCAGGCCCGGACGCCGCGGGTCACGACCGACCCGGGAGGTGGCCTGGATGTACTCCGCGGTGTTCTTCGGCTGGCCGGTGACGATCATCAGGCCGAGGCGCTGGACGTCGACGCCGACCTGCAGCATCGACGTCGCGAGGAGGACGTCGATGGGCAGCGAGGTGCGCTCGACCCGCTTGCTGCGGTCAGCGCGCACGGACTCCAGGTAGTCCGTGGAGTCCAGGTGCGGGTCGAAGGTGCGCTCGAGGTCCGCGAGGGTGCTGGCGATGCGGCTGCTCGGCATCCGGCTGGTGAGCTCGCTGACCAGGGGCCGTCGGCGCCGCGTGCGCACCTGCTGGCTGGTGAGGCGGTCGGCGACGTCGTCCTCCACCAACCGGCGCATCCCAGCGAGCTCACGGGTGGAGGTGAAGTAGTCCACGACCGTCATGTACGGGTCGGCCGCCTCGCCGTGGGCGTCCAGCAGCTGCTGCGCGTGCTCCATCACCGCGGCGGCGACCCGGATCTCGATCGCTTTCAGCCGCTCCCCGGTGGCGCAGATGCCGCGGTAGCGGCGGCTCGGCGTCGTGGGCGTCGGTGGCACCACGGTGGAGAAGAAGGTCTCGCCCGCATCGAGCACCTGCGGGGGGAACACGGTGAGCCCGCGGGCGAAGACCTGCTCGACCTGGTCCCGGGCGCGTTGCACGGTCGCGGTCGAGGCCACCAGCACCGGCCGCACCGGCCCCGCCGGAGCGGGGCGGGTGCACAGGTCGTCGATGACGGCCTCGTAGAGCCCGACCATCGAGCCCAGTGCGTCGGAGATGAGGTGCAGCTCGTCCTGGATGATCAGGTCAGGTGGGCTCAGCCGCAGCGCCGGCTGCGGGGTCGTCGCGGGCAGAGCGGTCGTCTTCTGGTGCACGCCCTTGCAGAACGCCTCGAACTCCGGGGACATCCAGCCGTGGCGGGGGCAGGAGGTGTCCACGAGCCCGAACAGCGACGCGGTCGCGGCGCGCCACGGGAGCTGCGCGAACTTGTCGACCGTGCCGATGACCAGTGCAGGGGTCAGCCGGTAGATCTCCTCATCGACGGTGAGTACCGGCAGACCCTCGTCGGGGGACTGCCGCTGGCTGAAGGGGCAGTCGCCCTCAGGGTCTGGGCAGAACAGCAGGGTGCGCCTCCGCCGGTCGTCGGTCCTCAGGCAGCTGCCCGCTGACAGCCGCTCACCGCACCACGGGCACGCCGCGAGCTGCAGGGGTCCGCCGAGGGAGTCGTCCTGGCCGCGGGCGTCGTCGACCTGGCGCTTGGCCTCGTCGAAGGAGTTCGGGGCGACCTTGCTGCCCACCCACAGCCCGACCCGGAACGGGGTGGTCCCCCACCGGCCCTCCCCGCTGCGCAGGCGCTCCTGCCGCAGCAGGTCGCACGCGCAGATCAGGGCGGCGGCGCGCTGGAACTGCTGGGCGGTGAGCAGCCGCAGGGTGTAGCGCATGAGGACAGCGACGCCGTCGCTGCCGTTGCGGGCGTCCTCGCCGTCCCCGACGACGCCGTGGAGGCGGCGGATGGCCAGGGTGTACGCGGTCAGGCCGAGGTAGGCCTCCGTCTTGCCGCCGCCGGTGGGGAAGAACAGCAGCTGCGCCTCACCGTCGTCGACACCCCGGTGGGCGTCCCGGTGAGTCGGGTCGGTGAGCCCGGGCAGGCACAGCAGCACGAACGCCAACTGGAAGGGACGCCAACTGCGCTGCCCGGGCACGTCGAAGCGCCGCAGCAGGGTGTCCAGCGTCATCGTCGGGTCAGCGGTGCGCTGACGGGTGACCTCCGAGCGCACCCGCTGCAGCGCCATCGCCTGGTTGGCGAACCGGAACGCCTCCCGCGCTTGACCGTCGTCACGCAGCAGGTCGATGGCCCGGTCGAGGCGGTCCGCGATGACGTCGGCGCCGTCGAGGGCGTGCTCACCGGCGGGGGCGTACCGGGCGATCTCCGCCTCGCCCAGGCGACCGCGCTGGGTGGCCAGCCACGTGCGGTACCCGGTCGCCAGTGGTCGCAGGGCGCGCACGAGGTCGTCGCGGGCGAGTTCCTGGCTGCCGAGCCTGGCCATGTCGAGCACGAGCCCGGGCATCGCCGAGGTGGCTCCGGGCACGGTCAGCGCGACGTCCGCGGCGGGGAAGGACGTCGTGGTCAGCCGCCACGCCCGGTCCTCGCCGTCTCGGACGTCAGCGTCGACGGCGCACTGGCGTCCGTGGGCGTACTCGCGGCGCCGGCGGTAGAGCATCGCGAGCGCGAGGCGCTCGTCGTCATTGGTGAACGGCGGGTCACCGAGCTGCGGGTCGTTGTGGCCGACGAAGACGGCGGTGGCGCCGTCGAGGGCGGTGACGGTGACGCGGACCTGGTAGAGGCGGGCGGCGTCGGGCGACCCGCTGGGGTGGCCCTGGTCGTTGACCAGCGCGAGGTCGACGACCTTGCAGGCGCCCCGGGTGCGCACGGTGGCGCGCAGAACCACCCCTTCGGCGTCGGGGTCGACCACCCGCGGGTCAGCGTCCCCGTCGACCAGGTCGATCTCGACGGCACCGCCGGCCGGTGTGCGCTTCCACACCGTGCGAGGCCGGCCCTGCTCGGTCAGGTGGTACTCGGAGGCGGTGGTCGCGTACCGGCCCCACGACGCCTGGACCAGGAGCGTGGTCACGTCGGCGGGCACCCGGAACGACAGGCCCAGCGCCGAGGCCGACATGCTGCCGGTCCGCGTGGCCTGCGGCGTCTCCACGTCACCGTCGCCGTCCTCAGAAGCCGCGGTGACCTCACGATCGACCAGGTCAGGGTCGTCGTCCACGCCTCCGGCGTCCCCAGCATCGGCACGGGGCTGTGGTGGGTCACTGGGCTTAGTCCGGGGCACGAGCCGGCCCACGATGTACCGCTCAGCCGGTGGAGTGCCGGGTGGCAGCTCCTCCCCCGGGCCGTCCCAAGGCCCGAGCAGGTCCCGCTCGAGCAGCGACTCCAGCTCGGCGCGGACGTCGTAGGACGTGGCCCGGGTCACGACGGAACCCCCGGAGCCGGTGCTGGCTGCTGCCACACGCGATGTCGCCTCCACCCTGCGTCCCCCACGGCCGGGGTGGTTGGGCGCGGTGCCGTGGTCATGAGGTCTCCGCCGCGTGACGCCGCTGGTTCTCCTCCAGCAGCCGGTCGAGCAGCTCGAAGCGGGCCTCCTTGCTGACCGTCCACCGGGTGCCGATCTTCGTCGGGTGGTGCTCGATCTGCGGGTCCAGATCGCTCCAGCCGTAGGCGTCGAGGACGGCGTGGTCGATCTCGCTGTGCAGGTTGCGCAGCGCCTGGACCTCCGGGTCGCGGTCGACCGGGTCGTGGACGTGGTTGTACGTCGTCGTCAGCCCCCACCCGCGGCCGAGCATCAGCGCACGGCGCTCGATGTCGAGACGCTCGCCGAGAGCGGCGAGCTGCGGCGTCAGCACCGGACGAGGGAGGGTGAGGAAGACGTCCGAGGGCGAATAGTTGATGCGCGTCTCCAAAGTGGACGTATACCGGATGACCCAGGCGACGTGAATTGATGATGACAGGACCGCCAGACTAGCGAAGTCGCTGAGTGCGAAAACCGCACATTTATGGGCAAAAACCTTTCCGGTTGTTACGCGCACCGGCATGACGGTGCTCCCTACCAATGAGATCGCCAACACATAATCAAGACTGGCAACAGCGGTGTGCAGACCCGGTCGGTGCTCTCCATAGCGCCACCAGTTGACGCGGTAGTTCTGACGGTTGTTGCGGTCCCGCTCGGGCTTCACGAGACGACGAACAATCTCGATGAGGTCAGGGTAGCGCTCGGCATGTTCTAGTGGCCAGTCGCGAAAATTGACGATCCACCGGCTGGCCGAGCAGTCGGGTCGCTGATTGAGGTCCTTGCCGATGACGTACGGCTGCAGCGCCTCAGCATTACGCGAGTCTCGAGCGATGAGGTCGATGGCCTGATCGTAGGTCAGTGTGAAGCCGAGTCCGAGGACATTGTGTCCTTGAAAGGCGACCCCTTCGTTCTCGTGAAGTCGGTGCTTCACGCCTTTGACCCGGCCGACCGGCTCAAGGTCGGCGCCGATCGACGGCACCTCCTCGCCGTCCAGCCACCTCACGCCCCGCTTGGCCACGGGTGCTCGGCTGGCCCACACGTCGATGATTTCGAGGTTGGCGCTGGCGCTTGGCCACGGGTGGCTGGATCTCCCGCGTCGGATCGTCACCCCGCGCGCGACGGCCCGCGCGAGCCCGACTTCGAGCGTGTCGCCCTGCACGAGCGTGTTGGTGGTGATGTACCCGAGCTGCCCGCGCGAACAGAGGAGGCGCTCGGCGCGGAGGACGAAGCGTGCGGCGAGGTCAGCGCTTCCCTTTTCGCCTCTGCCGTCCCAGCGCTGCAGCCATCCGAGGTAATCAATACCAAGGATCCCTGAAAGCTTTTGGCCTCCAGAGAACGGAGGGTTGCCCACGATGGCGTCGAACCCGGTGTCGCGGGCGTCGGCGAACACCTCGGGGAAGGTCAGCGGCCAGTGCAGCGGCCGCCGCGGCACCGTCCCAGCCGGGCGACCAGCTTGGAGGGTCTCGACCAGCTCGCCGAGCTTGGCCGGGTCGTCGGGGATCGCCAACTGCACCGTGAAGCTCAGACCGAGAAAGGCCGTGTCAGTCAGCCGGACGGACGTCTTCGCCGCGGTGAGGCCCGTGGCGGTGACGGCGTCAGCCACCGCCTGCAGGGGCTCTGATAGTGCCTGCGCCTCCGCGAGCAGGCGCTGCTTGTGCTCGACGTCGCGGGCGGTGACCACGGGGACGGCGGTGATCTGCCGGCGGACGTCAGCCGCCTGACCCAACGTGGATCGCCACTCGGCGCTGAAGTCGAAGGCGTCCGCGGTGAGCCGGCGTCCTGCGACCGGGTCGACGTGCAGGGTTTCTAACTGCTCGACGCTGGTCAGGCCGAGGAGGCTGTCGCCGCACTGCAGCCGGTCGTCGAGGAAGCCGAAAGGCCGTTCCCGGTCCATGGTGACCAGCCACAGCGACAGCTTCGCCATGTCGACGGCGAGGGGGTTGATGTCGACGCCGTACAGGCAGTGCTCCGCGACCAGGCGCCGGGCCTCCAGCTCCACCTGCTCGACCTCGGCGTCCGCGACCGGCTGGCCGCTGCGGTGACGGACGACGTCAGCGCGCCCTTCGGCCACCCACGCCTCCACCAGCCGGTCGGCGAGGTAGCGGCAGGCGGCGACCAGGAACGCGCCCGAGCCCATGGCGATGTCGGCGACCCGCAGGTCGAGGATCTGGCTGGAGGGGCGGATCCGCCAGGTGTTCCGGTCGGCGGTCTCCAACGGGCCGGGCCGGTACGCCAGCGGCTCGAGGGTGTTGACGACGATGTCCTCGGCCAGCGAGCGCGGCGTGTAGTGGGTGCCGGTGCTCGCCCGACGGCTGCCGGGCGCGATGTACCGCCGTCCTGGCAGGGTGACGGCGGGGACGCCCGCGTCCCAGCGAAGCACGCCGGCGACGGGCACCAGCTGCTCGGCGAGCTCGACGTCGCGGTCGGCGGCGCGCAGCAGCGCCCGCCACTCGTGGGTCTCGAGCTGGCGCAGCAGGTGCTGCTCGACCCAGCTCTCGCTGCGGCCGGTGCGCTCCTTGAGCCGCTGGGCGAGCCGGGGGGGTGCTTCGGCCACCCACGCGGTGACCTGGCTGAGCGGCACCTCCGAGGCGGCGTCGACCTTGCCCTTGGGCCACGCCGCGGGCCGCTGGACGCCGAGCACCACCTCGGTGGCCGTGCGCACTTCCAGCTCCAGCAGGCCCTCGTAGACGTAGCCGATCTGCTCGACGTCCAGCGCGCGGAACGTCAGCTTGCGGCGCTCACCGGCGATCTCCACGTACTGCACCGCGCGCAGCATCCGCAGCACCGTGCGGTCATCCACCGCCGGCGGGCGCGCGGCGGCGTCGGCGCCGGTTCCTCCGGTTCGGCGTCCCTCCAGCCACGGGTAGCGGTCGGGGTCGAACAGGCCGCCGCCGTAGGCGGGCAGCCGCAGGTCCTCATGCGCCACGCCGCGGTGCAGCGCCCGGGACACGGCCAGCAGCCGGTGCCAGGCGCCGGTGCGGTGCTCCAGGGACTGCTCACCGGCCACCGCGGCCGCCTGCTCCAGCTGCTCCACAAGCCGAGCGACGCCGTAGCCGGCGGTGTACACAGCGTCGTCGCTGGGCAGCAGCCGCCGCTCCTCCGCGAAGAGCAGGAAGACCAGCCGCATCATCACGGTGACCGCGCCGTCGTAGAGCGCGTCGTCGCTCACCCCACCCAGCAGGCGTCCGGCGGACTCGGCGTCGAGGCGGTCCAGGGTCGCGAGCAGCAGCTCGACGGCGTCCCGGACCTGGCGGCCGAGGGTGACGGTCACCTCCTCCTGCGCCGCCAGGCTCTCGTGCAGCATCAACGGGAGGGTGTCGGTGGCCGCGGCACCGAGGAAACGGCTGCGGGTCAGCAGCGCCACGAACGCGCGGAAGGTCTCCGGCTCCTCCCCCCACAGCGAGGCGTCCCACACCGCGGCGCCCGTCGTCCCCCCGAGGGGGGCCCACACCAGCGCCCACCAGCGGCCGTCGGTGACCAGACCGACCGGCACGCTGCGGGCGCGCAGCAACAGCGCCAGCCGCTCGACGCCGCTCGCCGCCCACCCGGCCTCGGTGGTGCGCTGCAGCGGGCGCCGGGCCACAGCGGTGCGGTTCACCCCACCCGGGGGTGTCGAGCTGCGCGGACCCCTCGTGGCGATCTTCGCGCGCCTGGTGGTGATCAGCAGCGACGGCAACCGCCTCCACGAGGAGGTCCTGCTGGCTGCCCGTGAGCTGCCCGAGAGCGGCCGGGGACGCCGCATCGACCTAGAGCAGCGCGCCTACGCAGACCTGCGCGACGCCGTCGAGACGGCCTTGGACCCCGGCGCCTGCCGGCTCGCCCCGGAGCCGGCGCGCCACCGGCTCGCGGCGCAGTGGCCGGACCTGCAAGAGGCCCTGGTCGGTGACGTCCAGGTCCGCGCGACCCGTCAGCGGGAGGCCCTGGCTCGCAGCCTCGACCAGCGCCTGGACGTGGACGTGCGGCGCACCCACGGGATCTTCGACCAGCTGACGGCGACCCTCACCGCCGCCCTGGAAGGACCCGGGGACGTGCAGCTGACCCTGGACGGCGCCGACCCCGAGGAGCGCCAGCAGCTCGAGCGTGACCGCCTCGCCTGGCAGGCGCGCTTGGACCGGGCGGACGCCGACCGGGCCGCCGAGGTGGCGGCCCTGGCGCGCCGCTACGCCGACGTCAAGACCTTGGTGTTCCCGTTCGCCGTCGCCCTGTGTGTCCCCGCCGGGGTTCACGGATGAGCCCACGCCGGGCCCGCCGGCGCAGCGGAGGGGCCAGCGAGGCCGCGCGGTGGCGGCACGCCTGGCTGGAGCTGGTGCAGCAGAGCGGACCGTTCCTCACCCTCCCGGTCGTTGAACGGGTGTTCCCCAACGGCATGCCCGAGGTGCCGCTCGCTGCGCGGGCGCGGGTGCGTGGCGCGGTCACGGAGATGATGACCGCCGGTGGCGCGGGGCGTCAGGGCGTGGTCGAGCAGGTCCTGTACGCAGCGCTGGACTGGGCGCAGCACGCCCGCCTGGGCCACGACCTGCCCGCCGCGCTCGCCGAGGACGTGCCAGGGCACTCGGTGACGGTCAGGCCCGACTTCGGCTTCGCGGTGGACGAGACGTCCACCACCGGCGCGGACGCGGCCGACGTTGACGACGTGACCGACGCGGTCAACGTGACCGACGACGACGCCGAGGCGCCCGAGGACGGCGAGTTGCCGGGCGAGCGCGGGGCGGCCGCCGACGGCCTGTGGCGGATGCTCGGACTCATCAGCGCCTGGGGTGTCCGGTCGGTGCGCCCACCCCACACCGCGCTGCGCAGCAGCCGGGTCGACTGGGCGACCAGCGGATGACCCAGGTGCGCTAGGACCACGTCGTCGCGGCCGGCCACCAGCGCCGGGTCGACCGTGAGGTGTCGCACCCGAACCCGGCCGGCGTCCTGCTCCAACGGGTCGACCAGGCCCTCGACAGTCCGCTCCCACCCGGACCTCAACACGGGCGGTTCGATGGTGCCGTCCGCGGCGTCCTGCAGCGGTGGCTGCCCGGCCAGGTCCAGGGCCACGTCGAGTACGCGACGGACGTTGGCGGGTGCCACGTGCAGGCGCGCAACGGAGCGGTCCAGCTGCGCGCGCAGCCGCTGGGCCTGCGCGCGCAGGTCCTGCTCAGCGCGTAGCGCCCGGGTCGACGCCTTCGGGGACACCTGCAGCGGGTCGACGAAGACCGGACGCCCGAGCATCCGGGCCTCCACCGCGTGGGCCAGCACAGGATTGATGCTGCCCAGGTCCCGGCGCTCGGTGGCGACCTTCCGCGCGACGCGGCTGAGGAACTCCAGGTCCGCCTCGTAGGAACCGGCGTCCGCCTCCTGCCAGCCGGCGCCGACGAAGTGCGCGACGTCGACGACATGGGTCTGCCCGTAGCGGTCGACCCGCCCGATGCGCTGCTCGAGGCGGTTGGGGTTGAACGGGATGTCGTAGTGCAGCACCCGGTGGCAGTGCGCCTGCAGGTCGATGCCCTCACTGGCCGCGTCGGTGGCCAGCAGGATCCGGACCGGGTCCCGGTCCGGCACGGCCTGGAAGGCGCGCTTGAGGTGGTCGCGTCCGGCGTCGTCCATGCCGCCGTAGAGCAGGCCGAGCCGGTCACCCCCGAACCCCCGGGCCCCCAGCAGCCCGGCGAGCCAGGTCTGGGTGTCGCGGTACTCGGTGAACACGATGACGCGCTCATCGGTCCAGGACGCACCGTCGCGGCACAGCGCGGTGAGCTCCTCGACCAGGCGGTTGGCCTTGCTGTCAGCGGGCTCGGAGCGCCGGCGCGCCCAGGTGCTGAGCTCGCTGAGCAGTCGCTGCTCGCGCTCGTCCGGGGCTTCGGTCAGGCTGGCGGCGCGGCTGAGGAGCTCCAGCTCCGCCTCGGCACCGGCCTCGTCGTCCGCGGCAGCGCCGGTGGCGTCGTCGTCCCAGTCGAGGGCCTCGGTCAGCCAGTCCGGGACGTCGTCCTCGCCGCCGCCCTGGGCGCGTCCGGCCTCGGCGACGGTGCGGCGGTGCGCCTCGAGGGTGTGAGCGAAGGCCGCGGGACTGGAGAACAGGCGCTTCTTCAGCAGCAACGAGATCAGGTCGCCCGCCTTGGCCGCCGCCTCACCGGGGATGCGCCGGCGGGCGCGCGAGTACTCCTCGAGCAGCTCGTGGCCGCGCCGTTCGTCGTCGCTGTAGACCACATCGATCGAGCGCGGCTCGCGGCCGGGAAACCGCGGTCGCCCGTCGGCGTCGACCAGGTCGTCCTTGAGCCGTCGGACCATCACCTGGGCGACCAACGCCCGGTCCGGCTCGACGCCGCGGGCGAAGCGCTGCGGGTCGAGCATCTCCAACAGGGCCTGCCAGGACTCGCTGTACCCGTTGTGCGGGGTCGCGGAGAGGAACAGCCGGTGCTGGGAGTGCTCACCGAGCCGACGCACCGCGCGGGTCTGCTGGCTTTCGACTGCCAAGCGCCGGCCGCCGCTCGGCGCCGGTGGGGCGCAGTGGTGGGCCTCGTCGACGACGAGAATGTCGAAGAAGCCGGGATGGCCCGTCCCCGCGGCAAGCACCTCGTCGAGCAGACGCTGCACGCGCGGGGTGCGCGACCACGGCAGGCTGATGATCGTGCGCGAAAAGACCTGGAACGGGTTGGCCTCCAAGCCGTGGCTGCGTCGCAGCGCTTTAAGCGCCGCCGCGTCGAGGACCGTGAAGTCGAGACCGAAACGGTCGGCCATCTCATCGCGCCACTTACCGGTCAGCGGCGCTGGACACACCACGAGCACTCGCCGCGCCCGGTGGCGCAGGATCATCTCCTGAATAACGAGCCCCGCCTCGATCGTCTTGCCGAGCCCTACGTCGTCGGCGATCAACAGGTTGACGCGGGGCATCGCGAGCGCCTTCGCGACCGGCTCGAGCTGGTAGTCCTCGATCGTGATACCCGCCCGGAACGGCGCCTGCAACGTGTGGTCGTCGGCGCTGGCGACGGTGCCCCAGCGCACGGCATCGAGGAAGGCGCCGAAGACGTGGGGGTCGTCCCACCCGTCGGCACTGACGTCGGGCAACTGGGTCTCCGGTAGCAGCTCCCTGCCCGGCTCGATGTCCCAAGCGAGGGTGAGCTCCTCACCGAGGTCGTCATCGCTGACGCTCGAAAGGGTCAGGAGGGTGGCGCCCGGCGACTGCGTGGTCGCCAGCTCGTCCCTCGGTTGCGCGCTGACGCGGCGCTGTGTGACCACCCACTGCTGGCCGCGGACACGGACGAGCTCGCCGACCTCCGGCACCGCCGACGTGACCGCCGACATAACTCCCTGTGACACGCCATAACCCTAACCAGGCAGCGAGTTGGGCATCAGTGGTCCGCCGGCCACAGGTGGCCAGCACCCAGTTCGCCGCTAGCTCACCGGCAGGCCCGGCTCCCGCACTGACGGCCGAGCAGACCGCACGGTCAGACAGCCGACGGCGACGCCGGGGCCGCCGTGTCCATAAGGGACCGGCCGGGGCGGGGCAGCCCCGACCGCAGGCCGGTACCCGGCCCCCCAGGGCCGCCGGCTCGGCTCGGCGGTCAGTAGGTGAAGCTGTCGACCGGGTCCTCGAGAGTCCACCCTGGTGAACCGGGTGACGACCCGCTGGTACGCGGTCTCGTCGGCCCGGGTGAGGACCACATCGACGGCGGCGTCACCGACGGTGTTGGCGACGGCGGGCTCGAGGCGGGCGCGGAGCAGCTCGGCGTCCCGGGTCCACTCCAGATCCAGCACCCGCGCGACCAGCGCGGCCACCGGGTCCCGAAACCCCCGGTCCCCCGCCCGGTACCCGGCGTGCAAGTGCAACGCGTCGGTGACCGCCGCGGACCGGACCGGCTCCCCCAACGCGGCCGCCGCCGCGGACAGCGCGTCGACGTCGGCGGCGCTGACCCGGACGAACCGCAGCGGCACATGCTCATACCGGCCATCCGGGCCCAACAGCCGCGGACCTGCGAACGTGCCCGGGTCGGTTTGCGTCGGCCGGACTGCATCCGCGACCCGGCGCAACGCCTGTCAAGCCTGTAAAACCTGTAACGCCTGCATTGATTGTGAAGTCTGTAACGCAACTTCTCCACCCACCGCCGCCGGGTGACGACCACGCCGCCGGGGTCCCCGATCCCCGCCCACCGCACCGCGAGCAGCAGCCCCTACGTCTCCCAACGCGGCCGTCAGCTCCCAGCCCAGGTCGGGCAGCACCACCAGCCGCTCGTCGGTCCTCGCCTGCACCCACGACTCACGCCCACCACCGCGGCCTCCGCTCCCCCGTCCCTCATGGTGCGGATCTCTTCACCTACCGGAACGCACTGACCATCGCCGGTGCACGACCGTCCGTCGACAGCTCAGCTGGGAGCGGCCGCGTCGAGCAGGGTTCCGACCACCAGGTCCACCGGCAGCTCGAGCCGGTCAGCGACCAGGGCGACCAGCCGTGCGCGGGCGTCCGCCGGGGCGGCGGTGACCAGCGGGGCCACGTCCCGGACCGCGTCGACCAGCGGCACCGTCACCCCCAATGCGCGGCGCAGCCCCCGCGGGCCCGCGTCGACGAGCACGTCCGCGGGGTCTCGTCCGTCGGGCAGCCGCACGACGTGCGCATCGACGCCGGCGAGCAGGCCGGCCGCGCGCACGGTCGCCTCCCGACCGGCCTGGTCCGCGTCATAGGCCACCAGCAGCGATCCGCCGGCGGCGGCTACCGCCTCCCGCAGCTTGGCTGCTTGGGCCGCGGTGAGCCGGGTCCCGCCGGCCGCGACGCCGATGTCCCCGGCCAGGTCCACCGCGATCGCGTCGACCGCGCCCTCTACCAGCACCACCCGCCCCCGGCCGGCGGCGAGCCGCTCCGCCTGCTGCGCCAGGCCCAGCAGGTGCGAGCTCTTCTGGTGCAGCGCGGTAGTGGCAGTGTTCGGCCACTTCGGGACCGCCGGGTTGTCGTCGACGAGCCGACGCGCGGTGAACCCGACCACCCCGCCGCCGTCGACCAGCGGCACCACCAACCGGTGCCGCAGAACATCCACCACCCCACTCCCCCACCGCCCGCGACCCCGTCCGCCGTCCGGGCTCGCGGGGGCGGCGAGACCGGCGGCGACCATCTCCGTATCGGTGAACCCACGGTGTCTCAGGTAGTCGACGAGCCCGGCCCGGCCGGGGCCGCCGAGGGCGTACCCGACCCGCCACCGCACCCCTGCCGGGGTGTCCACTGCCAGATCCACCAGCCCCCGGTCCCGCAGCAGCCCGACCACCGCCGCGGGCCGGTCAGCCAGCAGCCCCGCCCGTTACCAGCTGGCGGCCGCCTCGAGAGCGGCGCGCAGCCGCGCAGCGTCGACAGGGGTGCTGGTCGGGTGGAGCTGGTCGGTCATCGGGCCATTCCCCTCGGGTTGGTGGCGCTGGGGTGTGCGGTTCCCGCGCGGATGGGCCGGTGCAGGGCTGTGATGAGGCGGGGTCGGTGGGCTGGGTGCGCTGGGTCTTGGGTCGGTGGTGTTTTCCCGGCGGGAGCGGGATCCCGGCGCGGCGCAGGGCCGCGCGGGCGTAGGCGCCGGCCCGCCTGGTCGAGGGGGTGAGCGGGAGGGTTCAGCGGAATGTGCCGTCGGCGGCGGTGATGCGCCGGTGGTTTGGCCCGGGAGCGAGCTGCACGGTGTAGCCGGCGGCGGTGACGTGCTCGAGCAGCTCGCGGATCTCCGGCGTGGTGCCGGGGTAGGCCATCGCTGGCGGTCAGTCCCGGTGGATGCGGGACCCGGGACGTAGCCGGGTGCTGCTGCGCGGGGGAAACGGGTGGCCGCCGTTGTAGTCGTCGGCGAGCCGGCCCAGTTCGCGGGTCAGGGCCTGCTCGAGCAGGGCCCCAGTGGTCCAGTCGCCGCCGAGGAAGAACAGGGCGTTGCGGAGCCGATCGGCGATCTCGGGGTCGAGGTAGCTGCTGAACTTGATCGGCTTGGTCGGCGCCGCCGAGGTCGCCGCGGCCTCGGCCGGTCCGCCCGCGTTCTGTCCGGCACTGTTCTGGTCTGGTCGGGTCTGGTCTGTCCGGGTCTGGTCGGTCCGGGTCTGGTCGGTCCGGGTCTGGTCGGTCCCGGTTTTGCCGGGGCTCTTCTGCTTTGCCCCGGGTTCCCCCACCGGTGACAGTGCGCGCGGGGTGCTCGGAACGGTCCCCTTTGCCGACGGTGGTGCCGTCTGTCCGGTGTTCTGGCTGGTGCCGGTCCCACGTTCGGCCGCTGTGGTCCGGTCGGGGATGATGACGTCGAGGCCGTCGAGGCCGTTGCTGGACAGGCCGCGGCGCTTAGCGGGCATCGGGATCTCCTAGGGCGAGCAGGGCGCGGGTGGCGGCGCGGTAGTCCTCGGTGACCGGCTCGTTCGGGGCGTAGGCGGTGATGGGTTGGTGCGCCGAGGGGGCCTCCGCGATCCGCACCGAGGAGCGGATCGGGGGGAGGACGGCGTCGCCGAACCGGGCGGTCAGCGCGGCCACGACGTCACGGGAGAGGTTCTGCCGGGGGACGTGCATGCAGGGCAGGACAGCGGTGATGACGAGGTCGGCGTTGAGCCGCCGGGTGACCAGCTCCACGGAGCGGATCAAGTCCGCGACACCATCGATCTCCAAGGGGCCCATGCCGACGGGGATCAGCACCTCGCGGGCGGCGACCAGGGCGCTGACGGAGAGCAGTCCCAGGGTCGGGGGGCAGTCGAACAGGATCAGGTCGTAGTCGTCGGCGGCCCCAGCGACAGCGTCACGGAGGACCGTTTCGGCGCCGGGCTCACTGCCGAGGACCCGTTCGGCGGCGACGAGCCGGACCGCCGAAGGTAGAACGCGGACGCCGTCGACGACGCTGGTGGTGGTGATCTGCGCGGCGGTCCGGTCTCCGTTGAACAGGTCGGCGATGGTCCCGCCGCCGGTCTCCGCGGCGCCGAGCCACTTGGTGGCGTTGGCCTGGGGGTCCAGGTCCACGAGGAGGACCCGGTGGCCGGTTTCGGCTGCGCAGGCGGCGACGGACACGGCAGTCGTGGTCTTTCCCACGCCGCCCTTCTGGTTGACGACGGCGATCGTGCGGACCACGAGGACTCCTTCGGGCGCCGGCGGCAGACATCCAGAGCCTACCAGTTACGGGTAATAGATGGGTTGCAAGGATCACAGAGGTTACCGGGGTTGCTGGTGATCGAGAAGGTGGCCGCTCCCCCGGTGGCTGATTGCGGCGTGCGCTGCGGCACCGGGCTGGGGACGCCGGCGGACGGATCACGCCTGCCGCCGACGCCGCGGCGGCAGGCGCGGGGGGTCTAGTCCTCCCCGGGGAGGGTGATCGTGGCGACCGGCTCGTGGTCGTCGCCCGGGCCGATGTGCAGGATGAGCCGCGCCCCGCGGGGTCGGAGTCCCCTGCCGGTGGCTGGGACCCGGTGGACGGTAAAGCTGACCCGGTCGGCGCCCGCCCCCTGTGCGGCTGCGTGCCGGGCCACCGTAAGGACGTCCCAGAGCCGTCCGGTCTCGTCCTGTCCGGTGGCGTAGGGCTTCTGCGCGTCGATGTGCTCGGACCAGGCCACGCAGTTTGCCCACGCTGCCGCGGTGAACGCGACGTGCACCCGGAACCCGGCCTCCCGGGCCAGCTCCCCCGGCGCAGCGACCAGGGTGCCGTCGTTGAGGGCGTCCGTCCGGGTGTGGACGCTGACCGTCGCCGCCTGGTCCCACAGCGCACCAAGCTTGTCGGCGTCCAGGTCGCCCACCGGGTCCACCGCCGAGGTCCCGGGGTTGTCACCGCGGATGGCGGCGTCCATGTGGTCGACCCACGCGGCCTTGCCGATGCAGTCCGGGCGGCACCGCTCCCGCGGCCGCGGGCCGCATGCGTCGCAGGACAGGTCCTCGGGTAGTGGGTTCATCACAGCTCCTCATGGTTTCGGCGGCCTTCCCACCTGTTACTTCCATTGTAGGGGTTCCCTGCATTAGAGGTAAACCGGTGACAGGTGTATTACCGGTATCCCTGGTGTTACGGGTAACCTTCGATCATGGTCCGGGTCGGTCGCTGGCCGGTCGGGTGGGGGAAAGGCACCCGGGTGGGCGTCCCTCCCGTGCGGTCACGCCGAAGGCTGCTCGGTCTCGGCTCGTCGCCCGCGCTGGGGGTGGGGGAGTGGGGGA
>JAABUY010002485.1_pt1 | contig 21767 bp, 22 predicted proteins | sample 5560271 | NCBI WGS metagenome assembly JAABUY01 (sample SAMN10711886, study PRJNA513374) | rock metagenome | isolation source: Antarctica rocks | place: Antarctica: Victoria Land, University Valley | reverse complement strand
ACAGCTACGACGAGATCGTCGAGACCTGCTGCACGGCGTGGAACGCGTTCATTGGTGACATCGCACGGGTCAGGTCAATCACGGAACGCACCTGGGCAACGGTCCGGAATTAGGGCGGTTGGTATGAGCCAGATCAGCCGGGGCGCGCTGGAGAGCTGCTATCTCGGCTTCCACGGCAACGCGGCGCTCGCCGGGCGCGGTCTGATGACGCAGGCCGTTCGGCTGACCCTCCGCCACGCCTTCGACAGGCTCGCCCTGCACCGCGTCGAGGCCAACGTGCAGCCCGGCAACGCCCGCTCGCTCGCCCTTATCCGCAGGGTCGGCTTCCGGCACGAGGGCTTCTCGCCGCGATACCTGCGCATCGACGGAGCCTGGCGCGACCACGAGCGCTGGGCGGCGCTGGCCGATGACTGAGGCATCCGTGCCCGGCGCGGGCACATCCGCCCGCTCCTTCCGCCTCGCCAGGGCCGACGACCTCTGGGCGGTGCAGGCGCTCACGCAGGCGGCCTACGCGCCCTACACCGTGCTGCTCGGTTATCCACCCCTGCCCGCCACGGAGGACCACCGGCCGCGCGTCGAGGCCGGGCAGGTCCACCTCGCCGAGGTCGCCGGAACCGTCGTGGGCCTGCTCGTGCTCGAACGGCATCCGGACCACGCGATGATCTACAGCGTCGCGGTCCTGCCCGCTCGCCAGGGCGAGGGCCACGGTCTCGCCCTGCTGTGTCTGGCGGAGGACATGGCGCGCTCCTGGGGCGTGCCCGAGCTGCGCCTCTACACGAACGCGCGCATGGAGCGGAACATCGCGTTCTACTCCGCCCTCGGCTTTCGGGAGACCGGGCGACGCCCGCATCCGAGGCGGGCAAGTTTTACGATCGTCGACATGACCAAATCATGCTGACAAGCCTTGGAAGTAACCGGTAAAGCAAGGTTGAGGCTCTGCCTCAAACTCCGCCAAAGGCAGGCCTTTGGAATCCACTCCTTAAGCAAAGCCGGTCCAGGGGCGGCTCGCCCCTGGCGCGTTTGGGCGTAGCTGCCCATTCCAACGACCCTGCTTGGGTCGTTGGAATGGGCAGCGGAGGGAGGGCCCAGCCTTGCTTCCTGGCTGGCCGATGTCGCCGACTCCAGCCTCAGCCCACCCGCGTCCCCAGCGCCGCCGCCCGGATCACCCCCGGCCACACCCCGCACGCCGCCATCAGCGCCGCCTGCCCCGCCCGGGTCTGCCCCAGCCCCGACAGCGCCCGCGCCACCCGCATCGGCCGCGCCACGTCCGCCCGCATCCGCCGCGCGTACTCCGCGGCCCCTCCGCCCCCCAGCATCACCCGCGCCGCCAGCCCGGCGCTGTGCAGCGCGATCGCGATGCCGTCGCCGCTGAACGAGGGGATCACCGCCGCCTGGTCGCCCAGCCGGAACACCCCGTCGTCCGCGCCGCGATGCACGAACCCGTACGGTACCCCCGCGATGCTCAGCGGCCGCTCCAGCAGCGGCACCGCCCCGTCCAGCCGCGCCCGCAGATGCCCGCACTCCTCGCACAGCCCCGCCAGCACCGCGTCCCAGCGCCCCCCCGCCGCGTCCAGCCGCGCCCGCGACACCAGCAGGCACAGGTTGGCGCACCCCCCCTCCACCGGTTGCAGCCCGCCATAGGTCCCGCCGCCGCCAGCCCTGCCCGCGTCGCGGAACAGCAGCACCTCCACGTGCCCCGCCAGCGCCGCCGCCTGCTCCGGCGCCAGCCGCCAGTATGTCTTGAACCCCACCAGGCCTGGCGCGCCCGCACCCGGCGCCACTCGCCGATGCCCGCGCAGCTCGTGCTTGCCGGTGGCCAGGAACACGGCGCTTGCCCGCACCTCTCCGCCGCCGTCCAGCTCCAGGACGTCGCGCCGCAGCCCGCGCACCGCCTGGCCGCGCAGCAGCCTTACCCCGCACGCCTCCGCCCGCGCCTGCAGCGCCGCGTCGAGCGCCCGGCGCGTCAGGCTGGCCGCCACGAACGGCAGCGCCGCCTCCACCACCCGCGCGCCCCTGACCAGCCGCACCCGCCCGATCCGGCACGCCCCCAGCGCCACGACGTCCACGCCCGCCGAATCGAGGTCGGCCACCGCCTCGCGGCTGATGAACTCGCCGCACACCTTGTGCCCCGCGACCCTGTCGCGCTCGACCAGCGTGACCTCGCGCCCGCCCTGCGCCAGCAGGATCGCCGCCGCCGCACCCGCCGGCCCTGCCCCCGCGATCGCGATCATCGCAGCCGCGCCACGCACAGCCGCCACGGCAGCACCCGCCTGACCTCCGCTTCCACCCCGAGCTCCACACCGGCCCGGGCCAGCAGCCGCGCCCAGTCCTGCGGCACGAACGCCCGGGTGATCGACACCGGCCCGTCGTGCTGCACGAAGCGGTGCCAGCGCATCGTGCGCGACAGCACGCGGAACCCTTCGTAGGGCAGGCGGTGGCGGTGCAGGTCGTTGACGAACCAGCCGAGCCGCGCCGTGCGTTCCATCCACTGCACGAAGCGCACCACGTCCGCGTCCGGCAGGTGGTGGGTGAACAGCGAGCTGACGACGTAGTCCGGCCTGGGCTCGGGCGCGTGGTCGAACACGTCGCCGGTCCGATAATCGATGCGCATCGACTCCGGCGTGGCCGCGCGCGCCGCCACCGCGCTGTAAGGGTTCAGGTCGACGCCCGAAAGCCGCGCCGCGATCCCGCGCCGGTCGCACCAGCGCCGGATCGCGCGCGTCATGTCGCCGTGCCCGTACGCCACGTCGAGCACGCGGATGCCGCCCGGCCCCGGCGGGTGCCGCCGCACCGCGCGGCGCAGGAACCCCAGCGTCGGGCGGTGGGCCAGCGTCACCCGGTTCACCGTCGCCAGGTCCGCGAGGCAGCGGCGGAAATCCTCTGCGTCCACGACCTCGGTGTCCATCAGCTCGGTCGCCGGGCTGCGGCCGTGGAAATCGGGCGATGCGCTCACTGGTCAGCCTCCGGGTCTCGACACGGCACACGCCGTGCCGGTGCAACGGACCTCTCGGCACTGGCCAACGCATCAGTCTGCCCGGTGTCGCCGCAGGCGAGGCAGGAAGCAAGCAAGGTTGAGGCTCTGCCTCAAACTCCGCCAAAGGCAGGCCTTTGGAATCCACTCCTTAAGTAAGGCCGGTCCAGGGGCGGCTCGCCCCTGGCGGGTCTGGGCAGAGCCCAGCCTTGCTTGCCGCCTTCCATAAGCCGATCTCCTCCCCGGGACGAGCGCGCTTCGACCGGTTGCCGGGTCGTCCAGTCGTGCTAGCGTCCGCGCGATGCGCCCCGGGGCTCCTGCACGCGTCCGACTGCCGGCCCGCCTCGCGGGGCTGGTCCTGGCTGTCCTCGCCCTGGTCAGCCAACTGGCGGTCGGCTCGCTGGCGCCGGTCGACGCCTGGGCGGACGGGCAGATATCGGAACTCGCCGCGCTCACCGTCTTGTGCCAGAGCACGCCGCCACCGGACGCCGGCCACGACTCCCAACGTCGCCGCCACCTGCCGGACTGCGCGCCCGCTGCGTCATCCGCCGAGCTCGCCCTGCCCGGCTTCGTGCTCGCCCCGGCGCCGACGCTGCCCGCGCCCGTCCCGGGCGGGACGGCGCCGCGCCTGTCGCTGCTGTCCGCCCACGCGCCGCCGTCGCACAGGTCGCGCGTCGGCTTTCCCAGAGGCCCCCCCGCCTTCGCCTGAGGCCTGCGGCACCTGCCGCCGGACCGCAAGCAAGGCTGGGCTCCGCCCAGACCCGCCAAAGGTCGAGGCCTCTGGACACCGCTTGTTCAGGCAAGGGACGTTCAAGGCCAAGCTTTAAGCAAGGGCTCTGCCCCTACCTTCCTGACCGGTCACGCCTGCCGCCGGCCTGAGCGCTGCCCCCGACGCGCTCCGCACGCGGTGTCGTCGCTCGTCGTCTCACGCCCTCCAGGACAATCCTTCATGCGCATGATCCTGCTTCCCGCTGCGTTCGCAGCGGCGGCGTGCCTTGCCGCCCGCCCGGGGCTGGCCCACGTGGTGGTCGGCACCCGCGTCTTCCCGGTGACGCTGACCATCGACGACCCCGGCACCGCCGATGAGGCGTCACTGCCCGCTCTTACCTACAGCCGCAGCGGCGCCGACGGCGGCAGCGGCCCCGGTCACGAGGTCGATCTCGGCTTCGAGTACGACAAGACGATCACGCGCCACACCGCGCTCATCCTGAATGGCGGCTACAACATCATGCAGATGAACGGGTCGAAGACGCAGACCGGGTTCCAGAACCTCTACGTCACCGGCAAGTGGCAGGCCTACACCGATCCTGGCCACGAGTTCGTCGCCTCGCTCGGCGTGATCCGCGAGATTGGCGGCACCGGCACCACCCACACCGGCGGCGACCGCTACAGCGCCACCTCGCCCACCGGCTACTTCGGCAAGGGGTTCGGCGACCTGCCGATCGGCTTCCTCCGGCCGTTCGCGGTCTCGGGCGAGCTGAGCTACACGATCGCGGACCGCGAGCTGAAGTCGACCCCCGCGCAGGCCGTCCCGCCCGGCTCGCTGGCCTCCAGCCCGTTCCTCACCGGCCTGCCCGCGCAGCTTAACAACGCCAACAACAACGCCTGGTCGGGCGGCATCTCGCTCCAGTACAGCGTGCCCTACCTCCAGTCCCAGGTCAGGGACGTCGGCCTGGGCGGCTTCCTCGGCAGCCTGATCCCGCTGGTGGAGTTCACCTGGTCCTCGCCCGCCTCCACGCCGAGCGCGCAGGGCACGATGTGGCGCGCCGCACCCGGCTTCATCTACATGGCCAACTGGGGCGAGGTCGGCGTCGAGGCGGTGATCCCGCTCAACAAGGCGAGCGGCACCAACGTGGGCGGCGTCGGCCTGGTGCATTTCTTCTTCGACGACCTGTTCCCCCACTCCCTCGGCAAGCCGATCTTCCAGTGACCCAGCCCAGTGACCCAGCAAGGAGCACCCACGATGCGACACATCGCCGCCGGCCTCGCCATGGCCGCCCTCCTGCTGTGCGCCGGCCGGGCGTCGGCCCATGCCTTTCTCAAGGCGGCCGCCCCGGCGGTCGGCGCCACCGTGCAGGCGGTTCCAGCCCAGGTGGTGATCGACTTCACCGAGGGGGTCGAGCCCGGGTTCAGCACCATCACCGTGCAGGACGCCGGCGGCGCGCGGATGGACACCGGCGCCGCCCACCTTGCCGGCGGACAGGCGCATCTCGCGATCGGCCTCAAGCCCCTGCCGCCCGGCGCCTACACGGTGATCTGGCACGCCACCTCGACCGACACGCACAAGACCGAAGGCCGCTACACCTTCACGGTCAGGAGATAGCGGGCACGGTCGGGGGATAGCGGGGCCGGATGCTGCCGGAGTTCGATCCGGAGGGCGGGCTGACGCTCGCCCTCGCCCGCGGCCTGTCGGTCGCCGCCCTGCTGTCCGTGTTCGGCACTCTGGTGTTCCGCACCACGGTCGCGACACGGATCTTCCCGAGGATGGCGGACGCGACGGCCGCCGTGGTCAAGGCCGGCCTGCTGCGGCTGGCCTGGTCCGGCCTGACCCTGAACCTGGCCGCGACCCTGGCCTGGCTGGTGCTGCAGGCGAGCGACATGGCCGGCGCGACATCCGTGTCGCAAGCCCTGGCGGCGGTGCCCGTGGTCCTGTCGACCACCCGGTTCGGCCATCTCGTGGCGGTGCAGCTCTCGTCGGTCGCGGTCGTGGCGCTCGTGATCGGGCGGCGCGACCGCGCCCGCCGCCAGTGGGCCGCCTGCGTGCTCGCCGGCCTGGCTGTGGCATTGCAGGCGGGGCACGGCCATGCCGCCGCGATGGAGGGTGGACCCGGCCTGCTGCTGGCCTCCGGCGTGGTGCACCTGCTGGCCGCCGGCGCCTGGCTCGGCGGCCTGGTCCCGCTGCTGCTGGTGGTCGCCCTCGCCTCGCCGAGGGACGGCGCGATGGCGGCGCGCTGGTTCACGCCGCTCGGCAAGCTGTGCCTCGTCGCGATCACCGCGACCGCGCTGGTGCAGGGCTGGGTCCTGGTCGCCAGCCTCCCCGGGCTGGTCGGCACCGGCTACGGCGGGATGGTCCTGGTCAAGGCCGCGCTGCTGGGCGTGCTGTTCGCCTTTGCCGTGGCCAACCGCTACCGCTTCGCCCCCGCCCTGCTGCGTGACGACCCCGCGTCTGCGAGGCGGATGCTCGTGCGCAGCATCACGGTGCAGACGATGTTTGGCGTGGCGACCGTCCTGGCCGCCGCCGTCCTGGGCGGCCTGCCGCCCGCGATGCACGTGCAGCCGAACTGGCCGTTCCCCGTGCGCCTGTCCCTCGACGCCGTCACCGAGGACCCGGACCTGCGCAACGAGGCGATCCTGGCCGGCGTGGCCCTCGCCTGCGCGGCGGCGCTGCTCCCCCTGGCCCTGCTCGTGCGGCGTCGGCGGCGCTGGCTCGCGCCCGTGGCCGCGGCGGCGATCGCATGGTTCGCCGTGCCGCACCTCGACCTGCTGTTCGTCCCCGCCTACCCGACCAGCTTCCAGCATTCCCCGACCGGCTTCGCCGCCACAGCGATCGTGCAGGGCGCGGCCCTCTACCCCGGCCAGTGCGCATCCTGTCACGGCGCCGAGGGACACGGCGATGGCGTGGCGGCGCGCGCCCTCCCCGTGCCGCCGGCCGACCTGACCGCGGCGCATCTGTGGATGCACGGCGACGGCGAGCTGTTCTGGTGGCTGTCGCACGGCATCGAGGCGCCGGAGGGCGGCCTGGCGATGCCCGGCTTCGACCGCACGCTGACCCCGGAGCAGCGCTGGGACCTGATCGACTACGTGCGCGCCCGCAACGCCGGCCTGGTCGTGCAGGCGGCAGGCGTCTGGTCGCCGCCGCTCCAGGCGCCCGGCTTCCAGGCCCGTTGCGCGGGCGGCCGGACACTCTCGCTCGCCGATCTGCACGACGGATTCGTGCGGCTGGTGATCGGCGCGGTGCCCGCAGACCCCGATCCGGCGGTGACGACGATCCTGGCGACCACGGACCCGGCGGCACGCCCGGCGCCCGGGCTGTGCATCGCGGATGACGCGGCGCTGCCGACCGCCTATGGGATCGTCTCGGGGCTCGCGCCGCAAGACCTGCCTGGCGCGCAGATCCTGATCGACGGGCAGGGCTGGCTCCGCGCCGTCCAGCCGGGACGGCCGGGTGCCGGCTGGAACGATGCGCCGCGGCTGGCCGCCACGATCCGCCAGTTGCAGGCCGACCCGATCGCCGGGAGCAGGGAGAGCGACCATGCGTCCATGCGGATGGACTGACCCCGCGCCCGCGACATCGCGCCGCGCGGCGCGGCGGGGATCTCCCACGGTGCCGCTCTGCCTCGTCGCGGCGCTCCTGCTGCTCGCGGGCGGCTACCTTTGGGCGCTCGGCGGCCCTGGCGCGCACCGCGGCGCTGCCATCGGCGGCCCGTTCGAGCTGACCGCGGCCACCGGCCAGACCGTGACCGAGCGCAGCTTCGCCGGCCGCTACCGCCTGATCTACTTCGGCTACAGCGCGTGCCGCGACGTCTGCCCCGCCACGCTCGACGAGGTCGGGCGCGCCATGGACTCGCTGGGCGAGCGGGCCGCCAGCGTCCAGCCGCTGTTCATCACCGTGGACCCGGCGCACGACACGCCCGACGTGCTGCGGTCCTACCTGTCCGCCTTCACCCCGCGCCTGGTCGGGCTGACCGGGACGGCGCGCCAGATCCGCCAGGTGCAGCAGGAATACCACCTCGCCAGCACCACCCACCCGAACGGCGCACGCGCGGGCTACACGATCGATCATGGCTCGGTGCTGTACCTGATGGGCCCGGACGGGCGCTACGTCGCGCCGATCCGCGCCGACGAGACCGGCGCCGAGATGGCGTCCGAGATCGCCCGGCACCTGTCGTAGATGCCCGGGCGCGGCCGGCAAGGCAGAAAGCAAGGCTGGGCTCTGCCCAGACCCGCCAGGGGGGAAGCCCCCCCTGGACCGGCTTTACTTAAGTATTGGATTCCAAAGGCGAGCCTTTGGCGGAGTTTGAGGCAGAGCCTCAACCTTGCTTGCCTTGCCGGCCCGCCTACAGACCCGCCGGCATATACCCGGCTCCGCCCTCACGCCGTCCGGAACCGGAAGCCTTCCGCCACCATGCCCGGCCCGAACGCCATCCCCATCCCCCGCGTCCCCACCGGCGCCGCCTCGCGCAGGATCCGCTCCAGCACGAACATCACCGTCGCCGAGCTCATGTTGCCGAAGTCGCGCAGCACGTCGCGCGAATGCCGCAGCGCGCCTTTGCCCAGCTCCAGCCCCTGCTCCACCGCGTCGAGCACCGTGCGCCCACCGGCGTGCACCGCCCACAGCCCGTACTCCGACGCCGGCACGCCGCGCAGCAGCCCGTCGGCACCACCGCGCTCGGCCTCCTCGCGCAGCACCGACACGATGCGGCCGGGCACCTTGCCTGCTAGGTGCATCTCGAACCCGGTGTCGCCGATATGCCAGGTGATGAACCCCGCGCTGTCCGGGATCACGGCATTGCGGAAATCCTCCAGCGCCAGCCCCATGGGCTCCGCCGTCACCAGCGCCGCACCGCAGCCGTCCGCGAACAGCAGGAACGACAGCACCTCTTCCAGCACGGCGCTCTCTTGCAAGTGCAGCGAGGACAGCTCGCAGCACACCACCAGAACCTTCGCGTCCGGCTCGGAGCGCACGATGTGGCGCGCAGCCCGCAGCGCCGGCACCGCCGCCGAGCAGCCCATGAACCCGATCAGCGTGCGTTCCACGTCGGCGCGCAGCCTGACCCGGCGCGCGATCTGCAGGTCCAGCCCCGGCGCGCTGAACCCGGTGCACGACGCCGCCACCAGGTGCGTCACGCCGGCCAGGTCGACGCCGAGCCGCGCCACCGCCTCGGCCGCCAGCGCCGGCGCGAACTCCTCGTACAGTCGCATCCGCGCCGCGGTCGAGGGGAACGCGCCGCGGCGGTAGAACCCCGCGTTGTCCATCTCGCCCTGTTCCACGCGCCCGGGCTGCAGCACGGCGTAGCGGTGCGCGATGCCGGACCGCTCCGCCATGCGCTCGAACACCGTGCGGCTGCGCTCGTCGGGCAGCAGGGTGCGCGCCAGCGTCACGAAAGCGTCATGCACGTCGTGCGGCGGCACCGCTGTGGCGATGCGGTTGATGTGGGCTACAGCCGTCAAGAACAGCGCCTCCGTCCGGATTTCGGGCGTCCGTGCCGAGGCAGGACGCGCAAAGCAAACAAGGCCAAAGGCTCCGCCTCTGGACTCCGCCAAAGGCTCGCCTTTGGAAACCCACACCTGGGCCGGCGGCACACCCCAGCCCGGGGGCCGCTAACCTCTCATGTGCGCCGGTCCAGAGCGGCTCGCCCTGGCGGGTCCCCGCTTTCAGGCAGGGAGGCAGAGCCCTGGCCTTTCTTGCAGGCGTCTACGCCCGCCGCAGCGCCAGCGTCGCGTTCAACCCCCCGAACGCGAACGAGTTGCTCAGCGCCAGCCTCGCCCGCGTCGCCCGCGCGCCCTCCGGCACGCAGTCCAGCGCGCACTCCGGGTCCGCCTCGCGGAAGTTCGCGGTGGGCGGCAGCACGCCGTCGCGCAGCGCCAGGATCGTCGCCACCGCCTCGATGCCGCCGCCGGCGCACAGAGTGTGGCCAATCATCGACTTGGTCGACGACACCGGGATGTCCGCCAGCCGCGCGCCGAACACCCGCCGCAGCGCCTCGGTCTCCGTGAGATCGTTCAGCCGCGTGCCGGTGCCGTGCGCGTTGACGTAGCCCACGGCGTCGGCGTCCTCGCCGGCGTCCGCGAGTGCCGACCGCATCGCCCGCGCGCCACCCCCCGCGTCCGGCGCGGTGAGGTCCGCGGCGTCCGCGCTCATGCCGATGCCGGCGACCTCGCCGTGGATGCGCGCGCCCCGCGCCACGGCCGCATCCCACGGCTCCAGCACCAGCATCCCCGCGCCCTCGCCGAGCACCAGGCCGGCGCGGTCGCGCGAGAACGGCCGGCATACGTCCGGGCTCAGCACGCGCAGCGACTCCCACGCGCGGATCGCGCCCGGCACCAGTGGCGCGTCGCTGCCGCCCGCCACCGCGAGGTCCAGCAGCCCGTTCGCCACCGCGTGGAACGCCTGCCCGATCGCGTGCGCCGCCGAGGCGCATGCCGACGCCACGGCGTAGCTCGGGCCGCGCAGCCCAAGGTCCGCGGAGACCTGGCTCGCCGAGGCGCTGGGCATCAGGCGCGGCACGGTGAACGGATGCACGCGGTCGTTGCCGGCGCCGTAGAACTGCGCGTAGGCGGCGTCATAGGTCACCTGCCCCACCGGCCCGCCCAGGATGGCGCCCGCGCGCTCCGACGCCGCGCCCGGCGGCAGCGCGGCCAGCCCGGCATCGGCCATCGCCTCGCGCGCCGCCACGACCGCGAACTGCGCCGCCCGGTCGAGCGTCGCCACCCGCTTGTGCGCGAAATGCGCGAGCGGGTCGAAGTCGCGCACCTCGCCCGCGGTGCGCGCGCCGATGCGCTCGGCGCCGATCGTGGTGATCGGCCCGGTGCCGCAACGCCCGGCCAACAGAGCCGGCCACGTCCCGGCCACGTCGCGTCCGTTGGCGCAGATCACCCCGAGCCCGGTGACGGCGACCCTGCGGCGGCTCATGGCGCGGTGCCTGTCCCGGCGGCCACGCCCGCGCCACCCGCCTTGCTCTCGGCACGTTCGAGGGTGTCGACCACGTGCTGGAGCAGCTGGCCCACCGTGGTGAACTCCGACCCCGCCCGTTCCGGCACCACCGTTATCTGCACGTTGTAACGCTCCTCCAGCGCGAAGATCGCCTGCACGATGTCGAGCGAGGCGATGTCCAGGCTGTCCAGCGTCGCCTCGGGCCGGAGCAGGTCCGGCGACACGCAAACCTCGCGGCTGAAGATCGCGAGGATCTCGGCGCGGCGCGGATCGGCGGAGGCGGCGAACCCTGATTCCGACATCTTGGCACTCCGGTGCGTGGCTTGGCCGCGCGGGTGGGACAATCGCAGGCGAGGCGCGCTGGATCGGCGACAGGCTGGCAGTCCCGGGGACATGGTGCTGTCCGAACGCACAGCCTAGGACGACCCGGCACGCGCGTCACCGTCGGTGTCGCTCCGGCAGTGGGTCAGTTCGCCCGGTGTCTGCGCAGGCGAAGCGAGGCAGGAAGCAAGGTTGAGGCTCTGCCTCAAACTCCGCCAAAGGCAGGCCTTTGGAATCCACTACTAAGTAAAGCAGGTCCAGGGGGGCTTCCCCCCTGGCGGGTCTGGGCGTAGCTGCCCAAAAGTTGCGATGATCCGCTTGGATCGTAGGTAATGGCAGCGGAGGGAGAGCCCAGCCTTGCTTGGAGCCGGCGCCGGCCCGCGCGCGCAGCCCGGCCGGATGCCTAGCCGCCCACCAGCCCGCGGGCGAAATCCATCGCCTCGAACGGCCTGAGGTCGGCGACCTGCTCGCCCACGCCGACCGCGTGCACGGGCAGGCCGAACTCCTCGGCGAGCGCCACCACGATGCCGCCGCGCGCGCTGCCGTCGAGCTTGGTGACCACGAGCCCGGTCACCGCCACCATCTCTTGGAACACGCGCACCTGCTGCACCGCGTTCTGGCCCGTGGTCGCGTCGAGCACCAGCAGCACCGAATGCGGCGCGCTCGCGTCCTGCTTGCGCAGCACCCGGATCATCTTGCCCAGCTCCGCCATCAGCTCGGCGCGGTTGTGCAGCCGCCCCGCCGTGTCGATCAGCAGCACGTCCGCGCCCTGCGCCTGCGCCCGCTTCAGCGCGTCGAACGCCAGGCCGGCCGCGTCGGAGTTCGGCGGCCCGGACACCACAACGGTGCCGGTGCGCTGGCCCCACACCTGGAGCTGCTCCACCGCGGCGGCGCGGAACGTGTCGCCCGCCACCAGCACCGCGGTCAGCCCCTGGTCGCGATACTGCTGCGCCATCTTGCCCAGCGTGGTGGTCTTGCCCACGCCGTTCACGCCGACGCACAGCACCACGTGCGGCCGCCTGGCCGGGTCCAGCACCAGCGGCCGCGCCACCGGCGCCAGGATCGCCGCGATCTCCTCGGCGAGCGTCTGCTTGATCTCCGCCGCGGTGACCTCGCTGCCGAAGCGCGAGCTGCGGAACCCGGCGATGATCTTGGCTGCCACCGCCGGCCCGAGGTCGGCGCCGATCAGCAGCTCCTCGAGCGCTTCCAGCCCGGCGTCGTCCAGCTTGCGTCGGTCGAACACCGCGGAGACCCCGCCGCCCAGCTTCTCCGTGGTCCGCGACAGCCCGGCCTTGAGCCGGTTGAGGAATCCCAGCGCCATCAGACCCGCTCCGCCCACAGCCCGGCCGCGTCCGCCGCCACCACCCTCGCCCGCAGCACCAGCCCCGCCGAGCCCGTGCCCGGCCGCCCGTCTCCCACCGCAACGGCGCCCGGCACGGCCGTGCCATCCGGGGCAGCGCCGTGCGACGCCGGGCCGATCGAAGCGGGAGCATCCGACGCGGTGCCGGCCGAAGCGGCAACCTCTCCGGACGCGGCAGCACCCTGGCGGCCGGCATCGTCCCGGTCACCCGGCCTGATCGCGTCGGCGAAGCGCACCGGCGCGAAATGCTCCGAGTGCCCGCGCGCCTCCGACTCCGCCAGCACCGCGACCTCGCGCCCGACCAGCGAGTCGTGGAACGCCGCCGCGTGACGCTCGCCCGCCGCACGCAGCCGCGCCGCGCGCTCGCGCCGCAGCGGCACCGCGACCGCGGGCATCCGCGCCGCCGGCGTGCCCGGCCGCTCGCTGTACGGGAACACGTGGACGTAGGGGATCGCGTGCTCGTCCACGAAGCCCAGCGTGTCCGCGAACAGCGCCTCGTCCTCGGTCGGAAAGCCGGCGATCAGGTCGGCGCCGACCGCGATCCCCGGCCGCACGCGCCGCGCCCGCGCGATCACCTCGCCCGCCTGCGCCCGCGAGTGGCGCCGCCGCATCCGCTTCAGCACCAGGTCCGACGCCGCCTGCAGCGACAGGTGCAGATGCGGCATCAGCCGCGGCTCGTCGGCGATCAGCCGCCACAGGTCGTCGTCGATCGCCGCCGGGTCGAGCGAGGACAGCCGCAGCCGCTCCAGCCCCGGCACCAGCGCCAGCAGCCTGCGCGCCATCTGCCCGAGGCTCGGCCGCCCCGGCAGGTCCGGGCCATACGAGGTGATGTCCACCCCGGTCAGCACCACCTCGCGATATCCCGCCGCCACCAGCGTGCGCACCTGCTCCACGATGCGCCCGATCGCCACGGAGCGGTTCGGCCCGCGCCCCTGCGGGATGATGCAGAACGTGCAGTGGTGGTCGCAGCCCTGCTGCACCTGCACGAACGCCCGCGCCCGCCCCGCGAACCCGGTCACCAGGTGCGACGCCGTCTCTCGTACCGCCGCGATGTCCGCGACCCCGCCGGCCGCGCCCTCGGCCCAGCTCGCGGGCCGCAGCTTCTCGACGTTGCCCAGCACGCGGCTCACCCCGGGCAGCGCCGCCCAGGCCTCGGGCGCGATCTGCGCCGCGCAGCCCGTCACCACGATCCGCGCCTCCGGGCGCTCGCGGTGCGCGCGGCGGATCGCCTGTCGCGCCTGCCGCTCCGCCTCCGACGTCACCGCGCAGGTGTTGACGATGATCGTGTCGGATAGCGCCGCCGCGTGGCCGCGCATCACCTCGCTTTCGTAGGTGTTCAGCCGGCAGCCGAAGGTGAGGAGCTCAGCCATCGAGGGCAGCCAGCAAGGCCGGGCTCTGCCCGGACCCGGCAAGGGCCCGAGGCCCTTGCATCCCATCCGTGAAGCAAGACAGGTCCACTTCTCCTGTGAACGACGTCGCCACAGGGCCGGTCATCCACACGCGGCCGTCGTCGCGCCACTCGATCTCCAGGGTTCCGCCGTCCATCAGCACGGCGGCGCGGCGGCCGGTCAGGCCACGCCGCGCGGCGTTGACCAGGGTGGCGCAGGCGCCGGAGCCGCAGGCCAGCGTCAGGCCGGTGCCGCGCTCCCACACCCGCAGCCGGATGCGGTCCGGCGCGACCACCTGGGCGAAGCCGATGTTGGCGCGCCCGGGGAACAGCGGGTCGCGCTCCAGCACGGCGCCCCGCGTCTCGATGGCGTCCACGTCGGGCACGAAGAAGGTTGCGTGCGGGTTGCCCATGCTCAGGGCGGCGGGGTCCCCCGGCAGCGGCAGGCGCAGGGTGTCGGCCTCGCGCGCCAGCGGCACGTCGCGCCAGCCGAGGCGGGGCGTGCCCATGTCGACGCGCACGCGGCCGTCCGCCAGGCGCTCGGCGGCCAGGGTGCCGGCGATCGTGTGCACGGTGACGCGGTCGAGCCCGGTCTCCGCCGCGAGGATGGCGGCGATGCAGCGGGTGGCGTTGCCGCAGGTGCCGGACTCGCTGCCATCGGCGTTGCGGATGCGCATGAACACGGCGGCCGGGTCGTGGGGCACCGGCTCCAGGCTGACGAGCTGGTCGCAGCCGATGCCGCGGCGCCGGTCGCACACGGCGGCGGCCTGCCCAGGGGTGAGGCCGAGGGGGTGCGTGCGCTCGTCGAGGACGACGAAGTCGTTGCCGCAGCCGTGCATCTTGGTGAAGGGGACTCGCATGGCGACTTACTAGGGGTGTGCGGGGGCGCAAGGAAGGGCAGGCAAGGCTGGGGGGCGAGCCGCCCGCCAAACCCAGGCGCCTGAAAGAAAATCGGTCCGGGACGGCTCGCAGTCAGGACCGCGGGGTGACCAGCCGCACCAGCGAAGTGTAGGGCACTCGTTGTCGGGATTCTCGATCACGTCCACCAGGTCAAAACCCAGCTTCCCCGGCTCGGCCAACGCCCACAGCAGCAGGTGGGTATCGAGCAGGAGGCGCATCAGCCGCCTTCGAGGCCGGCGAGCACCTCGTCCGGCAAGGGCGCGTCGAAGTCTGGCGGCACGTGCAGCATGCCGGCCATCGCGCCCAGCACCCGGCGTGGACGCGGCCCCGCGAACGGCACTAGCCTGGCCACAGGCTGGCCAGCGCGGGTGATGACAACTTCCTTGCCGGAGACCACCTCCGCGATCAGCCGCGAAAGCTGTGTCCCGGCGGCGTCGACGTTGATGGTTTCCATGACTTTCCCGACCGAACACGCAGGTCCGTGTAGCTGGCGCCCGGGCGAGGGAGAACTCAAGGCCGCAGGACAAGCCCCCACTCAACTCGGGCGCACTGCTTGTCATATCGATCCGGGGCGGCTCGCCCCTGGCGGGTCTGGGCGGAGCTGCCCAAAGGTTCCGACAGCCCTCTTGGGCTGTTGGAATGGGCAGCGGAGGGAGAGCCCAGCCTTGCTTGCCTCGCTTTCCGCAGGCTATACCGCGCGCCTGTCTGCGCGCCGGGCCTGGAATGGGCATGCCCGGCCGCGACGCCTGCGCTTCGCAGGGCCCGCACAGAGGAGTTTCAAATGCCCAAGATGAAGACCAAGTCGTCGGTCAAGAAGCGGTTCAAGATCACCGCGACCGGCAAGGTCCTGGCCGGGCCCGGCAACAAGCGCCACGGCCTGATCAACCGCCCGCAGAAGATGAAGCGCACCAACCGCGGCTCCCAGACGCTGACCGAGATGGACGGCCGGACGGTGAAGCAGTGGGCGCCCTACGGGCTGCGGTGAGGAGCTAGGCAATGGCACGCGTCAAACGGGGCACTACGACCCACGCCCGTCACAAGAAGGTTCTCAAGCAGTCCAAGGGCTTCGTCGGCCGCTCGTCGACGAACTACCGGATCGCGATCGAGCGTCTCGAGAAGTCGCTGCAGTACGCCTACCGCGACCGCCGGGTGAAGAAGCGCGAGTTCCGTGCGCTGTGGATCCAGCGCATCAACGCGGCGGTGCGCGAGCACGGCATCACCTACAGCCGCTTCATCCACGCGCTGCAGGCCACCGGCATCGAGATGGACCGCAAGGTCCTCGCGGCGATCGCCTACGATGACCCGGCCTCGTTCTCGGAGATCGTCAAGGCGGTGCAGGCGACCATGGCGGCCAACGCCAACGAGCCGGCCGCCGAGGTTCCGGCCGCGGCGTAGGTAGCCCGCGTCAAGCGGAGGCAGGGCCGTCCCGCAGGGGGCGGCCCTTTTCGTTGGCGGCGAAGATAAGGCCAGGGCTCTGCCCTGGACCCGCTGGGGGCAGGTGCCCCCAGACCCGCGCACATAAGGAAAGGCGAGGGTTGCCCCAGGCCCAAGTATGGGTTTCCAAAGGCGAGCCTTTGGCGGAGTCCAGAGGCAGAGCCTCTGGCCTTGCTTCCCTGCCGGCCCTCCCCGGAGATGCCCATGCCCGACGACCTCGCTGGCCTGATCGCCGACACCGACGCCGCCCTGGCCGCGTGCGCCGACCTGCGCGCCTGGGACGCGGTGCGCGTCGCAACCCTCGGCAAGTCCGGGCGCCTCACCGGCCTGCTCAAGGAACTCGGCCGCGCCACCCCCGAGGAACGCCGCGAGCGCGGCGGCGCGCTGAACCGCGCCAAGGAGCAGCTCGCCGCCGCCATCGAGGCCCGCCGCACCACCCTGGAGGCCGCCGCGCTGGACGCCAGGCTGCGCGACGAGCGCATCGACGTGACCCTGCCGCCGCTGCTGCCGCCCCGCGGCCTGATCCACCCGATCACCCGGACGATGGAGGAGATGGCCGCGATCTTCGGCGCCATGGGCTTCGCCGTCGCCGAAGGCCCGGACGTGGAGAGCGACTGGAACAACTTCTCCGCGCTCAACATCCCCGAGCATCACCCTGCCCGCGCCGACCACGACACGTTCTATCTGCCCGCGCCGTGCAACGCGCCGCCCCGGGTGCTGCGCACGCACACCAGCCCGGTGCAGGTGCGCACCATGCTGAGCCAGGAGCCGCCGATCCGGGTGATCGTGCCCGGCCGCACCTACCGCGCCGACCACGACGCCACGCACAGCCCGATGTTCCACCAGGTCGAGGGGCTGGTGCTCGACCGCGACATCACGCTGGGCCACCTCAAGGGCTGCCTGACCGACTTCCTGCGCGCCTTTTTCGGCCTGTCCGGGCTGCCGGTGCGGTTCCGCGCCAGCTACTTCCCGTTCACCGAACCGTCGATGGAGGTCGACATCGGCTGGAACCGGCGCACCGGCGAGATCGGCGAGGGCTCCGACTGGCTGGAGATCCTGGGCAGCGGCATGGTGCACCCGCGCGTGCTGGCGAACTGCGGCATCGACCCGCGCGAGTGGCAGGGCTTCGCCTTCGGCATGGGCATCGAGCGCGTCACCATGCTCAAGCACGCCATCCCCGACCTGCGGCCGTTCTACGAGAGCGACGGCCGGTGGCTGCGGCACTACGGGTTCAACCCGCTGGCGCCGGCGAGCCTGCACGAGGGGATCGGCGGCGGGGGGATCGGCGCATGAGGTTCTCCCTGTCGTGGCTACGCACCCACCTCGACACCGAGGCCTCGCTCGACGCGCTGTGCACGAGGCTGAGCGCGATCGGGCTTGAGGTGGACGGCGTCGAGGACCCCGGCGCGGCGCTGGCGCCGTTCCGGGTGGCGCGGGTCGCCGAGGCGGTGCAGCACCCCAACGCCGACCGCCTGCGGGTCTGCACCGTCGATGTCGGCGACGCCGAGACCGTGCAGGTGGTGTGCGGCGCGCCCAACGCCCGCGCCGGCCTGCTCACCGTGTTCGCCCCGCCCGGCAGCGTGATCCCCGCGACCGGCACGGTGCTCAAGATCGGAGAAATCCGCGGGATCGAGAGCCGCGGGATGCTGGTCTCCACCCGCGAGCTGGGCCTGGGCGAGGAGCACGACGGCATCATCGAGCTGAGCGGCGATGCGGCGCCCGGCACGCCCTACGCACGGTTCGCGGGCCTCGACGACGCGGTGATCGAGATCGGCGTCACGCCCAACCGCGGCGACGCCCTATCCGTGCGCGGCATCGCGCGCGACCTCGCCGCCGCCGGCCTGGGCACGCTGCGCCCCTGGGAGCTGGTGCCGGTGCCGGCCGCGTTCCGCACGCCGCTGGCCTGGGCCAACGAGTGGACCGAGGCGTGCCCGTGGGTGCTGGGACGCATGATCAGCGGCGTGCACAACGGCCCGAGCCCGGAGTGGCTGCAGCGGCGGCTGCGCTCGGTCGGCCTGCGCCCGATCTCCGCCCTCGTGGACATCACCAACTTCTTTACGATCGACCTCGGACGGCCGCTGCACGTCTTCGACGCGGACCGCGTGGAGGGCGACACCCTGACCGTGCGCGCCGCCCGCGCCGGCGAGACCCTGCGCGCGCTCGACGGCCGCGAGCACGCGCTGGAGCCCGGCGATTGCGTGATCGCCGACGCGGCGGGCGTGCAGTCGCTGGCCGGCGTGATGGGCGGCGAGGCCACCGGCGTCAGCGCGGAGACCACCAGCGTCTTCGTCGAGTGCGCGCTGTTCGACCCGGTGCGCATCGCCCTCACCGGCCGCCGGCTCGGGATTGCCAGCGACGCGCGCGCGCGCTTCGAGCGCGGGCTGGACCAGGCGTTGCCGCCCGCAGCACTGGAGGCCGCCACCCGCATGATCCTTGCGCTCTGCGGCGGCGAGGCCAGCGACGTCGTCTCCGCAGGTGCCGAGCCGGCCTGGCAGCGCACCGCCACCCTGCGCTTCGGGCGCATCGCCGGGCTGGGCGGCGCCGACATCGCCGCCGACGAGGCCGTCTCCCTGCTCGACCGCCTCGGCTTCGCGACCGTGGCGCGCGACGAGGCGCAGGTCACGGTCGCCGTGCCGCCGTGGCGCAACGACGTCGCGGCGCACGCGCGTCCCGACGCCGATCCGGTCGTGCCGCCCGGCAAGTCGCGCCCCGACGAGGCGGCCACTGCCGCGATCGAGGCCGAGTGCGACCTGCTGGAGGAGGTACTGCGGCTGCACGGGCTGGACAGGGTCCCGGCGGTGTCGCTGCCGCGCGCGGGCGCCGTGCCGCTGCCCTCGTTCACGCCACGCCAGGCGCGCGGGGCGCTGGCACGGCGCGTGCTGGCGGCACGGGGCCTCGCGGAGTGCGTCTCGTTCAGCTTCATGGCGTCGCACGAGGCGGCGCTGTTCGGGGTGGCGGACGACAGCCTGCGCCTGCTCAACCCGATCGCCTCGGACCTGGACCGGATGCGCCCGACGCCGCTCGCCAGCCTGGCGCTGGCGGCGGCGCGCAACGCGGCGCGCGGCATGGCGGAGGCGGCGCTGTTCGAGGTCGGGCCCGGCTTCGGCGTGCTGCCCGGTGCGCCGCCGGGCCGGGACGGCGACACACCGCAGCACCAGGTCGCGGCCGGCTTGCGCGGCGGCACGCCGGCCCGGCACTGGAGCGGTGCGCAGAGCCCGCCCGGCGCGATGGCGGCTAAGGCCGACCTGCTGGCGCTGCTCGCAGCGCTGGGCGTGCCGATGGAGGCGCTGAGCGTCACCGCCAATGCGCCGGCGCACTACCATCCCGGGCGGTCGGGGACGGTGCGGCAGGGTCCGCGCACGGTGCTCGGCTGGTTCGGCGAGCTGCACCCGGGCGTGCGGCAGAGCCTCGGCCTGGAGGCGGTTGCCGCAGGGTTCGAGGCGCTGCTCGACGCGATCCCTGACCCGAAGCGTCGCCGCAAGGGCGCCCCGGACCTGCCGGCGTTCCAGCCGGTGCGGCGCGACTTCGCGTTCCTGGTCGACGCGACCACGCCGGCGGAGGCGGTGCTGCGCGCGGCGCAGGGGGCGGAGCGCACGCTGATCGCGGGGGTGACGCTGTTCGACCGCTACGCGGGCGACAAGGTGGAGGCGGGCCAGGTGTCGCTGGCGATCGAGGTGACGTTCCAGCCGCGCGAGCGCACGTTGACGGACGCCGAGATCGAGGCGGCGTCGGCCAGGGTGGTGGTGGCGGTGGCCAAGGCGACGGGGGGCGTGCTGCGCGCCTAGACGCCCGGCCGGGCGCGGCGGTGCTGCGGCTGGCGCTGCTGGCGGTGGTGGCGCTGAGCAGCCTGCTGGGGGCGACGTTGGCCGCCCTGCCTGCCCTGGCGGTGGGGCTGCTGACGCTGTTCGACACCAGCTTCGGCAGCACGCTGGCGGTGCTGCGCGCCCTGGTCGAGCCGTTCCTATGGCCGGGCGCGGGGGCGTCGGGGCTGATGCACGTGCGCGACCTGATGACCCACCCGGCGCTGGCGGCGGCCTGGTCGGCGGTGGCAAGCGCGTTGGCAGCGGCGGGGCTGGCGTTGTCAATGGACCGGCGCGCGGCGTGGTGGCTGGCGCTGGCGGCGTGGGGCGCGTGCGCGGCGATCGGCGGGGAGGCGGTGGGGGTGGTGCTGGTGCCGGCGGGGATGGCGCGGCTGGCGATGGCGGCGGTGCGGCGGTGAGGAAGGCCAGGGCTCTGCCCTGGACCCGCTGGGGGCAGCGCCCCCAGACCCGCATTCTTAAGTTATGTAGAATTGCTGATTAGTGATACACATTCCTCAGTAAAATCGGAAAAACTTCCTTGATATGTAAATACTTGAGGCATATCTATTTGCTCGATTAATGGAAATACACTTTTCAGACGAAGACGCTTGTCGGAATCTGACAGAAGGTCGATGTAAAAAATGACTTTGCCGTGTGCATCTTCAGGCTCTTCAGCAAACTGTTTGAGGACAAATCTTATCAGAGCGTCATCATCTGGAAGACTATATCCAACAATGATAAGAATTCTAGTTTCTCTCATCAGTCGGACTATTTTAGGAAATATTGTGTGAAAATACGGATCACTATAGTTTTGCTCTCTTGACGGAAGCATTATGATCGGCGGCTGCTTAGCAATTTGCTCAGGATTTCTCTTACTATAATCAAGATGATAACGGTTTTCCTCCCGTAGTATTTCAAAACCACCATTGAGTTTAATCAGATGCTGAGTTAACCAGTGCTGATGCGTCATAACAGGATTTCTAGAGCCAGCAATTTTCGAGGGTGTAAATCCGCGATAAGTGTAAAGAAATAAAGAGTCGTCTGGTCCAAGAATATTATCAAGTATTGTTTCAATCACATAGTCGTAGTTTGTTGTCGCAAAATGCAGCCGAATTCCTTCAGAGAAAATCTCAGATCCGTTAGCGCAAGTATAAAGATATCTGAAGAACCTTAAAATCGATCTTTGTTGTTTATTTTCTTTGATGAGTGGAAATCTTGATGTCTCATCATTAAAGTAATTAATTGACGCAAGTTTTTCATATCTATTTAAGATAGCAGCTCGAACACCATCCCGAATTATACGAGTGTTTTGTGGATCAATGTAGCGCGAGCAAACATCGGGGTAACGATCATATACATCAAGATTATACACAATTTGTCTAATACCATCTAACGTAATCTCGCTGCTACTTAACCCAAGCATTCTAGAGAGAACAATAAGATCTGTGACATCTCTCAAATCATCTGTGTCAAGTTTAAAAAGTTCGCTACCCACTGGCGCGTGCGTATCCCAAGATTTCGAAAAACCGGCGCCAGCCTAAAAAGTAAAATTTGTAAGTAATTTTCCAATGGGGTTTGGACCTTGCTGGTATTCAAAATTCTTAACTATCGCCATAAATGCTGTTGCAGCTTCAGAAATTGTCCTCACATTCCCAATTACATTAGTCATTGAAGCCCCTGCGAGTATGATTGCCTTGTATCAGTGTCAGTCTAGGAATGAAACCGCAACAAGAATAAGACTTTGATTTGCTTCAGGTCACGTTACCTTGGGGCATCTGCCTAGCTGGCACAAATCAAAGATTTCTGCCAGATTTTTCCTGTTACAACTTCATTTCGAAACGGCCTCTCAGAGATTCATCATGGTTCATCCATTCTAACCCCTTTATGTCACGGGATCAAAGGGCCTCGGCCCTTTGCGGGTCCAGGGCAGAGCCCTGGCC
>JAABUY010002483.1_pt1 | contig 21785 bp, 20 predicted proteins | sample 5560271 | NCBI WGS metagenome assembly JAABUY01 (sample SAMN10711886, study PRJNA513374) | rock metagenome | isolation source: Antarctica rocks | place: Antarctica: Victoria Land, University Valley | reverse complement strand
TGGCTCGGCTTCCACAAATGCTCCCAGGATGATTATCTCGACATGGTGACGGCCTATGCCGAGCATTTCGGGCTCGGGATGACGCGAGGTGATCTGGCACCGGACGCGCTCGAATGGGCGGCGACGCAGGCCAGCCGGTCGGGCCGGACGGCCTGGCAGTTCATCCAGGACCTGGCGGGTCGCCTGGACAAGCGGCTGACCCAAACCTAAGCTCGCGCTGGCCACGAATCCGACCGATTCAGGCATGCGGGAGCAGGACCGTCACATGATGCGACTTCGTTTGGGACGGGCTCTGATGGCCGGAGCGCTGTTCGGGGGAGCCGCGATGCCGGCCGTCGCGGCGGATCTGCCGGCGCCTGCCCTGCCCATCTTCGCGGCCCCGGTCGCGGCGCCCGTGGCCAGCCCCTACGGCATTCTGTCCGAAGCGCGTTTCGGCCTCCTGGCCCACGGCGTCTACGAGCATGAGTTGGGCTCCGTCGACGTCAACGGCGAAGTCTTGACCGTGAAGCCCTATCACCTCAACGGGGCCTGGGACTACCTGATCCCGCGCTTCCACCTCGGCGGCAATCTCAACACCGCCGGCGGCACGAGCGACGTCTACGGCGGCGTGACCTGGCAGTTCCCGATCTATCGGAGGTTCTTCGGCGAGTTGACCTTCGGCGGCGACGCCAACGACGGCAACACGCGTCGCGTCATCACCAACACCACCGACATCCGCGTCGGCTGCACCGTCATGTTCCGGGAATCGGCGTCGCTGGGCTACCACCTCGACGACCATTGGAACGTGATGGCGATCGCCGAGCATGCCTCGAACGCCGGCTACTGCAGCCACAACGAGGGCATCACGGCCATCGGGGCCCGGGTCGGCTACGTGTTCTGAAAGGGAGCGCTCGCCGGCGCAGCGGGGCTCGGTGCCCGGCGTGGTGAGCGGTGCCGTTCGCGGGCGGGTCGCGTGACCCTGGAGGACGAAAGACGGCGGGCCTGTCTTTGGACCCGCCGTCTCCGATCGCACGCCCAACAGTGTCTCGCGGCCGGGCGGCTTTCCTGGCCGGAGCGCGTCGCGGCGCCGGCCTTATTCTCGTGTGCGACCCGGGTTTCGGTCCGATGGATTCCGGGATGGACCGCGACGCTCCGAGGAGCGCTGAGCAGCATCGACTTCGCTTCAAAAAGGCGAAATCAATCGTGGCTTACGCCACGCAAGGCTGCTTAGAGACCCGCGAGGTAGCTCGTCGGATCGACGGGCTGCGCACCCTTGCGGAGTTCGAAGTGGAGTTGCGGGGACGACACGTTGCCGCTCTGTCCCGATTTGGCGATCATCTGCCCACGCTTCACGGTTTCGCCGCGCTTGACGTCGATTTCGCCGTTGTTGGCATAGGCCGTGACGTAGCCGTTGGGATGACGGATCAGCACCAGGTTGCCGTATCCCTTGAGCTCGCTGCCCGCATAGGCGACCACGCCGCCCTCGGCCGCCTTGACCTGCGTGCCTTCCGGCACCGCGATATTGATGCCGTCATTGCCGCCGGCGCCGCCCTTGAAGCCCTGGATGATCCGGCCACGGGCGGGCCAGCGGAATTCGGGTCCGTCGGTGGCGGGCGTGGCGGCCGCGGTGGCGCTCGCCGGTACGCTGGCGGTGGGAGTCTCGTCCACCGGCTTCTTGGTCTCGAGTGCCGCCACCTGCTCGGGCTTGGCCGAAGACGCCGCCACTCTGGCGGGGACCGGCTTGGCGGCCGGGGCCGCCGCCGCCACTTTGGCGGGAGCCGGCAGCGCCGCAGCCTTGACGGGCGCCGCCACTTTGGCGGGAGCCCGCAGCGCGGCGGCCTTGACGGGCGCGCTCTTCACCGGCGCCGCGACGGGCTTCGCCACGGCGGCCACGGCCACGGGCTTGAGCTTCGGTGCTGGATGTGTGACGGCCACGGCCACGGCGGGAACTTTCGACACGTGGACCTGGACGGCCGCCGCCTTGACCGGAGCCATTGCCACGACCTTGCCCTTGTGGACGGGCGAGACCGGCTCGGTGCGGGCAACTCTGGCGAGCGGCGGCTCCGCCTTCGCCACATGGACCGGAACCGCCTTGACGGCCGCCGGTCGGGCGGGCTCGATCGCGGCGACGCGCGGGGAAACGGGGTGGACCAGCGGCGCCGGGGCCGCCTGGGCCATGCGGGGCGCCGCACCGGGAGCGCTGGCGACCGCGTTGTAGACCGGCACGACGATGGTGGCGCCGGGCCGGATCTCGGCCGCGGCATGCAGACCGTTGACCTGGAGCAGCACGTTTTCGGGAACGCCGTAGCGCTGGGCCAGAACCGCGCCCGTGTCGCCCTGGGCCACCTGGACCGAGGCACCGCCCTGCCCGCTCCAGCCGCCGAAGGACGAGCCCGGAATATTTCGGGCCGAGGCGATCGAGCCGGTCGTCTCATGCGAGATCGCGACCGGGGCCGACCTGAAGGGCGCGGCGGCCGCCACGGCAGTTCCGTGCGGCGGCAGGGCCGATGCCACGACCGGGGGCGTGCGCCCGGTGCCGATCGGCCGCTTCAAGGAAGAGATTTTCTGCGGCTTCGCGGTCGAGCCCGTGGCGAACGGGTTGCCGAAAGCGTCGCCGAAGCGGGTCGAGTCTGACGAGCAACCGCTCATCAGGGCCGCCACGGCGCTCATGGCGCAGATCTGGATCGCGGTCCGGTACTGTCCGGGCGACAACAGCTTACTCATCAGCGGACCATCCACACACGCGGGCGTCAATAGAGGCTATGTAGAGGCATGCCGGTTAAGGGACGGTTTAAGATGAATCCCGCTGAAGCGAATTCGATCGGAACTTAGTCTTCGGGCCGATGCCCGCCCGCTCCGCCCGTCACAGCCCTCGCGAAGGTCCGTCGAACAAGGGGCGCAGCCGCGACGGCGCGACCGGGTCCTCGGTCCAGCCGCCGTCGCGGCTGCGTTCGGCCCTGACCAGATGCTGCCGGCGATTGTCTCCGGGCAGACCGCGACGGGCGAAGACGATGGCACCGCCCTCCCCGAGCAGCGCCGCGAGACAGGCGGGGATCTCGGGCAGTTCGGCATGGACGAGAATGCGGTCGAACGGCCCGGCGTCGGGCGGCACCGCCAGCCCGTCGCCCCAGACCACGGCGGCATTGGCGACGCCGAGCGCGGCCAGCCGGGTCTTCGCGTAGATCACGAGGGTGCGGAACCTCTCCACCCCGAGCACGTCCCCGCCGAGCCGGGCCAGCAACGCCGTGACGTAGCCGGAACCCGCGCCGATCTCGAGAACACGGCAGGAAGAGGTGGGTCCGAGCGCTTCCAGCATGCGGGCCACCACGAAGGGCTCCGCCATGGTCTGCCCACAGGGCAGAGGCAGCGCCACGTCCTTGCCGGCGAGGTCGGCGTAGCGGTGCGGCCCGAAGACGTCGCGCGGCACGGCTTCCATGGCGCGCAGCACGCCGAGCTCGCGGATGCCTCGGGCGCGCAAGCGGAGCACGAATTCCGCCTTGGCCTCGAGGCCTGGCCCTTGCGGCCCCGAGAGGGACGAGAGCGACACGGCGCGCCGATTAGCCGAACGCGCGGGCGTAGCGCTCGCGGGTCTCGTGGTCGGTCAGGTCGAGGCGCAACGGCGTGACGGAGATCCTGCGATGTCGCAGCGCGTCGAGGTCCGACCCTTCGACCGGCGTGAAATTGCCACGCGCGAAGCCGATCCAGAAATAGGGATTGCCGCGGCCATCTTCCCGCTCGTGGACCTGCATCAGGTTCGTGTCCCGCTTCCCCTGGCACGTCACCGCGACGCCGGCGACCTCGTCGGCCGGGCAATCGGGGAAGTTCACATTGACCAGGATGTCACGGGGAATGCCGGCATCGAGCGCGCGGCGGATCACGGTCGCGGCATGGCGTTCGGCGCAGTCCCAATGGAGGTCGCGGCGTCCCGAGCCGGCCCCATAGGCCTGGCTCAAAGCGACCGACGCGATGCCCATCAGCGTGCCCTCCATGGCGCCCGCCACCGTGCCCGAGTAGGTTACGTCCTCGGCGACGTTCTGGCCGCGGTTGATGCCCGACAGCACGAGGTCGGGCCGCCGTTCGGCCAGGATGGTGCGGACTCCCAGAATGACGCAATCGGTGGGCGTGCCTTTCACGGCGTAGCGGCCCGGCGACACCTCGCGCAGCCGCAAGGGATCGTTGAGCGAGAGGGAATGTCCCACCCCGGACTGATCGGCCTCGGGCGCCACCACGGTGACGTCGGACCCGAGGCTTGCGGCGACCCGTTCCAGGATCCCCAAGCCGGGCGCGTGGATGCCGTCGTCGTTGGTGATGAGGATCCGCATGTCAGCCCTTCCGGTCCAGGGCAGCGACGACCCCGCGCCCGCCCATATAGGGGACCAGCACGTCCGGAACCGCAATGGAACCGTCGGGCTGTTGATAGTTCTCCATGACGGCCACGAGCGCACGGCCGACCGCGACGCCGGAACCGTTCAGCGTATGGACGAACCGGGTGTTCCTGGCCCCGGCCGGGCGGTAGCGGGCGTCCATGCGGCGGGCCTGGAAATCGCCGCAGACCGAGCAGGACGAGATCTCGCGGAAGGCGTTCTGACCCGGCAGCCAGACTTCGAGATCATAAGTCTTGCGCGAGGCGAAACCCATGTCGCCGGTGCACAGCAGCATGCGGCGGTAATGCAGCCCCAGGCCCTCCAGCACGGCTTCGGCCGCGCGGGTCATGCGCTCGTGCTCCTCGGCCGAGGCTTCGGGCGTGGTGATGGACACGAGTTCCACCTTCTCAAATTGATGTTGACGGATCATTCCGCGGGTATCACGTCCGGCCGCACCCGCCTCGGCCCTGAAGCTAGGGGTCAGGGCCGTGAACCGGAGGGGGAGAGTCTTTTCTTCCAGGATCATCTCCCGGGCAAGACTCGTTAACGGGACCTCAGCGGTCGGGATCAACCAGTATCCGTTGTCGGTGTGAAACATGTCATCGAAGGAGCCCGGCAACTGACCGGTTCCGTAAACCGTGTCATTTCGAACCAGCAATGGCGGCTGGATCTCTTCATACCCATGTCGGTCGACGTGGAGATCGATCATGTACTGCCCGAGCGCGCGGTGCAGGCGAGCGAGCCCGCCGCGCAGCACGACGAAGCGCGAGCCCGACATCTTGGCGGCGGCATCGAAATCCATGAGGCCCAGGGCTTCACCGAGCGTGAAATGCTCCCTGGGCTCGACCCCGTCCGGAAACGCCGGACGCTGGCCCGAGCGCTTCACCTCCTGGTTGCCGCGCTCGTCCACACCCTCCGGCACGTCGTCCTGCGGGACGTTGGGGATCTCGGACAGCGCTGCCGTCAGCGCCGCGCTGCTGTCGCGCTCCTCGGCCTCGAGCGCCGGACCCTGGGCCTTGAGGCCCGCCACTTCGGCCTTGAGGCGATCGGCGCTCTCGCCATCCTTGCGCGCCATCGCCTGGCCGATCTCCTTGGCGATGGCGTTGCGACGCTCCTGCACGGCCTGGAGACGCAGGATCGCGGACTTGCGTCGATCGTCGAGGTCGGCCAGCGCGGCACTCAGGGGCACCAAGCCACGCGCCCGGCGGCCTCGATCGAAGGCTTCGGGATTGTCGCGTATCCACCTGATGTCGAACATCTACCGCTCCGCTCCGCGCCCGCGGGAGCCGGCGTGGTCATCGGTCCCGAGAGCCCGCATCAGATCGAGGGGCCGGCGCTCGCGCGGGCGCGTTTCTTTTCCATGGCCCGCACGGTGAGGACCGCGCCCTCGTAAAGAAGCAGCATGGGCAGCGCAAGCGAGCACATGGAGATGACGTCGGGCGGCGTCAGGATGGCGGCCGCCACGACCACCACCACGATGGCGTAGCGGCGTTTGGTGCGCAGAAACTCGGAATCGATGATGCCGACCTGCCCCAGCAGGGTCAGGATCACGGGCAGCTGGAACGCGATTCCGAACGCGAAGATCAGCGTGGTGATGAGCGAGAGGTATTCGCTGACCTTCGGCAGCAATTCGATGGTGGCCTGCCCGGGCGATGGCGGCTGCAGCTGGTGCACCGAAAACTGGATCAACAGCGGCATGACGACGAAATAGACCAGCAGCCCGCCGAGGAAAAAGAACACGGGCGTCGCCACGAGGTAGGGCAGGAAGGCGCTCCGCTCCGTCCTGTAAAGGCCCGGTGCCACGAACATGTAGAGCTGAGTCGCAATGATCGGAAAGGCCAGGAAAGCGGCGCCGAACATCGACAGCTTGAGATTGGTATAGAACTGTTCGAGGAAGTGCGTCGCGATCAGCGTCGCCTTGTCGGCGCCCACCACCCCGACGTAAGGCTCGACCAGGATATTGTAGATCGCGTGGGAGAAGTAGAAGCAGACCAGGAAAGCCACGAGGAAGGCCGCCATGGCCTTGATCAATCGGGCACGAAGCTCGATCAGATGCTCGATCAGCGGCGCCTTGGAGGCCTCAATGTCGTCGACGTGCTGGTTCATGGCCGGGGATCACGTCGCGGGGCGAGATAGGGGCGAGCGCGGCTCGCCACCGTCGCACCGGGATTTGCCGGGCTCAGCCGGTCCCCCGGCGCGCGACGCTTGGGAACCACGATCTTGCGGCGATTGACGTGATCGGATGCACCGTGGTCGGGTGCCGAGACGGCATCGACGGCACCCGATGATACCGCGGTCGTGTGATGGGCCGGTTCGGCCAGAGCCAGTCCCCCGAACATGTCCGGCAAAGCCGCTGCGGCCGGCGCGATGGCCTGGGCCGTGCCGACATCCTGGCCGACAAGCTCGTCCTTGCCGACCGCCGCCAAGTGATCGTGCGACGCGGGTTTCGTCTCGACCGCCTTGGTCAGCTCCGTCCTGATATCCTTGACGGGGTCGAAAGCCACGTCGAGCGATGCCGTCTCCTTCAGCTTCGTGACCTCGTTGCGAAGGTCCTGGAGGTCGGCTTCCTTCATGGCGTCCATGAACTGGCCCTGGAACTCGCCCGCCATGCGACGCAGCTTACCGACCATCTGGCCAACCTGCCGCAGGACGCGGGGCAGATCCTTCGGGCCGATGACCACGAGCGCCACCACGCCGATGATCAGGAGCTTGCTGGCGTCGAAATCAAGCATGGTCGTCAGGGGTCATGTGGGCCGAGGACCCTGGTGGGCGATAAGGACCGGAGCGCAACGCGAAGCCCGAGCCGCCCGGGCTCGGGATCCAAACATCATCCAAAACCGCTCGGACCAGCCGGTGCCGATCAGCCGACGCGGCGGGTTTCCGTGGTCGTCTCGACCGTGCCGGTGGCCCGATGGTCGATGGTGCGCAGGGGATCGCTGACCGGCCGGACCGGTTCGGCCACCACGGTCGGCTTGGTCTCGGCAGCCTCGTCGTCCACCATGCCCTTCTTGAAGGACTTGATGCCCTTGGCGAAGTCGCCCATCAGGTCGGACACCTTTCCCTTGCCACCGAACAGGAGCAGCAGGACGCCGCCCACGATGATCCAGTGCCAGATGCTCATTCCACCCATGACGAACCTCCACGACGGTACGGCCTCGAAGGCGCCCACGCTCTCGCTGGGTGGAACCTATGCGCGGCCCCCGGCAAACACAAGGCGTCCCGCCGGCTGGCTACCGCCAGATCCGCCCTCAATCCCCGTCCGGCCGTCCCCGCATCGATTTCACGTCGGCGCGGATGCGCTTGCCTTCGAGACGGCGCATCCTGGAACCCAGCGTCGGCCGGGTCGGCCGGCGCGGCGGCGGGGGTGGCAGGGCAGCCTCCTGGACCAGCCCGACAAGCCGCGCGAGGGCGTCGGCACGGTTGCGCTCCTGGGTGCGGAAGCGCTGAGCCGTCAGCACCAGCACGCCGTCTTTGGTGAGCCGCCGGCCGGCCAGCCGTTCAAGCCTCGCGCGCACGCCTTCGGGGAGGTTCGGCGAACGGCGCACGTCGAAGCGGAGTTGCACCGCTGTCTCGACCTTGTTGACGTTCTGACCGCCGGCCCCCGAGGCGCGCAGGAAATCCTCCTGCAATTCGCTCTCGTCGAGCGAGATGCGGTCCGTGATACGGATCACCGGGAACTCCGTGGAAGAAGCCGGCGCTCGTGCGGCTCCGGGACTTCCATACAGGTTCGAGGCTCCCGACGCGACGCCCCGCCGCTTGCGGGATCGCCGGGAGCAAGGCTCCGGGATAGAACGCGACGGCAACGGGCGTGGGTAAATCAGGCACGTGCACGACGAGCCGGCCCGCACCATACGCCCACGCCCGTCCGGCACGCGCAAAAGGATCCAGGCAATGGTCGATTCCGTCAGGCCACCCGAGGCGTTCATCGTCCACGGCCACGCGCCCCTCAACGCCGAACCGCCGCTGTCGAAGCTGCGCTCCGCTTTCGTGACGCCGCAGGAACTGCTCTACATCCGAAGCCACGGTGACATCCCGGTCGTCGATCCGAGGACCCATCGCGTCGCGGTGTCGGGCCTCGTGTCAAAGCCTTTCGATTTCACTGTCGGGGAGTTGAAGGGCCGCTTCGCCTCGCGCAGCGTCAAGGCCGTGATGCAATGCGCCGGCAATCGCCGGGCCGATATGCGCTCCGTGCGGTCGGTTTCGGGGGATCCATGGGCGAGCGGCGCCATCGGCCATGCCGAATGGTCGGGCGTGTCGCTGGCCGAGGTCTTGAACTCGTCCGGCTGCCGGGACGGCGATGACCTGCACGTCGCCTTCGAGGCGCTCGACCTCGCCGAGACCGACGACGGCGCGGCGCCCTACGGCGTCTCGATCCCCCTCGCCAAGGCACTGTCGCGAGACGTCCTGCTGGCCTACGGGGTGAACGGCGGCGACCTCACGCCCGAGCATGGCTTTCCGCTGCGCGTCGTGGTGCCGGGCTACGCAGGCGTGCGCAGCCCGAAGTGGCTCAGTCGCATCACGGTTCAGAACCGGCCGTCCGAGGCCTTCCAGCAGGCCCGGGACTACAAGCTGTTCCCGCCCGACATGCGCCCCGACACCCAGGACTTGTCGCGCGGCGTCACCATCGACGAGATGCCGGTGAACTCGGCTATCTGCGAGCCGGAGCCGGGAGCGCGGTTGAAGGCCGGCAGGCTAGCCCTACGCGGCTATGCGGTGGCCAGCGGCAGACCGATTGCCCGAGTGGACATCTCGGGCGACGGCGGCCTCAACTGGGTGCAGGCCGAGATCGAGCCGCAGGATCACTCGCCCTGGTCCTGGTTCTTCTGGAACGGGGCGCTGGACCTTCCGCCCGGCGAGCACGAACTCGCGGTCAGGGCCTGGGACGCGGCCGGGCAGACCCAGCCGGCCCTGCCCGACGATACATGGAACTTCAAGGGCTATCTCAGCGCCTCCTGGCACCGGATCCGCGTCGCCGTCGATTGAGCGGCGCATTCGTGCCGGACATCGGCCACGGTGTCGCGTCATAGAACCTCGCCAGCGACGTCCTGTCGCAGGCGTTCCGACCGATAAGGCTCGGTTCAAGCTCGGGAGCGCGGTCTTTTGGCTGGATCGGTACCGAGGGTCATCCTAACATCGCGGCGTGGCCGGCCCTGGCCTGGGACGCCCTGACCCCCATGCGGCAGTCTCCGCGACAGCAAGCAGCCACCATCTGGACGGCCTTCCGGGCCGGTTCACGCCGGATCGTATACCGCACCACGGCGGCCTTCCTATGTGTCGCGCTGCTGCTGGTTGCGGCCGTGCTGTGGCAGTACAGATCCAGCATCTACAAGGACGCGCAAACGCGCGGCGCCACGCTGGCCTTTCTGCTCGCGGAACAGACCACCCGCACGTTCCAGGCCGTCGACCTCACGTTGGCAGGCCTGGAGCCATCTTATCAAGGCGGCACGCTTCAGGCCCATTCCCCCGCCTTCGAGAAGCTGCTGGCCCAGCGCGTGGACGAGATCGACTTCATCCACGCGCTCTACGTCGTCGACACGAACGGCCGGGTGACGCAGAGCTCGGGGGCGAACGGCGACGTCGTGTCGGACGGGGCGGCGCGGCCCTATTTCGCGGAATTCGAGCGCGATCCGAAGCTGAAGTTCCTGATCGGCCAGCCCTTGTTCAGCCGCCCCGGCCGGCTCAGCGCCATCCCGGTCATGCGCCGGCTGGCCAGGGCGGACGGCGGCTTCGACGGCATGATGGTGGCGAGCGTCGAGCCGAAATACTTCAGTGACTTCTACCGCAACCTCGACCTCGGCCGCCGCAGTTCGATCGACCTCTACCAGGACAACGGCAGCATCCTCCTCGCCTCGACGAGCGAGGACGCATCGATCGATGCCGTTCCGCCGATGGCCTGGGCGCCGACCTTCGACCTCGCCTCCACGCTCGGCAACTTGCATTCGTCAGGCGCCGAGAGCCAGCGGCGGCTCGTCGCCTTTCATCGCGCCACCGGCTACCCGCTTGTGGTGGCGGTCGGCATCGACCTCGCGGACCTCCGCATCCGCTGGTGGCGCGTGGCGCCTCCCACCATGGTGGCGACGGCCGCCATCGTGCTCATGGCTGGCGCGCTGGCGAACCTCGTCGTGCGACGCCTCGACGAGCGCAGGCGCGCGCGCAACCGCGCCGTGACGATGCAGAAGCTCGAAGCGCTCGGCCAGATGACGGCCAGCGTGTCGCACGATTTCCGCAACCTGTTGACCGTGATGACCTCGACGCTGCGGCTGGTGCGCAAGCGCGGCCCCGACGAGGCGGTCCTGCTGGCGGCCGAGGAGGCTGTGGAGCGTGGCTCAAGGCTGATCACGCAGTTGCTGGCCTTCTCGAAGAACCACGAGATGCAGGTCCATGCGGCCTCCATCAATGGCCTGGTCGAGGACATGGAGCACGTGCTGCGCCATGCGGCAGGCCCGGACGTCGCCTTGGTGTTCGACAAGGCCGAAGGCCTGCCGTTCTGCAAGGCCGACCAGACGCAGTTCGATGCCGCCCTCGTCAACCTCGTGGTCAACGCCCGCCAAGCCATGCCGGTCGGCGGCACGATCACGATCTCGACACGCCTGGCCGGCGATGGCGGCGTGGAGCTTCGGGTCGCCGATACCGGCACCGGCATCGCGCCCCACGACATGAAGCGCGTCTTCGAACCCTTCTTCACCACCAAGGCCGACACCGGTACCGGCCTCGGCCTGGCCCAGGTCTACGGCTTCATGCGCCGCATCGGCGGCGATGCGACGGTGTCGAGTGCCGCCGGATCCGGCACCACCTTCACGCTGCTGTTCCCGCGCGCCGAGGGCACGGCCGACCGGGATCTGGAAACCGTACGGCCGGCCGCTTGAGGGCGAGAAGGGAGCCGTCGCCGAATCACTGCGACACGGTGGCGTCACCGAGTTCGCACAGCTTCCCGTGGCTCAGCCGGGCGAAGGCGCGCAACGGCGTGCCGGCGGGACTGACGGCAAAACCGGACCAGGGCGCGGGATCCGCCAAGCTAGGGTCCTGTGATGCCAGGCCGACAATCGCGTCCGTCCCGCCCACGAGATAAATCCGGCCCGTCATCGCGAGGTCGGCGTGCGCCGAGGCCTGGCCTGAGGATCAGACCGGCCGTGACGACCACCGATGCGGTCTCGGCGGCGCGTGACCGCACCCTCGCCTCGCCCGGGCAGTTTCCTCCTTCTCCCCGGCGGGGGGAAGGTGCCCTGTCGCGGCGAAGCAGTGACAAAGGTGGATGAGGGGGGTCCCCCACGCTGGAGGTTTCCCCCTCGTCCGGCCCTTCGGGCCACCTTCTCCCCGCTGGGGAGAAGGGCGAACCGCCCAGCGCTCCGCCCGCAGCACGATGGGTGGACCCCGCAGGATCCGTGCGAGGGCGGGAGAACTCTGTCATGGAAGGTGCCCATATCGCCGGACGGCGCGCGATTCCATCAGCGCCGGGCGCCCGAGGCGCTCATCGGCACGCGCGTCTCGGCAAGTCGAGTTCGGGGACGCTGGGCGTCCGCCCCCCGCTCAGCTCTGCGGCAAGCCCTGAAACTCGGCTTCCGTCGCATAGGCTTTCTGGGTGCCGCGCCGCGTGATGGAGTCAGCGGCATAGCGGACGGCCTTGCCGAGCGCGTCCGCGACGTCGGCGGTCTCGACATAGTAGCGCGCGAAGCTGCCGATGAAGGCGTCGCCGGCCCCGGTGGTGTCGACCGGGGTCACGCCCATGGGCGGGATGGGAGTCACGCCTGCGGCCGTGACCAGCAGAGCGCCCCGGGCTCCCAGGGTGACGATGACGGTGCCGATCCCCTTGGCCATGAGGCTGCGGGCCGCAGCCTCGACCTCCACCATGCTGTCGACCGGCAGGCCCGACAGCATGGCGAGCTCCGTCTCGTTGGGCACCAGGAAGGTGACGTCGCGAATCCGGCGGGGGTCGAGCGCCGCGGCGGCCGGCGCCGGGTTGAGAAGGGTCGCGATGCCGTGCCGCTTGCCGAACTCGATCGCCGCATAGACGGTTTCGAGCGGGATCTCGAGTTGCAGCAGGATGAGGTCGCAGCGTCGCAGATCCTCCGCGGCCCGCTCGATGTCGGCGGGCAGGAGATCGTCGTTGGCGCCCTTGACGATGAGGATCGAGTTCTCGCCCGAGGGCTCGACCATGATGGGCGCGACCCCGCTGGAGCGTCCCGGCACCTTCTCGACATGGCGGGTGTCGACGCCGTATCGGGCGAGATTGCCGATGGTGCTGTCGGCGAACATGTCGTCGCCGACCTTGGTCAGCATCATGACGTCGGCACCGAGCTTCGCGGCCGCCACAGCCTGGTTGGCGCCCTTGCCGCCGTGGCCCATTTCGAAGGACGGCGCCTCGATGGTCTCGCCCCGATGCGGCATGCGGGCCACGTAGGTGACGAGGTCGACCATGTTGCTGCCGATGACGGCGATGCGCCCTGCCATGGGATCAGGCTCCTGAGGGTGGCGTGGTGATCGAACGGGCAAGCTCCGCTGCCGCGGCACGGTCGGCATAGCCCAGATAGGTCGTGAACGTCGCCCGGGCGCCGCCGGCGAGCACACGGACATGGCCCTTGCGCTTCTCCGCCGTGTAGCCTTCCGGCTCGCAGGTGCCCGGCATGGCAAAACCCGCGACGCCGTGGTCGGCATCGGACAGGATCCAGCGGATGGTGTGCGGCATGACGGCGGGATCGTAGGCGACCGTGAAGGCGTCGCCCTCCCGCCGCCTCAGCAGGACGTGCGCGAGGCCGTCCGGCCCGGGCACGAGGCCCTTCACATAGAACACCTGTTCGGGCGCGAAACGCGAGACGTCATCCAGCACCTCGGCGCCGGAAGGGTCGGCCGCGAGATCGCGCAACAGGGCGCGGTAGCGCTCCGTCGGCACGACATGGCCCGGAACGGCGGTACGGGTGACGACATGCGCGGGATCGAACGGCACCGGCTGCACGATCCTGGCGCCTTCCGGGAAGGCGAAATTCGCGTGGCAGATATACATGAGGTCCATCGGCGCAGCCGACAGATTGTCGACCGTCATGATCATCTCGAACATGGGCGCGTCTTCCCGCAAGACGATGCGCGGCGTCGCGAGATAGTGGGACCCGAAGCCCATGGCGTAGTCGCGCCGGCCCGTGACCGCGATGAAGCCGCCGCGGTCGTCATGCCCGAGTTCCAGTCCGGAGTGATCCATCGGCATGCAGGGCATTTCGCCGTGTAGCGGATGGGTGTCGTCCGGGCCCGGCGTGCCGTTACGGAGCACGCCCGCATGGTAGGCGAGGCACCCGTAAGTCTCGATGATGGTGCTGGCCGGGCGGGGTTCGTCGAACATGCTGCGCATGGCGAGTTCGACACCGTCGAAGCGGGCCCGCCAGGCCATCTGGCCCATGTAGGGCAGCACGACGACGTGGCCGCGCGGGTTCGACAGCCGGATCGCCTCGACGCCGGTTGCGTAGCGGAACAGGCTCGCTTGGAGCGTCCCGCGCCGCAGGACGGTGCGTTCCAGGTCGCCGAAGAAGCCGCGCTCCAGTGCAATCTCGGTCCTGGTGTCCATCTTCGACTCCTATCCTAGCCGCTTGCGGTTGCGCGCCACGTTGATGGCGATGACGAGCAGCAGGAAGCCGCCCCAGATGAAATCGATCAGGAAATTGCTGAACCGCAGGATCTGGAACCCGGACGCCAGGAGCATCAGCGCCACGACGGCGATCGAAACGCCCAGGACGCTGCCGCGCCCGCCGGCCGGGTTGGTGCCGCCCAGCACCGCGACCAGAACGGCCTGGAGCAGGTAGGAATTGCCGTAGTCGGACTTGGCCGCGTTGGTGCGGCCCGACAGGATCAGCCCGGCGATGCTGCCGAGTAGGCCTGTCAAGACGTAGCTGCGGAACACGATGCGGTCGGTGTCGATCCCGGCGAAGACCGCCGCCTTGGCGTTGGTGCCGATCAGCGTGAGGCGCGTGCCGAAAGCGGTCCGCGACAGCAGGAAGCCGATGGCGAGCGCCAGCACCACGAAGAGCAGGAACGGGAACGCAACGCCGAACAGCTTGCCGTTGCCGATGAAGGTCCAACCCGCCGGGAAGCCGACGATGGCGGGACCCCCGGTCAGCACCAACGCCAAGCCCGTGAAGATCTGGCTGGTGCCGAGGGTCGCCAGGATGGGCGTGATCCGAAGCTTGGCGATGAGATAGCCGTTCAGCGCTCCCGCCACGACCCCGACCACGACCGCCAGGGCGATCCCCAGCGCCACCGCGCCGAGGCCCAGCGACGAGGAGGCGCCGGGTGCGAGCCAGTGGAATAGCAGCCCGGCCAGCACCGCCGCCAGATCGGCGATGCCCACCACCGAAAGGTCGATGCCGCCCGTCAGCATCGCCACCATGACGGCGATCGACAGGAGCCCGAGTTCGGGGAACGTGAAACTGATCGACTCGAAATTGTAATAACGAAGGAATTTGTCCGGGCTCAGCGCCGCCATCGTGACGAAGACCAGCACCGTGATGACGACGAGCTGGAGGATGTTGTCGTGCCGGTCGAGAAAGCGGCGGAAGCCTGAGGCTGGCTGGACGGTCGCGGTGCTCATGAGGTCACGCCAAGCGCTTGCGGTCACGCCACGCCGTCAGCGCGGTCGAGCACACGATGATGACGCCGACAACGACCTGCTGCCAGGTCGTATCGACGTGCATCAGGATGAGGCTGTTCTTGATCATCACCAGGAGGAATACGCCGAGCAGAGTGCCGCCGACGCTGCCGCGCCCGCCGAAGATACTGGCGCCACCCAGCACCACGGCCGCGATGACGTCGAGCTCGAAGCCGACGAAATCGCGCGGATTGGCGAGCCAGATCATCGAGGCATGCAGCAGGCCCGCGAAGCCGGCCAGCGCGCCCGCCGTGCAATAGGCGAAGAACAGCGTCTTGCGCGTATCGAAGCCGACCCGCGACGCGGCCTCGGGAGCACCCCCGTAGGCGTAGAGGCTGCGGCCCACCATGGTGTGGCGCAGCACGAGGTGGATGACGACCGCCAGGCCCGCGTAGACCAGGATCATGGCGGACAGCCCGAAGCGGGTGCCGTCCGCGTGCGTCACGGAGACGACGTCCTGACTGCCGAAGGCGATCAACTGCTGGGGCATCTTGTTGATGTTGACCACGCTGGTGCCCACGAGGCCGAGCAGCAGCCCCCGCACCACGCTGGCGGTGCCGAGCGTGACGATCAGCGGGATCATGCGGAAGGCGCGGATGAAGAGGGCGTTGAAGGCGCCGAGCGCGAGCCCGATCAGCGTGGCGGCCAGGAAGGGCACCGCCACGCCCGTGTAGCCTGTCTCGACCATGGCCCGCACCACGAGGTACATGGCCGCCGCCGCGAAGGCCGGGAACGACACGTCGATACCGCCCGAGATCATCACCAGCAGCACGCCGAGCGCCATGATGCCCGTGATGACGTTGCTCTTCAGCAGGCCGAACAGGTTGTCGAGGCTCCAGAACGCCGGGTTGATGGCCCCGATGCCCAGCATGGCGCCGAGAAGCACGAGGGCCACGACGGTTTCCGGGCGACGCAGGAGGGACAAGGGCCGCTACCTCAAGGTCTTCAGCGCGGCACTGATCGAGTCTTCCGACGCGGTGCCGCTCTCGAAGCGGTCGACGAAGCGACCGCGGTGCATCAGGATGACGGCATTGCAGTGCTGCAGCAGTTCGGGGACATCGTCCGAGATCATCAGCACGGCGAGCCCCCGCTCGGCCGCGAGGCCGCGGATGATGCGGTGGATCTCGGCCTTGGAGCCGACGTCGACCCCGACGGTCGGGCCGTTGAGGATGAGAATGCGGGCTTGCGTCAGCAGCCACCGGCCGATCATGACGCGCTGCTGGTTGCCGCCCGAGAGATAGCCCACCGGCGTCGCCGCGCTGCGGGTCGCGATCTGCATGGCGGCGATCATGTCGCCGCTGAGCCGGTCGGCGTGGGCGCGATCGACGACGAGGCCGGAGGTCACGCGGTCGAGCGAGCTCGCCAGGATGTTGTGGGCGACGGACTGGGTGAGGAACAGCCCCTCGCCGAGCCGGTCTTCCGGCACGTAGGCGATCCCGTTCCGGATGGCGTCCTGCACGGTGCCGAGCCGCGCCGGTCTGCCGTCGATGCGGATGCTGCCGGCATGGTCCGGGCGCAAGCCGAAGAGCGCCAGGGCCAGTTCCGTGCGCCCTGCCCCGATCAGGCCCGACAGGCCGACGATGTCGCCGGGACGCAGCACGAGGTCGACGCCTTCGACGGCACCCGGCACCGTCAGGCCTTCCACTTCGAGCCGCGGCGCCGTGGCGTCGTCCCGGTCCGGACCACCGTAGGACTCGTGACCGAGGTCGTGGCCCGTCATGTGGCGGGTGATCGAGGCTTCGGTGAAGTCGGAGATGGGACCCTCGACGACCTTGCGGCCGTTGCGCATCACGGTCAGACGCTCGCTGATCTCCAGCATCTCGCGCATCTTGTGGCTGACGAACAGCACCGCAATGCCGTCCCGCTGGATCGTGCGGGTGATCTCGAGCAGCCGGTCGACCTCGTTGCGGGTGAGTGCCGTGGTGGGCTCGTCCATGATGATGAGGCGCGCCTCGGCCTGCAGGGCGCGGGCGATGGCGACGATCTGGCGGGCCGAGGTGGGCAGGCTCTCGACATCCGCATCGAGCGGGAGGTCGATGCCGAGGCGGTCGATCGCCGTCCTGGCGATACGCCGGATCTCCCCCCAGCGCACGGCGCGGCGGCGCTCCTTCAAGAGGCCGTTCATGGCCAGGTTCTCGGCGACGCTGAGATTCCCGAAGAGCGACAGGTCCTGGTAGATGACCTGGATGCCGCGCGCCACCGACCCGGCCGGTGTCAGCCGCTTCACCGGCTCGCCGTCGATCAGGACCTCGCCGTCGTCGGGCTGGTAGACGCCCGACATGACCTTGATGATCGTCGACTTGCCGGACCCGTTCTCGCCGGCGAGGCAATGGATCTCGCCACGCCGGACCGTCAGCGACACGTCGTCGAGCGCCCGGATCCCCGCGAAGCGCTTGCCGACGTGGCGCAACTCGATCAGGGCATCGGTCATGATGCCCGCCGCGATGCGCGAGCCGGCCGGTGTCAGAAGTTGTAGTCCTTCATGTTGGCCGTGGTGACGCCGACCCATCCCGAGCCGTAGAGGATCTTGGGATTGGCCGCATCCGGCACCTTGAGCGCGTTATAACCCGGAAGGCCGAGGTCGAGGCCGGCCTTGATGTCGGCGTTCTTCTTCTGCAGCACCATCACGGCAAGCTCGTCCATGGCGTAGCCCGCGGCCGCCGGGTCCCAGAACTGGATGTAGTCGATGTCGCCGTTCTTGATGTACTGGCCCGCCACCGAGACGAGGCCGGTGCCGGAGAAGAACACCTTCCCCTTGAGGTTGCGCTCGGCGATGAGGCGGCCCGCCCCCGCCGAGGTCGGCATGGGGGCGCCCAGGATGCCGGTGACCTTGGGGTAGGTGGTCAGCGCTTCCTTGAGCTTGTTGTAATCCTGGTTGGCGTCGTCGTAGGTCTCGAGCCGGTTGGTGACCAGCTTCATGTCGGGGAAGTGTTCTTTCTGGTAGGCGACGGCGCCGTCGATCCATTCGTTCTGCGACTTCGACGTCAGGCTGCCCACGGTCGCGACATAGTCGCCCTTGCCGCCCATCTGCTTGCCCAGCATTTCCATCAGCTTGGCGCCATAGGCCTTGTTGTCGAACGCCTCGATGTCGAAGTCGACGTTCTGGATGTTCGAGGCCTCGTGGGAGATCACCACGATGCCGCGATCCCGCGCCTTCTTGAGCACGGGCTCGACGGCCTCGACCGAGAACGGAACCACGCAGATGGCGTCGACGCCCTGGGCGATCAGGTTCTCGATGATCTCGACCTGGGCGGCCGCGTCGGCCTGGCTCGGCCCGACCTCGTAGGCGTCCTGGCCCGTGTCCGCCTTGAACTGCTTCACGCCCTCTCGCATGCGGTCGAACCAGGCGATGCCGTCGACCTTCACCACGGTGGCGATCGTATAGGTCTTGCCCGTGGCCGAGACCCGGATGTCCTTGACGACCTTGGACGTATCGAGCGGTCCTTCGGCTCGTGCGACCCCCATGGCGAGCACCAAGGCCATGGCAGCGGTCGACATCAGCTTCAGCATGACGTGTCCTCCCAGACAGCTTGCATTTTTTTGTGATGATCGTATCAACGATGTTGAGATTACATCGTCCGGTGGGGCCGTCAAGCGTGTCCGTCTCGATCAAGATGCCGAAGAGCAGTCGCTTTGCGGCGCCGATGAAGCCGCGGCGCCACGCCGACCGGGTCTCGGTGCTGGCGGAGGCTCTGAACGGGCCCGGGGTGCTGCATCTGCGCGACGCGGCCCGCGTGCTCGGCGTGTCGGAGATGACCGTGCGCCGCGACGTCGCGGGAGTTCCCGATCGGTTCAGCTACCTCGGCGGCTACATCGTGCAGCGCCGGGCGAACCGCGCCTATGTGATGGCCGAGGAGCAGGGCGCCCATGCCTTGGCCAAGAGCGCCATTTGCACTCTGGCGGCCGAATTGATCGAGGACGACGACACCGTCTTCATCGACTGCGGCACGACCATGCCGCATCTCGTCAGGCAGTTGCCACCCGGGCGCGCCATCACGGTGGTGTGCTACGCCTTGAACATCGCCGTGCCGCTCTCGACCCTGCCGCACGTCCGGCTCATCGTGCTGGGCGGGCTCTTCAACGGCTCGTCGGCGTCCTTCGCCGTGGAGGACGGTCTGGCGACACTGAGCCGGCTCGGCATCAACAAGGCCTTCATCTCGGCCGGCGGCGTTCATGCCGAGAAGGGCGTGAGTTGCTCCAATTTCCACGAGGTTGCGATCAAGGCGGCAGCGATGCGCGTGGCCTTGGCGCGATGTCTCGTCGTCGACGGTAGCAAGCTCGGCAAGGTCAAGCCGGCTCCCTTCGCCGACCTCGCCGCCTTCGATACCGTGATCACGACCGACGCGCCGGGCGCGTCCGACATCCGGGCGCGTTTCCCGGGACGTTTCCTCCTCGCCTGACGCACGCCGGCGTCTCGCCCATCCTCTCGCGTCCTCGCGAGCGCCAAGATCGGACCGGAGCCATGGACGATCGCACCGACACCACCCGTCACGCCATTGCGGACCAATCATCCGTCACGTCTGCGGGCAGCGACCGCCGCAACCCCGGCACTGCGTTCCGGCCCGACTGGTTCGAGGACGTCGGGGTCAACCTCAGCGCCGCCGAGCGCCGGGCCGCGACGCTCGGCACGCGGCGATCCGTCAAGAAAGACTATCAGGCGGCCTGGCTGGTCAAGGCGTTGACTTGCATCGACCTCACGACGCTCGCGGGCGACGATACGCCGGGTCGGGTGCAGAGGCTCTGCGCCAAGGCCCGCCGGCCGCTGCGCGACGACATCGTGGACGCGCTCGGCCTCGCCGACGCGCCGCCGACCGTCGGTGCCGTCTGCGTCTATCCCACGATGGTGGCATCGGCCGTTAAGGCGCTCTGCGGCTCCGGCATCCCGGTGGCCTCGGTCGCGACCGGCTTCCCGGCCGGACTGACGCCGCTGCCGCAGCGCCTCGACGAGATCCGCTACGCGGTCGGCGAGGGTGCGGCCGAGATCGACATCGTGATCACCCGGTCCCATGTGCTGCTCGGCCGATGGAGCGCGCTCTACGACGAGGTCGCGGCCATGCGGGACGCCTGTGGGCCGGCCCACATGAAGGCCATCCTGGGCACGGGCGATCTCAGGACGCTGCGCAACGTCTACCGGGCCAGTGCCGTCGCCATGCAGGCCGGAGCCGACTTCGTCAAGACCTCGACCGGCAAGGAGGACGTCAACGCCACCCTGCCGGTGAGCCTGGTCATGGTCCGAGCGATCCGCGACTACGGCGAGCGCACCGGCGAACGGGTCGGCTTCAAGCCGGCCGGCGGGCTCAAGACCACCAAGGATGCGCTGAACTGGCTGGTCCTGATGAAGGAGGAACTCGGCCGCGCCTGGCTCGAACCCGCGCTGTTCCGCATCGGCGCCAGTTCGCTGCTGGCCGACATCGAACGCCAACTCGAGCATCACGTGACGGGCCGCTACGCCTCGGCCGAACACCACGCCATGGCTTGACGTCACGCAACGATTGACCGGGGACCCCGATGCCGCAGATCAGAGAGATCCTCGACACCATGGATTACGGCCCTTCCCCCGAAGCCGCCGACGTCGTGACGGACTGGCTCGCGGCCCATGGCCGCAGCTTCGGGCATTTCATCGGCGGCGACTTCACGCGTCCCGCCGAGACCGGGACCTTCGCGGTGCATGATCCTGCGACGGGCGCCGTGCTGGCCCAGGTGGCCGAGGGTTCGGCGGCCGACGTCGACGCGGCCGTCGCGGCCGCCAAAGCGGCCTTCGCGGACTGGTCGGCGACGCCCGGTCATGTCCGCGCCCGCTACCTCTACGCGTTGGCGCGGCTCGTCCAGAAGCGCGAGCGCTTCCTCTCGGTCCTGGAGACGCTCGACAACGGCAAGCCCATCCGGGAATCCCGCGACATCGACGTGCCGCTCGTGGCCCGTCACTTCTACCACCACGCGGGCTGGGCCGAACTCGTCGCGACCGAGTTCCCGGGCCAGCGGCCGCTGGGAGTCTGCGGCCAGATCATCCCATGGAACTTCCCGCTGTTGATGCTCGGCTGGAAGATCGCGCCGGCACTCGCGGCCGGCAACACGGTCGTGCTGAAGCCCGCCGAGTTCACGCCGCTGACCGCGCTGGCCTTCGCCGAGATCTGCCGCGAGGCGGGCCTGCCGAAGGGCGTGGTCAACATCGTGTGCGGCGATGGCGCCACCGGCGCGGCGCTGGTCCGGCACCCCGACGTGGCCAAGATCGCCTTCACGGGCTCGACCGAGGTGGGCCGCGCCATCCGCGAGAGCACAGCGGGCTCGGGCAAGAAGCTGTCGCTCGAACTCGGCGGCAAGTCGCCGTTCGTGGTGTTCGAGGACGCCGACCTCGACGGCGCGGTCGAGGGCGTGGTCGACGCCATCTGGTTCAACGCCGGCCAGGTGTGCTGCGCGGGGGCGCGCATCCTGGTGCAGGAGGGCGTGGCGGAGCGCTTCTACGCCAAGCTCAAGCGCCGCATGGCGACGCTCCGGACCGGCAACCCGCTCGACAAGTCGACCGACGTCGGCGCCATCGTGGCGCCGGTCCAGTTGCAACGCATCCGCGATCTCGTTCGGAAAGGCGTGGCCGAGGGCGCCAGCCTGTTCCAGGCCGGCGGAGATCTTCCGGCCGAGGGCTGCTTCTTCCCGCCCACGCTCTTCACGGAGGTCGCGCCGGCCTCGACGATCGCCGAGGTCGAGATCTTCGGCCCCGTGGCGGTCGCCACCACGTTCCGCACGCCCGACGAAGCGGTCGCCCTCGCCAACAACACCCGCTACGGCCTCGCGGCCTCGATCTGGTCCGAGAACATCAA
>JAABUY010002480.1_pt1 | contig 21812 bp, 27 predicted proteins | sample 5560271 | NCBI WGS metagenome assembly JAABUY01 (sample SAMN10711886, study PRJNA513374) | rock metagenome | isolation source: Antarctica rocks | place: Antarctica: Victoria Land, University Valley | reverse complement strand
CGGATGAAACTGGATCAGGCAGGTGCGCAGCCGGGCGCCAGGAAGGCCGTGCTCTGGGTGAGTACCCCACTGAGCATGCACCAGCTGCCTGCGCCCAGCAACGCTCTCCGGGGGGGTCGGGGGGGGGCCAGCGAATGCAGGCAAATGCGAGTCCCGCGTGCCTCCACGCCGTGCTAGGAGCCATCGAGCATTTCGTCCCAGCCGCCCGGCGCATCCAGCTCGTCCTCCGGCTCCCCCGGCGGCGCGCCCGCCAGGCCCTCCTCGCGCTCGCCGAGCGGCGCCCCGAGCACGTCCGCCAGGCGCTCACCGTCCAGCTGCGCCAGCGCGCCCGCCAGGGCGCCGGGGGGCCCCACGCCCTCGAGCTCGCCCCCCAGCGCGCCCGCCGCGTCCTCTGCCCGCTCCGCCAGCGCACGCGCGAGCGCTGACGCGCGGGCCTCCCGCGCGTCCCACTCCTCCAGCTTGCCCATAGCGGTGTCGAGCACGGCGTCGTTGCGCTCCGCCTCCGCGACCTCCGCGATCTGCGCGCGAGGGGGTAGGGTAGGGCACAGGCGTCCAGACATGGACATGTGCCGAAATGTCGCGTAGTTGCGCCAACTGGTTCGCCGCCTCCAGCCGGCCCACGCTCTGGCACGCAAACGCAGCGCAGGCAGCGCGGGTGCCGCAGGACTAGCGCGGCGGGTGTACGGGGGTTGTACCAAAAGTGCACCTGCTGCACAGTACCTACACAGGTAAGTGAGCACATCGTGCAGATCTATTCGACACGATTAGCCGCTCGTTGAGGAGGGGCCGGGGCGCGCGCCAGCTGCCAGTCCTCCACGGTCGGCACGGGCCGCAGGCCCGCGCGCGGCTCCAGCAGGCGCGCCGCGGCGGCCAGCATCAGTGGATCTTCTTCGTTGCCATAGCCGCCGGCGACGAGCTCCGCCGCGCTGGCGGACGCCGCCGGCAGGCTCGCCGCGAGCCGCGCGGCGCACAGGCCCTCGACCAGCTGCGCGACCTCCATCGCGGCCTCGCACAGGCCGCGCTCGGCGGGGTACCACGCCTCGCGCCCGGGCGGGCCGAGCGCCTGCAGCGTCGCCTCCTCCGCCTCCTGGATCTCGGCCTTGAGCTCCAGCACGCGCGCCGCGGCCTGCGGCGCCTCGCCCTGGCGCGCAGCCGGCGCGTGCGTGGGCGCCCGCGCATGGGCGGGCCGCGCGGGGCGGGTCATACAGTGCGCAACCTGCGCAGGCCGGCGGCCCCAGCTGCGGGCGCCTCCGCGCCTCCGCGCCCACGACTGCCTTGCATTCCAGCAGGAGACACAGTGCACTGCTCTGGTGCCCCGGGGGGCCCTGTAAATCTGATCAGCTGCCCGGCTGGCTGGCGAGCGTGTGGGAGACAGTGAGGGCCGCAGCGGTCCTGCACCAGAGGACTCCCGCTGCCTCTGCAGCATCGAAGCTTCGTTGGCACCGGCCTGCCCCAGCGCCCAACCAAAAAATAGGTAGGTAGTAACCCTAATCCAAGCCGCGCCTGCATGCCCGCCTTGGCCACCAGCGCGGCGGCGCTCGCGGCGCGGTCCGCGCCGGCCGCCAGCGCGAGTGCGCTTGCGTCCAGGTCCGCGCCATCCTCGTCCTCATCGTCGGAGGCGCCCTCCTCGTCTTCATCGTCCTCGTCGTCCTCCTCTTCTTCGTCATCCTCGTCCCCGACGCCCTCCGCGTCCAGGAACGCATCCTCGTCCTGCGGCAGTTGACAAACCAATTGACAAGTCCGTTACCGCGCCGCGCTAACGGCAGACGTAGGGGGGCCATGCGCGCGGCGGGCCGTGTGAGAACATTGGGCGCGCATGGCAAACAGCCCAGATTCTCGCGCCGCGCTCTGCTCCATGCACGCGGCAGTCAGCGCGGCGACCGGGGGCGCGCTGTGCTCATCGCCCTGGCTGCACAGGGTTTTAGCCCTACCTACCATGCACACAGCGGTCACCACGCACCGCGGCGGCAGGTGACGCGTCGTTGTTGTTGTCCTGCCTGAGTAGGGTTCTAGCCCTGCCTACCCTCCACATCACCCCACGCTCTGCTCTGGCACGTGGCGGTCAGCACGCACCGCGGTGGCCGGGAAGGCCTCGTCGTCGTCATCCCGCGCAACGGCCGCTGCGTCGTCCTCGTCCTCATCGCTCTCGGGCTCGTCCTCGTCCGGGTCATCGTCGTCAGCGTCGCCGGCCCCGATCTGCGCGCGGCCGGCGCCCGCGCGCTTGCGGCCGAAGCGGAAGCGCCTGCGCTCGCGCTCCTCCTCCTCGATGCGGCCCTGCCGGTGCCGTGCAACACAGGGTTAGGGACCGTCCCAGCCGCACATGCCAGTCCATCAGCGCCCATGATGGGCGCCCTTCACCTGCACAACCCCCAGCGCGCCCCTCCCCCGGCCTAACGAGCTCTGGGCCGAGGCAAGCCCCCAGCCGGACAGGCCTTAGAGCTGCCTCACAGCCCCCAGCTCTGCCAAACAGCGGCCAGCCCCCCCGCGCCCTCCCCACGCTGCCGACGCCGCCACGCAGCGCGCCCCGCTTGGCTCCCTGCAAGCTCGGCCGCGACCGGCCCGGGGCCCTCAGCGCGTCGGGGCCGGGGCGGCTCGCACCAGCTCGCGCGCCCTGGCGGCCTCCTGCTCCTCCTTGTACGCCTCCACCGCGTGCTTCAGCAGCTCCTTCTCGTACGCCAGCTGGAGGTCCAGGCGCTGGCGGCGCGCCGTGAGCAGGATCTCCTGGTCCAGCGTCGGCGTCGCCGAGCGCCGCGCCGCCTGCCGCGCACCCCCGCGTGGTGCGCGTCGCGGCCGTGCCCCGGCAGACGTACTGCATGTACGCTGACACTGCACGAGGAGGGTGTAGGCTGCGCCAGCCAGCAGCCCTGCCGCTAGAGGACGCATCGCCGCTGCTCCACTGCAGACCAGCGCTGCGCGCCCAGCTCACCGCCAGACCTGTGCGCCTGCAGCTTCACTGCACGCCATGCGACAAGGGGCCCTGGGAGCAGCCGCGGGCCGCGCCTGCACGCGCCGGTACAGCGTGGTGCGCAGGCCGTCGGCCGGCAGGCCGCGCGCGGCTAGCTCGGCGCGCAGCTGCGGCACGCTCATGCGGCTGACCGGCACCACGCGCCCGCTGACGTACACGCAGCCGTCCTCGCCCACGATGTGCCCGTCCACGTGGCTCAGCCGCGGCGGCGTGGCCGCGTCTGCCGCCAGCTCCGCGCCCTTCCGCACTGCCAGCCCTGCGCGCGCCGCGCGCCCGCGCTGGAGCGCGCCGAACCCGCAGCCGAGCTGGCCACGCCTTTTCAACGCCCCGCCGCCTGTGCCTCGGGGCGCGGGTGCGCAGCGGCATCTGCCTTTGGGCCCGCGCCCTCTCGCGCTGCCAGCCCCGCCACGCACATCTCACACAAGCGGGGAGGCACACCCGGCGGTGGGTGCCTGGCGGGCGACCGTGCACCCTGCGGCACGGCTCGCATCCACAGCGCCCCACAGCACGGCCCCAATTCTCAGGTTGCGCCCGTACACCCCCACGCCACCACGGCGTCCGCCCGCGGTCAGGCGCGGCCAGGCGCGGTCAGGCGCGGTCAGGCACGCTCAGGCGCGCACCGTCGTCGGGCACGGACAGCGTGCGCGCGAGCAGCGGCGCGCCGCGTAGCCAGCCGCACGCGAACGACAGGCCGTCGCCGTCCGCGGCCAGCGCGCCAGCCGGCAGCGGCCGGCCCTCCGCAGCCATGGCGCGCAGCATGCCCAGCATGTCGCGCCACCAGCGCAGCACCGACAGGCTGCGCAGCGCGGCTGCCAGGCCCGTGTCGCGCATCGCCGCCAGCGTGGTCCCGGGCGCAGCCAGGTCCACCATGAGGTCATACTCCATGATGGCCAGCTGCGCGCCGCGCGCCCGGGCGCCTCACTCACGTGCGCGGGGCGCGCCGCGGGCGTCGGGAGCGGCGAGGCCCCGTGGGCGGGGAAGCGGGGCGCGCGGGGGCGGGAGCGCTTTCAGGCCTCAGGCGAGCGCGAGATGCAGCAGGCGTGCACAGGCTCACAGGTCGGCACTGCAGGCTCAGGCGAGCGCGCGTGCTTGCGTCACAACAAATGCGTCACGACAGCTCTGTAAACTGCTCCTGTGCATCCGAAAGCGCCCCACGGCCGGCAGGGGATGCGAGCAGCCGGCGGAGGATGCGAGCGGGCCGCGCCTCCTCATCGACGTTCTGGAAGAAGAACTCGGCCATGAGCGCGTGCGTGCGCTTGTCCGGCAGCAGCCCGTGGTCCAGCAGGTCGCACTTGAGCCCCGGCAGGAAGTCCTTGGGCTCCTGCAGGCCCAGCTGCAGCGTGTCCAGGGCCGCCTGCGCGCCCCCGCCGCCCCGCGCGCGCGCTCAGCGCTCTGATCGCTCCCCAGGACCCGGCGCGCCTAAATGCGCGCCAGACGGGGGCACTGACCCTGCCAGCCAGCCGCATGGCGCCCGCTCCCCGCCAGCAGGCTGTGCAGCACACGTGCGACGCCGCTACAGGGATAGGGTAGGGCGGCGCGCCTCGATCATGAGGTTGTACGTCTCCGTGGTGGGCCGGCTGGTGGGCCCGTAGCGCGCGGCCATCATGACCTGCACCGCCTCCACGCCCTTGGAGGGCTCGCGCGCGAGCACCTTGAAGTACCAGTTGTAGTGCCGCGCCTCCAGGGGTATGCCTTGCTCCTGCGCACGCGTCGGGTCGCGTCTTAAGCGCCGCGCGCCGGCTGCAGGCGAGGCCCCCCGCGCCTGGTCATCAGCAGCCCGATGAGACCCTCCTGGCCCGATCCCGGGGGCATGCAAGCATGCCCCGCCACACACATCTCTGGCACTCAACGAGTAGAGTCTTTGAACCAGCGCACGACAGCCAGCTAGAGCGCGTTGCCCCCGCATCGGCCGCACAGGCCCCTGGCGAGCCCCCCGGCGCCTGCGCCGCCGCGTGGCGCAGCGCCCCGCTGTGCCGTACTCGGGCGGCGCATCCCGAGCTCCGCGGTGGCGCGCCCTCGCGCGCAGCCCGAGCCGCATCACACAGCCCGACCGCCCAGGCACGGCAGGCGCGCGCGCCTGGAACTTTGTGAACAGCAGGTAGTGCGCCAGGCGGACGGCCTCGGCGCGGGCCCACTGCTCGGGGTCCACGTCCTCTTCCGCCGCCGCCTCCTCCTCCTCCTCGGGCACGAGGCCCAGCGGCGGCGGCCGGTCGTAGCCCGCCACGCGCGCGGCCGCCTCCTCCGCGCTCAGCGCCGCCAGCAGCTCGGCCTCGAGCTCCGCCGCGCGCTCGGCCGCCGCCGCGCGCGCCTCCGCGGCCGCCGCGCGCGCCTCCTGCTCCCGCGGCGACAGGTCCTCGAAGCGCAGGTACGGCCAGCCCTCCTCGTGCCGCCACGACAGGTCCGCCACCCAGCTCAAGTCGGCGTTGGCGTACACCTGCGCGGCCCCCGCACGGCCTGTCTTCCTGCGCTCCGGCCGCCGAGCGCGGGAGGCTTCTGCGGCTCGCGCCCGCGTGCTGGCAAGCATTCAGGGCCGCCCGTCGCTGGCAGCCAGCTCAACACTGCTGGCCTGGGCGCTGCTTGTGTCAGGTATTCCATGACTAGCCGTGTGGCCGTCCAGTGTTCGAATGCGGCCGTGCTGGGTGCGGGGGGCACCTCCCGGCACATCCAGCCGATGAAGAGCTCGTACATGTCCGGCGTGGGCTCCCAGCCGTACTCGCGCCCCTGCTCCATGAACTCCACCGCCTCCGGCTCGTGCCTGCCGCCAGCGCCGCGCGTCATGCGCGGCGCGCGGCCGACAGGTCTGCCAGGCTCACGCGGGCCAGGCAAGCCGGGCGGGCAAGCCGGGCGGCGGGCAAGGACTGGCAGATGCGAGGCTGCTGATGGACATGGTACAGGGACGGCGTGACGGTGTCACACTTGTACTGACAGCAGTGCGGCATCGCAAGGCTGCCTGGTGGCTGGTGATGCGCACATGCGCCGCCCGGCAAGCAGCCCTTCTGCGCGACACGCACTCAGCAAAACACACGCGATCGGCGCGTCGTCGACGCTGCGGCCGCCAGGTGCCTTTGCCACTTGCGCTGATCTGCGAGGCTAACAGGGCCCGCCCCACGGGCGCCCCGCACCCGTTGCGAAACAGCTCGCAGGTCAGCATGAGCCAGCCGGGGCGGATGTCGTAGTCCTGGCGCTGCATGCTCTCGTACACCGACTCGGCCCGCGCCACTTGGCCCGCCGCGACGAACGTGTGGATCAGCACCACGTAGCTCTCGGGCAGCACCGGCAGGCCTGCGCCGCGCGCCGCCAGGCTGCCGTCAGGGTAGGGCGCGGGGGCGGGGCGCCGCGCGCGCCGCCAGGGTGCCGGGATGACCGTAGGGTACCACACACACCCCCAGGCCGCCGTCGGACGCACCGTCGCGCTGCAAGGAGGGGAAGCGGGCTGACATGCACAGCATGCAGATGGCGCGGGCATGGCTGCCAGGCAGCGCTGCACGCGCGCAGTGCGGGTGACGGAATGTGGCGGCAGCGCTTCCAGCGCAGCAGGCGCGCCGCGAGCGCCGCCGTATGCCCCGCGGAACCATGCGCGCGTGCTGCAGCAGTGCAGGCCTTGGCGCGCTCGCGCTGTGCTCACGCCGGAGCCTGAGCCGCGGGCGGCGCGGCCGCACCGCAACCCACACGCCTTGCAGGGCTGCCCTCGCGCGCCGCAGCAGCGCACGGCGGGGGCCGCAGTGTCGGCGCCTGTGTCGGAAGGCGCACCCGTGTCCCGCAGCGCTGTGTAGCCGCGCTGCACGGCCTCCAGCGCGCGGTCTGCGTCGCCTGTTTTCGCGTATGCGACCACCAGCGCGTGGAAAGCGCGCGGCCCAGGCTCCAGCCCGGCCGCAGCCATCTCCTGGAGCACGCCCTCCGCCTCGCCGCACTGGCCTGCTTTTGCCGCAGCATACAGCCGCCTGCGCCGCGCACGCCTTGAGCGCCTGCTGGTGGGTGTGCGCGAGCGCGCGCGGCGCCGCAGCGGCTGGGCGGGCGCGCCTATGGTACGGCACACGCGCCGACGCCGCCTCGTCAATGTGCCGGTGGTATACAGACGGCTGGCTGGGGCCTGCGCCCTGCGCTGACAACTGCCGCGTGCCGGCATCGGCGTCTGCGCGACAGCAGAGGCGTCAGCCTGCCAAGCTCCGGCGCCGCGCACTGTGACGGGCAAATGGATGCAAGAGCCAGCAGCAGGCCGTGCTCCCGCACCAGAGTCCCACACTAGCTCGCCGTCCTCCTCACCGCTCTCTGCGCAGCACGCACTCGCTCTGTCACTCCGTACTTTTCAACCAATTGCATACAAGTTGCCACGACGCACAAGCCTGGAGCCCTGCCTGTGTCGCGGGTGAGCTCTGCAGTCCGGTGCGCCTCAGCCAAGCAGCGCCTCCTGCAGCACCCGCCCGCGCCGCTGCGCCGCGCTAGCCAGCACGCCGGCGGCCGGCTGTATACCTTGCCAAATCCCCAGAGCGCGGGCGCTGCGTGCTGCGCAGGGGGGTGTCTCATCCGGGGGCGCTGGGGCGAGGCCAAGCTGAGCGTACAAGGCTGCCTCTCGCCAGCAAGCTGGCCCAGTGCTCTAGGGTGTTTTAGGGTAGTCTTGGCTGGACCGTCTCGGGACCAGCTAGTACAGGAAGTGTGTGTCGATAAAACTTGTTATATCCCTGTTTGACGGGCCTGAAAGACCCGTCTGCCTGCTTTCAGCACCTGTGGCAGGGGCATGGCGGAGCGCAGGCTGGGTGGGCGCTGCCTGTGTGGCCGCACAGCATACACAGTGGCTGCCAAGCCACTGCTGTATCAAGACAAGGCACACAACACGCTCGCCTGGTTAAAGCAAACCATTGACTGCTCTGCCGACCTGCGACCATACTCCGTGTGCATGAGCGCAGGTGTACTCGTGCATGTGCCACTGCCGGGAGTGCCAGAGGGCGTCGGGCGCGCCAGCCGTTGCCAGCGTCGCCTTTGCTGTTGGCGACGTGCAGTGGCAGGATGCCCCGCCGAGGGAGTACCAGTCCTCCGCGCGGGCAAGCCGCGCCTTCTGCGGGTAATCCCAGCAGCCCCCCCCACAGGAGCTGACTACTCACGGTGGCCAGTGTGCGGCTATTGGCGCCAGAGTGCGCTAACGTGGGTCTGCCAGCGGACACCCGCTCAGGGCGAATGCCGCGACCTCCGCAGGAGCTGCGGGTCCCAGCTGGCCATGAAGTTTGCGTCAGAGCCGGACAGGGTCTACCTGTCCCTGTTGAGCCTGGACGACCCGGAACTCTTCCCGCCCGAGCGCCACATCTTCTGGGCCGAGCGCCGCACGTGGCTCGAGCTGGCAGACACGCTGCCGCGCCTAGATGCAGGCACCTCCTTCCACACTTGAAGCGCCTGGGGACTGTGCAACCCTGGCTGCCGACATGCAGGCCACTGAAGCGCTGCATCATGGTCTATACAGGTCCCTGTATTTGTTTCATGCATTATTAACATGCGAATTTGTGTGGGTGATGCCAGCGCGTATATGAGTGTAGAAGAGTGCGACGTCATCACGACCAGGAAAGTGCTAAGAGGCACGCAGTGCGCACTCATGTTGCAGGGTAGCATACCCCTGGAAGCTGAGGAGTTGCGATACAGCGAGGATTTGTGATACAGATGCATTACACCAGCCCTTCTACATAATTCATATGCGCAGTCTGTATGCAGACTGCTGTTTGTACATTTCGCGCCGCGCGCGTCTTGGCGTGAGGTTTGCAAACAGAGTAAATGAATGACAGCTGCCTAATTAACCAACTGTGGCTGTTCACGGGCGCTGCCCTATGGCAGAGCAACGTATACGCAATGCAGCTCAGCTCAACCGAAGCATTGCACGCAAAATGGCAGGAAGCCACCAGCAGATGTACGCACCTTCAAGGTGCGCATGCAATAAGCTAAGTGCATGCGCATGTCAGAAGGCCTAGGCTAAGCCTGCCCCTGGGGGTAAACGGATGTACATAGGGGCAGCACCTGGGGGTAAACGGATGTAGAATGCCTGGCTCCTGCGCTGGAACCCGAGCTGACAGTGACCACCCTTTCCTGTGACCATCCTTCACAGGTGTTTCTGGACCACCGCTCACCGACCCCTGTGCCGGTGGAGACTGCTAAGCGCGGTACCATGCTAGTCCAGGCCCTGGCATGCGCAGCGCCCGCCCGGCCCCACTTCAACGGCCGGGCGCAGGCCAAGTGCACGTGCGGCAAGACCAGGACGGTGTGTTCTGCGCACTCTCTGTCTCCAAGCCATCGCAACACCTTGCTCTGACGTGGTGCTGATGCCTGCGCGTGTGTTGGTGCTGACGCCTGCGCGTGTGTTGGCAGCCACCAAAGTGCGACGGCAGCCACGCGCGCTTCGTGGAGACGCTGCAGGCGCGGCAGCCGGCGACGTCCAAGCTGGAGGTGGCGAGTGTGGACAGTGCTGAGGCGAGCAGGGACAGCCAGTAGGCTGACGGTAACTCTTCGGGCTGGGAGTCAGAGCTGCATCCTTACAGACGTGGGTGGTTGCGGACTGGGGGAGAGGCTACGCTTAGTGTAGGATTGGCTACGCCAAGATAAACGGGGCTACGCTATGGGGTGGAGGGCCAGTCTGCGCCGTCTGAGACGTCCTCCTCCTCGCAGTCGCTGTCGCCCGCTTGCACGGTGTACTGCAGCAGCTCCTGTGCAGAGCACAGCGCTGTGTGAGGCATGCTAGGTAGTAAAGCACTGCTTGTTGCTGCAGCAGCACTGAAGCGTGCGTGGCTGCTCGACCCTGCTTCCTGTTCGAGGATAGCCCAGTGTTCTGTAAGCTGTCAAAACACCTGTGCCGAGCAGGCAAGCAGTCACACCTGCAGGCCGCAGTTCTCGCGCAGGAGGCGCTCGTTCTCAGAGGCCAGCTTGGCCTTCTCCTGCAAGAGCGCGTGCAGCTGTGCCGCCACCTGCGCGCTCGAGCTCCCTCTGTTCGTCTGTGTGCGTCGTTGTGGTGGAAGCACGCTCTCAAGTGCGCTGCATCTGCATTCAAGAAAACTATTTGATATTTGACTGAACGCATGGGAAGTGTGGGCTGCGAGATGGACGCCCATGCAATCCTGCTGCCCTGTCCAACACAGACAGATGCGCGTTGCCCACCATGCCTGGTCAGAGCAACTCCAGTGTGGATGGACATTGAGGCTGTGGCATCCTGAACATGGCTTTCGAAGCAGGTCGACCTCTGATGTACTGACACGGGCACCTCAGCGCCGAGGAGCCCACCTGCTCGGTGAGGGCATCGTCCTCGGACGCGGCCGCAGTGGCTGGGCTGCTGCGTTCGCGCAGCAGGTCGTTCTCCTGGGCGAGCGCCGAGCATTTGCTGCTTGCGGCGTGCAGCGCCGCCTGCACCTCTTGCAGCTGCTCCCTGCGCGGCGCGCACAGGCTGAGCAGGCGCCCGGGCGTCTGCACACCTCGCCTACAGTGCTTTCAGCGCCCATCGGCTCATCGAGCAGGTTGAGAAGGCGGGGTGCACAAGTGCAGGGCAGGGAGCATGGTGACAGCCGCACTTGAGCTTGCGCTGCTCTGCCTGCGCCGCCTGCAGACGCTCCTGCTCGCCTGCCGCAGCGGCCGCGCTGCCTGCCGCTGACGCCAATGAACAAACACACGCGACTTAGCCGCTCGTGGCAACACCGCAAGCCTGACAGCATTGCCATGCAGGCAGAACATCGACCGTGACTTGCCTGACTGGGACGGCCCCGTGCTGCCCACAGGCAGGGCGCCCCCCGCCACATTCTCCTTGCCGCGGCTCAGGCTGCCCGGCCTGCGCAATGCATCCGCGGTTTACAGGAACAGACACTGAGACGGTCGCATGGCCAGCTCGCAGACTCTTCCAGCGCAGACATGCTTTCCTGCGCTTCCACGGCCTGCAGTGTCCTGCGACCACCTGGCGCAAGCCAGCTTCCTCATCAGACCAGGATGTATGCACACACCACATGGCTGGACGGCGATAGCTTGAGGGCTGCTGTGGTGCGGTGAGCGGCCGGGCCACACCGCCTGGGCCGCCGAGCAGCGCCCTGCGAGTGCGCCGCGCAGGCGCGCGTGTTGCTGGCTGGGGGCCCTGCGGGGTCGCGCGGCCTGGAGCGCGCCGCCCCCTGCCGCCCCCCGCCCGCGGCGCCGCTGCCGCCGCCCGCCCCCGCGCCCCAGTCGGCCCATGCGTCTGCGGCGCCCCAGTCGCCGCCCCCTGCAGCAGCTGCCGCAGCCACAGCTGCTCGTGCAGCGGCCGGCGCCTGAGCCTGCGGGTGATGACCACAGCAAGGTCAGGGCGCGTGCTGAGCCGGCAGGTGCACTGCAGAAGGAAATATGTGGTAAGCAGCATGTCGCTGCCTACGGGCTCTGTGTCATCAAGGGGGCTGCTGATTTTGTAGCCAGAGGACAGAACATTGATGCGCGTATGCTCCGAGCCCCGGGCCTACACGTGAAAGTTTGCTGCGTGGATAGCAGAGATGGATGGATGCTAGTGGGCCTGACAGGTGGGCTGGGGGTGACGCAGATGCTCACCAGGCACCGCTCTGGGGCAGAGCCGTGCGGGCTGCCCGCCGCTCGCGCGGCGCCGCGCGGCGCGCCGGGCTGCGGCGATGCCCAGCCCTCCAGCAGATGCTCGACCGCGCTGTCAAGCGAGGTCGCCACCTCTACTGCCGCGCCGCCAACCGCGATCCACGCGTCCTTGCCCTGCTCGCTTGCAAAAATTGGTTGAAACCGGGCGTGATATGCGCGCCATCCGGGCAGTCGCAAGCAACCAAGGCTGCCAGCTGCAGGCAAGTGCAATGCGTGTCGCTGTGCAGAGGGCCGGCTACGGGCGCGGTTGAGGCGGGGCGCAGTTGACGCGCGCGCCTTGTCCACGAGGAAGGAGTCCTTCAGGGACGCGGCGCCGAGCGCCATGCTGCTCAGCCGGCTGCTGGCCGCGTCCAGCGTGCGGCCGGTGATGACCTGCAGCGTCTTCTGCACCGCGCCCCACGTGCCGGCTTTCCGACCGGCGCCGCCACCCGCGCCCGGCGGCCGGCGCCCTGCAACGCACGTAGCGGCTTGCACCAGCGGTGGTCCTAGAACCCACTATACCACTGCTCCCAGACAAAGCATTGGAGGTCTGTTTGGTTGGCCTGCGCACCTGGCCGGCTCCGCGTAGGTGCAGGTCCCTGGCGCGCTCCAAGAGGCACCTGCTCCTGCGGCGCTGCTCCTCGCTCACCACCACAGCAGCAGCAGCCTGCAGATCCTGGTGTGCTGCAGCAGCTGCGACGCGCACCTCTTCGCTGATCGCGGGGCTGGGCGGCTGCTGCAGGCTTTCCGCGGCGCCTGCACGCGCTGAGCGGGTGAGGTCTGCTCATGTGCACTGAGAGAGTACGCAGCGCAGCGACGCACCGTGCTGCGCCCCATGCTCAGCCTGCAGGCGCACGGCGCCCAGCCGGCTGCCCGCCCGCCGCTCCTGGCTGGCTGCCTCCTGTCGCCTGCGCAACAGCGGGGCGCTCATCCTGCAAGTGATGGATCGGATAGCCGGTCCTTGGCTCCAGGAGCGCCCGGCGCGAGCTGCTTACGCCTAGAAGACAGCTGAGTTTGAAATAAGCCCTAGCTAGGAGGCCTGCAGCGAATGCTCGCTGCAGCTGCTGCAGGCAGCACTGTTTGGACTGGCCAGAAAAACAGTACGCTGGACGTGCAGGTTGTGCCCGTGTGTGAACGACGGCCATCTACACTGGGCAGATGGCAGGTATAGATCTGGATGAGCTGGCCGAGGAGGTCAGCAGCGCGCAAAACCAGGTGGACTGCTGGGCGTATGCCAAGGTGGCCAGCATGGAGGAGCTGCGGGATACGCACCTCAGCAGGCTGAAGGAGGACGGCGGTGCGTGTGGGGGCACTCATTTTATTGTCCAGCGCAACGTCGTGCACTGGCTGGCCTTGATCGCAAGGGTCTGCCTGGGTTGCAGCCAGGAGGAGTGCGCTGGAGAGGCAGCGTGCAGAGCTCGTCGCCCAGGCAGAGGCGCTGCAGACGCGTGCGCCCTGACAGCTGCGCTTCTGCTGTTCACCCCCATGCCTGCTGGGGCGCGGCCCGCCCTTCATCAGCGAGCGCACCCTTTCTGCAGGGCTGGCGCAGGAAGGGCGGAGAGAGGAGGAGCTGCAGGGCGCGCTAGAGCGCGTCAAGGCCAGCGCGGCGCCCCTGCCGCAGCGCCTGGCGGAGCTGCGGGCGGCGGTGGACCGGGAGGCGCAGGAGCTGGCGCGCAGGGAGGCAGGTGTGAACACAGAAGTATCTTGGAGCCTGCCCATGCGGCAGAGGCAGCACCCGGGCGGACTCCGCATCACGCACTCCGACGCTGCGTGAGACCGCACACCCGTGCTCCCGGCAATTGGAGTGCATCGAGCCGTGACACCAGGCCGCCCAGTCACGTATGGCAAAGGACGGCTGGGTGGGTTGCCGCGCGCGCAGCCCTGGACGACGAGGAGGCGCTGCGGGAGGGGAAGCTGCGCGCGCTGCGCGAGGCCGTCAAGCTGCACCAGACGCGCCTGGGGCTGCGCTTCCAGCACAGCGACGGTGTGCGCAGCCCCGCAGGCTGGCCCCCTCAGCACTGCCCTTCAGTCGCCCACAGTGCTGCAGCCCCTGCTGCAGTCTTGCCGCGCCAGCAACCCGCTGCTGACAGAAATGACCTTCGCGCTGCCCACGCAGCGGGAGCCTGAGCCGCCCTGGGTGCTGAAGCAAGGCTGTGCTGTTCCCGCGCGTCGGCGCTGACGCCCGCCTCTCTCTGTGCAGACATGGCGGGCGAGCTGCTCCTCGTGTTCACCCAGATATCGTCGCGGGAGCCTGATCGCGAGTTCGTGCTCGGCGTGCGCGTGCCCGACAGCAACAATTTTGAAGGCGCGGGGCCCGGGCGGCTGTGCGCTGCTGACGCTGCACAGCCAAAGAGTTTGCACCCGCAGCGCCCGCTTGCCATTGCCCGCACGCAGGAGCGAGCGGGACGCAGGAGCGAGTAAGGAGACAAGTGTTATGCACCTAGCAGGGCATGCATGCAAGTGCCTCCAGCTTGCAGCCCTGGGGGTGCAGCCAGGTTTCAATTAATGAGAGAGTACCTGGCCATGTCCTGGTCGTGCAGACATACGCTGTGCCACAAGAATGTGTGCGCTGGGGGTGCAGTGACGCAGTGCCGGCCAGACGTGGCCGGCATCCACGAGCTGCAGGCCACGCTCAACGCTGACCGCAACTTTGGAGCCTTTGTCAAGGCCGTGCGGAGGGAGTTCAAGGCCTTGGCCGATTGACCCGGCAGTGCACTGGTGGCTGCAGCGTATGCGAAAGCTTGTAGGCGCTGAGGTGCCCGTCCTGTCTTGTGTCCACATGAAAATTTGCCCAGTGCATGTATCACTAAGTGTTGGAGCACATGTTAAGGGGGAGTGCAGCAAGCCTGGCTCTGGTTTGCGAGCACTGCGAGAAGCACTGTACAATGGCAATCTCTCGCAAGTATTACAAACTCATGCTCTTCCAAGCTGATATGGCCTTGTTTGTAACCTGTCCTGCGCACGTTCGCTTCTGTTTCGTGGCTCATTGTGCTGCTCTTGCCAAGCGCACAGGCTTGCGCTCCAACAGTCCATAGCATGCATTGCTTGCCGGACAGGGCGCCGGTATGCACAGATGGTTTTATGAGCCAGAACACACCATGCAATGGCCATGCAAGATGGGAAAGCCGTAGGCATTCCAAATGGCCAAATCTCATTGGGCACGGTCTGGAATTTGATGACATGGGTTGCCACCAGTTGCGTCTCAGATGCACCTGCAAACTCCTGTGAGAAGTCACGCAGGCTCTTCAGGCTCTTGCAACGCGCTGTACAGACACGCCGCGCGTACGGCCGCCCTGCCGTGCAGAGGGCATGGCACCGCCAGGCTAGTCCCAAGCAGCTGCAATGGCTGATATGGAGGCAGTCTGTGCCTCCGAGGCCGCGCTTCGCGAGGAGCTGAGCGTTGTAAAGGCTCAGGTGAGGGCGCACCTGGGCGGGCGTGCGGCGCGTTGTGGTGGCGCAAACGGCGCCGCGCGTTTGTGCCAATCACCCGCAGCTCTGTACCTGCTTGTGCGGCAAGCTCACTTTGAGTGCTTGCTGCAGGCTGATGCAGCAGCAATCAACGCCGAGCTGGCGGCTCGGGTGCGCGTCATTGTGCGCCAAGCATGCATATACCTGCAGACCAGACAGCGTGTCCTGACGGTAGTAGTGCAGGCAATGGAGGAGCGCTGCACAGCGCTCGCCGAAGACCAGGAGAAGCTTGCCGCCACAAATCAGCGGCTCTCAGAGGAGAACAAGCGCCTGCAGGAGGTCCGGGCCGGTTGTGAACGCATGCAGGGGAACACATGTGGCTGCAGGCGTTGTGAACGCACGCCGGGGAACACGTATGGCTGTCGGCGCTGACTCCTGCCGTGCAGGAGGTTGGCCATGCCAAGGCAGAGGCCAACAAGCTGCAGACGGCGGTGTTTGAGAAGGACGCCAGCCTGCAGAGGGCCGGAGCAGAGGTGTGCTGCTGCGCCGGCTGGGCTTACAACCAGCATGAAGCCAAGGCACAGAGCGCAGAGTTCGGCGTAGGCTGCTTTGTGTCAAGCAGCTCACGTCGAGCTTGACGCAGGCGGAGGCGCTGCACTACGACAAGCGCTCGCTGGACAAGCTGCTGCAGCACCGCCAGGCCGAACTCGACAGCACGCACGCGCGCCTGAAGGCTGCGTTGGTGCGAGCCTCCTCGCCGCACACGCCGCAGCGCCGTCAAGGCGCACGCCGCATGTTTCAAGGGCGCAATGCAGCGGCTCACACTCGCACTTACTGCATTGTCACACTTGCTTGTGCTTGCTCTCAGCTTCATGCCAGCTGTGACGGTTCTAACCTCAGAAAGCGGAGAAAACGCAGCGGCATGCACTTATGGAAGGTGCGCCGCTGCCGCAGGACAAGACCGTGGCCCTGACCGAGCGCAACACGGAGCTGGACGCCAAGGCGCACGAGGCAGAGGCGGCGGGCAACCGCGCGGCGCTCGCGCGCGTGCGCCTGGAGCAGGAGAAGGAGATCCTGGAGCGCCACAATGAGTGGCTCAACGCCGAGCTGGCGCGCAAGACCGAGGCGTACCAGCAGGAGCGCACGGGCGCGACCGCTCAGGCGCGCCCTGCCCGGCAGGGCAGTGCAGGCGAAACGCCAGGCATGCCAGTAGGGCACCCCGGGCGCACGCCTGGGCAGCGCCGCTCGGGCACGGCAGCCGCAGCGTGCATGGCTGATGCAGCGGAGGCAGGGCGCACTGACTGAGCCTCTGCAGTGCATGCACATGGGCTGCGGTGCTCGGGGCGCCGTAGCTCAGGTGCGCTCAGTCTGCTTCGGGCAGCCGCGGCCGGCCGCAGACGCTGCGCTGAGCTCGGTGCCACTGGCAGCATGACCTGGCGACATACGGAGCAGCAGGGTCCGCATGTGCGGCGACAGAGCGTGCAGACAGTGAGTCGCATGCCCCTGGGCAGGGCCTAACCTGTGCGCCTGCAGGCTCACGGGCCTGTTGTTGCTGGAGGCGGGCTCTACCGCTTGCGTGGTGGGAGGCGTGAGTGTGCTCGGTAGGGCCATGCGCGTCTGCGCTCGCCGGCAGGTGCTGGAGCTGCAGCAGAAGCTGTCGGACGCGGAGGAGCGCGCGCGGCAGCTGCAGGCGGCGCAGGGCCAGCTGAAGGAGCGGCTGGCGCAGGCGGAGCAGGCGCTCGGGGTGCGCACCAGCGCCCAGGGCCGCCAGACACCGTGCCGCGCACAATCACACAGTGTCGGCTGACCACGGCGGCCCCAATACATCCCATGCTCGCGAGACCTCTGGTCTGGGTGTCAGGCAGATCCCCCCTGGCGAGCGTTCATGTCGGCAGCGTGCACGTGTGCGGCGGGCTGACAGAGCTGACAAAGCTGGGGGGGCTGCAGGCTGCGCAGGCGCAGCTGCGCGAGGCGCGCGACGACGCGGCCGCGCGGCAGGAGCAGTTCGAGAAGGAGCTGGCCACCGCGCGCAGCCTGGCCGACATGAACCGCGAGCTGGCCTCCGACCGCGCCGCGCGCTGCACCGAGCTGGAGGGCATCATCCGCGAGCTGCAGCGGAACATGGAGGCGCGCGCCGGGAGAACAGGAGTGGCGGCGCCATTCTGTTGCCCTTCCTGCCTGGCTGGCGACGGGTGTTGAGCGCCAGCATGCAGTGTCAAGAAGGGACAGAAGGAAGATACATCAATGTGTGCAGGATGGTGGCGTGCGTGCAGTGTGCCCACGAGCTGAGGACAGCAATCCCTCTCAAGCCGTGCAGTTGTGTCACATTTTGAGGGTGGTTGTGGAGGCTGCTCGCTGTGCAGGCAGGCCAAGCGTGAGATCGCGGATGGCGGTGCTTGCGCTGCGGCTGACGGGGTGCACATCCGCCGCCCCAGGACATGTCCGTGGACAACCGCAAGCAGCTGGAGGATGCGGAGGCGCGCGCGGCGGCCGCGCAGGCGGAGGCTGCCACCGAGAAGGAGCAGTGCCAGCGCATGCTCGACGCGGCCGCTGGCGGGCCGCGCGGAGCGGCCATCTCTCCAGCCAGTGCGTGCTGCGCAACTGTCGAGCTGTGCAATGAGACGCTCTGCATGCAGCTCCTGCTGCTGGGTGCAGCCAGAGCAGGCGACAGTGCAGCTGCTGATTGCCTGAGGCTACAAAGTACACCCAAAGCTGTGTCTGGTGGTGCCCAGGCCTTCGTGGGAGCGGGAGCTCGATGACACCTTGCAGCGATGACATCGGCCCCCATCTCTGCCCGCCTTTGACATGACAGATTGACTGCCCGCAGGCGAGAACGGCGGCGCCCCGCCCGAGGACATGTCGAAGACGCAGCTGTTCAGCAAGCTGGTGGATGAGCGCGAGCGGTGCCGCGTGGAGCGCCTGAAGAACCGCCAGAACGAGATCATCCTGGAGCAGGTGGGGAGGCGACGCCGACCCTCCTTTCTGCTGGCACCTCACCACAGCCATGCAGTGCCCATGCAGTCCCAGAGCAGCCTGGTGAGCCCCATTACAATCTTCCAAGAAAGACAGAGTCCTGAGGTTGTGGTAACTCATTGGCTGTATTGGGCCTGTGAGCTCCAAGTCTACAGACACTCTGAGCGCGCATGTCGAGGTTGATATACGTGGCAGATGGAAGAGTGTGTAGTTGATGCGCCTGAAGGGCATGGCCACATGAAACTTTGTGCGGGACGCGCAGCTGTGCCAGGAGATCGAGAAGAAGGCGGTGCTGGTGCGCGAGCAGCAGGCCGAGTTCCAGCGCGTCCACCTCGCCTACGCCCAGGCGCGCTTCTACTGCGCTTGCCACTTGATGGCTTGGCGAATGCCACTTTGACGGCTTGGTGAACGACCCAGGTTGAATTGCGTATGTTCTGGCGGGCGCTCCAAGCTGTGCGTCGCAAGGGCTGGGGTCATGGGAGCGCGCGCATGAGAGCTGGGGCTCGGCTCGCGCCGTGCTCATCTCCGCAGCGCGCCCGTCGCGCGCGGCGGTCGCGGCCGAGTCGCGCGGGGGCGCCGCGGGCAGACCCGCAGCCCCCTGCTGCATCAGCACGGCCCCATGGGCGGTGCTAGGGTCTGGGTGCTAGGCCGTAAGGGCTTGCTGCGTGCGGCAGGTGTCTGCCAGCCTGGAGGTGCTCACCACGGACAAGCGCCGCGCGGAGGCGCGCATCGCGCAGCTGGACGCGGACGCGCGCCGCGACGCGCGCACGCGCAGGTTGGCCACTTCCCCTCCTGTATCCCACCGTACCCTACCAGTAGGCAGGGCTGTTTGGCGCTGCATTCTCGGTCATTTACTCTTTAATTAAAGAGTAAATCGGCTTGGTGGACACACTGCTATAGGGTACAATAATCTGACCTGGGTATGAGAGCCTGCTTCCTGAGAAGATATCCAGCCAATGCTGCTGCGCAGCGCATTGGAGCACATTGCCTGCCTCGACACCTGGAGCATGGTGCACCAGCGCGGTGAATATAGGGCTGGGGCGGGTCGTGCGGCAGCGCGCTGGAGCAGGAGGCGCGCGACCTGTCGCAGCAGGTGGCTACGCTGGTCAACGAGGTGCAGCAGCTGAGCGCCGGCCGGCCCGCCGGCGGCGCGGCGCCGGGCGCGCGGCTGGCGCTGGAGGCGCCGGCCGCGGGCGCGCTGGACGCTGATGCGGTCATCTCCTCGCGCCTGGTCGTCTTCCACAACATCCAGGCGCGGCTCGCCCGGCAGCGGCGCGCCGAGCGCGGGCGCGGCATGCAGGGGTGCTCATTTGCGCGGCCTGCCCTGCCCTGACTGGCGCTCTGTCGCCTGGTCCACTGGCGACAGCGTCGCCCGCTGCTGGTGCAGAACTTGGTGTACTGTCATTCCTTCGCGCCTCGCCGCACTATGCATAGATGAATCGGATCACTGCAAGTCAGCAACTGTGAGTGCGACGAAATCTGAGGACAAATTTAGTAGACTTCTGGGGCTGCCCTCCCTGCCAGGGCTCTCCTCTATTGGTTCGTCATGGCTGAGAAGCCTGCGGCATGTGCGCGCAGCAGATAAATGTCAACTTTGCGGGTAGCAAGCAAGAGCGCTGTGTGCTTGCGCGCAGGAGCTGCAGGACGTCAACCGCAAGCAGCTCGCGGTCCTCCGCCAGCTCAGCCAGGAGCACGAGCAGGAGCGCGCGGCGCTGCGCGCGGGCGTGGAGGCCGAGGCGCGCGACGCGGCCGCGCGGCTGGGCGCCGAGCTGGACGAGCTCAAGGCGCAGCGCGAGCGCCAGGAGGTGCTTCCGGGTTTCTTTCTCTCTAGGTTGATGCAGCTTCAGCCTGCGTTGTAGAGAGGCTGCGAGTGTCGGAGGATAAGGCCGCCCTCGATGATGCCACGGCGCATTACGGACGCCATGGCCATCAGGCTGGGCGTGGAGCCCGCATGAAGCCAGGACACAAGCGGACCTCACATGCTGAGGATGCGACCACAGGATGCATAGGCCAGGGTCAGGGTGCCTGCCATGGTCACAGAAGAGAGCTCGGCCTGCAGTCTGCGGCCGGCGCAAGCGCGTATGAGGGGCCGCGCGGCGCCAGGACTTGTACGCGCGTGTGGTGCGCCAGCGCGACCTGTTCCGCAAGCTGCTGCAGGACAGCGCGGGCGACCAGGCCGGCGCGGCCGCGGCCGCCGCGGCCGCCGGCGCCATCACGCTGCGCGCGGCGCCGCCCAGCGCGCCGCCGCCGGCGGAGGCGCGCCCCGCTGGCGCGAGGCCGGTCGTGCGGCGCTGCTTGGGCGTGCCGACAGAACGCCTCTAGGGTCTTTGGTCACTGCATTGACACGCTTATGCGGGCAGCGACTCATGTCCCCTGCCCTTCGCGAGGGGTGCGCCTGGCGGGCGGCTCGCCATTTCTGCCTCACAGCGTGGCAGGCATGAAGGCGTCAGCGGGCGGACCCCCCCCCGCTGCCTCCATGCGGCTCTGGCAGGTGCTCTGGATGTGACGGCTGCTGGGTCGTCCACGTGCGGCTCACCGCTGCGCCCGCGCAGGACGAGGGGCGCTACAAGGAGCTGTGCGCGGAGCTGCAGCGCGACCTGGAGCGCCAGAGCGGCGAGAGCGAGGAGCACATCCGCCACCTGCGCGCCGACGCGGACACCGCCAAGGCGCGCCCTGGCTCCTGTGTCCGGCCTTGTCCTCTAGCTGACGCACACGGCCAGGCACACTTCGGTGCGCCCGGCCCATGGGTTAACCAGCCCTGGTCATCGCCGCCGCCCAAAAAGCTGGAGTTGAAGTGTGCTGGCGCGTGCAGGGGGAGGCCGCGGCGGCGCGCAGCGAGGCCGCGGTCGCGCGCTCGGACGCGCAGTACGAGCGCGAGCGCGCCGAGGGCGCGCAGGCGCAGCTGGCCGACCACCGGCGCCACCTGGAGGCCCTGACGCAGAGCAACGCCAAGTACCAGGTGCCGGGATGCAATATTGTGAGTTGAATGGCGGGCGTCGGGTGCAGCTGGCGGAGTACTGGCATCCCTGGGGCCACTGGCATGCAGCAGCGCTGAGACACCTCGTGTCTTCCTCATCACATACCATGGCAGGGCAGCCCAGAGACGGATCATGAAGGGATGCCGACAGCCTGCTGAGTGTGCGCTCGCCCACTAGTATGGCCATCCTGGGTGCCCTGCGGGGTGCCCCTCCTGCGGGGTACATGATGCGCTCGCGCTGTCTGACCAGGCGACGGCCGCCGCAGGTGTTGGTGTCCGAGGTACAGCAGCGGCTCAGCAGCGCGCATGCGGCGGCGGAGGCCGCGCGCGACGCCGCGCACCGCGAATCCGTGCGCGCCGAGTCCCTGGCGGCCGAGAAGCGCCTGCTGGTCGCCAGCGAGCAGCGCGGCGCCGCTCAGGTGACGCGCTGCACACCGCGCGCATGCATCGCGCGCGCGTGGCGCGCGAGTGGGTCCCCCGAACAAAAGCTCCACATGGTACAGGGTGCTCAAACAGGAATTCGGTGCCGACTTCAGGAAGAGGGTGTTGGGTCAGGATGCCGTCCGCCATACGTACCAGCGAGCAGTGATGACGTCCTGTGACAGCTCAAGCTTAAGGTGGCTAACGCTACAACGGAGCTGCGTTCTGGCCTCGCTTTCCAACAGTCCAATGTGCACCATGGCACATGTGTGGTGATCTGGTCAATGAATGCGGTATCAAAGTAGAGCTTGACCTGGCGCAGGTCAGCGAGCTCAGCCAGGAGCGCTACCGCCTGGCAGCCGAGCTGGAGGCGCTCCAGGGGGTGGGGGGGGGGGGGGGGGGGGGGGCGGCGGGGGGGGGGGGGGGGGGGGGGGGGGGGGGGGGGGGGGGGGGGGGGGGGGGGGGGGGGGGGGGGGGGGGGGGGGGGGGGGGGGGGGGGGGGGGGGG
>JAABUY010002479.1_pt1 | contig 21817 bp, 16 predicted proteins | sample 5560271 | NCBI WGS metagenome assembly JAABUY01 (sample SAMN10711886, study PRJNA513374) | rock metagenome | isolation source: Antarctica rocks | place: Antarctica: Victoria Land, University Valley | reverse complement strand
CGAACCCCACGTCGCCTCCACAATCCACGCCTCCCTGGCCTTCCCCATCTTCACCACCCCCCCACCCACCCCTACCCCGCACTCCCCCTCCCCCCTCCACACCAAAGTCGACCTCATCACCACCCTCGGCGGCGACGGCACCATCCTACACGCCGCCTCCCTCTTCTCCACCACCCCGCACGTGCCCCCGATCCTCTCCTTCAGCATGGGCAGCCTCGGCTTCCTCAGCGAGTGGAAATTCGCCGAATACAAGCGCGCCTTCCGCGAAGTCTACATGTCCGGCGCCGGCATGGGCGACCGGAGCGCCGCCCTCGGCGACGTCGAGCGCCAGCCGCGAGGCGACAACGAAGCGCACCCCGACAACGCCGTCCCTGCCCGGCGCCGCGGAGAGGGAAGCCTCACGGGCTGGTCCTCGGTGCGCGGCAAGTCGATGGGGCCGCAGCGCGGAGCGAAGGTGCTGCTCCGCAACCGGCTGAAGGTCGGCGTCTTCGATGCTGCGGGCGAACGCGTCGACGACCCCATCACCTACGCCATGAACGAAGTGCACATCCACCGCGGCGCGCTCCCGCACCTCGCCGTGGTCCAAGTCTCCGTCGGGGGCCGCTTCCTAACCGAAGCGGTAGCGGACGGGATAATCGTCAGCACGCCGACGGGCAGCACGGCGTACAGCCTCAGCAGCGGCGGCAGCATCGTGCACCCGCTGGTGGCGTCGCTGCTGCTGACGCCCGTGTGTCCGCGGAGTCTGAGCTTCCGCCCGCTGGTGCTGCCGGCGAACACGCCGGTTGTGTTGAGGCTGAGCGAGAAGAATCGGGGCAGGGAGGTCGAGGTTAGTGTGGATGGGGTGAGGCGGGGGAGGGGGGTCGGGGTGGGGATGGAGGTCAGGGTTGTGGGGGAGGAGGTTAGGCGGGTTGGGGGGAGGGGTGGGGCTGGTGGGAGGGGAGTGGGTGGGGAGTGGGAGGGTGGGATTCCGTGTATTATGCGCGGGAGTGCTGGGGCGGAGGGGAATGGGGATGATGGGTGGGTTGGCGGGTTGAATGGGTTGCTGAAGTTTAATTATCCCTTTGGGGAGGAGAGTTAGGAATTCTCATGCTCGCGACGAATGTCGAGTGTTTGCCTATGAGTGTAATATATATGTAAACATGTTAGAGTGGATGGGAGGGAAGACTACATCTCCCTCATCGCGACCGGATGGCCTTCTGGCGTATCTCAACATTCCCATGCGAGCAAATCATTCAAGTCTATATCCATTGATTGATTGAATCATCTATCTAAGGTAATTTGCCATCATGATCATCAGCTTCGTACTAACCTGCCCTTTCCCACAAAGCTGACAGGAGTTATTTGAGCCCGCACATTTGCTGGGGTAAAGGTGAAGTGACATGAATATCGACACAAAGACAACCCTTCATTCACGTATCGAATCCGGACCCGCACGCCTGCAGACCGTAACTACATACGCCCGTCGCTAAGGCACACCACACTGAGCCACGCCACGAAGAAATGAAATCCACATTCAGGCATCAGAAGACAAGCCGAGTGAGCATTTGACAACCGGAGTCAGTAGAGCAAAGTCCTCGGCTCAATGCGCGGACTGCTTCCTGAATTTCAGCAAATCCGCCAGACTCGCCAACGTACACCCGTTCTTGAGAAACTCATGCGCCAACAGTTCAGCCGCGCTCGCGCGACTCTTGACGTCGACGCAGAGGCAGACGCTCAGGAACGCTTTGAGCTCGCGGCTGAGTTTCTCGGGCGCTTTGAGGCGAGGCGTGCCGTGTGTGGCGATGAGGTAGAGGGCTTTAAGCGGTTCTTCGTTCAGGTAGGGGGGTTCGGACTCGATCATCTCAATGGCCATGATGCCGAGCGACCAGATGTCGACTTTCGGGCCGTATTCTTTTTGCTTGACCACTTCGGGCGCCATCCAGTAGGGGGTGCCAACCATGGTGGCGCGCTTGCTCTTGGATTCGGTGAGCTTGGCGCAGAAACCGAAGTCGGCTGTGACGAGGTGGTAAGACTTGTTGTCCGCTGAAGTACGTTTACAGTTTGAATGATGACTTACTAATTTTCACGTGTCCACGACCATCCAGCAGAACGTTGTCACTCTTGATGTCGCGATGGATGATATCTTGGTCGTGTAGATGTGCCAGTCCTTTACACGTCTGCACGCAGTGAGTCGTACTGCCCACTTCGGAGAAAAGCAAAGGGACGGAAGACTGACCTCGAAGCATATAGTGGCGATCTGATCTTGAGTAATGACCGGGTTGTTGTCAATCACATCTGTCAACGCTCCACCTTCCATGAATTCCATCACCACCCACAGTTCGTTGTTACTCTCTTGCAGAAACGAGTCTAGGAAGTTAACGATATTCGGATGCTTGCTGTCTTTCATCACAATAATCTCATTCACAATAAGCTCTTTCCTGGGCTGGTGTCTCAAATCCATCTGCTTGATCGCGACTTGACCTCTGGGACCTGCCTGGCGGTACACTTGACGGGCAATGGACGACGTTGCGTTCTCTCTTATACGAGCAACGTAAACTGAGCCGGAGGCACCTTGACCGATCTTCTTTTGTTTGCTGTACGAGTCAAGAGGGTTGTCCTTGGACACGACTTGCTTCAACTTCTCCATGACCTCCAGTTCGGTCATGCTCGACATACGGACCTCCTTCTGGCGATTCTCGTCCGGAGCTTTGGACGTCAGCGCAGCCTCGGCCTGGCGGACCGAATCGGGAACGTCGTCATTCGCTTCTGCAGTGGTATCTGTGGCTTGCTTTGTCGCCACATTAAGCGGTTTCACTTGACTCGAGGGTCCCGGAAGACGGGTAGGCGGCGTAGTCTGGCCGTTTGTTCGCCCACGAGTGTGAAGAGTTTGAACTTGGCCATTTACATTTGCGTTCGCTTGGTTCCTGGAATTGGGCGACGGCTGGCGAGCATGCTCTTGCTTCGCGAGGGTACGTAGAGAGCCTTGTCCGTTGGTGGCAGGAGATGGGTCCCGCGACACAGAAGGTTTCTGGCCATATGGAGAGCGTGGAATGATAGCGTTACTAGAGTTCTGGCTGGTTGGTATTGAGGGAGCTTGGCGCTGAACGCCTGCTTGACGCAACGATCCCGAAGGTTGTTGACGGTCTCTAACAGTCCCAGGAGCGGACGGTGCATTACGCGAAGGATTGTAGCGATCGACAATGGAAGAACCCACGTCGCCAGCGGCGCTCCCAAATCCGCCACCGATTTCCTGTTTTGCGATTGGTACTCGCGTCTTCGGTATGACTGCGTTGTAAGCATCTTGGTCCCGACGAGTTTGCTCTTCTCCCTCACGTTCACGGTCACGTTGACGCTGCTCACGCATCTCGTGAACTCTTCGAGCTTCATCTTCCATCCGGCGGCGCTGCTCTTGTTCCATCTTGTCCCTTGCGGTCTGCATATCCTGTTGACTGGGCTGGATCGGCTGATTCTGATCGTTGCGATCACCGCCGGAGCGCTTGCGTTGAGTCTGGGTTGGAGTACCAGTAAGAGAACGTGAAGGCATCTCACGCATTTCCGCTGCCGCTTTGAAACTCTCCAAGCGTTGCATACCGCCAGGTGGGATTGGTCTCGGCGGCGCAATTGACGTACCACCAGCCCCATGGCCCAGTTGCATATTCTGGCTGGTGTGAACCCCCGGGGTCGGTGTCAAGCTCGGATACGCATCAGGGTTCTGGGCGCGTTTCGTAATATCGGAATAAAATTCCAAGACCTCAATCACAGCTTGAGGGTTCTTCTGGTAGTCTTCCTTGGTGATGGCGGATGCCGTCAAGAGTTTCTCCCACTCGACAGGTAAACCAACGAAAGCACCACTCAGTGGGTCAAACCCAACATGGACTCGGTGGTTAAAGTTGGTAGGGTTGCTCACACCACCCCCACATCGAGAATAGATGTTATCGACCCAATCATAGAGGTCGTCATCACTCTTGACTTGGCAGATGATCGTCTTCTGAGGTAGGTCACGATTGATGAGCGCGGAAATGGCACTGTTGGTACCAGGATTTGCGACACGGGTGACCTCGAAAGCACACGGCGTACTGTCGCAGCGATTGACCGCAGTGACATCCTTGAGCTGGATGGTCAGTGAGACCCTGCCGGTTTCGCCCTTCTGAAAATCCAGCTGATGGCCGCGCAGTATTAAATACTTGTTCTTCCACATCCAGCCGCCGAAGCCGTCCTCTTTACATCTGGCCCAACCTTCCTTGATAACAGTAACACCAACGGACCCTCCGCCGCTTGTCTGACTACGCACCAGCGGTAACGAGCTAGTAGAGACACTCTTCTCCATCCCAAAGGCTGACCGCGTCGACCCTGATGAAGACTGCAAACTCAGCTGAGACATGTTCCCGGGGATATTTGTGGTGGACGGAGTTAGGTTGAGACGAGGGCGATCGGTAGGCGGACGGGGAGCCGGTCCAGGGTTCATGAACTGCTCCGGCGAGTAGATGCTACAAGCGCAGTGGGTCAGCTCAACCACAGTGAATGCATAGCCAATGCTTATAACACAACAGGAAGGGCAATCTTAAAAATCAGTGGATGCAAGGCATTCCAAAGCGTTGCGTAACGATTGGAGGGCTACGTATCCCACGAACTGAGTTGCATGATGCTTGGATCTGCTTCGATGTGCCGCAGACAAGAAGATGGGGAGCTTACCTTGAGGACTGAGAGAACGCCATTGTTGCGCCACAAAATGCTTAGGGTTGGAGAATCAAGTAATTGTAGTTGGTTGAGAACTTTGGCTGCTGCGAGGAGTGAACTTTGAAGTGACAGGTGAGCTGAGTGAATGTCAGCAAGTACACGGGATGCCTTTGATATCGATTCGAAGTACCTGAAATATATCGTTGTCGCACAGGAAGAGCGTCTCCGTCCTGGTACAGCGAAGCCAACAATCGAGGTTGGACCGCAAGCTCATGCGCTCACTAAACACCTCACGACTTCCCGGCACGGTCGCACTTAATACGGCTCGCGTTGTCGAGAGATTGTTTAATTGCCGCTATTGACTGTGGGAGGCTATCCAGCGCGTGATTTGGCAGCTACAAAAGTAGCCACCAATGTTGGTGCGTTGTGGTTCAAGACGTTGGAGTTTATGGATGTTGAGGTTGTGAAGAGCAGCAAGCAATGTTTCACGGTGGTCAGGCTGTTCGAATAGTCTGCCGTAGTACCAACTTCGGATTGTACGGGGCGCGAGAGGGACCAGTTCAGGCGCAATTCTGGAGGAGACTCGGACAATAAGAATGGTTGGACTATGCAGCAATCACAGCTATTTATCCGTCCCCTTGGAGGACGACAAGCACTGAAGAAGACAGCAGAGTAGACAGAAACATTAAGATGGCATGCATCGGTTAAGGAGCAGGAGAACTCGGTTGCCGCCTTTCCCTTAAGGTAGCTACTGCGACGTTTCAGCCACAGGCGGACCGCCGCGCAACCGCCTTGCGCCAGTGGCTGCCTTAGTTGAGAGCTTCTCTTCTTTCCTCCACCTGAAGAGACTGATTTGATTGAATAGACTTCTCAAAAAAAGCACTACAACTAGTTCTAGGAGCTGAGCCGCAATTAGCATCGGCCTGAAACATTAACATTTATTAATGCTGAGACCGCTCGACATCCGAGGCGATAGGAGTCTCAGCACTTAATCTCATCGGTGGTAGACATTTTCTTCTCAAAAGGCATTGTCCGCTCGTTGCTTGATGCTCATACAAAGGCCCATTGTTCCCGGCCAGCATGTTGCACCAGCAGTCTAGTCCCTTTGTTCGTACTACAATTGAGATTCAAAGCCCTCAGTATTTATATCATGGGCCTATCTCGAACTATTGTTTCCTTCCAAATAAGCATCGCCCAAGATGACAGCACCTCGCACCAAAAAACCAGTCCTCTCAAATCTTACACACCCGTGCCTTCAATGCCAGCTGAAGGATATGAAATGTGACCGCAAAGAGCCCAGCTGCAGCCGCTGTGAGCGGAGGGACGAGCCCTGTCTTTTCCAATCGCTGTTCAACGGTGACGAACGACGCGTCGTGCTCAGACGGTTCAGCGGCGAGACCACACCAGTTTTTCAGGAGAAGGTGGAGTTGCAGACTAGACTACTGGAGAAAGTCATGGAGGACAGGGAGAGGCAGAACTGGATCCTTCCCGTGCCGAAGTGGGAATGGAAGGGTGAGGCGCCGCCGGGAAAGAAGAAATAGGTCATGATTTGGAACAATGCATTATGGGATCAATCCTCGTGTTCGTTCCCAACGTCTCCAGCACTTTTGCCCGAACCTAATAACCTGTCTCATGCCTTCTTCCCTCCGCCACATGTCTTCAAGCTCAATCTTTCCAAAATGACTTCTCTCGGCCAACCTCCAAGGTCATGCGGTAACACGTTCCTAGCTCTTAGCCTACTGTCCTTCACATGCCCCATGCTTCAATGTAACAGCATCCTTTCTACGTGACGATCCCAAATCCTTCGGCGCGGATATAGGGCCATCTGCCTGCACGGGCAAGGACTGCGACTTGATCGCATGCCGAACGCAGAGTGTCACGCTCATTTTGGGTCACGGTTGATGGGATCAGGACGGAGCCGTCACGGTCCAAAGCTGTGAGAAGTGAGGTCGCCATGCGAGAGGAATTCGTACAATCAGCCTTCTCCAATCCAATCATGAGAGTGTACGAAGTGTGGGCAGTAAGAAGCATGCATTTCGCAGTTCGTTCATAAAAGCTGGATATGAGTTTCCATAATACAACTGCTTATGACGTGTTCTAGAGCTGGAACTTCGTTCGGACTTTCTCGATCTCGCCCCGCCACTCCCATTCCTGACCGCTGCTCCTCTGAATCCCTTTATCTATCCGCCTTAACTTCAATGTAAACCGCGGCCCAAGCTCCTGAAGACCGGCTCGAATACCCTCCACACCCTTGACTTCCTTCCCATCCGGTCCGACAACATTCTTCTCCGTAGACCGCTTCTCCCGGAAGACATACCTGTGCCGTCGGAGGAAAATGTAGTCGCGCTGGTTATGGAGCGTGACCACCTGCCGCCCTTCGATTTCCGGTTGCGGCGGAAACATGGTGCGAAACAGGTGGGCGGTGAGAAGGCCGAGCGGGGTGCGGAAGTTATTGAGGATGAGTTCGGGATAGTGGTTTGTAGGATTGCCGTGGCCAGGTAGCTTTTTGCCCTCAACCCAGTTGCTGATGGAGAAGTGGAAAGTTGGTCCTTGAGGCAGGTGTACGATTGTTACGCCACTCGGCTTTTTTTGGTCTTCGTTCAGGATTACCACGGCCGTGAAATTTCGATTGGATGCAAAGGACGAGATCTCGCGGACCGAGAATTTGTGTCCGTACCGATGGGCAGAGCGAGGGATGTAGACGCTGTTGGGGAAAAGTGTAGTAAGGAGCTGTGCTTCGTGATGGAGGTTCGAGTTTATAGAAGTCGTGACAAGTACCTTAGGTACAGGAGACGGGTCCGTAGTAAACAGAGTGGGAAATTTCGCTGAAAGGGCCTCTGGCGTAAGGTCTAGGTTCGTGCTCATAGTAGAGTGCGTAGGGCTTGTGGCTCGTTCTGTTGCTGTTCGCCTCGACGGTTTTTTTGGATGATCCTCCAGTTTCTCAGGCTCAGCCTCGTCTCCTTCATCGTCACTCGCTGGGTCGATCATGCTATCACGGTCATCCTCTAGGCTGCCCTCCTCGATCAGCTCATCCGCTGCTTCTGCCGCTTCGGCCTCCACCTTCTGCCGCTTCAGACGTTCCACATCCACGCTCAGCCCAAGCCCGTCTCCGGCATCTCTGTCTACATCATCCCACACTCGTTTCCGTTCGAGGGTCAGAGGAACATTGCGCTTCAGTCGTTCCTCCCGTAGTCTGGGGTCTTTATCTTCCTCTCGCTTTCTTTGGAATCGCTCGTCTCGAGTAATGCCATCTCGTGCTCTTTTCTGCTTGATATAAAGTGCCTGCCTTTTCTCCTTGTTGGCAGTCTTGAAGTCCAGCGACGCCTTTGACGAGATCTTGAGCTTTTTCGAAGCCATGAGCACAGGCACCGGCACAGGCAAATAAAATTGAAGGTCGTGATACCAAAGAACAATTGCGGGGAAAATCGTTCCACCGAACTCCGATGAACCCTGCTCTAACTTCCAGACCGCGACTGGTCACACATTTAATATCTACCTTACTTCCCACCAAAACTCCAATACCTGCATCAGACGTCCAGGGCTAATCGTGCTACAAAAGCCCTGTGTATATGCGCCCTTCTTGTCGCTTGTTGCGCCTCGACCGTCAAGTATCCAGCAGTAAAGTGTTGGGTTTTCGCACATTCGCAATAACCCCTTCCACATGCAAGTACCAAGTCAATAAAATTAGTCACAATATGGCGACAAGCACAATGAAGACTGGGCAACCGTTCGATCGCCAGTCACTAGACTCCCTCTTACGGCGACGGCTCTTTTACACCCCTTCGTTTGAGATTTATGGTGGAGTCTCTGGTTTATACGACTACGGCCCTCCTGGCTGTTCGCTGCAAGCCAACATCGTGGACCTATGGAGAAAACACTTCGTTTTGGAGGAAGATATGTTGGAAGTGGACTGTACTGTCCTGACACCGCACGAAGTTCTCAAAACGAGTGGGCACGTGGACAAATTCGCCGATTGGATGTGCAAGGATCCAAAGAGCGGCGAGATATTTAGGGCAGATCATCTAGTGGAAGAGGTGTTAGAATCACGTCTGAAGGGAGATAAGGAGGCTAGAGGTCAAAAAGTGGACGTGGACGAGGAGAAGGAAGCCAAGAAGAAGAAGAGGGTCAAAGAGACCAAGGCGGTCAAACTGGACGATGCAGTTGTTCACGAATACGAGGAAATTCTCGCCAAGATTGACAATTACAACGGTGACGAGCTCGGTGCCCTGATAACCAAGTACAACATCAAAAACCCTTCCACTGGTGGTGATCTTCAACCTCCGGTCGCTTTCAATCTCATGTTTCAGACGTCAATCGGTCCCAGCAGTAATCTTCCAGGATACCTCCGACCAGAAACGGCCCAGGGTCAGTTCCTCACGTTTCAAAAGCTTCTCGAGTTCAACCAACAAACCATGCCCTTTGCCTCGGCCTCCATTGGCAAGTCTTTTCGAAATGAGATATCTCCGCGCTCCGGTCTACTCCGCGTTCGAGAGTTCTTAATGGCTGAGATTGAACACTTTGTTGACCCTGAAGGCGGTAAGAAGCATCCTCGATTCGACGAAGTCAAAGACATCGAGCTTGCCCTTCTCAATCGGCATGTCCAGCTCGAAGGGCGCACGGAGGTCGAGAAGATGAGCATCGGCAAGGCCGTGTCCACAGGTCTTGTAGATAACGAAACACTCGGGTACTTCCTTGCACGGATACAGCTCTTCCTCAAAAGACTAGGTGTCGATCAGAACAAAGTACGCTTTAGACAGCACATGGCCAACGAGATGGCTCACTACGCCGCGGACTGCTGGGATGCAGAGCTGCTCACTAGCTATGGATGGATCGAGTGCGTTGGCTGCGCAGACAGAAGTGCTTATGATCTTACAGTACATGCAAAGAAGACTGGTGCACCTTTGGTGGTAAGAGAGACCAGGAAGGAGCCCTTGCGGATCGAAGAGTGGCAAGTCGATCTTGACAAGAAGAAGTTCGGTCCAAAGTTCAAAAAAGACGGCAAGACGGTGGAGGCTGCAGTTGAATCTCTCACACAGGAGATGCGAGAAAAGCTATCACTTGATCTACAGAATAAGGGTGAGGTCGAGATTGAAGTTCCAGGAGTCGGCAACGGTCAGGTGAAGCTAGATAAAGATCTCATCGCCATCGAGAAGCGGACAAGAGTAGAAAACATCCGAGAATACACGCCGAACGTTATTGAACCTTCATTCGGTATTGGTAGGATATTTTACAGCTTAGTCGAACACCTCTACTGGACAAGAGAAGGTGATGAAGCTCGAGGTGTAAGTATATCACTTCCAACGTTTAAGATCTTTCGGGTTTAACACAATCATCAGGTCTTATCTTTCCCACCCCCAGTCGCGCCGACAAAGGTCCTCCTGGTTCCGTTATCAAATCATGCCGATTTCGTGCCCTTAATCCGACGGCTTGGCCAGAAATTGCGCCAGCTTGGGATTTCAAACCGGGTTGATGATTCATCCGCCAGCATTGGCAAACGCTACTCTCGCAACGACGAGCTAGGGACTCCATTGGGCATTACCGTTGACTTCCAGTCCCTCAAAGACAACACTTTCACACTGCGAGATCGGGATACGACCAAACAAGTAAGAGCCGACGAGGAAAAGATCTGCACTGCCATCAAGAGCTTGGTAGAAGGCCATCGGACGTGGGATGATATCTACAAGGAGCTTCCTCAATTCACATCCCAGGAGGTCGATTGATAAGGTGCGACTTTACTGAGGCGACCTAGGCATGGCGCAGAGATGTAATGTCCAGTATCCGTCTACAGCAAAATACTCCGCGGCTGTTGTATGGTCTCATCTCGGTGTACTTCTCCTGCAATGTACTCTCTGGCGTTGGGGCTTTCGGCGGTATAGGAAAAGTGATTCGTGCTTCGAGGCTTCAAGGCTTCAAGGCTGCGAACATTCGTTACACGTACCAGTGCTTGGAAAGGCATCGATAGGCTTACCTACCTTGTGTACTTCTTCTATCGTGTCTGGCCTCTGCAGATACCTACCTAAGTTAGGTACACCTACCTTATGCACTCTGTTGACCCCACCCATGGCTGCCTAGAGTATCAGCTCATTGAGCTATGACAGTCTAAGCGCGCGATGCGCTTGTTTCGCTGCCCGCAACGGGGAGTAAACTGAAGATTTATAATCGACTTGGTCATCCCGGGAAGCTCCAGATCAGGCAGTATCGTCGCAATGCTACTGTAGCTTAATTCTTGGGCTCTTCTCGATCAACGGTTGTGGAGACGGTTCCAAGGTTGGACGTGGGTGTTCGGATATTCGGGTAAGATGGTAAGGTAAGTTCAGTCCCCTAACGCAAGTACCCAAGGTACTAGGTACTTAGTACTGTAGCTTCTGCGTTGGTATCGTCGTATACATGCTGGCAAAAGATGCAGACGTGCATACGAAGTATCGCTAGGACCATTAGGTACCTACCAAGGTAGTGCCCACTTTTACTATGCGGGCCGTGATCCCAAGAAAGCATTTAGCTTTGTTGTTCCTGGGTCTAGTTACCGACGGCTCTTCTATGGCATGTCGTGGCAAGGTGTCCACGATCTCTGGGTGCAGGTGGGGTTCATTGCTGCTGCACGTTTTACGACATACCTTATTCACCTCCTCAGCATGTGCTAAGTCACCTTTACTGTCATTATCATTGCCTGACTGTATTCTTCTTTCATTTGAACGAACCCTTCTGCTTCTCATTGTTGATTCTGCGGCCGCGATCTGGGCAGACTTCCGTTGGCTCCGTCAGGCTGATGTCTATAACGAGCTCATCCCCTTGCTAGCCTTGCGCATAGTAGATACGCAGTGGTTTAAAGGGTGGGTATAATGACCGAAGGTGGGAGGGAACAGGTGGAAGAAATCTCAGCATTAGAGATGGATGATGAAGGTGAAGAACCTGACGATCAATCCGACACCAGTGGAGCCTCGTCCACTTCGGCACCTTATTCGACCACCGGGAGGTCACAGTACGCTCTTGCTCTGTAGCCATCAGCTTTCACACTGACATTGACAGAGCTTCCACCAAATCGCTCACGGATAGTATATTAGTACAATCTTCCGAAAATGGTCGTCGTTACTGCAACGATACCTACTTCATGCCTAACGACGACACCGAAATAACCCGTCTCAGTATCCTCCATCAGGTTTATCTACTGCTTCTCGGTGGTGATCTTACAACTGCTCCATCGCCTCGTCGGCTTAGACGCGTTCTAGATGTCGGAACCGGTCCTGGAGACTGGGCCATAGCAATGGGCGAGAAGTATACTTCAAGCGAGGTGATAGCAACGGATATCAGTGTCTTCCAGCCTACGGATGTCCCACCAAATGTATTCTTCCAGATCGATGACGGTACGGAAGAATGGACGTTCACGCAACCTTTCGATTTCATTCACGTTCGCAATCTGTCGGGTTCGTTCTCTGATTGGGATGCGATACATCGGGAGGCATTCAAACACCTCAAGCCAGGTGGTTATATTGAGATCATAGACATTGAACCCCTTCAAATGCCGACATCAACTCCGAACTCATATGTGAGCATATTCGCCGGTGCGGTCCAAGCTGCCGGCGATAAAGCGGGACGACCAATAGGTGTCAGACATCTCAAACGGCCCAATCTAGAGGCAGCTGGCTTCAAGAACGTGCGGACGACAGTCCTCGATGCTCCCATAGGGACGTGGCCGAAGGATGCGAGAAAGCAGAGCATCGGCAAGATGTGGCTGATTGCTGCTTTGGAAGGCTTGGAAGCTACAAGCTTACGATTACTGACCCGCGAGATGAACTGGAAAGCGGAGGACGTGAGGGAGCTCTGTGATAAAGTCAAGGCTGAGCTTGTTCGTGGTGACGTCGAAGCCAAAACGCCGTTTCATTTCGTTGTGGCGAGGAAGCCGATGATCATTCCATGATTCATGTCTTCGATTGACCTGAAGCCATATATTCAAACGCTATGGCCCAGTGTGGCCATGCCCGTCTGTCTTCTGCTGTTGTTGCTGAGCGTGCTCGCATATTGGCTGGAGCGTAGTAAGAGAATACGACCTAGAAAGTGCTTGTTAATATTCCTAAGCTGCCAGCGAGCTCAAGACGTATGTCCCTTCTCATGTATGGTGACGATGCAAATTGCCTTCATTCAATATGAGAACGCCTTATAGTAGGACTACAGAGGATGGGCGTAAGACCTAGAGAACATACCTTATCTGGTTTCGGCATCTTGGGCGTCTGTGCCTTCCCCAATCTAATCCTTGTGCACGAATTGCGGTTGTGATTTAGTCTTCCGTAGGTTGCATGTGATTGGGTGTTACAAACACGCATACATCCATCATCAACCCCTCTCTTCTGTATCTCACTCCCCAAACCATCCAACCCCAAGCCCATCGTCCGTTGGCATACGAGTAAACTTCACCACCTCACTCATACGTCGTCAACTAAGCCCACGATGCCTGCACCCATGCATACTGCGAAACTGACCCTGACATATCCTTTATATTGCGCCGAGTTCGATCCCAATAACAGCAACTTCTTACTGGTTGGGGGCGGAGGAGGGGAGAGTCGCAGCGGAGTCGGCAATAAGATTGTACGTTCAGAACCTGCTCTGGGGAGGAGAGTTAGCATTGACAATAGCTCCACACGCAGACGGTGTTGAGTACCGCGCGGAAGAACGAGGTCTCAGAAGTAGTGGACATCGAATTATCCCGCGATGAGGACTCGGTCACATCACTAGCTGTAGCACAATCTTCGCAGGATTCTGCCATAGTCCTGGCGGGCATAAACTCATCTACGGCAGATCAACAAGCGGGCAGGAACGAACATCTCCGAAGTTTCCGTTTAGAGTATCCCCCGAAAAAGAAAGTGGTGGGAGATGTCGCGTCGAGCGGCGAAGGGGAAACACTGAATCATAAAGGCAGGACGACAGCTTTGGGCCGAGCGTCCCTGTTCAGCCCATCTTCGGCTGCAACAAAGGAGACATATCAGCGAGTGTTAAGACTATCACCCGCAGGTCATGGAGGTTCTCTACGGCTGGGAGCGGCGGCTACTGGTTTGGCACCAGAAGGAGAGATCGTACTCTTCGACTCTAGCAGAAGCTCACCACAATCAACGGACATCTGCGGCCGGATAACACTTGCGAAGGGGGAGGAAGCTGCAGATTTGGACATCATTGACAACAAACAGGATGACTTCCGTGTTGTCTATTGCACAGATTTCGAAGTTTACCAGTACTCTGCGTCTATCTCTACAAAGCGAGACCCATCAACCAAACCTCGGTTCTTATATGGTACACCCTATCCTGATACGTTCTCAGCTGGCAGTGCCCGGCCTACCTTCCGCGCCATACGTTTCTTGACGCCAAAACATCTTCTCCTCCTCCAGAATAAACCGGCCCGTTCTGGTGCGGAGCTGCTAATAATTGATATAATGGAATCCGGCGGCCTCAGTAATATAGTATTCCGCAAGCGCCTGCATAAATCGATGAAGGCTGCGACCGGCCTTGACGTCACGATGCTTCCTGCAGACTCCAAGGGTCTTCAGCAGATAGTTGTCGCTGTGGCGGGTCAAGACATATCAATCGAGCTGCTGACAATCGACTACAATCCGGTAAAAGGATTGAGCAAGTTCAGGTTGCACTCTGTCCTGCGAAACGTCCATCCCTTTCAGATGACCAAGATAACCTTTTCTCGTTTCGAAGCACCTGCACATCCAGCAAACTCAAACCCCATGCTTCAATACCTCAAGTTGGCATCAGTCAGCATGGGCAACACAGCCGTTGTCCACACACTGCCTCTCACTCCTTTTCCCTTCAAGTCAAAGAAGCCAAGATACGTCCTCATACCACCTGGCGCGTCGGAAGTGGCGCAGATGACGTTCTCCGTACTGGTCTCCATCATCGTCGTTGCGCTAGGCGCGTTCTTCATCCAAGCATTCACTGAGATCCGCGGCGGAACCCCTCCGTATCTCGGTGCTACAAACTGGTTATCTCCACGAGTCAAAGACTGGATCGCTCGACCGTACATGTTCGAGAACATCACCGCGCCAGTCATCACTACAAACTTTCCCAGCGTCGAGCAGGTCCGGGACGCTGTTCCCGGCGTCGAGGACATGAAATCGAAGACGAAGTTTGGCCTCCGCCATCTACTGGAATGGAGATCGTCCGGCGACACCGCTGGCAAAGCTATCATGGTTCGGAACGAAGGCACTGACGTATCCGCCGAGGTTCACGACGATGAAGGGATTGTACGTAGAGAGGGGAAGAGGTGGGAAGATCTCGAGGAGCACGAGCGGGAAAGTTGGAAGCAGAAGCTGATCGATACGGGAGACTGGGTGGCGGACGAGGGGGAGGCGATCTTTAAGGGTGTGTTCTTCGGTGAGATTGCGGGTGCTATTGGGCAGGCTTTTGCGGGAGGTGCATAGATGTATTGCGTTCATGGGTGTAGTGACGGCGAGGGTTTCAATGTAGAAGCGGGGTTGCAGCGTTAGTGATACCATTGTAGCTGTTTTGGATATGGAGTCGAGGCATTGCTTCAGTCATTGGGAACGTCTCCTTAGCATTAGAATGCCTAAATATGCAGACGTGTGATGAATATCATGAGTGATCACTTTGGCTGTCTTTGATTGGCTCCTTGGTTCTATATCTGCTAGTGAAGTAAGAGGTTAGGGTGACAGTTACGTGTAGCCTAGCGTGGCGCCCTCTAACACACCACTTCAACTGCAGGACTCACCTCACCTTTGCACTTCACATACGCAGCTCATATATACCTACGATCTGACGAAAATCTTGACGGCATCACGGCTTTACAGTACCGCTCTACGCATATATACTGACCATGTACGCATATAGACAAGAACCACAGCAGCTTACCCCACAACCATATCACATTCTTACATCACGAACATGACTTATTTTGACTGGTTTTCTTGATTTGATTCAACGATACAGCTCTAGTGCACACCCTCTCCAGGCGGCCCTGAAGCAACGGCCCCACCAACTCCACGCTTCCCGCAGGAACGATGGGGTATCTAAGCTATGCTGGATAAAAAGCACCCATAAACGCCTGACAAAAGATAGGACAGGACTGCCGCTCGGACCGGCTAAGAGGCGTCGCTGCGCTGGTGGTGTAACGACGCTCGCTCTGGTTGTTGGATAATGATACTGTGCGATTTCCGACCCAGTTGTATGAAACCCGAAGATTCGAAAAGGTGGAAGGAGTTGCTCGATTGGCTGCGTCCCGTGTGGACAATATGCTGAAGTGAAGCTGTCCAGGTGATGAGGAGAAGGCGGCAGGAGTTGGATTCTTGCTGGCTTTCATTTCGAGACCGAAGAAAGCCCAGGGTGTCTAAGACCGCTACGAGTCTAGTTCGCCCCTGAGAAACATATTGATAGCCTCTACTAGCCTTGCGTCATCGTCATCGAGTGCGCCAGTGTTGTCTGGGCCCCAAGACGGCGTTGGTGCCGGAGAAACTGCCTGTGGCGCCTGTGTGCGGGCAAAGGGGAGGTCGTCGATGGTGCGGTTGCTCATCAACGCAGCGTCGTTGAAGAATGAGTCCTCGTTTTCTGGATACTGGGGATGCTGAACAGCCCTTTGCGCTACTGCTGGCTGTGGCACAGTGATTGTGCGGGGGTCAAGGTACTCGTCTAGCCAGCTCTTGAAGTCCTCCTCAGGGCCAAGGTTACTAGAGTACCTAGGACTGCTGCTCGAACTAGCCACGCATTCAAGTACTGGAGAACCAGCGGCTGGTGCAGTCGTGGTCTGACCCGCAAGATTTGGCAAGGCCCCCGTGAAGTTTGCCTGCACTCTCCCTGTTGTGGCTGGCTCAAAGCCCGCCATTGTGTTGCGATCTCCTGATGAGTTGAGATCCGCGTATGGATCGCGATCCGCCGTCGGTTGGAAATCGGAGAACGGGTCGAAGGTGCTCGATGTGTTCACACCCGATAATGGCTGGTCAATCGGGGCTGGGCCCGTTGATAGAGGAGGGTCGATCCCCGCAAAAGGATCGAAAGTCGCCGCTGATTGAAACTCAGCGAACGGCTCAACTGGCGCAGGAGGGTCTACATCTGGTCGTGGCTGTATAGTCCGTCCCAGATCCCTCCAGTTCTGCATCAGGTCTACCCTCGGAGCGTTTCGGTTAAATAGCTCCGAGAGTCCACCACCGATCTCGTTTTCTAACCCATTGAGGAGTGCCCTTCCGTTTGCCCCATAAGAGCTCAAAAGCAGATCAGTGCTCTGGTTCCATCTTAGAGACCCGGGGAGCCACATATCAAGCCCAGCTAAGGCTGGAAGCGGATCTTGAATCCCAGCATCCCTCCAGACTCCATTGAATTGGAGCTGGAGACTACCATACTGCGAGAAATAATTATCTCGTCGCCTCGTTTCTGGTGCGTTGAGACCAGTTACGATCTCGTAATGGTGACGAGTTACGGAGAGGGCATTTTGAACCCGATCTTGTTCAATTACAGAAAAAGGTAGCAAATTTCTATCATCAAGAGCTCTGTTAAGCCCTGATAGCTGGGCCTCCCTGCGTTCGTGGCTGGGTGCATCAACTCCTCGCCCTAACTGCTCGCCATCCTCCGATAAGGCAACGCCCTGGGTCTGCCCAGCGCCTCGTGTATGTCTGTGAACATTCATGTTTGTCGCTCTGTGCCCTCGTTGGGCAGGAGGAAGGCTCGTCCTAGTGGTGGGGAAGCTGGATGAGCTCGCCAAAAGCTCTAGGGGGTTCCAGTGCCGACTTCGTTTGAATGTGCGACCCTAGAACAGTTTTTAGTTGGCTATGCTGGCTCCAGCTAGATTACTGGAAAAAGCTTACCTCAACCTCATCCACTTCCTCGTCGTTCGATCCCACCTCTCCCCCTGCTGTCCTCTTCCGCTTCTTGACATTGAGGACTTCTGGGGAGGATGAAGGGCTCTCGTGGTCGCGCCTCTTTTTGCTTGGGCGCTCCTGAACAAATGTCCTGTCAGCACATTGAAGAGCTGTTCTCACAAGCAAAGGGAACGTACCTCTTCAAAGAGCTCATCCACGTACTGGTGGAGACTTTCTGCTAGTCCCCCTTCTGTCGTTCTCTTGCGCTTTCTGGCGTTGACGACGTTTTCGTTTGTGTTTGATGGATTTTGGAGAGATCCAGTTTCCTGCTCGGTGTTTTGTTGGTTGAGCTTGGCTTCGGCATCAAGCTTCTTCTGGTTCTTCGCTTTCGCCGTCTTCAATCGCAGGGCTCTGACATTGTCGGCCAAGGCACGTTTGCCACTCCTTGCTGGGGCTGTGCCAGCTGTTTCCAGCTGCAACTTCGTTGTTTTTGCCGAAGTCAAATCGTCAAGCTCCTCAGTGGAGTTGCGATTTATCATATCGTCGGTCATTTCATCCCTGAGCTGCTCCTCGTAGAAGTCGCTTCCTGCTCTTCTGTCCCAGGCTAAGCAGCGACATCTAGTTCGGAACCGGGTCTTTCGCATGCTGATGGCGTTTGCGCCCGGGAGGCCATCTCTCATCATCCGCGCTCTGAAGTCGGATATGGAAATCCGCGAATCTAAACGCGATATCGCTTCCATCCGAAACCCCTCCATTTGGGACGAACAGAGCTTCGGGATGTCGCGGAAGTCACGAATCGGCACGCCGTCTGGCCCCAAGACGACTCTGCCGATGTCCATCCAGATCCCGACCTCATAGTTGGGATCTTGTTGCCCATTCCTCTTGTACTCGAAGAGGATCGGGGGTCGGTGTTCTTTCGCTTCACCCCACGTTTGGTGATCTGCATGAAACGCAGTAATATCTAGTGCTGCGTTCCCTCTCGCAGGAGGGTGATCTAGAAAAATCAGCTCAAAGTACTCTCAGCAGACGAAAGCAGTGACTTACCGTACGCCCCTTGAGCGTTAGTGTCCTGCAGGACCCTATCGCGGATCTCATCGAGATAGACGGCCGGCACTGTTGCATGTTAGTCGGAGCTTCACCCATGTCAGCAAGCTAACAGGGATGTCGACTTACTCCACCCGCCGTTCATCTCAACCTCAATACCACCTATAGCATCTCTAACATTCGCTTTCGTCGCGACGTCTATCTTATGTCAGCTGATGGTCATTCTAAAACACGTTTCTCTTACTAGAGATGTTGACGGGTGCACTCAAGCTTGAGCTGCCGTTCCCCTTCTGGGACTTGCCTGCCCCGTTTCCGGTCTTCTTGGAACCCGACATGTTGATCGGTGCTTTTGTCTTGTTTGGGTGAAGATGGAAAGGAGTTCAGCTTGGATGAGAAGAAGTTCTCTAAATCCGATATTAGTGGACATCGGACCTGTTACAGACGTTGGGCCTTACCGTCGCTTCGTGACGTCCCTGTCGAGCGACCTTGATGCAGATGTCGAGTGGTCGGGTCGAAGGATGTTGTGGATGAGATTTGTATGGTTGGAAACCTCACCCAACGTGTCGTCAACGGCTGGATCCAACGACAACTAATCAAGACACAAGCTTCTGGATATTCAAAGAGGATGATATCAAAAAGCTTCCTGAAGCTTGGATGATAGTCAGTTTGATGTCGTTGATGGTTGTTGATGACGGTGTTAGAAAGGTGGTGATATGAAGGAGGAAAGGAATGTTTTTTCAGGTTTGAAAGGATCCTTTTATAGGCGATTACCCCGGATTCACTGATTTTCAGTGAATAGCCTCAAGCGAGCCTTCATCGTCGATGTGTTATTGTTTTGGAGTGTTAGGGAAGCGAGGTGGAGATGGTAGGGCAAAATCATATGAGAGCTCTCCCGAGGAGTGATATCGTCAAAAGCTAAGCGAGTAGCCAAGCGAACCCTCGTCGCGGTGAAGCGTTATCTCTTGGAGTTTTAGGGAAGCGAAACGGAGATGGTAGGGCAAAATCATATGAGAGCTCTCCCGAGGAGTGGTATCGTCAAAGATAAGCGAATAGCCTCAAGCGAGCCCCTTATCGCGGCGACGTGTTATTTTGAGGTGTTAGGGAAGCGAGGAAGAGATGGTGGGGCATATCCACTCCAGAGCTCTCGCGAGGAGTGAGATCGTCAAAGCTCTGAGCCAGCCCCTGAGCGTACGAGCTCAAGATCCGCTTTTCGAGCTCCCAGGACGGGGAGGAGAACAATAGGATTGACTCCGTGTGGTAGGGGATTGAAGTGCTTGTGATACTGTGTTGTTGCTGGACTTACGCCTTTCCGACGACGCCATGCTCAACTCTGATCCACGAATTTGCGAGCGTTGAATCTCAACCATGTGAAGTTGCCTTGTGAGGCAATGGAGTGTCCATTTCAATGCTTACCTCAACGAGATCGACCGTCGACCTTTCCATCATTACCAGCCTCGTTGGTGTCGACCTTTCCGCATGGTCCGTCCTCTTTGCCTTCTTGCAAAGCTTATGTCTGCTTTGCTGCATGCCCGCCATTAGTGTGCCCCTCGAACGGGGCTCATCCATCGCGGGCGACGTTTTGAGGGCGTTATGCGATACTGACGAAAGTGTTATCACATCTATCGTATCCATATTCAGCCCTATAGGGATACGACTTAAGATATATATATATATATATTTGATTGAACCGCTCAACGTCTCCTCCTTGGTGGGCATCGATGGTACTTAAACCAGGACATGACGAAATCTACAGTGTTGATTCCCTCAACACACATCTCTAACAACCGGGTGTCTAATCCCAATCTATAGTAATGTATGCTGCTAAGTTTTCACGATGTCACTGTATGACCAAGTACGATGTATTCATCAACAACATTACGAAGTAGACCGAGCATGATATCAACCCGTGTCGACCTTTGCCGATCATGCGGCTCCGGAGTCCGAAAACCGGCTAGCACAGCGGGAACGGTAACTTTCTTCAAACGTCAAGTGAAGGAACCGCCTCGGCAGCTCCCGTCGATGGTGTCAAAGATGATGAGTCATCATTTCCGAATTACACCACCTACTGTTTGGTATGGGTCTTTGGGCCTGCGAAGACTCTTCCTCCACGCGGTGCAGGCTGGGAACCTGAAAGGCTTGCCTTTCAGAGCTAATAGAGTCACCGGTCGAGCTGTGGTTGTTGCAGTGCAAGGTGCCACGGTGGCGTCGCGCAGGCGTTGCTGACGTGCCTTGCAGTGTGGCCTCAACAGAACAGAGGGCTGCGACCAAATTGGGTATGAAAACCACCCGATCATTGCGTACTGTGTGCGAAACGGGCCGAAGTCGACGCCTACACGCGATGGATGCGAAGTCTATGCAATGTTAAGGGCACCTCTGGGGTAGATGCAGAGTTTTCACTGGCTGCCTGAGTGAGCCAGACCACCACCACGATTCGTTAAGCGATCTGAATACGCTTGTTAAGTCGAACTGGATACACTTGTTAAGGAAGGGAGATAGCTGAAGCAGGTGAAGAGCTTGGAGGGTGCCGCAACAATGCCTGTAAGGGCCGGTTGAAGGCTGGTATAGGCTGGACGGTTTTGCCTGAGGCTCCGCCACACTCACCTTGCGAGGCGCCGGCAGCTACTATCGACTGGGGCTTCTGCCAACAGGTGGCAACGAAGGGGGTATACAGGTCGGTTGAAGGGGGAACACGGAGGACAGTGGAGTGGGAAGATTAAGCAGTACTTTGGTTAGTGGACGGGAAACGCTCAACTGCATGCGCTGGCTAGGTGTGCAGTTTGGGCAACGTCTGCGAGGCATGGTCGGCCCCTACTGGGAGACTGGTTGGGGTAACGCGAAGCAGTCAACAGCTGTGGGGCGTGGTACATAATGGCAGCGACGAGAGCGGGTTTGGGTCGCAACGAGACTGCCTATGTGGCCCGAGAGGACGGATGCGCATGTCGGTTCATATGCTGGAAGGGTGTGCAACGGTGGCGTTCCCCCCGTGAAAGGTATGGGCTTAAGGAGCAAACTGCGGCTGGAGTGCAGATGAGGGTTTTGCCTGGGGCCTGAGTCTCGAGTGTGGGATCAAATGGTGAGCGTAAGCAAGAGTCCGGCGAGTCACACGGGAAAAGCATGGCAGAGACCCTGTAGGGGGGTGTCCGACTCTGCGTTGTAATGTAGTGGTTAGCCATAGCAATACAATAAGGTCGCCGTCACGGGCGAAATATATACATCATCACCCGGGGCCTTTCAGCGATCCAGGGACTGATGCAACCCAAGCAACAGTCAGGGCAAACGGACATAAAAGCCATATACCAAGCTGCGGAAAAGCTTCTGCA
>JAABUY010002478.1_pt1 | contig 21823 bp, 22 predicted proteins | sample 5560271 | NCBI WGS metagenome assembly JAABUY01 (sample SAMN10711886, study PRJNA513374) | rock metagenome | isolation source: Antarctica rocks | place: Antarctica: Victoria Land, University Valley | reverse complement strand
ACGGTTACTAGAACATCAATAAACAAAGAGGTCTGAATAACTTCAATTTGGGGCGATTTTGGGCAATTGGGGGGCGGTGGGGTTGATTTTCGAATTCCTCCTACAAACGGATCACCGTGGGGCAGAGTGAAAATGAATGCCAAGGAATGCAGAGCTTTCTGCATACGCTAATACCCCAGTGGTAAGGAATCTCCGCATTGATCCGGCGATCCGGCGCTAGTGGAATGGGTATTTACCCATCACCCACTTCTTCCTTCCTCCGAAATTCCTGCCTACTTAGTTCAATCAATATACTATACAAGCCATATGATGCTCCTTCTGACCCATATAACAAAATAGACCATGTTCGAATTCCTCACTACTTGCAACCCTATCTAGTACTCAAAGATTAGGGAACATTCAACCGTCGCTACTCTTTGGTGGCACGTCCGTCTGATGTGGGCGCAGGCGCACCCCCAAAAATGCCGACGGCAATCTGGGGCACCTCTTTGTGTGGTTGTATTCTTTCAGGGCTTCATGTCTATGAAGATCATTTAAGTAGCATTGTAACTCAAAATACGTTCCTGTCTAGATGAACCTGTTCCCTTGCTGAAACAAGGTTACTACATTTGTATGGGTCCGTAGAGAAAGAGGATTGTACCATTAAGGCCGTCAGGACCACTCGATAAGGACTGTCGAGCTTCGAGGTAAGGCGTCAGATTTGTTCTCCCAACTATGTGTTGGCAGTACACGCTGTTCACTTCGACAGACAAGCACATGGCAAAGCTTCTGAAAAGACAGAAAATGCTGCGTCGCAAGGCCGGCGTCGACTTCGATAATGTTGCAGCAGAACTTTCCACTGGTCTTTTCAGATGCCGGCAAGCATAACCAACAAAAGCGGATTGAGCCCCAGACCACATTTTCGTAATACAGGCACTTTGACCTTATTGACGTGTGTAGAGGTATAGTTATTATGTGGTAGTACAAGTGAGTATGCGCTGCAGATAGAGGAAGTCTAAGTTGTTGAAATATGCTATACATACCTGAATATGATTGTTCCAAAGTGTGTTCACATTTTGGCTGATTCGTAAACTCAACATAAGTCGGTTCTTTGCGCTGACCAAAGCTGAAAAGCTTTGTGGCTTCAAGCCAGACAGCAGGCAAGATAAGGAGGAGACTAGAGAAGCAATGGACGAAGCTTTTGTATGGTAAATCGATTCCGCCACATATGGGTCAAGAAGTGGGTGAAAGTTTGCGTCGATTTGTGAAAGCACAATTCATCAGCTGCAAAGAAATATTCTGTAATTATGGCCCCAATACTTTGTTTCATACTCCAACACCATAAAGATGATCCCGAATTGTCAGGTAATATTCTCGAATTACTCCGTAGAGCAGAAATTTAAGAACTATCTGAGGGATCCCCCAAGCATGAAAAGCACCTAAAACGTCTCCTTGGCAGTGCTACTTACGCTTTGCGGGACGACGTCAAGGTTAGAATCTTGTAATTTGAAGGATGTGGAGGGCACGAGAAAACCTTTTCCTCCTTGGTTATCGAACTAACCACACCCGAAGGGGTGAACGAGATAGCAAAGGGCTGGTTCATTCGTCATTCCATCATCTATCTTCGTCTGTCCAACAGCACAATCTTGATTGAAGCAGGTCATCCTTGCGAGCGTGTATCCTCGTTATGCGCCGTTGTCATGCTTTACCAGCGCTTTGTGAAAGTTTTCTCTTGGGCTTCACTGTCCCAAGTAAGATGCTCTTTGCGCAGCTATCTGTGGTCTCTTTACCCTTCCAGATGACCTGGTTGCCGATTCTGGGTCCGAGTTCTAAAGGAGTTGTCGAATTATTACTAATTTTCAATTCGCCATAAGACTCGCCCCCGTTGAATCCCGACTTCGAATTTACGTTGTGCCACAACGGACTGCCTGACACCATTTTCGCTGAGATCCTTGACAACCCATTTGCGAGATCTGTAATATCCCTGGTCTCTGGCCACGTGGCTGAACACTCAGGTGTTGAAGGGGGCGTTGGAGGGAATGCTGAAGGGGGTGACTCGATCGCGAGCATCATAGGCGATTAGATAGTCTGAACAAGGCGAAATCTGGGGAATAATGCAAACTTGGAAAGGAAAGAAGCAGCACGTCGACTCTTTTTATTTTAGGACGCAGAACACTAAATATTCCAAACAGATTATTAAAGAATTGAGCATGATGAAGAGAGAGAGATTTATGATGACCGAAGGTCACCATCATAACCATAATCGCATTGTTTCACGAACGTAGTACGAGACATCTATCTGAAATTTATGTAGTGCATATTTGGGGGGGGCTTAGGCGGGGTTACCACCCGGGTTACTAAGGAGTTACTGCCAAGACCTCGAATATGTAGTTCAGCCCTATATATTGCTCCGACCAACTTAATCGTACGGTATACCCCAATTGCAACAGTATTACAGCGTCAGAAGCATCGTACAGAGAGCTAAGAGGGGGGCATTAGCGCGCTGTACGATGGCTGAGGGAGAAGGGGGGTTTCCCAGCCGTATGAAGCAAGTTTTATAGGTCAACGACTATATACGTCTAATGATTACAGTAAGAAGAATCAAGGCTCCCTCCCCCCTTTACGCCCTATGCGAGCAAGATCTCGTACTTTAAAATCCTGTAGCCCATCCCATTACCATCTCGATCCTCTCAGCCTTTCGTACAGCTAGCTTGAGATGTATAGAAAGGGTTATAGCCGCTTATGTTATCCTCCCTGCCTTCCGTACGATAAAATTGCAGATGGGGGAGGGGAGATCATACAGAATATTCAAGGGAGGGTTGATCCTGGCTTCTTCATCCACGAAACAAAAGCAGGCAAGGATAAGTGAAGCTTCTCCCGTATAAGCTTCAGCTCTTCTACCGTACGAATTGGCTCAGCCCCCGAAGATTGACGGCGGCGGACATAATCGATGATGACCTTCCGCCGGCTGAACCACATCTTTTCCTTCGGACTTGGCCGCCAGCGATTTCCGTACGTATCTTCTAAGGCTTGTACGGAAGGATTGGATCCTAAACCGCAGGTTCATTCCCTTCAGAGGTCAGGGATTCTGCCGACCGTACGATTCATCTGGTAATATGGTGGGTTACTCGGGTCTAGCGGTTGAGACGCCCCTAGGTTAAAATCAACTTCGTACGAAAGGGATGAAGCAGGAGCAGGAGCAGCAGCTTCAGCATTAGCGTACAGTACGGCCGCAGGGGTGAGGGCGGCAGCGACAGGGATATCTTGCGTCTGACCCGACTGCTCAGATGAAGAAACAGGGGCCAATTTGATTGTACGGTAAGCTGAGGGCGATGTAGAAGCCGTATTTGAGGCATGAATTGTAATCGCAAACTTGCCTGCGTAAAAGTCTTCCTGTCGACGCTCAATCGCTTGAATTGAATCGTACGTACGATTTAAACCCATGGAAATACATTGCTTCAATTCCCGACGCATCATCATAAGCTGCTCAGCCAGGTCTGGGACGATAGCTGCCAAGCGATTCTCGGCCGGCTCAATTACTTTTGCAAGCGATCGCTCCACATCTAGAGCGAAACGCTTATAATCTTCCCGTACGAAGAGCTCATGGCGGAAGATCGGATGGTGAGGGAATTCCTGTCGTAGTATGACAGAATCCTGAAGGAGAACCACCTTCAAGTGGGCGAGCAAACGGAGAAAGCCTTGGCCAGCACAGTCCGTACGATCTTCCTGCCGAGGCTCAAGAGGCTTCAGCTTCACATATTCGGACGAGGCGACAAGAGGATGCAATGTGGGATCCTCGTATCGAATATTGCATTGGAACCACGCCTGCCATTCCTCTACCCACGGCCATAACGTACGAAGCAAGGAGGGGGGCGAATCCATCTGTGCTCGCGGTAAAAAGTAACTGCCAGGCTTGTACGGATCAAAGCCTGCCATTGCCCGTACGAAGCTACGGGGGATAGGGCTTAGGTAGCACTTAGACATAGAGTCGTTATTTCAGTGTTCAGCTCGCCGAATCTGACCTTCCTCCACCCCGAGCTCGTTTGACTTCCGTGAGCCCTTCTCACGGCCTAAATGCGTTTTTTTAAGGGAATGAAAGTCGTCAGCGTTAAACAACTCGTTTGTCCACTTCAAATGAGTCTCGTACGAGAGTTCTTTTGTACTGGAACCCCCAGGGAAGAGTTTTATATTATACCAGTCTTGGTTCTGCTGAAAGGTAGGCACAGCTTCACGTACGATATCCCAGCGGTGGAAAAGGTAGAAAGCTAAAGCGGATTGCGAACAAAGAAAGATATCTTTATGTCGTGCAATTGCCGTATACTCCGTACGATCTGTCTGATTTGTCTTTCCGTTGTCTTTGAGTAAAACTAAAGCCTGGCAAGGCGTTGAACCTTCGTTTTTCAGCTCCAAACAGAAAAGATCAGGTAGCTCCGCACGGCGCCGTGACTCCCCCCGTAAAAGCATATGATGAGCGATAAGGAAATCGCAGCCCGTACGAAGAAAAGAATGAATAGTCTGAAAGGTGGACTTCGGGTTTTTTCCCCAAGCCGTCCAAGACGCCCGTACGAGTTTTTCAGTTATCTCATCCGTATATTCTTCCATCAACGTTCCAGCCCCACGATCTATATACTCTTCTTTCTTTCGCTTGCTTTCCCCTTTTTTACGGCAATCCAGCACCGTACGAAGCATAGCACCCCTCGGGTGGGGGTGGGTATTATTCCCCAAAGAGACCTGCTCTTTGTACAGATCCATAACCGCGAAGACGTACGAGTCTACCCCCGACCAGCTAAGCGTTTGGGGAATCTCCTCCCCACCAGCTGTGTGCTTTGGTGGCCGGCGATTATTCGTACGGAGGCCCCGGTGGAACACTTCCTCCTCGAGGAAGACGAGGAGTTTGGTTTCGTATACGATGATATAGTCATTAAACCCTTTTCGCTGGCAGAAATCCTGAGCCCCCCCCCCCAACAACCAATCAGCCAATTGTCGTACGGAGAAAGCAATAGAGGAATATCAGCTCCGTACCTCCCACTCCTTAATCTTCGGATTATATTGGTATGTTGTATTCTTCGGACGATTTTTATGGCCTAAGGCTAAGGCGGCTTGGCCAGCTGCAAAAAGCGCTGTGTTGTTTGCGAGATCGCGGGCTTGCTGGTTAGGGCTAGCCATGGGGAATCGCTTCGCCGTACGGCAGATCAAGTCGTACGTTGCGCTGGGAGGGCAAGAGAATGCTGGGGGGATAGCGTACGAGGAGGTGTTTGTAAATTCAGGTCGACTCCCCTCCAGCTGCACTCACGCTGGTTGGCTAAGCGAGTAACTCGGGTAGTAACTCACTAGGATGGAAGGCCCCCTGATATGCGACATATTTAAGGGGGAGCCGTTCGGTCGGACGGCAAAAAAAGGCGGCTTGGCAATAACTCGGAGTTATTTTCGGTAACTCCGTCATACTATATGTAATGCATATATGAGGGGGGGACAGGCACGGTTATAACCAGGGTTATTAGGCAGTTATTGCCAAGCCCCCAGATATGCGATGGGGGCCGTACGGCTCCCCTATGCCTAGATAGGTTAGCGCATGAAAATTACTTCACACAAAGTTATCACAAGCGTCGTACAACGCTTCCTTTCTCCTTCCACCAATCATCATCTCACCACCACCATCACCATCATCAGCAACGTAAGTGTAACAGCTTAGAACGATGTACAGTACAGAGTATACAGGCTAACGATGCATTGTACGACGTAGAACAACAACAACAACGTAAGTTTGACAGCTGCAGTGAATACTAGATGTATGGGCTGACGATGCTTTGTACGAAGAGCAACAGCAACGATGTGAGTTGAATTCTATTCTGTCTATGAGCTATGTGATTTACATGTCGTACGAAGGGCCCTTGTTCTTTGGGATCCCGCCGCGGCCGCCGTCGCCGCCAACGCTCTCGCTCTCGCCGCTCCTGCTCCGGCCGGCGTCTTCCCCTGTCTCCTTGTGGGACAACTACAACTTACTACCTTCGTTCATACGAGGCCTGGACATGCACTCCTCGCTCGTCCTGAACGAGACGTTGATTTCGTACGGGGGACGATTTCTTCGAACCAGGTGGGGATGCACAGGCCTTCGTACATCAACGCTGTCCTGATTCAGTCTCGTGGACAAGTCGCCCCCGTGGCTTGTACACAGTGCGCACGACCAAATGGTCTCCGGCCTTTCCCGAAGTGTCGCTTCGTCCCAGAGCACTTTGGGAGGGCCTGCGCCAATTGCAAATGGCGGGATCATGCGGCACGATGCAATCTTCTTGAGGCTGAAGATGACGGAAGCGGGGACGAATGGGACGAAGATCGTCGTTCTCGCTCACCCGGGAGAGGAGACGATCGTACGAAGCGAAGAAGATTGAGAGGGCTCAAGCTGGGGGAGCGAAGGCTGTTGGGGGCGAGGGATGCCTCCAATCCCATTGTGCTGAATTAACGATATGTACGAGGCGCGTTTCTTTTTCTGTTTGTGAGCGTTTGTTTTTTCAGCACATCTTGAAGCACAGTCATGTACCTTGAGCCAGCAGCCTGCATCTCTACGCGGTGCTCAAGATCAGTACTTCGTACGAAGAGAGAAGCTATCATGGCTGCTCCCTAGTACGAGGAAAGCGAAGACAGACTCTCTTACCTACACTTTGTACATAACGTTAGTCTAGATCTTGTCGTACGAAGTAGAGTTAACAGACAGCACTCAATCAACTCTTCTTGTTGAGCCAGCTTCACAGCCCATGCAAACTGACTTTCAACCTTCTTCGTACGAGCTTCAATTCTTCCACGGCAGCATCAGAGAATTGATTCGATTGTGTTCGTCGATGTACCTCGTCAATGATGACTTTCCTTCGGCCGAAGAAGACTCTTTCCTGTTGAGAAAGTCGCCATTTAGCTTCGTACGCCGTCTCCAAAGCTTGAATGGCAGGGGCAGAGCCCCAGCCAAGCATTCACTCTCGCCAGAGATCTGGAACCGTGCTCACAGTTCGACACATGTGATGCTCAGGAGGCACGGCATCAGGGTCCAGCGATGGCGAAGCTTGAGAAGCTTGAGCACCAGAGGTGCCTTCGTACGAAGCAGCTTCCGATCTCTGAAGATCATTCAGACTCGAGCCGACTTCGTACGAAGACTGTGATGACAGCTGAGAAGAAGCGACGTTGAAGTCGGAGTTGTCCTCGTACGAAGGCCGTAGCATGAGCTGAGAGGAAGCGACGATGCCGCTCGGGGGAGCAGCAGAGCCGTGCAGGGTAACGGAAAACTTTCCTGCAAAGAAGTCCTCCATACGACCATGCAATGACTCTAGTATCTGATGATTGCGAGAACCGTGATGCTGTATACTTCGTACGATGTTCTCTGAAGTCATACTGATTCGATTGACAATATCTGGTACGACGCTTCGTATACGAAGCTCGTCCGGCTCCTCGACATTGAGCAAAGAGAGCTCTACTTCGTTCGCAAACGTCAGGTAATCATCTCGTACGAAGAGAGAATCTTTCCACAAGGGATGAGCAGAAAATTCTCGACGATAAATAATTGAATCCTGCAAGATCACTATGCGAAGCTCCTTCAACAAACGCAGGAAACCTTGAGCAGCCATGTCGGATCGATCTTCCCCGGCAGTATCAAGCAACGATTCGTCGAGCAAAGATTTATCATCCTCGTACGAAGCATTGCTTGAGGGATCGCTGAACCACGCCAGCCAATGATCAATCCATGGCCAGAGTGCTCGTACGAGAGACAACGAAGGCTCAACTTTGGCTCGAGGCAAAAAAAATCTCCAGGGGCCGATTTGAAGCCTGCCATTACTCGTACGAACTCCAGGGGAAGATGAGTCAAATAACTCGTGGACAGAGCATCTGTATTCCATCGTCCGGCACGACGTATCTGAGATTCCGATGCGTCACTCAACTCGCCTGCTCGTGCTTCTGCACCACGGCCATGAGTCTTCTTGAGACTGGAAATGCTGGCGACGTCAAACATCTTGTTGATCCATTCTAGTTGAACTTCGTACGACATAGGCGAAGTCGACTTGCTTCCTCGAAGCAGATGAAGATCGTACCATTGCTGCCGCCTTTGAAAACGTGGAACCTGCTCTCGTACGATGTTCCAACGATAGAAGAGATAAAAAGCAAGCTGCGAGATGGTGCACAGCAATGGATTCTTGTGTCGTACGACTGCCCCGTATTCGATCCGCCCAGCCTGGTTCGTTTTTCCATTGTCCAAGATGCAAACGTGCGCCGTACAAGGGGTGGGACCCTCGTTCTTCAAGTTCAAAGGAAACAAATCAGCCAACTGCAGATGACGACGGTTTTCTCCACGCATCAACATCATATGACCCATCAAAAAATCAAGCGTCGTACGATGAGCGGATTCCACAGTTTGAGCCGTGGCTCGTTTCTGAGAGAGCCCATGGGTCCAACAGCTTCGTACGGCATCAATCATTTGTCGTTGCTCGTATCCATCCAGCAGAGTATTGGCACCGCGGTCGAGATATTGAGCTTTTCTTCTCGCATGCTCCTTCTTCGTACGATCTTTCAAAAGAGCTTTCACCTTGGCCCCTCGTGAATGAGAAGACGTAGCATGACCGGAAGATTGCTGATAATTGTACAAAGAAATGATAGCAGAAACATAACTGTCAACTGAATCAAATCCCAACGTCTGCTGCACTTCCTTCCCCGTAGCAGCCGTACGAGACTGCTTGTAACGACTTGTACGAAGTCCTCGCGATAGAACTTCCTTGTTCAAAAACATGACGAGTTTATCTTTCGTCACTATTTGACCATTCACGAACTCGTGTCTCGCACAGAACTCCTACTTCACTCAGTGCATGTCGTACAAAGACGTTGAAGAAGATCTTACTCGCCATTCCTTCTGCTTTGACTCGTAGTTTCTGGTCGTATTGATCGGAGCGTTCGTACGTCCCAAGGCCAACGCAGCCTGTTCATGTTGATACAATTCGGCTGCGACATTCACCTCATTGAAAGCGTTCATCGTCGAGGACGTCATTGTCAGAGTCGCTGTACACTGCAGTACTGCACGCAGAATTAATTCAGATGTGGCAGACTTCGTACGAATAGATTGTTGAAGAAAATCAGAAGCAGCGAGCGCAAAATGGAGCAATAACTGAATAAATAACTGAGGTGGGGCAAGCCCCCGAATATGTTGCATATTATCGGGAGAAGAACCCTGTTGACATGCAACATGTTGGGGGCTTGGCAATAACTCGAAATAACTGAAGACGTCGACATGTCAATAGATAGAATAAATATACTAGTATTGATTGCAGTTGTCGATATCGAAAGATTAGCGTTGATGATTGCATGCTTATGGGCGCACACCTAATAAGGACTGTAAGGTACCTAGACACGCTAGAGTAGACATGTTAGTCATCCAGAGGGTCCCTAACCCAAAGGGGATTAGGGGCTTAGCCACGGAAACACGTCTGAGGTCCCACTTTGCGTACTGTGTAATTAATCACACGTCCGAGAAACAACCATGGCAATCGGAAGAATAAGCCTGTGCCGTTTTTTTGGATTTGCCGGGAGCCTCACCAAAATTAGTGGCGAATCTTCAAAAAGTGCGGGGCTGCGTGCGTAGCCCACGAGCTTGTTGGAAATAGGAGAGATGGTAATCTCCGCCTACATAGGGCTTCCACTTTTTTCTTCATCCGTATGCTTAGTCAATATATGCACCTATTCGCTCTGACTCTCATATACCAATAAAGAGCATGGTCTAGAGGTGCGAAGGCTATCCCTTTGACCGCCACAAGGTCGGCCACGCCCTATGATCTACAATGCTAGTAGGGGGATCCCACCAATGACTAAGCATACGAACATTTACAGTATTTGGTTGCCTCAGTTCTCAGACGTGCCAGCGTCGCTAAGCCCCTTCGGGTTAGCGCCCTGCTGACTTTGCAGCGTACGGGCGGCACGTCTGAGTGCAAACCCCTGTAAAATAGGTTGATCTGCGTTATTTTGGTGACAGCTCGCCCATCTTGCCTCGTTAACTTTTGCAAGTCACAACATTCTTGTTTGCGACGTGATCATCAATGCACAACATGTAAATCATAATGTATGTGAACTTGCGATAGTACTTTCACATATGCTCTATCTGATGCGCCTAATTTAAGTATCAATAAAATTCTGCGAGATCAATAAATTGCGTCGTCGCATCATCGAGTCGACTGCGTGCGATAATCCGAGTAGTTGAGCAGCGCGATCAAGAATATGCTAGCTTCTGTTTTTTGCTCTCGTCGCTTGATATTTCATGATCATATCGTCGACTGAACTCGGTTGAACTTGCATCGTGTTGAAAGGTGAAGATTTGGTTCAAACGTTCTTTTTGATGATCAAGAAAGCGCGCTAAGTCGTTTTGATAGAGCGTTTGATAGAAAGTTCGATAGAGAGTTCGATAGGGAATTTGATAGAGCGTCTGATAGGGAATTTGGTAGGGAGTATGGTAGGAAATATGGTAGGAAATAGGATAGGAAGTATGATAGGGAGTAGGATAGGAAGTATGATAGGGAATTTGGTAGGGAATTTGGTAGGGAGTATGGTAGGGAGTTTGGTAGGAAATATGGTAGAAAATAGAATAGGGAGTATGATAGGGAGTAGGTGTTGGGACCGTGCCTAGAATCTAACCACACTGCAGCGAGGTAGTGCGTAGCTGGATAGAATGTTTGATCAATAGAGGTAGCTATAACTAGGATATTAAGAATACAGAAGGAAGCAAAGAGTTCCGAGCTGTATCTATAGTAGGGCGAAACAAAGGGGCGAAGTAGGCTAGTACCGGAAGTGCTCGGACAGATGGAATGTTCTAGCAGATGCCGGAAGGCTAAGGAACATCGTTGTTCCTTGACGATATACCGAAATTCCTAGGGTCTATTGGCTAGGCCCTATTCAAATCCGACACACTCGTAACAGTAGGATAGGGAGTATGATAGGGAGTATGATAGAAAGTATGGTAGGAAATATGGTAGGAAATATGGTAGGAAATATGGTAGGAAATATGGTAGGGAGTATGGTAGGGAGTATGGTAGGAAGTATGATAGGAAATTTGGTAGGGCGAGTAGGTGAAGCGAGTAGGTGGGAGAGTAGGTGGGCGAATAGGTGGGCGAGTAGGTGGGCGAGTAGGTAGGGTGGTGAGTAGGTGGGCGAGTAGGTGGGCGAGTAGGTAGGGTGGTGAGTAGGTAGGCGAGTAGGTAGGGTAGTGAGTAGGTAGGCGAGTAGGTAGGGTGGTGAGTAGGTAGGCGAGTAGGTAGGGTGGTGAGTAGGTAGGCGAGTAGGTAGAAATCGTAGAATAGATAAACAGAGCGAACAAAATGTAATTAATTCAATAATACGCTCATACTTTACCGCATCAGGTAAGGCGACAGGCAAAGTTCGGTATTATTTCAAAGTTAACGCAGATCAACCTATTTTACAGGGGTTTGCACTCAGACGTGCCGCCCGTACGCTGCGAAGTCAGCAGGGCGTTAACCCGAAGGGGCTTAGCGGTGGGGCTAACCCGAAGGGGCTTAGCGACGCTGGCACGTCTGAGAACTGAGGCAAGTATTTGGATTCGGGGCCTAGCTGTCAATCAAAGGTGGCCGACCTTGTGGCGGTCAAAGGGATAGCGGTGCATCTGGAGACTCGACCCCGAGTACCATATCTTTTGGGTGGCAGCTTTTATGTGCCACCATGGACGAGAAGAAGCTTTACAAGAGCACGAACTCACCACACTCTCTTTTGAGGAATTCCTTTGACGCATAGTAATATCGTCTTCGTTACCCTGAGTGCGTCATGCTGGGAAGAAGTATCTTGAATACCGTGTCAGTATTCTACTACCCTTTATAATGTGAATGTACTCTGAACGTTCACAAAGACAGACCTAATCAACGCATCATACCCGAGTGCAGACTTTGGCTAAGAACCCTGCCGCAACATTTTCTATCCTCTCCTTGAAGACGGCATCTTCACTCAAGACGATGCAACATGGAAACACTCCCCTCAAACCGCAGTTCACTCGTAGCCAATATCAAGATCTCAACCATTTCCGAGAGCATGTAGACAACCTCATTTCGTGTATTCCACTCAATGGGAAGTCAATTAATCTTCAGCCATTATTTTTTCGGTTTACCCTAGACACGACGACCGCGCTTCTATTTGCAGGGTCCGTATATTGCTTGAAGGCAAATGACTCTAACGATGAGCAGACTTTTGCTGAGTCCTTCAACGTTGCCCCAGAATACCTGGTCAAACGCTACCGCCTTCTGGATTTATGTTCACCCATAAATTTGTTGACGAGATTGTCGAGCGTGGTCTTCGTACATTGGCAGACTCTGATCAAGAAAAATTCGATCGCTACCTCTTTCTAAAAGTCGTAGCTCAAAATTCTCCGAACAGAATTGCACTTCGCGACCAATTACTAAACATCTTGTTGGCTGGAAGAGACTTCACAGCATGTCTGTTGTCCTGGACCTTGTGAGTAACTCTTTGCCTTTTTAGAACAGTTTCGCTTGACTGCCTTGCTACCGTCGTAGATTGAAATGATGATTAAGATGCTGAGAACAATTGTTAGTCGACTACTTGTTCGTCATCCTTGCATCATGCATCGTTTATGAGTTTACGAGAGGAGGTCACTTCTGTTCTGGCCGGTAAAGCTAAGCTGAACCGAGAAGATTTGGAAAAGATGACTTATCTTTCCAATAATCTCAAAGAGAGTATGCTCATTCATGCTCATGTAGTTTCAATAGCCTCATTAAGTGACAAATGTTACTGACTAGACTCAATCTAGCACTTCGTTCGTATCCCTCGGTTCCGAAACTTCCGATCAGTAGTCGAATAGCTTTGAAGATTACAATTCTTCCTACTGGCGGTGGTTTAGATGGAAGATCGCCAGTTCTCGTCCGACGCGGCGAAGCTGTGGCTTATAGTAACATCTGTATGGCGAAGATTCAGAAGAATTCCGACCGGAGTGATGGGAAGATAAGAACATGCCGCTCTTCCGTGACGAAACCACTGTGAATTGGGGCTATCTCCCTTTCAACGGAGGCCCAAGGGTCTGTCTTGGCCGTGAGTACATTCCAGCCCTAGCAGTGACCATGTATTGACTATTTAAAGAGGAATTTAGCCTCGTAGAAGCTGGTTCAACAACCAGCCAGCTAAGCTGTCACCCTAGCTCTTGTCATATTGCTGTCGATCCCAGTTCTTCCGTCGACTGCTTCACGTGTGTGCCTCATCGCTGAGGGCTTTCGTTTGCCTCCTGAGCAAGCCAGTTCCAGACTGGATAACACGATTTATCCCTATAGAACCTTAGGCTATGCCTCGCTGAGGGTTTTTTGATTCTACATAGAATAGTATCGTCTCGTGGTCTATTTCTATAGAACATCCTCTAGAGGACAGGACTTCGGCGCAGCTGTACCATGTACAGCTGGTCTCTGTGACCCTACCGCGTAGAGGCTTCCGATGCCTCTATCGCGTAAAGACTTCGATCGATGACTTAACGTAGTCACCAAACGGACACATACACACTGATATGAAGCTCCTGATGCAATCTGTTGGAAATAGGGGAGTTGGTAACCTCCGCCTCATAGGGCTGGTAGGGCTGGGGCCCGCTAGTAGAGTTTTCACCTTCCATCTCCTAGATAGCCTCCGAACAGCAACAACCAGTATGCCCCCATATGACCTCGTTTTCCAACACAATCATCATTGCAGAGGGACAGGGACCGAGACCAGGACCATAATCTGCTGAAACAGCGTATTCGGGTAAGTGTAAGGCTCAGCTAACTAAACCAACAGATATCCTCTAACTAGAAAGGTTAGTTACAGATAGTATCCCGGGGCACGCTAAACCCCGGGATACTATCGGTGTGCCCCGGGATACTCTCTGTAATTAACCTTTCTAGTTAGAGTGCGCGGCGTGCATCAACATTTGCGGCCCTCTTCCATTGTAAGGCAACCAACCGGATTCCCGTTTCCTATTGCAACACAAAGAAGAGCAAGGTTTTGTGTAACATCTACATTCCCAAATTGCAGAGCAGACTGTTGGAAACGGGGTACGTATGCACATACGTATATCCCGGTGGTTAGTTATTTCCGCTCCGGCTTGGCGCTAGGGGTATTTAGCCTACCTCCCACTTCTTCCTTCCTCCGACTAGATAGTCAATATTCTTGTGAAAATTTCCCGCCATAGTCGATCTTATAGCCGTAACATCCCCAGTCACCTCATACCATTCATTCATTCCCTTGCCTTTTCAGTTCGCAATCAGCGTCATGATCTCCTCAGAGTTGTTTCCCTCTCCACGAACAACATAAGCCTGTGCTTATAATTAGTATTTTTCAATTATTCTGCTCTTTTAGAAGTCAGCGTCATCTTGCGAATAAGCTTTCCCATATTAGTGCTAGAAACTGACGGCGCGAGATCAACACTACCACGAGTTACGGCGCAAAAATGTACTTCGTCTCTGTTGTTATCTGATTAATAGTACTATCGTTTTCGCTGAAATACCTAAAGAGAAAAGTGTAACATAAATAGCTTCCTTATCCTTTTATTATTATTATCTATACTTCGTCATGTCGTCTCAGTCGTCTGATTCGGAATTTGGTGGTATACTTCGTTACATTGATGGAATCAAAAGGTCTAAATTAACGAAAGAGAAATATATTGAATGTCAACAGCTTTTTCGTTCAATAAGAATTAAAATGGATTTGAATTATGAGTGTGCAGAAGCCGTCGAGGATCTTCAGGAAGCTCTTCATAATGGAAATGCCATACACACATACAACATACGCAAGATTAAAACTCTAAGACGAGAGATTCGATCTCTAAAGAAAGAGAATGAACAATTGAAGAATCAAGTAGACCGGTCAAATGAGAATGAAACAGATCATGATGTTGACGCCGATGATGTTGACGAATGCAAGTTCACTACTTTGTAAGCTATTTTATTAAAGCTAACAAGTTCCAGACGAGAATATGAACCAGTCTTCTGAAATTTCTTCTCAGGAAAGCAACGCTCGTGCGAAACGGTTCAGAAAACTGGCGCCCAAGCCCCGGGGCAGCAAGAATCAAACTTCCGCTGTCAGTACTGCCGACGCAATCTCTTCCGCCTCACCTTTGATGACCAAAACAACTAAACCGGGAAGGAAGAGATCTAAGCTTAACTGACAATGAGGGTAACGTGCATCACGATTACCTCCCTCTGCACGCCTTTGCCTCTTCCGCGTAGTGTATACACGCTTGCTCCATCCTAAGACTTCATCCGGGATCAGTCGGTTCAACAACCAGCCGACTCCCTCTCTTGTGAGACCAGCCGTAGCAATTCATAGCATGGGACATATTTCACATCCATCTGGCGCTGCATTGATCCGGCGCTAGTGGATTCAGGTATTTTCCTCTATAGTTTCCTAAGTTCAGTCAAATATATCTATATGGCTTTCTACCCTCGTGATTTCCAACCCCCCCGCCAGCTGTAATTCCGGGTCTAAGCCCCGTTAAAGTTACAGTACGCGATGATCACCTTCATGCTAGATAGTATAGAAGAAAGATCGACTCAAAGTTCAGCAAGTGGGAAAACATCTCGAAACTTTTTTGGCGAGAGCTTTCAATCGCAAACAGAGTTGTAAACTTTGAAACGACAGACCCTGCATCATTCGGTGGCTATTCTCTAATCTTTACCTGCCAGACCCGATAAATTGCGGTTGGATAGAGAAACTTGCGAGTGGTGAAGAGCTTTGTGGAAGTGATAGGTGGCATTGTAGAACTTGCAACCTTGAAAATCCAATTTCAAAAACGAAGTACTTTCCCCTAAATCTTGATACACGCGCCGCTTCTCTGTTCCCCTTGCGCTTCCTTGATACTAAAAGAAGTGGAGAAGTAAGCGCTTCAAGGCTTTCACTATATTTTACCAACATAAGCAAAAAAAACTGAGGGTGTCCTGATACGGTTCTTTCAACAAGGAGGTCGCATGACACCTCCGGATATACAATAGGTATCATAGCCTCATAGGACATTCACAAAATCAGTTTTATAAGACATAGATCCCAAGAAGGTTACACACATCATTCTATCAACCACTCAACTTTTCGTCACAAATGCAGCACTTTTACATTTGTTCCTTTGCAGCAGTTTAGAGTGACTACATGATGGCGCTCTATTACGTGTTGATTTACATGCGGATTCGCGTGTGATGGGTAAAGCGGATCACCAGGGTCTTGAGACCGTAAGCAGCTTATGGTCTTACGACTTCTGTGAGATATGCTGTCCTTTCCTATATTAGATTACCCCATGCTTCTCCCTCTACCTGCCGCTTTCATTTCCCCAACCTTCTTTACTGAAATCAAATATTCGTATCAAAGCAGCATCCCTTGCCGCGCGTCCTAAAGCCTACATTTCCTCATCATAGGTGCTGGTCTATATTCGTTCATGGCTGTCTCCTATACCACATTTCTGATCGTTGCAATACACCTAGCATTTGGAGCGGTTATCTGTCTCTTCTTATTGATGGCGAAGAAGCTTCACAGCTCGACACACAAATGTTCAAATCCATTTTCCAGACTTATACCACGCCATTCAAGGTCTGAATTGCCTGTGATTCAGCCACAGCCCAACCTGTGGTTATCAAAGTATGAACAAGCATACAGCATACACAAGCAAAACCCAGCACCAGGAATAGAGAACTATCACCCTTACGCCGGAACCAACGCTAAATTGACAACGCCTGTCGCCGCCTTGTTGCCATTTCCGCAGAATTAGCATGCGTCCGCACTTCTCCACCGCCAAATGGGGAAAGACGGACTTCGCCAATCTACAGACCTTCTCGAAAGTCTCCATTCCGAATTCTTCATGGAAAAACTGCCATGCAGACGAGTACCGTTGTAAGGGTATAGCGGTGAGCGTAATGGTGAGCCTGATATGGAGTACGCTGAGCTCAATCGACGGATATGTAGTAGCTCATATGAGAAGAAGCGTCAGAGATAGTTGAAGGTCATTAGCGATAAAACCAATTACTCGTGAGCCCCCAAAAGGGTACTCCATTAGATCATCTGCGGTCAAGACACCTGAGCGAGCCGAAAACTGTTTAATGAATGATCACAAGAGAACAGATAGAACCTGTTGAAAACAGGGAACAGTACTGTTACCCCTGTGGTTAGTAATCTTTGCTCCTGGCCGAATTGTTCAAGAAATGTCAAGTAGCAGAGAACACCAACCAAGAAAGCATCAGGAGTAATCAAGAGAATTAGACCCCTCAACTTTCCATGTTATCCTGAATAAAAATATGTATACCATGTTGGTAGGATCTTCAAGGCTGGGGCGAGAACTTGGGTATCGACTCCCACCTTATCACCGTGGGAGTATGGAAGCGAAGAGCGGTGGGTCCCAGAATTGGCCTAATCAGTATTATCACCGTCTTACCATGGTACCAAGCGACGGTCATCCTGACCAGAACTGAGCGCCCCAATAACTAAATATATCAAATATAATACCGAGTAATCGTAGTTACGTCTATCCAGCCCACATCGCAACTATAAGCACTCATGACATCTGACATTGATATATATTCAGGCTGCCTTGACAGTGAATTAACACAGATAGAATTTTTCAATAATGACAAGTTCAGAAACTGATTTTGGGGCAAAGCAAGATTCAGGCGTCCCACCGTTGCCACGCAAGACTAAGAGGAAGCTCAAACCTCAGAAGTTCAGATCAAGATCAGTAGACATGAAGTCATCCGAAGCAGAGCAACAGACATGTAATTGTAAAGACGACAGTTTGGAAATGAGTCTAACGATTGCTTCTTTGAGAGCCTTGACGTCAAAACCTTATCGAGAGGTTGCTCAATCGAGTGACGAAGAAAAATTTCTCAACAGAATTTCTATATTAGGGTGTTCAACTTATATAGAAATCCTGCTCGCTCGACAGAAGTGCGAAGATTGTCTTGGTATACGAGGACACAAGGGTAGAGAGGCAGGTGAAGAATATATTGACTGAACTTTCTAGTAGGAACTACGGAGGAAGGGAATCAGCCGGACTAGCGCCGGATGAATGCGGAGATTACTCGCACAATAGTTTTATGCTTAGAACATCGAAAAACAATGTCTGTATTGCTGTCAAGCATCTCTCTTCAATAAATCCTTCGCCATTGAAAGATGATTCTCCCCATTACGCTCAGATCCTGGGCATTATCGTCGCTCGAGTCTTTCACTCTTTCTCTCGAGACACAAGCGTATGCCTTTGCGTTCTACTAGCCTTATTGAGACTAGCGTGTTGTTTCACCCTTCCGCACAAAACTTAGAAAAATATATGGTTTCCTTTAACTGTACCTTATGGTTCAAATCACCGTCTGAAGGCGATATCATAGTGTTGACTTACAGTAGCTCGTTATGTATGTGAGAAAATAATATAAAAGAAATGACAGTCTAGTTGAATATCCGTTCAAAGATAATACACTGATTTTATAATAACGTGTCACATCAGATCTACGCTTCATTACTCGGTATATGTACGACCAGGACCGCCGTGGAGGACGTTCCTTCCTATACTGAAGGTCATGAGCGCGATTGAGAAGCACAGACTTTGCGCACGATGAATGCGACTGTGAGGTACGTTGGGGTCCCGGACATTATGGTGAACCAATAATAAATCACATGGAAATTTTTCAAAGTATCGTCTCTCTTTATCTCATCCTCTCTACGCTTTAGTACTCTCTTGTCAACTAGCTTCTCTTGGTCCTTCTATTCTCACTTCCTCACATGAATCCTAGTACGTACCGCAAACACCAATATCCGCAGCCACGTTCCATAATGGCCCTCGGATCATCTTGTTCAGATACCCGCATTGCGGTAGAAGAGAAGGGCGCCGGTACGTGCCAGCATTCAGGCCTTCGTTGAGTAAATTGTGGTCAGTTGCTTTACATCCCGTTTACCGTGTACTTTCAGAAAACCTTAATGAATGGAAGGGCAACGCTACTTTTCAAAGGGTCCTCTGGATGGCTTGTGAAGGAAAGGCTTCCGGAGGGGGACTGGAGTCTGCAGTCGAATACATTGGCCACTTGGTGAGTGAATGCCCCCTATCCCGGCCAAGAAGAAATTAACACTCTTTTTCGATCCAGGCCCCTGTGTAGTTCTTCTTTGTCTCTCTTTCTCTGATTCAGTTCGGTGGAACCATTGCTTCTCGCGTCATCACTGTCCATGTTCTTGCTTTCAAACGTGGCTCTCTTGAAGCTTAGTTTTTTTTTAGCTCTTCTTTATTTGGTCGTGGTCCGGTTTTGGCGCTTTTTACCCTTCATTGGAATCCGTTTCCCGCAAGGTTCCGGAATATTTCGCAAGTCGAAAGTTGCAGGGGGAGTAGGGAGGACGTGATCGGGCACAGATGTGGGTCCGTCGGTCACCAGTCTGACGGTTACTAAGTGCTGACTATTTGTTTTGGAGACATGGTAACGCCATTGTCAATCGTACTGAGTAGTCATCTGCACTACACGTAATTTCATTATCATTCCCTTTAGTCTCTATTGAATCCCAATAACAATGGCGAACATGGTCATCAAAGGGGAACAATGACTGAATGAAGACTGTTAATGATCTCAAATTTTTGTCTGGGAGTTGCTTCTCTTAGTATGGTGATTTATGATTTATGCTATCTGGAAAGTAGGAATGGCGGGCTGAAACCTCTTATTGTTGAGGGTATAGTGGTGCTTTAGACCAGGTCATATCGTCCTGACATTGCAATATAGTCCAACCAATCAGACCCTTCATATGCTTGAGCGACTGTCCACTCTATCCTTCACTTCTCCTTGGAACCGAATAAGAAGAGGTTCTGCTGATACGAAGGGGGTGCAGGGGAGGCTCTCAACGGGTTCATATCACCGGGGCCACGAGACACTTGCAATGGTAATTCTCCTTTATTGGCATCCGGCGGTAACAGGGGGGGCACTCTTTTGTTGATATCCAGAGGTAATGGGGGGAGCGGCTTCCAATATCCAATCTGAGAATCAACAAAAACTCCTTTGGGCTCGGTCTCATTCCTTGCAGTGGGTTTCTCTTTGCTCTTGCCTGAAAACCCATTTTTGAATGAAAATACTGACTTCATGTCAATGAATGTTTCTCGTCCGTGTAGTATAATTAAAGATCAATGTTGATTGTCAAGTCTGGCAGACCGCCTGGTATTATATCACCTTGTACTTCGTAAGCATTGCTTATGCTTATTCCGTCAAGTTTTCTATAAAACTTGAGAAGACCCTGAAGGCCTTTGACTAACTCGTCTTACTTCTTTACTATTATGAAAATGAATCACAAGAACTTGCTATATTTTGTTATTACTATCAGCCTTGTAACGTTGACTTGTGCATCGAATCTTCTTCTTCTTGAAATGGAGAATAAATGTGATGAATTGATATATCCAGCGATAAGTGGCGTTAACTTAAAAGACAAAAAACCTATATATCTAATCACGCCACCCAGATTGTCAAAAAATGAATCTTTTAGCATGAACGTGACGGCACCTTGGTCTGGCAGAGCTTGGGGCCGATCGGATTGCAATGGTACAGGTTCTCACTGTGCAGTAGGTGATTGTGGTGCACGAGATTGTAATGGAAGATCGTCAAAGAACGTAACTTTGGTAGAACTTACCTTCGATAATGACACGGTTTGGGGCGATGTCAGTATTGGTACGTTAACATAGAAATTCCGAACCTACTTCTCGTACTGATGATGATGACAGTTGATGCACACTCACAGCCGCTAAGTATTACGTTTCCCGGCTCGGAGCAATGCCAATCGCGAAGCTGTCCGGTGCCTGCTTGGTTGGGGCTTCTCGGAAGCGGAGAACTTCCCACTACGATATGTCCAAGTGACAACATATGGCTCAAAGGTGGTAAGTCTCTTCCTCCCTCGCGTATAATGAACATGCCACAGGTTGCCGGATGCCTATCAAACTGTACTCTTCTTGGAACAGATGCTGCATGCTGCACAGGTAACTACTCAAGTCCCTCTGTGTGTAAATTAGATTCAAACCCTGCACTCGCTCAAGCATGCCCTGAAGCGTATAGCTATGCATACTCGGATGGACAGAGGGATGTGTTATCCACTTGCAGCTTCGACAACGGAACGAAGCCGCGGATGGCAATCACATTCTGTCCGGTGCAATGACAAGATCACAGGCCCAAACTTTTCTTGTTGTTAATGAATATTACTGTTCTGTTACCGTCGTTGTCGAAACAAAGAGTAGCATCACACTTTTGATGATAAGTTATTTCTTGATGTTGAATACTTTACCAGGCGGATTGGTCAAAGTAGCAGCACTTAGGATGTTTGTACTTTGACACCAGCGGCGGGCTTGTAGCAGAATTAGTTCATTAACTTCAATTCAAAACGTGTCATTTCAACGTAGACAATCAAATTCTCGGAAGTGAGATACCTTCTTTAGCAGGGCTGTATCTAGAAATCGTATCTAGTGCTTCCTAAACAATTCACTTCTCTCTCTATAAATTGTCGGATTTGTGATATTGCACATGAGGACGCACCAGTCAGCATTTGGCCCGAAACATGATGCCCTCATTTTGTTATCTGTCATTCTTCTACGATGTCTCGTAGTTGTTGTTGGAAACAGGGAACAGTACTGGAACGGTACTTTTACCCCTGTGGTTAGTAATCTTCGCATCCATCCGGCGCCACATTGATCCGGCGCTAGTGGATTCAGGTATCTACCCTTCGCCCACCTTTTTCCTTCTCCGTAGTTCCTACCTACTAGATAGTTCAGTCAATATGTCTACATGCCTATCTACCAAGAAGATACGAGAGAGAAGGGAGAAGAGGAAAGGTACGCCTGCGCTGTCCATTGTCAAGGTTGATTTTG
>JAABUY010002475.1_pt1 | contig 21832 bp, 18 predicted proteins | sample 5560271 | NCBI WGS metagenome assembly JAABUY01 (sample SAMN10711886, study PRJNA513374) | rock metagenome | isolation source: Antarctica rocks | place: Antarctica: Victoria Land, University Valley | reverse complement strand
GCACCAAGCGTCCCAGAGCATAATAAGGGTCTGGCATGCACATTGCGCGCCCGCGCCAGCGGCGCGCACCTGCGCGCGGCCTCGCGCTGCGAGCCAGACCCTTGACATGTTCTGGGACGCTTGGTGCACTTCCAGCCAGCGAGGACCGTCGCCGCTCCGCCAACAGGGGAGCCGCACCACCACACACCGTCGGCTGTGGCAGCATCGGTGCCACGCGCCAAGTGATGGGGCATGACCCGGAGGCAGCTGGGCCCTGCCCTTGATGTGCTCCGATAGATGGCACTCCTTGCTACACAGTGCTGTGCCATAGGAGCGCTTGCTCGCAGTATGCTGTGGCAAGAGAGCACTCAGTTTCCGCTCCACACAGGCTGGGTGGGGTGCTCTTGGGGTACCGCGCCCTGGCATGCACTGGCGCTCTCCCATGCGGAGCGCACCACGTCCAGCGTGGTCACGCCGAACAGGCGCTTGGGGTCGTACACGCCTGCGGCCTTCAGCACCGACGCCGCGATTGGCACCGTGGAGTTGACCGGGTTGGAGATGATGTTGAGCAGCGCCTGCGCGCGCGCGGTGTCAGCCCTGGCGGCAGCCTGGCCGGTCTGTGAGCACGCGATCAGCTCTGGCCGCAGCCTGGCCGGTCTGCAGGCGCACACGGTCAGTGCTGGCGGCAGCCTGGCCGTTCGCGGGCTGCGTGGCCCAGGAGGAGGGGCGTGCGGCCCCAGGGTTGCGGAGCAGGGTGCGCCAGCGTGGTGTCAACGTGGCTTGACCGCCGTGTCAGGTGGGAGCAGCTTGCCAAGTCATGCTGCGTGTATGAGTTCGAATAGGCACCAGCAGATGGGCTGTGTATGAAAGCAGGCCGCCGTGGTGAGCAAGCAGTACGTCCATACAAGAGTGGAGAAGAGTATATATACAAGAAAACAGAGCGATTGTGCAAAAGTAGAGGTGGCCAGAGCAAGCGCGCTCGGCACAGCTGGAGCGCTGCCGTGTCCAGCCTCTGCGCGGCGTTGCGTGAAACCGTGGCACACCTTTGGGCAGTGCTCTGCCGCGGCAGTGATCAGCGTGCGCACGATGCCCGCGTTGATGTTGAACAGGTCGTCGCGCGTCATGCCCGGCTTGCGCGGCACGCCGGCCGGGATGATCACGAGGTCGCAGCCCTTGAGCGCCTCAGCGAGCTCCGCGTCGCCAGTGTAGCCCTGCGCTGCACACGCGCCAGCTTACGCGCTGGCGGGGCGAGCGCGGGCCTGGCGTGCGCAGCCCGCCTCACCGCGCATACAAGCTACGCTCGGTGGCAGCACCCTTGCGACATCTCGGGGACAACCTGCTTCATCTGTTGTGTTGGCACAGAGCAGAGTACTACAGCGGCCGGGCACGATGCATGCGACCATGGCGGCCGACGCACCTTGACCTGCGCCTTTGAGTTGATGTGGCTAACGTCCGCGGCCACGCCCGGCGTGCCGACCACGTCGTACAGCGACAGGTGCGACACGTACGGGTTCATCTGCGCCGCCAAGCCCCCACAACTGACCACCCCCCGCCTTGCCAGCAACCATGCGTGCACGGCCGCTGCAACATCCCGGCACCTTGCTGAGGCTGCAAGCACCGCTGCGCGCCGTGCCTTCGTCAGAGGCTCAAGGAGCGTAGCGCCCCTGCCCCACCGCTGTCCATGCAGTGGTGCTGCTGCTGCATTACAATGCGCAGCTTGCTGCGGCTGCAGTACGGCCGCACCTTCATCAGCAGGCTCAGCGGCTGGCCAATGCCGCCGCCGGCACCCAGCACGGCGACCTTGCGGTCGGGCACGCCAGAGCCGCTGGCATAGGCGCGCGCCCCCAGCGCACGCAAGTGCTGGCTCGCCGCATGCCGCAAGGCGTTCATCGTGGTCAGATAGGGCGGCCTGTGCAGACGCTACCAAGCCTGCTCGCCTACTCAGGAGCCGTCCTCGCCCTTTCTCTGTATGCGCATATGCATGCCAAGCCCTTCCCTTGTGCTCAGGGCTCACTAGTTGTACTACGACGCCTCTGGCCCAAGGTGAAGAGCAAGCGGCTGTCCACACCAGGCCGCCCTGAGACTGTGGGCTATGGTAAGGAAGCGCAGCCGTCCGGCGGCTGAGGCCGGCGCGGCGTTGCGGCCGGCGCGGCCTGCGAAGCAGCCGCGGCCAGCGCCGCAGACGAAGCAGGCCCAGCCGGCGCACAAGCCGCCGCCGGGCCAGCCTCATGCAGACCTCACGTGGCTGCACCGCGCGCGGTTCGCAGCGTGGGAGCCGTCGGCGGTCGTTGCGCTCGCTGCGAGCGGCGACGGGTCGCTGCTCGCCGCAGCGCGCGACAGCGGCGAGATCGAGCTCTGGGAAACTGACACCTGGACCTGCACGCTGGTGCGCACGACTGCTGCCGGTGCAGTGAGCCGGAGTCTGCGTGGCTTGCGCACTGTCGCAACATCTGCATACGTTGCGCTGTGCAACTCTGCACACCGTGCTGCCTGGGAGCGCAGAGGCTGCCCGGACGGGACAACGCGTCACTCACAAGCCTCGCGTGGCTGCAAGACGCTGGTCCGAGCGGCGCGTGGCGGCTTTTCTCCGGCGGTCTGGATGGTGCGCCGGAGCCTTGGCCAGGCAGTGCCCTCTTTGTCTGCTATCTAGGCGGCACACTACTTACGACGCTGCTCACCGCGCTATTGCTGTGGGGTGCGGGCGCCGCTGAGCATGACGCCGGGGAGCGCCCGGCGCCTTCGCACGAGCGCTAGGTGTGGCGGGGTTGCTGACCCCAGGCGCCCCTGCTTCAGGCGAGCTGGTGGAGTGGGACCTGGCGGCGCGGCGGCCGGCGGCGGTCACGGACTCGCTCGGCGGCGCCGTGTGGGCGCTGGCGGTCGAGCCAGCGGCCGGCCGTGAGCCTGGTGCGCTGACACGCCTGGCGGCCGCGTGCGACGACGGCTGCGCGCGCGTGTTCGCGGCGGAGCCCGGGCAGCCGGGCCTGGCGTACGCGCGCGCGATGCCGGCCGTGGCGGGCCGCGTGGTCAGCGTGGCGTGGCACCCGGCCGGCGGCGGCCTGGTGGCCGGCACCAGCCAGGGCACGCTGCATGCCTGGGACGTGCCGGCGGCGCGCGAGGTGCTGCGCATCACCGTGGGTGCGCGCCCCAGTCGGAACTGGGCCAGTACCCTAACCACCTCCCTAACCTAACCCCAGGCGCGGCGCCGCCCTGCGCCCCAGCCGCGTAGACCCGGCGTCCCCCAGGGCATTGCGTGGCCAGTGTTCTAACGGTGTGTGGCGCTGCCAGCCCGGCACATTCCTCTGTCGGCGAGCTCCCGCGCGTGGTGAAGCTCTGATGGGTTGTGGCATTCCAATCCCGGCACATCTGTCTTGGAGAGCTCCTGCGTCCTGTGCATGGTGAAGCTTCCTTTCAGTATGCCTCTCTGAAGTGTGCTGTACTGTACTGTACTGTACGCGGCTTGTGGCGGTACCATGACCCCACTGCAGGTCATGCACGCGCACGCCGGGCCCCCCCGCGCGCAGGCGACGGCGGCGGTCGCGAGCACTGCGTCTGGGCGGCGGCCGTGCTGGCGGACGGCACCATGGCGACCGGCGACGCGGGCGGCGGCGTGGCGCTCTGGGACGCGGCGCTCGGCACGCGCCTGGCCGCCTTCTCGCGGCACGCGGCCGACGTGCTGGCGCTGGCCGCGTCGCCGGACGGCACCGCGCTGTTCGCCGCCGGCGTGGACCCACAGGCGCGCCTGCGCGGCGCCATGCGCCCTCCCCTCGTTCTCGGGGCTGCGGCTGCGGAGGGGCGTCTGCTGCGGGCGGCAGCGGCATGACCTGGCCGTGACGGCCAAGGCGGGCTCTGCGGCGGCGGCCGGAGCCCTAGCCCTATCCCTAGCCCTAGCCCTAGCGCTAGCCCAGGCGGCCGTGCAGCCATTCGGCCCAGGTTCGGCAGCACGTGGACGTGTCAGACCAAGTGCTGGCCTCCAGGCAGCCCGAGTGGGGAGCCGACACACTCCGGTACGGGCAGCCGATGAATGCGTCGCCGCTTGGTCCCGAGCGCCCACCAGGCAGCGGACGGCGCTGCTGCCGCATGCAGACCTGCGGCTCCCAGCACCGGCCCCCGCCTGTGGAGCCTGGGCGCGCAGGGTCTTGGGCGCGCCTGGCCTCAGGCTGAGGGCCGCCTGATCAGGCGCCGGCGCGCGGCGGCAGGTCGCGCTCTTCCGGCGCGTGTCGGCCGGCGCGCAGCGCTGGGCGTTTCTGGAGGCGCGCCGGCCGCACACGCACGACGTGCGCGCGGCGGTCGTGGTCGCGCCGCCGGGCGCCGAGCCGCTGCTGGTCACCGCGGGCCACGACTGCGTGCTGCTCGTGCACAGCGTGCCGCGCTTCCAGCAGGCGCGCTACCCTATCCTAGCCTCTTTCAGCCCCCGCAGCGGCCCTCCTGACTCCCACCGCACACGGTGTGGGTGGCCACCACGACTGCGTGCTGCTCATGCACAGCGTGCCGCGCTTCCAGCAGGCGCGCTACCCTACCCTAGCTTCTGCCAACCCTCGCCGCGCCTCGGCCAGCCCCTGCGCCTCGGCCAGGCCCCGGCCCGCCTTGGTCAGCCCCCCCCCCCCCCCCCGGCACCGCCTCGGCCAGCCCCTGCAGCGCGTTGGCTGATCCCTGCAACGCGTCGGCCAGCCCCTGCCGTGGCCCTACTGACCCCCGTCGCTGGGTGTGGGTGGCCACCACGGCCGGGCGCTGCTCGCGCGGTGCATGTCGCGCCGGCGGGCAGGCATGCACTGCACCGCACGACGCATCGCCGCACCCTGGGGGAGCCCTGCCCGAGCGCGGTTCGCTCCCGCCGCCGCCGCTGGCCGTGGCACACGCCGCGCTGTCGACACAACCTGGTTGGCACCTGAGAGCGAGACGGCGCGGCGCGCAGGAGCACCCGGTGCGCGTGGGCCGCTGCCCGCAGCCGCCGCTGCTGGCGGCGGCGCCTGCCGCGGCGCCGGCGCGCCTCGCGGTCGCGCAGCGGCGCCGCGTGGATCTCTGGCAGCTGGGCGCTGCACTGTCACGCTCGGAGCAGGTGCGGAGTCCTGGGGTCCCGGGGTTTCAGTAATCCTGAGTCCCAGAACAGCCTCATGCAAGAGCGCGGGATTTGTGCGGCGCCCACGCTTCGCTGCACAACACGTCACCTCTCTGAGCTCACGTGCCAATTGGGCCTTCACAGTTGGGCTGCACTGAGCTGCCCCAAGTGTTGGCGAGGCGGTGTGGGCTGATGTGTAACAAGGGAGCGCTCGCGGGTGCCTCGGGCAAGCCAGCCCGCAGCTCGCGCGCGCGGACGCAGCGCAGCGCCCAGAGGTCCGTGGGGCGCGTGCGCGGACGCGTGTGCAGAGCTCACCGCAGGGCTCCTCCGCCACCCCTGGTCGGAGCGGCACGCGCCAGTGGCGCGCGCCGGCAGCGTAGGATCATGGTAGGCTCCGCGCCGCCCTGACCGCGCAGCCGCCGGCCAGGCCGCCAGCGTCAGCGGCTGGGCGCACGAGGAGGGCGCGCCGGTGGACGTGCGCGACTGGCCGCGCCACCTGGCGCGCATCGCGCTCAAGGGGGGCAGAGTAGGGTTATGGTAGGCTCCGCGCCGCCCTGACCGCGCGGCCGGCGGCCAGGCCGTCAGCGTCAGCGGCTGGGCGCACGAGGAGGGCGCGCCGGTGGACGTGCGCGACGGCCCGCGCCACCTGGCGCGCATTGAGCTTAAGGGCCCGCAGCACGTGCTCGCCGTCGCAGCGTCGCCCGACGGCGAGCTGGTTGCGGTCTCCGACGCGGCGTCCGTGCGGCTGTACCAGGCGCGCTCTCTGAGCGCAGGGCCGCCCTCTCGCAGACGAGTGCGGTTGCTGGGCGTGCGCCGCTCTGCCTGTTGGGCTGTGCCTCTTGCTGCGCGTGCGCGGAGGCATGCCGCATGCCTCCAATGCCGCATTCCTGCCGCCGGCGCTGCTTGGCCTAATGGCTGCGGGGCTGAGCCTGGTCGGGCAGGGCAGTGGCTGGCTGCAGCTCGTGGATGTATAGGCGGGGCGGCGGCACGGCGGGGCGCGACTGGTCGGAACAGGCCCGCACAATGGGTGCGTAGCGGGCGCCCGCGTGCGGACAGAGAAGCGAGCGTCTGACATGCCAGCCCAACGTGCAGGTCGGCGTGGAGGGCGCGGTGGCTGCGCCCGCCAAGGCGAAGCCGCCAGCCGCGGCCGTGGCGCGCCGGCGCCTGCCGGGCAAGCTGCCGGTGGCCATCGCGATGGCGCTCACGGGCGGCGGCGGCGGCGGCGGCGGCGGCGCGGACGCCGCCGAGGAGCCAGAGCCTGTCGAGGGCTCCGGCGCGCGGCCGGGCCGCCGGCTGCTGCTGGTGGCGCCTGGGCCCGAGCTGGTGGTGCTGGACGTGTCGGACCTCCAGGCGCGCCTGCTATTGGATGCTCCTGTGTAGGGCCCTAGGCAGGGCCTCAGTAGGGCCCTGGGCCGGAGCTTATGGTGCTGGACGTGTCGGACCCCCAGGCGCGCCTGCAGCTGGTCTTTCTGTCTAGGGCCCTAAACAGGGTCTCAGTACGGCTAGACTGGGACGCAGTGGGGCCCTGGGCCGGAGCTGGTGGTGCTGGACGTGTCGGCCCCCCAGGCGCGCCTACAACTGGTCTTTTGTCTAGGGGCCCAGTAGGGCTAGACTGGGACGCAGTGGGGCCCTGAGCCGGAGCTGGTGGTGCTGGACGTGTCGGACCCCCAGGCGCGCCTGCAACTGGTCTTTTGTCTAGGGCCCTAGTCATGGTATCTTTAGGGCTTGAAGATAGGGTTAGCAGGTCGCCTAATAAGGGTGTCATGGTTCAGCAGCTCCACGGAGTGCGTCTCTGCGTCTTCAGTGCACTCGACAAGGCGTCAGGAGCTGACTCATCAGTTGGGGTAACCCAGCGCCGTTCACACGCCAACACGTGAAGCGCGCACTGCCCCGTACAGGAGGAGGCTGCAGTCGTGGCGCGGCTGCCGCTCGCCGGCGGCGCCACCGCGGGCGCGCTGGACCTGGCGCCCGACCTGGCGGCGCCGCGCTCGGCGGCCGAGCAGGCTGCTGGCGCGGCGGCGCTGCTGGCGGCCAGCGCCGACGGGCGCTGGGCGGCCGTGGCCTGCCGGCGCGCCGTGCACGTCGTGGACCTGGTCGGCCTGCGCCACCACGCGGTGCTGCCGCCGCTGCAGGCGCGCCGTACGCGAGCTAGGTCATGAACGGCGACCTAAACGCATATCTACCCCTTCCCTCATGACCCGGCGTGCAGAGCCGAGCGCTGAATGTCAGAAAGCATCACAGCTCCGAGGTGAGCGTGCGCGCGAGCGCCCGCAACTCCGGGTGTCCTCGGCGCCGCGCGGCGCGCCCCGCCCTGCGGCGGCCCGGTCGCGCTGGGCGGTCGCATTTTGCGGCGCGCGCACGCCGGAGCCCGTGCGCGCCCGAGCTCTCAGCGGGCGCGCTGGCCATGTACCGCAAGCTGCAGGTGCTAGCACTCCTCTGTGACTCCAGACACTTAGGGTCGGGGCGCCTTGGCGGCAGGCGGGGCTGCCGATCACTGCGCTCGCGTTCGGGCCGGACGGCGCGCTGGCGGTGGCGGATGCGGGCAGCGACCTGCAACTGTTTGACGCAGCGGCTGCGGCGCACGCTCCCTGGTCGGCGCCGGGGGGCGCGGGCGCCGCGCTGCCGGCGCGCCTGGCGGCCATGCCCGGCCACATCGCTGGCGTCTCGTTCAACCCGCACCACAAGGCGCGAGCCGCACGCCTGAAGTCGTGCAGGACCCCTGGGCAGTCCGCGGCTGCGGGGTGGCGGAGTTTAAGCTCAAAGCTGCAGCGGCGCCTAGCTGCCTCGCGCGTGCCCACAGCCGGCACAGTCTGTGGTGCGCTCGGGCGGGCAGGGACAGGGGCTGGCGCTCACCAATCAATGCGCTCGCTTCGTAAGTGACCTGCATCGCGGTCAGGCCATGCGCGAGCGCCAAGACGCGCCCGCCTCGTCGGGCTGCTCACGGCGAAGGCGCGCGCCGCAGGCCCTGGCCGCCGTGCTGCACACGCCCACGGCGCTGTGCCTGGTGGACTTTGCCGCGCCGGCGCCGCCGTCGCCCGCGCCGCGCAGCGGCGCGCAGCGCCGCGCGGACTGCCGCGCGCGCCGCCCGCGCGACGAGGGCCTCGGCCACCGGCCGGGTGACAACTTCCGCGTGCTGCCGCTGGAGCACCCGTGCCTGCACGCGGGCTACCTGGCGCCCGCGGCCGCACTGCTGGCGCGCGCCCGGCCCGCCGGGCGTGGCTGACATGTGTGCAAGGGTCTTGGTATTGGCCGCGTCGGGCGGAGCCGCTCGCCTGTGTGTGCCCTGCGGGAGCCCAGTTGCGGGATGTCTTGCAGAGCTAGGGGCCCTGCAGCTCATGCGAAGCAAAGTCAAAGTGGCAAGTCACCCGCACGTCCCAGCTTGTGTGCCGCTGATCGAGCTCTGCATTAGCTCACCCGCTCAGTCACTGACCACCTTTTCTTGTTCATTTTAACACATTACTATCTAGTACATTGCACTAAGACCTTATCAGATTGTACTCATACCGCCGACTGCACATGCTACCTGTGCAGCGCGCCAGTCTGACATGCGGCAGAGCGCGTGCAGGTCGAGAAGCCTTGGGAAGAGGTGGTGGACGGCTTCCCGCCGCCGCTGCACAGGCACCGCTACGGCTCGTGAAGACCTGGCTGTGTTGCAGGGTTAGGGCAGGATTGTCTGCCGCGCACGCGACGGGGCGCTGCTGCCACTGCTGTCTGCGCGCTGCTGTAATGCGTCTGCTGTCACTGTCTGTCGGCCAGTTGACCAACTTTGGGCCCATGCGACGCCCTCGTGCACGGTGGCGGCGCACGGCTGAGGCAGCATGTAACAGCAGCTGGGCAGCAGCAGGAGCCTTCACAAGCCGTGGGCCAGAAAGGCATGCCTGATGCTGCAGGCCGGCCGGCGTGTCAACTGCATGAAGCCACCAAGTTGCGCATCGACGCCTGTTCGCCTGACCTGCACAGAACGCAGGCAGACCTCACAGGGCGCAGCCACGCTCAGGACAGGGGGCACAGCCACGCTCAGGACAGGGGCGCGTCGCGCACGACCGCCTGCACGCTGGTAGGGTCCGTGACCTCCACGACGCGCCCGGCGCCGCCCGGCGCGTCGGCCGGCGCCGGCGCCGCGCTCAGCGTGCGCGCCCAGAACGCCATGAGCGCGCGCATCTCGCCCGCGCCGGCCACCATGCCGCCCGCCTTGCCCGGCACGGCGTGCACCTCCACCGCGCAGCCTGCGGCGGCAAGGGCTCGGCGGGCCGCGCGCTTGGCGCGGCGGCGGTGCGCACAGAGACGGTGAGCGAGCTGCCATGCGCCCATGAGCTGCACACTCTGGTCACATGCATACAGATGTTTGCATGTGACTGCACCTGCTCCCTGGCCAGGGCTGCGCGGCGGCGTGTGCGCAGGCCGGCGGCATGGCGCCAGCTCCCGGCAGCCGTGCGATCACTTTACTGCACGCTTTACAGCACGGCTGTCGGCCCAAAAGCAACCCCCGTATCTATGACAGGGCGCGCGCGGGAGGTGCGCGCACGCCAGGCTCGCGACAGGGCGCGGCTGCTCGTCCGGCCTCTTGGGCTGCGGGCAGCGCGCCTGCTCGGCGCAGGGCGCTCGCGCTGGCGGCCACCGCCGGCGCCAGCGCTGCGTCGAGCGCCCCATGCGTCATCAACACAGGCGTGCCGGCGCCCAGCGGCGCCGGGGCAGCAACACCTGCCGCCACGCCCGCCGCGCCCGCCGCGCCGCGGCCTGCCGCAGCCGCGCCCTGCGCTGCTCGCATGGCCGGACTGCCAGACGCGCTCCGCGCCTCCGGCGAGGCCGCCGCAGGGGCGCGCGCCCCGCGCTCGCGCCCGCCCGCGGGCTGCGCCAGGGTCTGCGGCAGGGTCTCCTCCAGCAGCGCGGCGGACACGGCGATGCAGCCGCCGAGGCGCCCTGCGCCGCTGCGCGTGAGGGCTTGCTATCAGGGGTGGTGGTGCGCCCACATGTGCTCCTCGTGCAAAGCGCGTTGCATGTGTAGCGACGCAGCCAGCGAGGCACCCTGCGCAGCCACACGCGGAAAAGAGCACGGGTCCACCTGCGCAGTGCGCCGGCGCGTCTGGGCTCCAGCGTGGCAACTGAGTATGTGAGTCAGGGCATGCTTGATGATATGGTGTCTGTTAGGCCCCACAGCTGCCTTGCCGCGAGCCAGCTGGCATGTTCTTGGCGGGCGACACACACCCTCCAAACAGTGCACGCCCTGCCCACTGCAGCGGGCGAGGGCATGCCCCAGGTATTATGTTACAAAAGAGTACATGCGGTCAGTCTGTGCCCTGTCCTGCATGCAGCGCGGTGTCCAGGGCGGCCGTGCCGGCCCGTCCAGAGATTTCAGCGGCAGGCCCAGACCCTACCCTGCCCGCGCAAGGGCCGCACCCGGTATGCAGCGCGGCGTCCAGCGCGACCGTGCCGCCCTGCGCAAAGCCGAACAGGTGCACGCGGCGGCGCGGCCAGCCGGCCTCACCCAGGCCGCGCAGCGCGGCGCGCAGCAGGCGGCGCGCGCGCTCCAGGCCGTCCACGCGCCGGCGCTCGCCCGGGCGCGCCTGCGGCGGCGCGGCGCGGCTCACCCCTGGCGCCCTTCCTTGGTTCGCAGGCGAGGCGGGTGCGCGGGAGGCGCTGTGGGCGGCGGCGTAGCCGGCCGCGTGCTTCCCGCCCAAGCGGCGGAGCACGCGCACGGCCCCAGTGCTTGTCGCAGGCAGCCAGCGAAGCGGCGGTGTGGGTGAGTGCCAGCCGCTAAGAAAAAATCATGCAATATAGCCAGCTGCAAGCCCGGGGTGGGCCAGCATAGCTGCTGGGGCGTCCGCCGCGTGAGGCACGCATCAACAAAAGGGAGCGGTGGATCCAACAAAGGGCTCCAAGACTCCGCAGCATCCCTGACAAATAGCGCACCTGGATGAGCTCGCCCTCGTCATCAAAGGCAGTGAACCAGGCACGCCCGGCAAAGGGCACTGCCAGAGGGCCTCCCAGCGCAAGGCACGCCGTCCGCGGCAGCGCCATCTGCTTGGCAAGCCTTGCGAACGGGCCTGTGCGCAGCAACGCCCTGTGTCCGCGGTGCTTGAGGATTTGTAAACTTCGCAGCACGGGCTCTTAGGAGGGCGGCGGTGTGCAGCCAAGAGCGCTGGCGCCAACTAGCGCACCTGCTGTGTCGCCCAGGCCATGCAGTAGTACGAGCAGGTTCTCATTATTGCCGTCTGCGCTGTCAGTAAAGACGCTGTGCGCTGCCAGCTCAGCAGGGAGGTGCGCCAGCGGGCTGCCTGCGGACAGAGTCGCCCCGTGCGGCATACTGCCAGTCACTTGTCAGCGACGCTCTCCAGAGCATGCGCGGTTCACTGACTCACTACAAAATTTGTAGTACAAACATTGCGGTGCAGGGCCTGCATCCCACTGTCGCAGGGCAAGGCACCGGGTCTGCTTCAAGCTCATAGTGATCGAGCAGCATGCATGTGCAAGCACAAGCCAACGGTTATATTCTAGCCCCTACCCTAGCACCAGCTTGGATAGACTCGCGATCCGAGTTTCAATCAAACCGGTTGCACAGCGCTTTCACCATGGCCGCCTGCTTCACTTCAAGCCCGGCCGGCACGGCTCTGCAGGCGGCGGTTGCCAGTCGGCGGCCAGCCGCTCCCCGCACTTCAGTCGTTGTGCGGGCTGCGGCCACCTCGGCGGGCCGCAACCTGTGGGCACCAGGTGGGTGGCCTTACCTCGACTCTGCCCGCTCGACAGGACCTGCAGCTCGGTGACCAGGCCAGCATTGGTGATTTACTCGGGGCAGCCCAGCTTTGTCGCTAGCAGCTGGGAAAAGCCTGTGCGAGGGGCCGCACCCAGCCTTCGAGCTGAATGAGAGCAAACACGTATGTTGCAACGGGGCACAGCCAAGCAGTGCACCCCATGAGCGGGGCGCTTGCGCTTGACCTGCGCCCGCGTCCGCAGGCGTGGAGGCGCCCGCCTACCTGGACGGCAGCCTCGCCGGCGACTATGGCTGGGACCCGCTCGGCTTTGGCGCCAACGAGACGGCGCGCCGGTGGTGAGCCTGGCACGCGCTGTGCAGCCGGGGCATGGGCCGTGTCCCAAGCTGCTACTCTGTGTGCAGGCTGATCCTGGGGCCACTGCGCTCACGTGATAGCCCTGGCTTGCAGGTTCCGCCAGAGCGAGCTCGTGCACGCGCGCTGGGCCATGCTCGGCGTCGCAGGTGCGGCAGACGCCCCTCCCGCGCCGCCCCTGCGCGGCTGGGCCGCTCCAGCACCTCTCCAGCAGCGTGTGTGCGCAGCACAGCTCGCGAACGGAAAAGCCTGGTGAGAGCAAAGTGTTGTGCGGTGGCTGCAGGCATCCTGGTGCAGGAGATCCTGAAGCCGGACGTGTTCTGGTACAACGCGGGCCTGCCTGAGAACCTGCCCGGCATCAACTTTGGCGGCCCTGACGGCAAGGTGAGCGCCAGTCGCACGCCCCTGCACGCCCCTGCAGATAACTCAAACATCCCGCGTCTAACGCATCTTGCAGACCGTCTGTGAAGCTTTGTCTGCATGCGAGCTGAAGGCCCAAAGGAGCACCAGATTCCGTTCGACCCAGTAGAAAAGGAATCATACGAGTGCACATCTCTCAACCTCATCAATCAATAACACAGCGCGGCGCGGGCCAGGTGAACCTGGGCGGGCTGCTGGCCTGGGAGTTCCTGCTCATGCACTGGGTGGAGGTCCGCAGATGGCAGGACTACAAGAACTTTGGGTCGGTCAACGAGGTGCGCCCGCCTCGCCTCCTGTCGAGAGCGCCCGGCCGCCACGCAACGCATTTCTAGGCCATCATGGCTGGCAGCGGAGAGCATCCACGCATGGCTGCCTTGCTGTGCTGCAGGGTGATGCCGTGTGCGCGGGCGCATGTTCAGGCTTCCCCTGCTGCCTGACAGTGCAGACATGCATGCTGTGCAGGTTGGGGAGTGACTCACGCTCGGGTGTGGATCACAGGACCCGATCTTCAAGGGCAACAAGGTGCCCAACCCGGAGATGGGCTACCCCGGCGGTGCGCTCCTGGCCCCAGCCCACCACCACAGGACATTGCCGTCCTGCAGCTATCTGGGGACGCTTTGTAGGTGTTGCCCTTGTGGTTGTTCGCTCGGCACAGGCCTTCACGCCTGGGAGGTATTGAGGGCTGCGCTTGCTCAAGGCTACGGGGCTCCGCTGTTGTGTTGTGACCAAGCCTGGTGATCACACCTAGGCGAGCTAACATGTGGACCCCGCAGGCATCTTCGACCCCTTCGGCTTTGCCAAGGGCGACCTGAAGGAGATGCAGACCAAGGAGATCAAGAACGGCAGGCACGCCCACTTGAAAGCCCTGCCGTAAACATTGGCCCTGCAGCAAGTCGCACTGCAATATCAGTAGCCGTGACTGATAAAGTGAGGGCGCTGAGAGGGGCAATCACGCTGAAGGCCCCGCCCTTGCCCCCTTCCAGTAGGCTGCTCATCGCACAATACAGACAGCGTGGAGCCCGCGCTTGGCTCATACCTTGCTGGGGCTTACTTCTCTGTGCCGCGCTCCTGCAGGCTCGCCATGGTCGCCTTTGCGGGTTTCACCCTGCAGGTTTGCGCCGCTTCCCTCGCCAACCGCTCCCTGGACATTAAGAGCCATGCGTCCTGCAAGAGAATGCACTACTGGTGGCCGCCGAGCTGCTATGGACTGCATGTATACGTTACGACAGCCTGCACGTGGCGGGAGGGTCTGTGCAGGTTGCACGGTCTCTATAGGGTCTCTGACCCCCCCCGCCCATGCACACGCAGGCGCAGGCGACGGGCAAGGGCCCGCTGGCGGACCTGGCGGACCACCTGTCATCGCCGTTCTCGAACAACATCGCGACCAACATCGGCACGTGCAAGATCCCCAGCTCGGTGGACGTGCAGGGCCTCAGCATCCCGCTGACCTGCCTCTGGCCCGGGCAGCACTAAGCTTGCCTGTTGCCTTGCGCCGGCCCGCCCCAGCTGCCTGCACCAGGAGCCCCGCTTTGCACCTGAGCTCAGCTCCTGGCGCAGCGGTGCAGCAGCCCGGTCATGATGGCCTGCTGCCAGCGCGGCACAGGGCCCATGTTTTGGTAAGGGAATTATTAAGGCACGACGGCCTCTTGGCTGCGTGCGCAGCAGTAGCTGCTGAGAAGAAAGCTCGGGAGAATGCGTGTACAATCAGCACTGGTGAGCTGTTGAGGCTGCAGCTGCCATGGAGAGTTTTGACGCTGGTGTTGGTATTCCGTACTGTCAGCTGTGCCTCTGTTCATGCATGCTGTCGGGTTTGTGCCTTCGTGTGATCTGTCGGTTGTGCCTGCTTGATGCGTGCAATGATCTGTGTGCTATCCGCAGTGTGTGAGGGGGCTTGGTTTTGCATGCCCTTTGCGCTCTTATTGGTCAGTGTCGTGGAGAGCGCAATTGCGCAGGCTCGCATGTGATCACGTATGCCCATTGGATGGTGTTTGGCCATTGCAGTGTGTGCTCCTGCACCATCCAAGCCGCCACATGCCTCGCATGGCTGTCGCCTATGCACAATGCAGAGGGCTGCTGACACGCAACGCGACAAACAGGCAGAGCATCGTGTTCACAGGATCACAACTCCCTCAGGCTCACCCCACTACAGGTGCACGGCACAGCATGCGACAATATATTGTATGGCGCAACGGGCACATGCACATGTGTATGTGTATGCGCTCCATCGAAGAGCGCTGGGTGAGTGGTTCGGTTGCAGGCAGGGCTGTTCCATGGCGAGCACTGTTTCTCTCCGGGTACCCACTTCCACGCCACCTACTCACTACTGACACAAGGACCGAAACCAAGCGACCGCAAAGCGCATCGCAGTCGCAAAAGTGGCACGCAGGCGCAGCTACGAGCGGCAATTGGAGAAAGCGTAGATCATCTGGTTGAAGTCCATGCTCACGCGGCCGGTCTGCTGCGGATCGAACGCCCGGAACGTCGCGGCCATGCTGCACGACATAAGTCGCGCATTAGCTGCCCATAACATCTGGACCTAATCAGCGTGACAAACACAAATAAAAGGGGGCAAAAAACCAGCCAGGAGCTTTCGCTACAACTTCTGAAGATCATGCAGCACGCCTGGTCATTCAACGGCGTGCAGAGGTGCCAGACAGCTTAAGAGCACCTGCCGAACAAACGCCAAGCCGCTGCATGCTTTGGAAACATGTCTGCGGGCTTGACTGAGCATGCGCATGCGGTACCTGCGCATGAAGAGGTGCAGCGCAATGAACTCGGGAAGCCCTAAGCGCCTGTCCGAGTCGGAGTCGAAGGAGCGGAAGAGCGCCTGGAATGCTGGCGGGTCTATGCTGTACCCTGCAGTACAGGCGCGGGGATGAGCATGTGGGAAGAGAAACACAGACCCTCAATCTGGTGCTTGCCATGTTGCAGCATCGGCATCCAGTGCACAACGTTTTTTCCGCACATACCTTCCCTTGACCCTTTTGTCGCCACTCACAGATCGCTGTGGCGCTGTATTGCGAATCCTTTGCCGGGAGGCTAGACTGACTTTTGAGTGACCCTTCACTTCACGCTGCCACATGCTTGACCTCGCTGAATAGGCAGCAGGTTGGAAGGTTCAAGCCTCTTACGCTGAGCTGCAAGCAGCTCATCCGCTTCCAGAGCTGAGCACCGAAACGAGAAAGAAATGACACGTGAACCTTCCTGACTTGCTGTTGCTGGCTGGGCAGCCGGGGCGGAGGGCACAGGTGCGCGCCTCCCTGGGACAGCGCCTGGCCTACCTCCGCGGTGCCCAGCGTGCGGGCGCCGGGCGAGTCGGCGCGCCGGAACGCGGCCTGCGTGGACGTCAGGAAGGTGTTGAGGTCGCGGAACTCCGGCAGCGACAGCTTGTGCTTGCCCTCGCTGTCGTGCAGCCTGCGCGCTGCCGGGGCGTCAGGCGGGGCTATGTGACGCGCAGGGCGGGCTGGCAGCACTGTGCCACACAGAGGGCTGTGTGTCTACGGGCGCAGCTATGGAACCATGCTGCTAGCAAAAGGAGGAGTCCTCGCAAGGTGCTATGGCTTTCATTTATTGTCAAGCATACGCAGAGCACTCACGGGACATAATGTGCCAGGTGGGCAACCTCACCTGATCATGTGCGCTACTATGGATAGGCTGAAGTTCAGGTCGCCGAGCGCCAGGGCGCGCTGCAGCTCGTGCACGTCAATCTCGCCGCTGTGGTCCGCGTCCACCACGTCAAAGAACTGCGCGCGTCCAGACAACCCTTGTCAGCTAGGCCTGCAACAACACCTCAATGGCACAGCCGAGACAACAACAGCAGGAACGGTGTGCATGCGTGCAAGCGGCTCACCCGCTTGACTTGAGCATCGTCCATCGCCTGGTTTCGCACGGGTGCAGGGCCGATGCGCACACCGCTGCTATCAAGTGTCAACGGGCTGAGGTGCTGGCCTGACTTCTTTATGTGAGCGGGAACGTAGTTAAGACACCGGGGTGGAGCAGGCGCCGGGTAGCCTGCACCCCTCAGGCTCCCCTCAGCAGCGTTGCGATCAGGTCAGGCTCTGTTTCTTTTCCGGGCGATGAGCAGGCCCAAAGCGCATCCAGAATGACTGCACGGCGGCACTGCGGCTAGTGGGCTGGTATGCTTCACAGACTAACTTACGCACCGGCATGGGACTGGTTGATATGCAAGCAAATGCAGCACGTGTTGCGTACGTGGCTGTATGTGTCGATGTGCGTGTATAGCACGCCCTGTGCCTTGCACGTAGAAGCAACTCGTATAGCAAGTACGCTTGTGCCAGTTTGCCCTCTCGCAGTCTTGCCTGAGCAGGAGTGCGGCACGCTTCTAATAAGTAACCTTTTTTGCCAAACTTTGTGGAGATGTCCCTCTGCGAGCGCCTCGCAGGTGCACATTGAGCAGGAACCACATCACCAGTCTGGTGGCCGACCCTGCCTGCTTGACTGCGGGCGCTGCAAGCGCAGGCAGTCCTGAGCCCCGCTATGGGCGACCCCGCGACCGGCGACGGGCGCGAGCCTGCCGCGGCCCAGGACGGGCCGCATGCGGTGGCGCCGGTGCCGAGCACGCCGCCGCAGCGTGCGGGCTCGCACCACGGCCCCGGTAGCCAGGCCCCGGCCGCGGTCGCGGACAGCCCCGGCGGCGCCGGGCGGCAGCCTGACGGCACGGCCGCCGACAAGCCTGTCCGGCCCAGCACTGTGTCGGAGCCGGACAAGAGCATGGCGCGCACGCCGGGCGTTCGCTTCCGCGAGCTGCCGCGCCGGCCGGCGCCGCTGGCGGACTTTGAACGGCCGCCGCGCGCCGCGGCGCCGGCCGCCATCCCCCGCCCCGGCAGCGGGCCGCCGGCCGCGCCCGCGCCGGTCCTCACGCATGCGGTGCTGCAGGCGGCCGACCGCGAGGCCGCGCGCACGCGCGCGGAGCGCGCCGCGAGCGACGCAGGGCCGGGGCTGCCCGGCGTCGACGCGCCCGGCGACGTGCGCGCGCACGCGCTGTCGCTCGCGGGCTCGTACGCGGGCACCTCGTACGCCGGCTCCGTCGCCGCCACGTCCATCTGGTGCGGGCCGCCCCGTGCTTGACAGTCCGTGCCGCTGGCCTGGTGCATGGGCTGCCTGCGGCTGGTGCGCGCCGGTGTTGGGCTCGATGGCGGCCTCCCTGGGGCCTTGCCATGCGGATGCGCCCGCCCTGCTGCCCACCCTAAGCGCTGACTGCAGGGGTGCCCTCTGGGCCGAGCGCCGCTTGAGAGTTGGGTTCCAGGACGACGGGCCCGGCTGGGCGCGCAGGGTGCCGACGGAGGGCGGCGACATCCCGGAGGAGCCCGACAGCCCCGAGGCCACCGCCGAGCAGGCGCTGGAGCTTGGCTGGCAGCGCGCCGAGCGGCTGGCCATGGGGTTTGCCTCGGCGCCCGCGCCGCCCGCACCCGCGCTGCCCGTCGCGCGCGCGCAGCGGAGCGCGCCGCCTGCCGGCCGCCAGCGCCCGCACGCAGACGCCAGGGCGCTTGCAGTGGTGAGACCCCTGCCAGCCATCGCTGGGTATAACTTGGCATGTGCACCGGAGTGCGTGCGCCGGCGTCCTAACGCCACTCAGGCGCCGGTGCGGCGATGGGCGTGTCTGCCAGCCCCACTCAAGTACAGATGTCTGCTTGCAGCGCCTGAGCCGCGCATGCAGGCAGCGGGCGCGTGTACCAATTGTGAGGTTCCAAGCTGGAATGCCTGGGCAGCGCCTGCTCATCCGCGCTGTTGTGTCAGTGTGCCGGCGCTCGGCGAGGCCCTGTAAATGATCCGCATCGCTGCAGGGGCACCCAGCGGAGGAGCGGCGCGGGAGCGCCGTCGCGCGTGCGGCCGCCAGCCGCGACCCGCGGCCGGCGCGCGCGGCGGTGCGCGTCCCGCACCAGCCCGCCGAGGTGTGCGCCGCAGGCCTGGCACAGGGGTGTGCGCGAGCGAGTGCAGGCGCCTGCGCTGCAAGCAGCCGCCTCTTTGTTGCTAAACGGGTTCGCGCGGGGTAGCGGGGCGGACGTGCCGGCGCTGCGCTCGCAGTGAGGGCACCAGCTGCGGGCTGCAGAGCGCGCCGCATGCGTCGGCCGCTGTGGCATGCACGGACCCTTACACAACGCATGCCCGAGCATGTAGGCAGCGCTTCAAAGTCAGGGCGGAAGTGTGCAGCCTCGGCCGCCAAGGATGCCGGAGGCGCTGCCGCTGCTGCCGCGCCTGTTCGCACCCCCGTGGCGGCAGGCGGCGCCACGGACCCTGCAAGCAGGCACCCACACCGGAGATCACCGGATCGCCGCCCTGATGGCGGCGCCCGCGCGGCCGGCGCAGGCGGCGGAGCGGCCCGCGCACGAGCTGGCCGCCGCGCTCGCGGAGCGCGAGCGGCAGCTGGCGGCCGCGCGCGCGGAGGCGGCCGCGGCGGCGCGCGGCGCCGAGGCCGCCGACAAGACGCTCGCCAAGGAGTGCATCCGCGCGCACGCGCTGGCCGCCGCGCTCGCGGAGCGTGAGGCGCAGCTGGCGGACGCGCGCGCCGAGGCCGCCGCGGCCGCGCGCGGCGCGCAGGCGGCCGAAGCTGCGCGCGCCGCCGAGCGCGCGCGCGCCGCCGAAGCGGCGGCTGAGGCCGAGCGCGCGGCCGGGGGCCATGAGTCGGCGCTCGCGGAGGAGCGCACGCGCGCAGAGGCCGCCGCGCGGTCGGCGGAAGCGGCCGAGGCGGCGCTCGAGGAGGCGCGCGCTCGCGCCGACGAGCTCGCGGCCGACACCGGCCGCGCGGCGGCCGCGGCGGAGGCGGCGCTCGTGGATGAGAGCGCGCGCGCGGGCGAGCTGGCCGCCGCACTGGCCAGCAGGGATGAGGAGGCCGCGGAGGCGCGGGCGGCGGCGAAGGAAGCCGCGCGGGAGCGCGACGAGGAGCTTGCCCGGGAGCGCGCGCACGCGGCCGAGCTGGCTGCCGCGCTGGCCGGCAGGGACGAGGCGGCGGCGGCGGCGGCGCGGGCTGCGGCGCAGGAGGCCGCGCGGGAGCGCGACGCTGAGCTGGCCGCCATTCGGCGGGAGGCGGCCGACGGCGCCGCCGCGGCCGCGAGCGCGGCGCAGGAGCGGGACGCGGCGCGCGCGCGCGCGGCCGAGCTGGCCGCCGCGCTGGCCGGCAGGGACGAAGCGGCGGCGGCGGCGGCAGAGCGCGCGCGGGCTGACGCTGACGCGCTGCGCGCCGATCTGGAGGCCGCCGCGGGTCGTGCCGCGGGCTCGGGGCGGGACGCCGACGCCCTGCGCTTGCGGCTGGATGCCGAGAGCGCGCGAGGCGCCGAGGCCGAGTACGCCGCCCGCGCGGCGCGGGAAGAGGCGGCGGCGGCGACTGCGCGCGCGGCGGCCGCCGAGCGCGACGCGGCTGCGCTGCGGGAGCGGCTGGCGGCCGCGGAGGCGGGCGCGGCCGACGCGCACGCCGAGGCCGACGCGCTGCGCGGCCAGCTGGCGGCCGCCGCGGAGCGCGAGGCCGCCGGGCGCGCCGACGCAGACGCGCTGCGGCGCGAGGCGGAGGCGGCGGACGGGCGCGCGGCGGCGGCGGCGGCCGAGGCGCTCGCGGGCGCGCGCGGCGACGCGGACGCGGCGCGCGCTGAGCTGGCGGCCGCCGGGAAGCGGGCCGCCGCGGCGGACGCGGAGGCGGACGCGCTGCGCGGCCGGCTCGCTTTGGCGGAGCTCAGCGCGGATGCCGGCCATGGGGACGCGCAGGCGGTCCGGGAACGGCTTGAGGCCGCGGCCGCGGCGGCCGCGGCCGCGCGCGCGCGCGCGGACGAGCTGGCCGGCCAGCTGGCGGCGGCGCGGGATGAGGCGACAGGCGCCGGCAAGCGCGGCGCGGCGGCGGAGGCGCGCGCCGAGGCCGCCGAGGGCGGCGCGGCCGCGCTGCGGGCGGAGCTCGAGGCCGCGCGCGAGCGCGCGGCGGCGGCCGGGGCACAGGCCGGTAGCCAGCTGGCGGCGGCGGAGGCCGCGGCGACCGACCTGCGCGGCCAGCTGGAGGCCGCGCGCACACGCGCGAATGACGCGGACGCGGCGCGCCAGGCGCTGGAGGCGCGGCTTGCGGCCGCCGGCGAGGCCGCACGCGGCGACGCCGATGGCCTGCGCGCCCAGCTGGACGCCATGCGCGCGCAGGCCGCAGAGGCGGCGGCGGCCGGCGAGCGGCTGCAGGCCGCGCTCGCGGCCGCCGAGGAGGCCGCCGCCGCCGCGCGCGCCGACGCGGACGCGCTGCGCGGCCGGCTGGACGCCGCGGGCGCGGCGGCGGCGGCCGCGGAGGCGCAGAGCCAAGCGCTGCAAGGCAAGCTCGCGGCCGCCGAGGAGCGCGCGGCGGCCGGCGAGGCCGACGCCGCGGCGCTGCGGGGCCGGCTGCAGGCGGCGGAGGCCGACGCCGCGGCGCTGCGCGGCCAGCTCGCGGCCGCGGCCGCGGCGGCGGACGAGCGTGGCGCGGCCGCGCAGCGCGAGGCGGATGCCGCGCAGGGCCGGCAGGCGGCGCTGGAGGCCGAGCTGGAGGGCGCCCGGGGCGGCCTGGCCGCGGCGGACGGGCGCGTAGCCGCCGCGCAGGCCGGCACCGAGCAGCTGCGCGGCCAGCTCGGCGCCGCGCTGGCGCGCCAGGCGGCGCTGGAGAACGGCCTGCAGGACGCGCGCGGCGCGGCAGACGAGGCGCAGGCGGGCGCGCAGGGCCGGCGCGCGGCCCTGGAGGCCGAATTGGAGGCCTCCGGGCGTGCGGCGGCGGCCGCGGAGGCGCGGGCCGCCGCCATGGAGCCCGCCCTGGAGGCGGCGCGGGGCGAGCTGGCGGCTGCGCGCGCGCGCGCCGCGGAGCTCGAGCGCGCCGCGGCCGCCCTGGAGGACAGGGTCGGGGCGCTGCAGGGCGAGCTTGGGGCTGCCGCCGCACGGGAGGCCGCGCTGGAGGGCGACGCGCGCGCAGTCAAGGCCGACCTGGAGGCCGCCTGGGAGCAGGCGAGGCAGGCGCAGGGCTGGGCGGAGGCGCTGCAGGGCAAGCGGGGCGCCGCGCAGGCAGGCGCGCGCGCGCGGCCGGGCAGCTCGGACACCGCGAACGAGGGGGAGGCGCCGCGCGGCGGCGGCAGCGCGGGCGGCCTGGCCGACGAGCTGGAGGCCGCGCGCGCATTCTCGACGAGCCTGGCGGCCAACCTGGCGGCGCGAGAGGGCGATTTGGAGGCCGCGCGCGCGCGCTTGGAAACCCTGGAGGCCCGTGCGGCCGCGCTGCAGGCCGAGCTCAAGGCGGCGCAGCGCGGCGCGGCGGCCGCGGCGGCGGAGGCGCGCGGCCGGTCCGAGGGCCTGGAGGCGCGCGTGGCCACGC
>JAABUY010002474.1_pt1 | contig 21833 bp, 18 predicted proteins | sample 5560271 | NCBI WGS metagenome assembly JAABUY01 (sample SAMN10711886, study PRJNA513374) | rock metagenome | isolation source: Antarctica rocks | place: Antarctica: Victoria Land, University Valley | reverse complement strand
AGTGTCGCAGCGATCTCAGCAGGACGGTCCTCGGGCAGGAAGTGGGTGCCGGGGCCAACGCTGGTGACGGTCAGCCCGTCGTCGGCGTCATCACGGATCCGGGCCGCGCCAGCGACGGTGACGACAGAGCCCGGTTCCCCGTACATGAGCAACCGCGGGACGTCGCCGTGGGCGAGGGTGTCCCTGTTCCGACGGACAGCTCGGGCAACGGCGGGTGGTTCGCCCGCGACCGGGATCTGCTCGATCCAGCGCAAGATCGGTAGCCGCGTCGCCGGGGTGGGAAATGGCTCCCGGTAGATGTCCCACTCGGCGTCGGTGAGCTGGTGATCCATCCCGGCGGGCAGGACCTTCTCGATCATGAGGTTGTCGGTGAGCACCTGCCGCCGACCCTCAGCGGTGGTGCGGATCGGCTCGAACAGGGACCTACCCGGCATGGCCGCCCAGTTCGGGTACTCGTCCAGGTGGCACTCCAGGACGGCGAGAGCGCCCACCAGGTCAGGTCGGCGCCTGAGGAGCTCCAGGCCCAGGACCCCACCCCAGTCGTGCCCGACGTAGGTGACCGCCCGCAGGCCGAGCACGTCGAGGAAGCGTTCCAGGCAGCGCAGGTGGAACGCCCAGTCGTAGGCCGCGTCCGGCTTCGCCGACCGACCCATCCCGGCGAGATCGACCGCCACGCAATGCGCGACGCCGGTCATCCGGGCCAGCACCTCACGCCACAGGAACGATGAGGTCGGGTTGCCGTGGACGAACACGAACGTCGGGCCGGCGCCCCCCTCGACGTACGCGAGCCGGGACCCGTGCACCTCGACCACACGGCCCACCAGGCATGGGCCCGGCCAGAGCTGTCCTGTCCCGGTCATGGACACACCCTCCAGCACTCAGCGACGCTTACCGCGGCCTGACGAGACAGCCACCTTGGGCGCTCGTGCGGTGACATCGCGGCCGGGAGTCACTCTCGGGGCGGCCGATAGCTTTCACGGATGGTGTGGTGCAGGTGGGAGCTGCCCGCGGTGATGGCCGATCGGCCGGCGGTCCGGGTTGACCAGCTCGGGTGCCTGCCGGGTCGCCCGGTGAGGGCGACCCTCATCCATCCCGCGCCGCAGCCGTTGACGGCCTCTCTCCTGGACCGGACGGGGAGGACCGTCGGTGCGGCCTGGTCGCGGCCGTGGCCTGAGCGACCGGATCCGACGTCTGGGCTGGTCGTGCACGTCGTCGACCTGCCGGGGCCAACGGTGACCGGCGGCGAGTTCCGGGTCCGTGTCGGTGACAGCACCAGCCATCCGTTCACCATCGGCGAGGGCCTGCACCAGCCGCTGGCCCGCGACGCGCTGCACGTGTTGACGTTGCTGCGCTCGGGTTGTGCCGTCAGCGAGGGCGCCCACCCCGGCTACGGCCGGCCCGCGGGGCATCTCGGCGTCGCGCCGAACACCGGCGATACCGCCGTCCCCGCCTGGTCCGGTCCTGATGCCGATCGCCTCTACCCGGGCTGGCGTTGCGAGGGACGCTTCGATGTCTCCGGTGGCTGGTATGACGCCGGCGACTACGGTAAGTACGCGACCAGCGCCGGTATCGCGCTGTGGCAGCTGCTCGGGGTCCTCGACCTGCCCCCGGCCCCCGGGACCAGCCACGCTGCCGTGCGGGCGGAGTGCCGCTGGGCGCTGGACTGGCTGGTACGCATGCAGGTGCCCGGCCCCGACCCGCTCAAGGGGACCGTGTTTCACAGGGTCCACGGGACGACCTGGTCCCCCATCCCGGGATGGGCCCACCAGGACCCCACCGAGCGGGTCCTGCACCGGCCGTCCACGGCGGCGACCCTGCACCTGGCGGCCGCCGCGGCCAAGGGTGCACGGCTGTTCGCCGCGGAGGACCCGCCCTACGCCGCCCATCTGCTCCGGGTCGCCCGCCGCGCCTGGGACGCCGCGAAACGCCACCCCAATCTGCTCGCACCCGATGACCACGCCCGCCACGGCGGCGGCCCGTACGCCGACGCGGATCCCAGCGACGACGAGTACCTGGCCGCCGCGGAGCTCTGGCTGACCACCCGCGAACCGGCCTACCAGGCCGCGGTGACCGCCTCGCCGTGGCACCGCGACGACGTCCTCGGCCCCACTCTGACCGACCTCGATGGCTTCGACGCCGACCGGGTGGCAGTGCCGGCGCGACTCGATCTCGCCCTGCTGGGCGCAGCGCTGCCCGATCACCACCGCGTCGTCGAGGGTGTCCTGGCCCTGGCTGACCGGCTGCTTCACCTGCAGGCGCTGCAACCGTGGGGCCAGCCCTACGCACCTGCGGCGGGCTGGGCCTGGGGCTCCAACGGGCGAGTGCTGAACAACCTGGTGGTGCTCGTCGTGGCCCATCGGCTCAGCGGAGACGACCGGTTCTTCCAGGCGGTTCTGGACGGGCTCGGCCATCTGCTCGGACGCAACGCCCTCGGTCAGAGCTACGTGGTCGGCTACGGCACCGACACCTCGCGCCAACTCCGGTCCCGCCAGTTCGGGTACCCCATGGACCCCGAGATGCCCCCCGCTCCCCCGGGCGCTGTCGCCGGCGGACCGAACTCGCAGCCCTCACCGGATTTCCCCTACGACTCCCGGCTGGCCGGGCTACCCCCGCAGCTGCGGTACCTCGACGAACCAACGTCCGAGGTCACCAACGACCTCTGCATCCGGTGGAACGCGCCGCTGGTCTTCATCGCACACCACCTCAGCGCAGGGCCCTCGCGACCCGGCCAGGTCACGCAGTCACCCGGAGCTCATCTGCACTCGGTACTTCCCCATCCGCCGCCGGTGGAATCCTGATTGGGCCCGCTGCGGTACCTACCGGTCGTCCCGCAAGGTGGTGATCCGCCAGCCGCCGCCGTTTCGGGCCAGGGTAAGGAAGCCGGTGTAGGTGAGGGCTGCCCCTGTCCAGCCGTCTCGCCCACGGGGTCGGGTGGTGACGGTGAACTCTCGATACACCGTGTTCCTGGTGTCGGTGGGCGCACCGTCGTCGTAGGCGCGGGCGACGGTGACGGCGGCGTAGCCGTGGTGGGTGGCGAGGGTTGTCCAGTCGGCGCCGGGTCCGGTGACGGGTCGGTCGCCGCGGATGCCGGCGGCGAGCTGCCCGGTGGTCCAGGGCAGGGCCCGCCGGTGGGCGTCGGCCGGCCCGAGGTCCAGGGCGGTGTCCGCGCGGTAGTACGCGACGAGGCCGGCGGTTGCGACGACATCCGGGTCCGAACTGGTCAGCGTCGTGGCTGGTGGGAGCCCACCAGCGGGGATGCCGGCCCGGCCGGTCGGGACCGCAGTCGGGGTGAAGGCCTTGGCCGTAGCCGTGGGTCCGACCGTGGCCGAGCTGGTCGGTGCCGCAGGCAGGGTCGCGGGGACCGTGGCGGCAGGTGCTGGGCTCGGGGTGGGGGCGCAGCCGCTGCTCAAGGCGCCGAGGACCACGCCGATCAGGACCGCGCCGGACGTCGACGGGTGGCGGGTCATCCGTACCTCCGGACCGACCAGGTGGTGCTGGTCCAGTAGGGAATCGTGACGGGCTGGATCTTCACGACGTTGCCGGTGTGGGGGGCGGCGATGATCTGGCCGCCGCCGAGGTAGACCGCGATGTGGCTGTAGGTCCCGGGTCGGGTGGGGTCGTTCTGGAAGGCGATCACGTCACCGGGCGCGAGGCCGGCGAGGTTGATGCTCGATCCGCGGCCCTGCGCGACCAGGCCCCCAACACGGGCCTGGGTGTCCGCGGTCCGCGGGAGGGTGAGCCGGCCGCTGCTGGCCTGGTGGACGGCGTACCGGACCAGCCCGGAGCAGTCGAACCCGGCCGGCGGTCCCCCGCTGGGCCCGTCCAGGGCCCCCCCGCCGTACACGTAGGGGACCCCGAGCTGGGCGGTGGCGGCGGCGATCTCGGCGGCGGCGAAGGACCCGGCCGGTGCCCCGGGCAGCCCGGGCGCGCTCGGCGGCCCCGCGGGGGCGGTGTAGGTCAGGGCGAGCTGGCGGATCCGGGTGACGTAGGCCCGGGTCTCCGGGAACGGCGGGACCCCCCCGTAGCGCAGGACCGCCCCAGCGCCGGCGTTGTACCCGGCCAGGGCCAGGTCGGTGAGGTCCCCGTGGACCCGGCCGGCGGCCAGGGCCGGGCGGAGCTGGGCGACGATCGAGCAGTCGAACCCGCCCTGGGACGGGATCGCGTCGGCCGGGTCCCACACGTCGGTGACCCCGTTCCCGGACCAGTCCCGCCCGGCCGCGGCCCAGGTGTCGGGCATGAACTGGGCGATCCCCTGCGCTCCGACCGGGGACACCGCCCGCGAGTTCCAGGCGCTCTCGGTCTGGACCTGCGCGGCGATCACCGGGGCCGGCATCTCCGGGCACATCGACCCGGCCCGGGCCACCAGCCCGACGTACGCGGCCGGGACCGTCCCCGCCTTGAGCTGCCCGCCGCCGGGTCCGGTCGGGACACCGCCGGTCGGGTCGGGTCGATCCCTCGGCCCTGGTGGGTGCCCGCGGTGAGGAACCAGTCGAGGTAGGCGCCCACTCGGAGGAGCACAGACACACCCTCGCAGTTGGTCTGGGGGCGGTGGAGTGGATGAACCGATGCCGGGCGCCGTAGGGCAGGGCCGCGTCGAACAGCTGCGAGCGGTAGCAGCTGCCGTTGTCGGTGAGGACCTTTTCTACGGTGCTGCCGTGGGCGGCGAAGAAGGTCGCGGCCCGGCGGAGGAACCCGGCCGCGGTGACGGCGCGTTCGTCGGGCAGGGACTCGGTGAACGCGAGCCGGGTGTGGGCGTCGACGGCGGAGTGCCAGTAGCGGTAGCCGACCCGTTCCCGGCGGGGGGCGCGGTCCTGGGTGCTGCCGCGGCCGTGGACCCGCCACCCGCCGCCGGTCGGGATGGCGCCGATCTTCTTGACGTCCAGGTGGACCAGCTGACCTGGGCGTTCGGTGATGGTCCGGCGGATCTGGCGGTGGCTGTTGCCGGTGACGTCGAGGTCCCGGAGCCGGCTGATCCCGAGCCGGCGCAGCCACCGGTGCACGGTCGCCGGGGACACCTCGATCCCGTCGGCGGCGAGTTCCTCCACGATCAGGCGGGGCGGGAGTTTCCGGTCCCGGCGCAGCGCCTCGACCCGCGCCACCACCACCGGGTCGGTCCGGGTGGGCCTGCGGGCGGCCCTCGCCCAGGACCCGGGCAACCAGACGACGACGGCCTCACTTCGGACCTGACACCGCCGGGGAGAACGCGCACCTCTAGTGGACAGCGCGCCCCGGCCGCCCCACCGTGACCCAGAGCGCGATCGCACGCCGCGACGAACTTCATCGGCGATTGGCGTCCGTGAGCCACCCTGACCACGGGCAGCCCGACCTCCAGCCCCGGGGTCTGCTGCTGCGGGCGGAGTCGCTCGACGTCGTGGCGACGGCCGGCGACGCGGCGGGGTCCCGGAGGTCGCAATCGTGGACGTCCGGATGTAGTACCCACACCGACGAGGGGATCGTCGCTGCTGTCGAGGCGCGACGCCGCCACCCCGACCTGGCCGTGCTGGTGCTCTCGGCATCGGTGGAGGAGTCCTTTGCCACCGGACCTGTTGGGGGCGTGTACCACCGGGCTCGGGCTATCTGCTGAACGAGTGTGTCGGCAGGGTGGAGCAGTTCCTCGACGCCCCGCACCGGGTCGCGGCCGGCGGGACAGCTATCGACCCCGACGTTGTGGCGCAGCTGATGACCCGCTTCCGCCAGGATACTCGCCTGGACCGGCTGACCGAGCGGGAGCGGGACGTGCTGGCGCTGATGTCGCAGGGCTTAGGCAACGCGGCGGTCTCCGATCGTCCGGTGGTCACCGCGGGCGCGGTCCACAAGCACATCCGCAGCATTTGCACCAAGCTCGACCTGGACCCCAGCGACCAGTCGGACCGGCGGATCCGACGCGGTCCGCCACTTCCTCGAGGGCGACCGTCGCCGCTCGTCGCCGGCCGGGTCCGGGGCCCGTCACGACTGCTCGCGGACCACGTCCACCGCCGGGTCGTCACCGAGGGTCCGGTACTGCTTGACGACCACGGGGATGCGGCGCCGGCGCGCCGGCTGCCGGGTTGAGTCGGCGGACCGGAGTCGGTCCAGGACGAGGGCCGCCGCGGTTTCCCCGACGAGCGCCGGGTCGTAGGCGGCGACCGTGAGCCGTTGCCCCAGCAGGTCCGCGAAGTCCAGGTCGTCGAACCCTGCGAGAGCGGTGCTCTGTGCGTATCGGCGGATCGCTCGGTACGCGCCCACCGTGATGCGGTTGTTGGCCGCGACAAGCGCTGTCGGTGGCCGGGGGAGTGCCAGCAGGCGGCGGGCGACGTCCTCGGCGGTCCCCGCGAGACGGTCGGTTGAGCCCAGCAGGTCCGCGTCGGCCCCGATGCCGGCAGCCGCGAGGGCGGACAGGTGACCGTCAAGCCGCTGCTCACCGGCCCAGCTCGTGGTCGGCAGTCCGATGAAGCCGATCCGCTTGTGTCCCACCGCGACGAGGGACGCGGTGAGGTCCCGGGCGCCGCCGGTGTCGTCGACCAGCACGCAGTCCAGGTCGACACCGCGCGGGGGCCGGGCGGCGAGCGCGACCGGGACGCCGTCCAGGACGTCGGGGGCCAGGTGTCGCTGGTCGGGTCCGCTCGGGACGACGACGAGCCCGCTGACCCGCTGGGACCGGAAGTCGTCGAGCAGCTCGCGTTCCCGCCCGGGGTCGTCGGCGCTGTTCCCGATGACCACCCGCTGCCCGTGTGCAGCGGCGAAGCGCTCCACACCAACGGCGAGCTGGGCGTAAAAGGGATTCGCCAGGTTGGTGATGACCAGGCCGAGCAGGTCGTGCGGGCGTCCGGTGCGCAGTACCCGCGCGGCCTCGTTGCGCCGGTACCCCAGCCGGTCCACGGCGGCGAGGACGGCACTGACCGACGACGGTGCGACGTTCGGGTCGTTGTGCAACGCCCGCGAGACCGTCATCGGGCTGACACCGGCCAGGTCGGCGACATCACGCATCGTGGGGTGAGGGTTCTGCGCGCTCACGACTGCGGCTCCGCTCCCGTCCGGTTGCCCGGTCAGGCTCGGCGACCGGGGTCTGCGGCACGGTGCGGCGGTGTCGGGGGACGACGTGCCGCGCCGGCCCGCGACCCGGTCAGGGTTCCACACGGCACCGGCCGGCTGTCGTGTCCCGCGTGCCACGCCGCGCCCAGCAGCCCGGCGATGTCTGGGAGGGCGGCGGGGACGACAAGCCGGCGGCGACCCGCGTCAGCACCAAGCCCGCGGTACAGCGGGTCGATGAGCAGGTCCCACGACCGGGCGATCGCACCGCCGACGACCACGACGTCGGGCCGGAACGAGGCCAGCACCGGCTTCAGCGCGCGCCCCAGACCCTCGAACGCCTCGTCCAGAGCCGTCCGGCACACCGGGTCCCCGGCCCGCGCCGCGGCGGCGATCTCGCGAACGTCGGGAGCCGGGCGCCCGGGTGTGCCGGGTGGGCCAGCGGTGACCCGGCGGCGGATCGCCCGTCGGGACACCGTCTCCTCCAGCGGCCGCCCGTCGAGCTCCAGCAGGTCCATCCGGCCCAGCGGAGGGAGATCGGCGCCCGTCGTCACAACGCGGCCGTCGATGAGGAACCCGGAGCCCACGCCGCTGCCCAGCGTCAGACCGAGCACCCGTCCGGCGCCGACCGCGGCACCGACCCACCACTCGCCGAGGGCGAACGCCGCGGCGTCGTTGATGAAACTGATCGACGCCGGCGGCCGGGACATCCGGGCACCGATCCCGGCGGCGACGTCCACCCCGTCGAGCGCATCGAACTTTCCGACCGCGTGAAACCGCGCGATGCCCGTCTCGTGGTCGAACGGACCCGGGACCGCCGCCCCCCACGCCCTGCCGGCCGGTGCGCCGAGGGTGTCAGCACACCCCCCGACCGCGTCGAGGACCTGTGCGGCGCTGCCGCCGGGGTCGACGTCGGCGCACACCGGGCCCCCGACGATCCCGCCACCGGCCGGCCCGGCGGCGGCGGCGACCACGTGGGAGCCACCGAGCTCCAGTGCCGGGACGGCGGGTGGGCTCACCGCACGACCGCTGTCACGACCATCGCGGACCCACCCCGGGCCTCCACCGAGAACCGACCGACCGCGGCGGGCACGACGAGGGTCTCCGCGTAGGACAGCTCGCGCGGTCCGTCGGGTCCGGTGAGCACGACGCCGGCGCCGTCGACGACGGTCATGACCCGGAACCGTCCGTTGGTGTCGCAGGGGGCGACGCCACCGTGCAGCCGGAGGCGGTGGACCTCGTAGAACATCTCGGGCAGGGCCCCGAGCAGCTCCTCGGACCACCCGGGACCCGCGCGCAACACCTGCGGAGCCCCGACGAGGTCGCGCCCGACGGCCTCCCCCCGGCGCGCCGAGTCCAGGTTGGCGAACGCGTGCTCCACGTGGACGGGTCGCCGGGACCCGGTGGAACCCCGGCGAAGCCAGTCGTAGAACCGGAGCGAGTACAGGTAGGGGGTCGCGCTCACCTCGAGCACCACGTTGCCCTCCCCGCTCCCGTGCGGTGTGCCAGCGGGGATCAGGAACAGCTGGTGCAGCCGTGCCGGGAAGGTCTGGACGAACTGCTCGATGTCAACCGGCGTCCCGGCGGTGTCGGCATCGTGGGCCCGCGCGCGGAACTCCTCGATGTCGGTGTTCGCGCGCAGGCCGAGGTAGACCTTGCGTTCCGGGGCGGTGTACACGACGTAGTACGTCTCGTGCTGCGTGTACGGCCAGCCGAAGACCTTGCGCATGTAATCGGATTGGGGGTGGCAGTGCACCGAAAGGTTGCCGCCGCCGGAGGTGTCGAGGTAGTCGAAGCGGATGGGGAAGGAGGTCCCGAAGGTCTCGTGGACCCGCGGTCCGAGCAGCTGCACCGGGAACAGCACCACGACCGCGGCGAACGGGATCTCGACCGTCGGGCCGGCGGGGCTCCCGAGCAGGACACCGCTCTCGGGAGCGATGAGCTCGTACCCGAGAGCAGTGTTCTCTGCGTCAGGGTTCATGCCGAGCTCCCGCTGTGCCCAGTGCCCCCCCCAGGGGGTGGTGTTGAAGACCGGCCGGGTCCGAAAGGGTCTGTGCGCCAGCCGCGCCGCGCTGTCCCGCAGCACCGTTCCGCTCACGGAGGTGACCCGATCCACGGCGTCCGCCGGGTCGCCGCGCTCCCCCTGAACGTCGAACCACCGGTCGACGTGGGGCAGCAGCCCGTCGCGGTGCCGGTCCAGGACCGGCCAGTCCACGTAGAACAGTCGCCGGGACGTCGCGGGCGGGTCCTGCGTCCGGGCGCCGAGATCGCGTGCCGCCAGCGACCCCAGCCCGGACTCGGCGAACCGTTTCGGCAGGTCCACATACCAGAGCACGTCGTGTTCGACCAGCGCTGATCCGGGACCGTGCACGACGGTGACCCCGCCCGGCTCGGGGACCGGCGCTGCCGGGCGTCCATCGAACAGCGCGTCCACACCCGCGGTCGAGAGCCGGGCGAAGTCCGGGTCATCGTTGAGGTCGCCGCCGGGGGTCCGGTCGAGGAAGACCGCCCATGGGACGTACTGGTCCCTGACGTCGCAGACCCGTACCGGACGCCCGGCGGCGTGCAGCCGGCCCGCGACCGCGTCGGCGACCTCGTTCCACGCCAGCGCCGCCGGCCCGTCGATCGCGAGCGTGCACCTGCCGCCCGGCAGCCCGTCCACGCCGACGTCCCAGCCGACGGCGACCGTGCCCCCGACCGGCGGGTGGCACGGATTCGCGTCGTAGCTGTGTCCCGGCACCGCTGCCTCCGCGTCTCGTCATCTTCCGTGTCCCGCCGGAGCCCGGGCCGCAGGCCGACCGTTGCACTCTCGGCGTGGTAACGATACCTTCCTAGCGAGGAGGTTGCTGTGATCGATGGAGATACAGCTCGGATCCCGACCCGGCGGACGGTCCTTGGACTGTCGGCAGTCGCTGTCGCGGGACTCATCGGCGGATGCGCCCGCGGCACCCAGACGGGTGCCGCGCCCGCGGGTGAGGTGACACTGAACAACGACAACCCCACCTGGGACCCCGGATACGCGAGCGCCTCGGGACCGCTGGGCTCCCGGACCGGGTACCGCCTGGCCGTGCGTGCGGTCCCCGACGTGAGCACCTACCAGCAGGTCGTGCGGATGTCCGCGCAGACGGACAGCAGCACCGACCTGGTCAAGTGGTGGAACGGCTATCGCCTGCAGGACCTCGCCCGCGGTGGACTGCTTTCAGACCTATCGGACGCATGGGACAAGGCCGAGGCCAACCACTGGGTGCAGCCGTCGATGCGCGCCTCGTTCAGCCAGGACGGGAAGCCCTACGCCGTCCCGCTCTACAAGAGCTACTACGCCGTCTTCTACAGCAAGCGGGCGTTCGCGCGGGTCGGGGCCACCGTTCCGCGCACCTGGGCGGCGTTCCTCGCGACGGCCGGCAGGTTGAAGGCGGCGGGAGTGACGCCGATCGCGGCGTCGGGCGCGAGCTCGTGGGAGTCGCTGATCTGGTTCTCCCAGCTGCTGATCGGAGCGGATCCCGACTACTACACGGCAGTCACCAACAACCGCGCCTCCTACACCGACGCGCCGGCGCAGCGCGCGATGAAGCAGTGGTCGCAGATGTACGCGGCCGGCCTGTTCTCGACCCCTGACTTCGACGGGGCATCCATCCCCGCCGACTTCCGGTCCGGGAAGGTCGGGATGACCCTGTCCGGAACGTGGAACACCAACACGTACACGACTGCGGGACTCACCCCCGCCGACTACGGGATCTTCCTGCTGCCGCCGGTCACACCCGGTGTCCCGCCGGCGGTGACCATCGAGAGCGGCGCTCTCGCTGTTCCGGTCAACGCCCACAAGCCCGACGCTGCGCGGCGCGTCGTGGCGGCCTGGCTCGCCGACGACGTGCAGCGCAAGTGGGTCGGCTTCCTGCAGGACACCAGCGCCAACCCCGGCGTCGTGCCGAACGTCCCCGCCATCAGGGAACTGGCCCAACAGGTGGCGCGGGTCCGGCCGCGGGAGATGGTCCGGTACTGGGAGGCCTCCCCGCCGACCCTCATCGAGGACAACGTCAACGACCTCAGCTCGTTCATGGTCTCCCCGACGCCCGCGAAGGGGCGTCAGGCGCTCTCCAGCATGCAGGCGAGGTCTCAGCGGGTCTGGAAGGAGTGGGAGACGTGAGCGTGACTGGAGCGACCACCGGGGTCCCCGCCGGTGCGCGGCGGCGTGAGACGTCCAGCGCCGGCCGGGTCCGGCCACCCCGCCGGGCGCGGACGGCGGCATGGGTCGGCGCCTTCCTATTCCCTGCGGTGGCGCTGGTCGTCCTATTGCTGGTGGTGCCGTTCCTGCAGACCGTCTACCGCAGTTTCTTCCGGGACAACGGGTTCACGAGCAGCTGGGTGGGCCTGTCCAACTACCGGACGCTGGTCACCGACCCCGGCTTCGGCCAGTCCGTTCTCAACACCCTGATGTGGGTGGTGGGGACCCTGGTGCTCCCGGTCGGCGTCGGCCTGGCGATCGCTGCCGCGACCCACCGGCTCCGGTGGGGCGGCCTGGCACGTTTCGCCCTCGTCCTGCCCTACGCGCTGTCCGGGTCGGCCACCGCGATCCTGTGGACCTTCGTCCTGCGCAGCGACGGCGCGCTGGACGACGTCCTGCGGACGATTGCGCCGGGGGTCACGCCGCCCGGGTGGCTGCTCGAGTGGCCGCTCAACACCGTGGCGATGATCGTGGCGAGCACCTGGCAGGGGACCGGTGCCGCGGTCATCCTGTTCCTCGTGGGGCTGCAGGCGATCCCGCCGGACACGCTCGAGGCGGCGACGCTGGACGGGGCACGCGGGTGGCGGCTGTTCCGCTGGGTCACCCTGCCCCAGCTGCGGCCGGTGACGGTCGTGGTCGTCGGGATCTCGATCGTCAACAGTCTCAAGACCTTCGACATCATCTGGCTGTTGACCCGCGGCGGTCCGGGGACCGCATCAGAGACCCTGGCGCTGACGATGTACCGGGAGACGTTCACCCTGTCCCGGTACGGCGCGGGGGCGGCGGTCGCGGTCTTCCTGACGGTGGTCGTGCTGGCGGCGTCGTGGATCTATCTGCGTCGTCAGGTGAGGACCTCGTGAACGGGGTCGTCGGCCAGCGCGAGGGTGCGCGCCGCTGGGTCCGGGTGGCCGTCCTGGTGGTGGTGTCGCTGCTGTGGCTAGTGCCGAGCTACCTGATCGTGGTCAATGCCTTCACGCCGGTCGCGTCCTACACCGGCTCGCCGAACTGGTGGTTCGCCGGGACCGGCCTGTTCGGGAACCTCCGTGCCGCTTTCGCGGCCGCGAACGTCGGCGACGGGATGGCGAACAGTGCTCTCTACGCGGTCGTCGGCGCGGCGCTCGCCGTCGTCGTGGCCGCCCTCGCCTCGTTCGCTGTGGCGGTGATGCCGTGCCGCCGTCCCGCCGTGTGGTTCTGGATGATCTACGTTGGTACAATCCTGCCGCTGCAGGTCTTCCTTTCCCCGCTGTTCACCGGCTACGCCCGGCCTGTCCCTGTACGACACTCAGGCGGGGATGATCCTGGTGTACGTGGTGCTGTCGGTCCCGTTCGCCTTCTTCATCATCCGCAACTACATGTCGGCGATCCCGCGGACGATGCTGGAGGCCGCCCAGCTCGACGGCGCGGGGTGGCTCCGGACCTTCCTGCGGGTCCACCTGCCGCTGGCGCGCAGTGCTCTCGCGGCTGCGTTCATCTTCCAGTTCACGTGGATCTGGAACGACCTGCTGTTCGGGATCACGTTGTCGACCAGCCCGAACATCAGGCCCGTCATGGCGACGCTGGCAGACCTGACCGGGAACTACTCGACGGTGGGACCGCCGGTCGTGCTCGCCGGCGCGCTTGTGGCCTCGCTGCCGACGGTCATCGTCTTCTTCGCGTTCCAGCGGTTCTTCGTCGGCAGCCTGCGCCTCAGTTCCTGACCCGCCCCGACAGCGACCGTCCGACACAGACCCACCCTGACAGAGATGAGGTACATCCCGTGACGACGCGCGCCCTGGTGGCAAACCAACCGTGGTCGACCGATCGGGCCCGGGCCGGGATGGTGGGACGCAGCGTGGCCGGGATCGGCGAGATCGGTAGGCGCCGGGTCCGGGTGATCCCCGAGCCACTGGTCCGCGCGGCGGCGGGCGGTGGCCGCGTGCGGGCCGTCCGCGTCGAGATCGCCGGGCTCGGCGACGACCTCACGCTGTCGCCGGGCGACGTGGTGGTCCGCACGGCCGGGTCCGCGGTGACGGCCGAGTCCGCGGCCGCGCCCGCCGGGTCGGTCCGCCTGCTGGTGCCCGCCGCCGACACCGCCATCCCCGTGGAGGTCGCCGTCCCGTCCCTCGGCGACGGCACGGTCGCCGCCGTCCTCACGCCGGTCCGGGACTGGACGATCCACCTCGTGCACCACTCCCACCTCGACATCGGGTACACGGACCCGCAGGGGACGGTGCTCAACGAGCACATGGCCTTCCTCGACTCCTGTCTGGACCTCGTGCGGGCCACCCGTGACTGGCCGGACGACGCGCGGTTCCGCTGGGCCGTGGAGTCTTTGTGGTCCTTCGAGCAGTGGGAACGGGCCCGGCCCGCGCACCGGGTCGCTGAGTTCCTCGACCACGTCAGGGCCGGCCAGATCGAGCTGACCGCGATGCCCTTCAACCTGCACACGGACATGTGCTCGACCGACGAGCTCCACGAGCTGCTCCGGCTGGCCCGGCGGGTCAGGGACCGCCACGGAATCCGATTCACCACAGCGATGCAGACCGACGTGCCCGGATCCGTGGCCGGCCTGCCCGACGTCCTGTCCTCGTTCGGGGTCCGTTACCTGTCCGTGGCCCACAACTGGGCCGGGCGTTCGGTTCCGCACCTGGTCGGCGGTCAGCACCTACCGCGACTGTTCCGCTGGCAGGCACCGTCGGGTGCCTCGGTGCTGGTATGGATGACGGACAGCCCGCACGGGCTCGCCTACATGGAGGGACCGGTGCTGGGCTTCGACACCTCCTACGACGTCGTCGATGACCTGCTGCCGCCATACCTGACGTCGCTGAGCACCCACGGCTACCCATTCGATCCGGGCATGTTCGGCTGGCACGGGCCCGATGTCGTGGACCGCGAGCCCTACCCGTGGGACCTTCTCCACCTGCGGGTACAGGGCCACTTCGGCGACAACGCACCGCCCCGGCTGGTGATGTCGGAGACCGTTCGGCGCTGGAACGATCAGTGGCTGTTCCCGCACCTGCGGATGTCGCGCAACGAGGACTTCTTCCGCGACGCCGAGGACCGCGTCGGCGACCGGATCCGGACCTTCGAGGGGGACTGGGGCGACTGGTGGGTCGAGGGCGTCGGCTCCGGCGCCCGCCCGGTGGCCATGACACGGCACGCCCAGGCGACACTGCCGCGGGCCCAGACACTCAGCGCCATCGCCGGGATCACCGCCCGCGCCGCTGTCCCGGACGAGGCGGAGCTGTCCGACACGGTGTACCGGTCGGCCGCGCTGTTCGACGAACACACGTGGGGTGCCTCCGACCCGTGGACCGACGGGGACAGTGGGACCGGCTCCGGGGAGCAGCAGTGGCACTGGAAGTACGCCCACGGGCTGCGGGCGGCCGAGGACGCCGACGCGTTCCTGGCCCACGCCTCGGCACAGCTGGGCTCGGTGTTGCCGTCCACGGGAAGCGCACTGCTCACCGGGTGGGCCGTCAACACCGTCGCGTACCCGCGGTCCGCCGTCGTGTCCCTGTTCGTCGCTGAAAGCAGGGTTCCGCTGGACATCCCGCTGGAGGTCCGCGACGCCAGGACCGGGCAGCCGCTCCCGGTGCACCAGCGGTCCCAGCAGAACCCTTCGCACCGTGACGCCGGCCGCTTCCTCGACGTGGCCGTCAGGGACGTCCCAGCAGTGGGGATGTGTCGGCTGGACGTGATCCGGGCCGCAGGGTCGCCACCGTCGCCAGCGGGGGACCCGGCCCCGCCGCCCGGGGTGGCCGGGGTGACGATGGACAACGGCCGGGTCCGGGTGGAGGTCGATCTGACACGCGCGTGCATCGCCTCGATCACCGACCTGGGCACCGGTCGGCAGGTCGTCGCCGCTGAGCCGACCGTCGGCTTCAACGGCTATGTCTACGACCGGTACGGCACGGCCGGTGGCTTCAACCACCTGGCGAACAAGACCTCGACCGATGACGAGCTGGGACTGCTCGGCAGCCGGGCCACCGGCCGCCCGGCAGCACTGGTGTCCCGGGAGGTCACCCCGGTCTCTGAGTCGCTGACGTATGAGTTCGGTGCGGACGGGGTGCGCTGGGTCCGGGTGACGCTGACCCTGGCCCGCGACAGTCGGGTTCTGACCATCGAGAACCGGCTGTCCAAGCCGGCGACGATGGCCAAGGAGAGCGCCTACTTCGCGTTCCCGTTCGCCGTCGAGCACCCGACCGTGCGGTGGGAGATCACCGGGGCTGTCACCGGCGACGGGATCGACCACGTCCCGGGTGCGCCCCAGCACATGCGCGCGGTCCGGAACTGGGTCACTTTCACGGGCCGGGACGGTGCGGTCGCATGGGTGACGGCGGAGGCGCCGCTGGTCCAGCCGGAGACGATCGCGTTGCCCTACGCACCGTTCCCGGCGAGCACTCGGCCACGTGAGCATGGGACGCTCTACTCGTGGGTCCACAACAACCTCTGGGACACCAACTTCCCGTCCCAGCAGGGATTTGAGGCGTCGTTCCGCTACGCGGTTGCGGTCGGACAGCCCGGTGAGGACGCGGCGTGTCTCGGCCCGGCGACCGCCGCGGACCTCGTCACGCCGGTGGCGGGTGTGGTGTCGACCTCGCACACGGTCGACGGGCCAGTCGAGCGGTCACTGCTCTCCATCGGCGACGGGAGGATCCGCGTCGTGTCGGTGACGAGCGACCGGGAGGACCCGGACGCCGTCCTTGTCCGGCTCCAGTCGAGCGCGGATGAGACCGTCGCCACCACCATCGACGCGAGATTCCCAGTCGCGGGGGCGCAGGAAACCACCTACCTGGGCGACACGCTGCGAGAACTCGCCCCGACCGGAGGTGCGGTCCCGGTGACCGTCCCCCGATTCGGCGTCACCGCGGTCCGGATCCGGCTGGGCGCCGCGACCCCGACGGGTTGACCCGCCCGCGGGGTGAACCACCGCCGACCGGGTCAACCGGTGGGACACCGCTGTCCACACGGCGCTGGCGGGACAGCCGGACGTAGTCCCGACGGGCACAACCGGTGCGTACGCCGGTGCAACACGGTGATCATCGATCGCATAAATTGCAGGTCATGACGGCGATGATCGTGGCCACTTACCCCTGGTACGGCGAGACGCTCCCCCTGCTGGAGATCGCCCGCGGGATGGTCGAGCGCGGTCACGAGGTAACCCTCGTGGCCGGCCAGCCGCTTCCGCGCGCTGGCCGAGGCCACCGGCGCGCGATTCGTCCCGCTGACCGGGGCCGCCGACTACGACGACCGCCGGCTGGACGAGACCTTCCCCGGGCGCGCGCAGGTCGAGCCCGGCCTGGCGCAGAACGTCTTCGACACCTCCTACGTCCTCGGTGACGCGATCCCCGACCAGTACCGCCTCCTGAATGGGCTCGTCGCGGAAGACCCGGACCGCGTGCTCATCACCAACGCCGGGATGTTCGGCGCCTGGCCGTTCGTGCTGGGCGCGCCCGGCCCGCGGCCGCGGCGGTGGGTGGCGGTGGGAGCCAACCCGCTGTACCTGTCCAGCGCGGACACCACGCCCTTCGGGCCCGCGCCCGTCCCCGTGGGTTCCAGCACTGAGGACGCCCGCGAGGCGAACCGGGCCGCCAACGCGCAGATCGCCGGCGCGCTCGGTCCGGCCACCGAGCACGTCGGGGCGGTGCTGGCCTCAGTCGGCTGCACCGAGCCGGTTACAGACCTCACCGATGCCATGGTCACCCTGCCCGACGCCTTCGCCGAGCTGAGCGTGCCCGAGCTGGACTTCCCGCGCAGCGACGCCCCGGTCTCATTGAACTTCGTCGGACTGCTGCCCTCTCCGCGGACGGCGTCCTGGTCGGAGCCGCCGTGGTGGCCGGACCTCGACGACGGGCGACCGGTGGTGGTGGTCACACAGGGGACGATCGCCAACCGTGACCTGTCGCAGCTGGTCGAGCCGACCATCACCGCCCTTGCCGATACCGGCGTACTGGTGGTCGCCGCGCTGGGTCGCCCGGTCGACGCGCTCAGCGACGTGCCCGACAACCTCAGAGTGGCTGAGTACGTCCCCTTCGACCTCCTCCTGCCGCGCGCGGACGTCCTGGTCACCAACGGGGGGTTCGGGTCCACCCAGCAAGCCCTGGCCGCAGGCACACCTGTCGTGGTGGCGGGCTCCAGCGAGGACAGGGCCCCGACCGCGGCGCGCGTGGCTTTCCACGGAGTGGGCGTCAGCCTGGCGACCTCGACGCCCACCCCGTCCCAGGTGCGTCAGGCAGTGGAGGACGTGCTGGGCGACGACGCCATCCGCGAGCGGGCGCGGGCCATGGCGGAGGCGTACGCGCGCCATGATGCCCTGGACCTCATCGAAAACCTGGCCTGATCTGCCCCGCGTTTCTCGGACATGGTCCTTTGCGCTTTCATACCGCTGCTCGGTAGCCGGCGTGCATTTCGCTCGGGGTCTGGTAGCCCAGGCCGCGTGACCAACCAGCTGATCCGTGAAGCCCCGCACCCCTACCCCGAGTCGCTGCACATCGTGACCAAGGCCGGCGCGACCCGCGACGGCCACGGCGGCTGGCCCCCCGCCCGAGAGCCCGACGACCTACGCCGCTCCGTCCACGAGAACCTCCAGACCCTCGGCCTCGAGGCGCTCGAGGCGCTCGACCTGGTCACCTCCGCCTCGGCGACGCCGGAGGACCCCAGCCCGGCTCGCTCGCCGAGCCGTTCCAGACCCTCGTCGAACTCCAGCAGCACGGCCTCATCCGGCACCTCGGAGTGAGCAACGCGACGGCGGACCAGGTCCGCGAGGCGCAGGCGAGCGCGCCGATCGTGTGCGTGCAGAACATGTACAACCTCGCCTACCGCCACGACGACCAACTCATCGACCTTCTCGCCCACGAGGGGATCGCCTACGTGCCGTTCTTCCCCCTCGGCGGGTTCAGCCCACTCCAGTCCTCAGCGCTCTCGGCCGTGGCCGCCCGGTTGGACGCGACGCCGATGTCGGTGGCCCTGGCCTGGTTGCTGCAGCGATCGCCGAACATCCTGCTGATCCCCGGCACCTCCTCACCGGCTCACCTACACGCCAACGTCGCCGGCGCGGGACTCCCGCTCTCCGATGACGACCTCGTCGACCTCGACAAGATCAGTCACTGACAGAGCAGCCGCCGACCCCCTCCTCCCGGAGGATGACCCCCACACCCAGCCGTACCGAAAACGTCACAACAATCCAACTGTTAGGCCCCCGGTTTCGGCACGGCTTCCGGCACGCTGGCCGTCCGCGTGTCGTCATTCCACAGCCGCCGGGCCGTTAACGAATCGGTTCCGGGACGGTGCCTGGTGGCATGGGAACCACTTCGTTGGGATGCCGTCAGCTCCGCTGGCATCCCGACGGGGCCGCGGTCCTCAGATGGTCTTGAAGGATGTGACAGCCCCGAACACGGTGCTGGTGTCGGCGTCAGTGAGTCGGATCGCGGCGGTCCAAGGGAGGCGGACGCTGACGTCGAGATGGCCGAGCCGGTCGGTGGCGACGACGGCGAGCCGGACATACTTCCCGTCCCCGGCGTAGCGGTCAATTCCGACCCGCAGGCCCGGCCGGGCCGAGTAGCCCGCGCCGTTGAAGACCTTGGCCGCACCGATCACCCGGACGGTAGAACCGCGGCGGGTGACGGCTTCACCGAGCAGGGAGTTGGTCTTGACCGTCACGGGAAGGCCGGCCCCGTATCCAGCGACCCCGCCGGTGGCGCTGCCGTACCCGATCGCCCACACACTCTTCCCTAGCAGCGTGATCGCGGAGATCGGGATGGTGATGATCCCCCGGAAAGTCGTCTGCCCGGGGGTGCCGATGACGAAGGTCTCCGACTCGATGACCGCGGTCTTGCCGGCGACGGCTCCCAGGCCGATGTCGACGGCCGGGTCCCGGAGCTTGGACGTCGGAACGATGACCGTGTAGGAGACCCTAACCAGACCACTGGCCACCGCGAGGCGGGTCGGCAGGTCGGTAGAGATCCCCTGGCCGATCGGGCGGACGCCCACGGCGGACCGGACAGGGCGACCCAGGGTGAACGTGGTGCGTCCTACAGCGGCGAGCACCGCCCGGTGGTAACTGGGCGGCGGAGCGGGGTAGGACCGCGCACTGACAGCGCCCGGGTGGCCAGCACCTGCGGCTCGGGCCGCAGCGGTCGCGGGCTGCGCGCCCACGAGCGCCAAGGCACCGGTAGCGGTCATGACGAGGACAGCGGTGAGACGACGGGTCATAGTCGGACTCCTCGATGGGGCCGGTCACTGAGCGGCGGAACGTGGCAACTGGGTGTGAACGCACGGGGTGGGCTCACCCTGTCCCGAATCGTCGTGGTTGACAAGCCTCCCCACCGCGCAGCCCCCGGGATCGCACCCGGCTTACCGATCGGCGCGTACGGCCCGCACACCCAAGGTGTCACCCCCGAGTACGACTGGTACCGCGACAGCGACAGCAACGGCTGCGAACACCGCTGACCATACCGGCGGGCATCTCCGGTCGGCGTCAAGAGGCTGTCCGAGCCCAAGCCGGCGGGCCGAGCGCGCGGAGATCCGCGACCAGGTCCCGGGGGGCCCGACGTGCCGCGAAGCCGGGGGCGATCAGGGCCGCGCAGCCGGTGGTGTTGATCAGGACGCTCTGCCATCCGACGCGGCTGTGCAGGGACACCAGCACAGCCAGGCCGAGGTCCGCAGGGCATGAGGTCGGCCCGTCGGGAAAGACGGTGGAGTCGGAAATCTGACTGGCGAGCCGGTGCGCGACGGCCGCGTCGGCGACCGTCGTGATGGCGACGCAGTCCGACCGGGTCGCGTTCAGACCAGGCAGCCAGGTCAGGCGGACCCTGTCCGGGTCGCTGGCGACCCGGGGACGTCGGGTCTGGCCCACGGCACCGTCGGTCAGAAAGCTGGTGTCGGCACAGCCACCCGTCGGGCGCCAGGTCACCGCCACCCGCGGCGCCAGCCTGGCGGGTGAGTTGACGGCCCCGCCAGGGCTGGGCTGAGCAACGACGTCAACAGGGCGGACGACCCACGCGTGGCCGGCAACAACAACTCCAACGACAAGTACCGTACCGATGGCAACCCACCAACGAGTCCGTCGCATCTACCTAAGACGCGCCGGCCGAGGATGCGGTTCCCTGATCCGATCGAGCCGGGATCGTTCGACGCGCCACTGCCCCGGCCGCCGATCTTCACCGCGATCAGGGACTTGTCGCGGACGAGGGCGTAGACCCGGCAGTGGCTGGCCTACAGTTCGTCGGCGACCTGGTGGAGAGTGAGCTAAACGCGTCCGCGTCGAGACCACCGACACCGAGCTCCTCACTGCGGGTTTGCGACTGACGCTGTACCTGCAGGCCCGTGGTGAGCTGCGGACCCAGCTGGGCCTGGCCCTTCGGCGGGGCCGGACCCGGCGGGTGAACCGGTCCCGGGGCGGCGGTGGCCAGGGGGAACATCGTGGGGATGGTCAACATCAGCGAGCGGCCGGTGGAAGCGGAGGACCGGGCGGTGCCCGGGTTCTGGGAGGGCGATCTGATCATCGGGAAGGGCGGCCGCAGCCAGATCGCGACCCTGGTCGAGCGGAGCACCCGGTACGTGATGCTGGTCCGGGTCCCCTATGACCGGACCGCGGACCGGGTCGCGATCGTGTTGGCGGAGAAGATGAAGACCCTCCCCGCGTCCCTGGCCAACAGCATCACCTGGGACCAGGGCAAACAACTCGCAGCCCACACCGCGTTCACCATCGCCACGAACATCCCGGTCTACTTCTGCGACCCGCACTCACCGTGGCAGCGGGGCAGCAACGAGAACACCAACGGGCTGCTGCGGCAGTACTTCCCCAAGGGTACCGAACCTCTCCGGTCACACCCAAGCCGAACTCGACGCGGTCGCCGACGAACTCAACGACCGGCCCCGCGAGACCCTCGGCTGGCGCAAACCCACCGAAGTCTTCAACGAACTCCTCCTCACAGCCACCGGTGCACCCACCACTTGACACCGCCCATCTAAGTTCCTCATTTTGATTAACGTGTTGATTAGGCACGACCATAACTCTGCAACGCCTGTCGACTGAATTAGGTTAGCTGCATCGGGTCCAATAAGCGATCGATGCAGTACTGTTGACATTGGTAGAATAGCCAAGCTGAGTCCCATTCTGACGTCTCATCTCGATTGACACGCTACCCGTGCTACTTGCTGGGTTAGACCCATTGACCCGTTCGCCACCCCAGTTGACCTGGTTATCAGACCGCTGAAAGAGGCAGAAAGGGCCATCTACCGCGTTGCAACCGGACGTGCGTTCGTCGATCCACTCCGCGTGGCGTGGATCGAAATCTCGCGCACTTCCAGCGGTAATTGAGGTGGAACTACCCGTGGCGACGTTCAGCCAACTGAACGTCGCAGTATTCCTGGGTGCTCCATTCCAGGTTGTCGTGAAGTGCAACTGTTCGCCTTTTAGGCCGGAGACCCCACCGTATTGCTCGGTTGGGAAATCAGGAAGAGCCTCCCAGAAGGCATACGGTACGGTCCTTCCAGTGAGGCTTATTCACGGGCCCGGGGGGATGAGTTGCCGCAGTAATTGGTAGGTGTGTCGCTCCCGCAGGGGCGGCCCGTTTCTTGACACGATTGGGTTACCACACTCAATCAGCAGAAACGGACC
>JAABUY010002473.1_pt1 | contig 21836 bp, 24 predicted proteins | sample 5560271 | NCBI WGS metagenome assembly JAABUY01 (sample SAMN10711886, study PRJNA513374) | rock metagenome | isolation source: Antarctica rocks | place: Antarctica: Victoria Land, University Valley | reverse complement strand
TATAGGCTTATAAAACTGTATCAAATATATTTTATTAAAAATTAAAAAGCAAATAAAAGTTTTACTTTTAATTATTTTATTTATTCACTCTGTATCACCTGGTTTACATAAAACTTTATATAGCAACATCGATGAAATTTTGCAGATATTTTTGTCTGGAAAATTTAACTGCTTAACTATAAAATAGCTTATTTTACTGTACTCAAGTTCAAAGTTTAATCCTCTTTTAAAATATTCAGTAACCGAATTCTTCCATTCGTTAAGCCATTTTAGGGTAGGATTTACTTGTTTCCTATCATTCCAGACTTCATTAATAATACTGCTTAAATTCTCGTGGTTTTCCTGGAATAGTTTATCACACTTTAATTTAAGTTCAGCCAGTTTAGTTGGGGTAAAATCATTCCTTTCAATACTTAGGATATTGTTTAAACTATTTCTTGCAGATAGTTGATCGAAATAAAAGACATTTAAAACGGAAGCTTGTGCGTATAATAGAAATGAAAATATATGTGCATTGTCTACTGGATCGTTACAAAGGGACTTTATAAGGCCAGAGGAAAGCCGGTACCGTATGGTGTTTTCATGCGCCTCTCCTTCGGGTTTTCCAAACATATTATACTTTAAGCTATTTACAGGCATATCCATAAAAAAACCAGAAATACCAGTATACGTATTGGTATGAGGGACAGGGTTTTTCTGAAGATATGATTTTATATTTGCATCAATTGTTTTTGCCGCTATTGCTGAGTATTTTGGTTTTGTTGAAAGTGATAAACGAATATTCTCTCCTTGTTGGTAGTTGAAAGATAAAATATAAATAGTGATTTGTTGTTTTTTTTGCATTTCTGTGAGAAGCGGATAAAGGCATCTCGTTATTAGCATATGCCACTGTAATTTAGAATAGAATACAGAAAGCCTTATCCAATGATTGTTTTCGACCATGAATTAAATATTAATAGGGGTGGAGGTAAAGTTTTTATAAACAATATCTTTTCCAAACTCGCCATTGTTTACCTCATAATACGAGCTCGAAAGATTATTTTCAAAAATAATTCGGTTGGTTAACTGGCTATAAAAAAACAACGTATCCTCAATTAATACCGGATCAACAAGCTCGTAATAACAAGTGCCTCCATCTTTATATTGATGAGTATTTTCATTGGCGTAATTTAAAACTTTACCTCTATTTTGTTCTGTCAAAAAAAAGAAAGAAGAACCCTCTTCTTTCCAGGTACCTTTAGTCCATTTATTTTCTTCAATTCCATAATCGTACTGTGGAGGTTTCATGGTAAGGTCAGGTTTGTCAAGATTTAAATTTAAGCGGTTTATTAGTGTGCCTTCAAAAAATACATTGTCTTTAAACAGGACTAAAACGATGGAAGAAGAATAACTCTTATAACTAATAAAAATTTTGTAATAATTATTAACAACATACTCATTGGCCATGCGGTCTTTGTTACTATGTGATAGAGACCCTAAATACGTTTTGTTTTTTATGAGGCCCGGCTTTAGTCCGCTTTTTACGAGCCGGTGAATAAAATCACTATCTTCAAAACCATAATATACCATTTTTTCATCAAATCCACCAACTTTATAAAAGCTTTCTCGGGTAAATGCAATTCTTCCTATAACATCAAATCTGTCGTTAGCGTAAAAAAAATAACCTTTATTATGAGTAAAGGCAGTATTTAAAAAAATAGCAAACCCTTCGCCTGTAAAATTATCAGCGTCCACATTGCAAATAATATCCCCCGTCGCTAATTTAAAAGCAATATTTCTTGAATGGCTGCGATTAAAATATTGGGGAGCTTTTGTCTTGTAATAGATTAATTTTTTTGATTCAATATACTTATTTAAGGTACTTTTTACATATTCTTCCAGATCGTCTTTTGAATTATAATCAATAAGTATAAATTCTGTATCCCCATAAGTTTCATTGTCCAATATATTTTTCTCAAGTGTTTGTTTAATATGTTGGGAACGATTCATACAAACAGTGCAAAGGGAAACCTTCATTTAAGTTTGTTTAAAGTTTGAATTCTATTATTTGATTTTAACCTTATAGCACCATTGGCTTACCTATATAATAGTCAATTACCTTTCTTTTAAATATTAAGTTATATTGAGATTGAATTAAATCAAATTGGGCTTTATTTAATTTTGTTTCTGCTGTTTCCAAATCAAGTGTATTGGTAAGGTTTAGTTTATATCGAGTAAATATAACTTTATAGGCTTCTTGGAGGGAATTTAAGTTGGCTTGCGAGGCAACATAATCTTTGACGGCCGCCTTCAAATCCAAAACTGACTGGTCAATAATTTTGTAAAGATTATCTTTAGCAATATTTACTTTAATATCAGCTGTTTCATCATCGTTTTTTGCCTTTTTGACTGCTGAATGGGCATAGAAATGATTTAAAATAGAAATTTTCATGCTTACTCCTATGTATTGATTAAAATTATTCCTAAATTGTTTGAAAAGAGGGTAGTTCACATAATTATTTTCGTATTTGGGGGCTCCAACGAAAATGTTTGAACCTAAAATTGCACCGACAGTATCTACGCCTACTACTTTAAAACCATGTGGTTGTTTGTCAGCACTTGAATAATTCGAATTTAAAGCACCTATAAATGTTATTGCGGGATAATACAAACCTTTAACGATTTTGATATTTACTTCTGTAGCATGTTTTTGCAACAGGGCCAATTTTATATCAGGGTTAACGTTTAATGCCTGGCTGTATATCTCATCTTTGTTTACGTTGAATTTTAAACTGTCATAAACTGCAATATTGGGTTTTTCTAAGTTAATTGTTGTGTCCGAGTTTAATTCCATATATTGTTTTAAGGAAAGCATATAGGTTTCTAACGTGTTTTCCGCTTTTACAGCTTCAACCTCTGCAGAAGTTAACTGAGCTTTTGCCTGATTAATATCTGCAACTGTCTTTCTGCCCTGATTGACGATTTTTTGAATATTGTTAAGGTTTATTTCTGCTATTTTAACTTGTTGTCGTGCTGTAGTTAAAACGTCCTGATCAGATAAAATTTGCAAATAATTAATTACTACATTCAAAGTCAATTCGTTTTTAATTTTATTAGTAGTGCTTTTATTTACATCGAGCAAGATTTTATTCTCAAGAATCTGATTTTTAAGTTGCCATCCTTGGAAAATTGTAAATTGGGTATTGACAGTTGCTCCGGAAGCTATTAAATGTTGATCGAGGTAAGAATAAGTAGGAACATCTAGCGTTCTACCCCAGTTATTGGTGCCCTGCACATTTGCACCTAAGTTAGGTAATTGACTGTATTTTGCTTGTTCAAGATTTTCATAGCCGTTTTTTTCATCTATCATAGCCAATTTTATTTGCAGATTTCGTGCTAAGGCAAGATTGATGGCTTGCTTTAACGATAGCTTTGATTGACCAAAAGATAAACCAATACCGCATAATTGAACGACAATAATGGTAGACCATAAAAAAATTTTAGGAATATTACTTGGCATATCTTTGCCCAAGATATAACACTTTCTTTTAAATGTTTTTTTTAATTAAAAATAGTTGTTATAGCCTTTCCCAAAGTGTAAAATCTATGACGGTCCTCTTCACCTTTTTTAAATTAACATCAAAAGCTATTTTTATTTTTCGTATATTTAGGTGCATTTAAAAGGTTTATGTTAGAAGAAGAAAGCAAAAGGATCAACGGAATTCGGGAAAAGGCGGATAAAAACAAAAGGGAGGGTAGCCAAATGAAAACTATTGCTGTAAAGTTCACCTTTCTGACTGTTTTTTTATAGGGCAATAAGTGTTCCCGCAAAAGTAGAATTGTTGTCTCCCTGCTTTTGAGCAGTTAATGCCAGTGCGTAATGTGCATTGGGATATTCGCTATTGACAGAAATTGCTCTTTTGAAGTAAGCGCGTGCTTGCTTGTTTTTCCCGTACTGCATTAGATTTGCGCCTATGTTATTTAAGGCCAAATAATCATTTGGTTTGACCTTTAACACTTCGTCGTAATACTTCAAAGCGGTTTCCAGATCGTCCTGATACCTGGTAAAGATATTGCCCATCATCAGTAGGGCAAATTCGTTCTTTGGGTTCCAGCGCAAAGCATCGATAAGCGCATTGATAGCTCCTTCCTGGTCGCCTTCTTCTGACAGGATCTGTCCTAAAATGCGGTGATATTCGGAAACCTGGGGTGCTTCGTTAATTAGGACCTGGACATCTTTTTTAGCCTGGGCAAACTGTCCGCGCCCGCAAAGGGAAAGCACTTTGTCATACCGGCTTTTTTGCTGTTCGATCCTGCTGGTGTTGACCTCGATAACAAGCATACGATCCGTAATGCTTACTTGAGGTTCAAAAGGGCCAAATGAATAAAACCGTTTGGCGGCTTCGATCAGCTTTTGCCCGTCACCTTCAGCCTTCGGAAAAAGATCGTAAAGCAGGCTGTCCAGCGGATGTATAATGGTCATCATAAATCAGTACAAGTTTGTTTTTTTGGTGTTGCTTCTACCCTGTTTCCGGAAAAAGTTTAGGGAAAATTTATTAAATATTTTCAATTAATAACCCGGTTGTTTAGTTTAGGAACATCCCAACCTCTCTTCAACACTATGGTTTAATTAATTATTTAGCTTCAAAATAAAATTTTTATAAATATACATATTTGCATATATACATAACTAAATAAGTAGTCTAATAATTAGGAAAGGAATTTTTCTAAAGCAAGTATTGTTATATCCTTTTGAGATTTTTCTTGTTCAACACCGTAAGTTTTCATTTTTTTTAGCAGCTTTTTTGGTATCCAAACATTAAGCTGTCCCTCCGGTTCCTTTTCTACTATTTTGCTTTTTACCGGGTTTACTTCCTGGATCGGTGTTTTCGGTTCTTCCTTTTTTAGCCGGTCTGCCAAGCCACCTAATTTATTTTTATAATCCGTCATAATCTATACATTTATGCAAATACAATTATACATAATTATGTAACTACAGAATAATAGAATTTACGATTTCTTCAGCTAATGCTGTTATTTCTTCTTTTGCCTTATTATCTTCTCCGCTAAGCACACCGCCGGTTATTGGAGACCTGGTAAAACTTACCCTATCATGAATAACGGTATTTAACAATGGCATGTCAAAACTTTTCAATAGCTCCTGCACTTCGCCGGTTACCCCGGAACGCGGTTTAATCATATTTAAAACAATACCTGCATTTAGCTGGCTATGTCTTTTTTGTGCCTCTTTAACTAAAGCGATTGTAGAACGGATGGCCATCACATCAAAAAATCCGGCCTTAGTTGGAATAAGTACGTAGTCAGAAATTAAAAAAAGTTCCGGTAATCTATTTGATAAGTAAGGTGGGGTATCAATAATAATAAGCTCGTGTTTTAGCTTCCTTATATTTTCAAAACTATCCTCTTGTATGATGGATAGTTCCGGTAAATCATCTTTAAGGTCGGCAATACTTCCCTGCAAATCGGTATCGACTAAGGCAACGCTTAATTGATCCTGGAAACAAACAGCCAGATTAAGAGCAAGTGTACTTTTACCAACACCTCCTTTTTGATGTGCTATCGTAATTATTTTCCCCATTTTCAAAGATGTACATAATTCTATATTTAGTCAATTACAAAAATCAACAATTGTAAAATTATGTAATTACATAATTATGTACTTCAAAATGTATTTAATTTTATTCGTTAAATCTGTCCCTGATTAATACTAACTATAATCGAAATTTTTAATGTCGATATGCTCAAAAGAATTGTTTTTTAGGCGTTTTGGTTTCTCTTTAAAAGCTATTATCAGCTTACATAAGTCGTTAATTTTGTCCCTATTGTATTTCAGGTACTTCCTATGGTGTACAAAATTAACGACTTTCCGCGCCCGGCCACTTCAAATCATTTGATTGATTATTTTTTTTCATCATTTTTCAATTTTCATGCTATTTTGACACATAAAACTGAATAAAACAAAGTGGAAAAATATCAATTCCTTAAAAACTTAATTATTGAACAATTATTTGTTATCAAATAGATCAAATTGAAGCCTTTGCAACTTCCTAATATTTAACTTATTACAAGGGAATATAGGGACAGATATAACGACTTTAAGGGACAGATATAACGACTTACCGGAACAGATTTAACGAATTATCAGGGACAGATTTAACGAATTGAATTTGAATGGGGGACAGATTTAACGAATTCTATTGCGGCCAAATACTTTGCTAATCGTTAAACTGGTTTTTAAGCGACTGTATCACGTATTCAGGCACTTTTTTAATGGCGGTTTTAGGGCTTTGTCCTGCTTCCTGAATAAAACTATGTAATTCGACTATTTTGTTCCTGAGAACGCCTATAATGTCGTTTCTCGAAAGAATATCAGCAACCGACTGTATGTGTTCGGAACGGAACCCTAAATGTGCTTTTAATAAGTGGATGTTGTCTTCCCTCAAACGTATTTGGTTCAACTCATCCTCATGCAACGTCTTTTTGTGTTTAATTACGAAGTTGAATTTTGTTATTTTCCTGCCGGTGCTGGAGGTATTAAAAACAAAAAACACATCGGCTATTTCTTTTAACTCCATTTCAGCGGGTTTAATGACCCGGCGTACTAAATCTTTAATTTGAGGATATTTATCACCCAAAGAGAGCCGCTCCCGAAATTCAGTTGGAGTAATAGAAAACACTTCTTTGTCTTTCCAGTGCGATATCATCTCATACAACTTTTGAGTATAGCTGTTATCGGTTAGATACATGATCTCCTCGGCAAACTGGGTTAAGCCGTTAGTGGCCTTGACCAACTCCTGGGCGGTTGCCTTGTGTATGACGATGGTTACATGCCTGGAATGTTTGGTTAGAACAGCACGCTCGATCAGTCCGGTTAATATCGTTTCTTCTTCCGGCTGCCTGCTCGTTTTACTTTTCGTTGCCGGTAAGACGATTTGCACATCAAAGCTTCTTAACTCCTGCAATGCTTTTTTAACATGCGTGTAATTATTGGAGTTTTTTACGATGTCGTTAAGCGAAAAAGTCAGCTTAATGCTATCGTCCAGGTTAGAGAAGATCTCCAACTGCCCAACAGGCATACCTTTGGCCACTAAAGAAATTTCTTTTTGCAGCAGGGAAATAATTTTGGTCAAAATCCTTTTCTGGGTAACCGTAAAATCCCACTTGGCCATCGTAATACGATAAGGCTGCCGTATAATTTTATAGTTTAATACTTCTTCACTAATAACCATAAACAATCTAAGGTAAAAATAACTTATTATAAATATATACATAATTATGTAATTATGCAAATACAAATAATTTCGTTTTAAGCTTAATAACTGGCTTTGCTATAAATTATTCAGTATCGATTCATATACTTACCTATACATATATCTGTATAAGTAGATATATGTATATACAGATATATGTAACCAATTGATGCTATCGTACATAATTACTCATAATATTTTAGTCTTTAGTTGTCCGCATATAATTAGTTTTTAGCATATAATTAGTTTTTAGATTTCTAATCCTACACATCTTCCTCATTACTTCAAACTTAAAAATTCGTCTGTAATATTCTTCCATTGTATTTTCCGCGCGTCTCTTCACTAATCTTTTTCTTTTTGCCGTTTTAAATTGCTTTAGCCTTCCTTGGCCTATTTCTGCTTCGTGACTGAAGCAATACGTCAACTTCGTGATGATAGCCTCTTAAATCGCTTTATTTCGCTTTCGGTAATAAGAAAAGCTTTAACGCATGTCCCTGGTAATCTTTATTCCCTGGGTGTAAATAAAATTACCTCTTAATTTTCTGTTTATGTTTAAAAAGCACTGGGCACCTCTATTTCTTCTGATAGGAATTGGTCCACTTTTAAATGAAAAAGGAGTTGCGACTTTTTCTAAAATTCCGTTTAACGCTTACCCTGGAAAGCGGTAAAAAGGCAGTTAAGTTTTGTACACGGGAAAGGCTCCGTAAGGAGGTTTTACACCGTACAAAAACACATCTTGCAGTACCCAAAACGACATTGGAATTTTACAGGAAAAAAAACGTTGATTTTACGGTTTAACCGGATAGGAGGGGGGATTAAAAAGGCCTGAATTTTAGACAGCAAAAAGAAAAAAAACTTCTCTAAATGTTCGTCATATCACTCGGTACCAACAACAGAAAGGCTTTGCTACCTTGTTTAAGTAGAACCGGCTGAAACGCGTTAATATTCTTTAACCAGATTTGCAGGATGCTTTTCAGATCATGCCAGTAGGAGTGGGAACCATAGGTACTAAAAACACTGTTGGTACTAAGACCAAATGTGAAACCAACTTAGGAAGAGAAAAAATACAACATATAGCTATATATAGATTTACGTATATACAGCCTTTCCGGCCAACTCTGTAAAGACTTTTTAGGAACGCTCGGCTGCTTATATACAGATATATGTATATATGTATATATGTATAAAGCCGTGTATATAGCTATACATATATGTGTATATATGAATTTACCAAACCAGTTTTAAAGCAGAATATTAACCGTTTTTAATTTATTTAAAACGGTTTTTTTTCTAATTTTTGCTCTTATATTCTATGTAAATTGGAAATAAAAGTTATGTATTTTGAAAGTAGAAGCTATGTAAATTGAAGATTCGTTTTATTGGGATTTAGCAAAATCAATTAATGGACTAATGTCTCCCTGGTCTGCTTTTTTTAATGCAGCTATATAATTTTTTCTTAACTCGTCCGGTTTGACCAAAGCGGAATGGCCCCAACCATAAACATCATTTTTAAAAATATGGTCGCTGATGATGTCTGCAATTAGCCTCGAATGCCTTCCGTTTCCATTTGGAAAACAATGGATCGCTACGATCCTATGTTTGAAACGGATCGTTATTTCATCGGTAGAATAAGTATTATTTTTAATCCAGTATTTAACGTCGTCGAGCAAGGTTCTTAGTTCCAAACCTACCTGGAAGCGGTCAACACCAATATTTTTGTTGGTGTTACGGAACTTTCCTGCCCATGCCCAAACTTCACCGTACATCTGGTAATGCAGCTGCTTAATAAACTCTTCCGTAAATATCTTTTCAGCCTTGAACTTTCTTTTGATAGACCATTCGACAGCCTTCTGGATATTCAGTTGCTCAAATTCGTCCAGCTCACCTTTGGTCGTAATGGTTGGGATAAGCAGGCCTTCTTTTTCTTCCTCGTCTAAAGGTGTCTGGCCTTCTTCATAAGTTAACTCTAATCCCATAAATGCTTAGGCAAATCATCTATTAGCTCATCTGTTTTCTCCTGGACGGCTTTTTGTAACCTGGCCACCGAGTTCTCCTGATCCTCTAACCGCATAGATCCGGAAGTACGCATAACAATTTTCTGTGCTAAAGCAACGGCGCGTTTTTCAATCAGCTTTTCCAGAGATTCCTCTTTCGGCACTAAAGCATACACTAATCTCATATCCATTGCCTCGGCAATTTCACGCAGTCCTTTGATGGTAATTGCCCCTGTGGCTTCGCGCTCTTCTGTTGCCCTGATGTTCTGTGGAGAGGTATTCAATCTTTCACTCAATTGTTGTAAGGTGATATTGAGCGTAGTCCTTAAACTATGGATCCAGCCTTTATCAGGCATTAGGATGTTTTCAGCCTTTTTAAATGGGGTTAATTTTTCATCAAACTGCTCCAGCATCAACTTTTTCTTTTTCATTTAAGAAACAATTATACTCAAATTTAAAATTATAGTTTTAAAAAACAAAATAAATTTAAAATTATAGTTTTAAAAATAATCATAAGAGGTTTTTATATAAAAGGCCAAAGCATTGCTTTTTAATCAATAATATAACGTGAGTTCGGTTTAAGCAGCTAAAAGTAATTGATTGTCTTGGTTATCAAAAACGATATTTAAGGAAGGTTTTTTAGGAAAGAAGTGATAAGCGCAAAGTGCGCCCATGATATTCATCAGAAAGTTGTTGACAGAGCGGTGCCTGGTATGTTGTAACTTACAGATGTTTTTAAGTTCATCATTCACACATTCGATGATCGCCCTTTTCCTGAGCATGATTTTGTCAGCCTGAGAGATATTGAAGTCTTTCATGTTTTTCCGTGGCTTAGTGATCATCTGTATACCATTTCCCCAAAGCAGATCGGCCAAAGCTTTTGATATATAACCCTTGTCACCAAATAATTTGCCGAATATATCCTGTGTCATCGAGGTCATTAATTTTACATTACGGTCATCAACATTGCCTTTGGTAAGGTAAAAGGACAATATTTCACCTTTGTCGTTGATGATAAGGTGTAGTTTAAAGCCATAGAACCAACCGATAGAGCATTGTCCTCTTTCGGCCACCTCTGCAAATACCTTATGGTTATGAATGCGCCTGTTATGGCACACTTTGATATGGGTAGAATCAATGAAGTTGATGCCCCTGGATGTGCCCAGGCAATGTGTTTTCAGGAATAGCATCATCGGAACAGCCACTCTTTGCTGCAATTCAACAAAGCGGTTATAAGACACCAGGGCGGGAAAGTAATCTTTATAATAAGAGCAGATGTACCCGAGATAAAAATGTTTCAGGTTGGTAAAGTGGCCGCTGTGAAAGGCGATCAGGACAGTAATGACCTCGCTGTCTGCAAGTGATGCTTTTCTGTCCCTAACCCTGTAATTGCCTGCATCAAGCTGATGATTAACTATTTCTGTTTCAAATTCTTTACAAAAGTCATCCACTTTAACGAAAATTTCGATAATTTTATCGGGAGTAAGCATAGATTGTTGTTCTTTAAATTTGGCACTTAAATATAACGAAATATGTTTACTTATTGATAATCAATTAATTATATATTTTACCTTCGCCCTGAATTTTCCTAATCTTATCCCGAACTCACGTTAATATATTAATTTATTGATTGTTTTTGAATAGATAATGATGATGAAACCAAACCTTAAAATCAGGCTATTGCGGCACCTTAAAGGCTTAGACCAACAACAAATGCCTGAAAAACTTAATATAAGCATAGCCGATTATTCTAAAATGGGGTATTTTAAAAGAAAGACCAAAATCCATCACGGACACTTTCTTAAAATTACTTCCGTTTTAAAAGAATCGCTTTTAATAACGAATCATAGGAAAAATTGAGCTTTCTTGGGATAAAAAGCATCTGTAGATAACCCGGCTGAGGCTTAATTTAAATTAGCGGATAATATGTCTTTTAAATAGAAAAAGGTAAACAACTCTGATTTAAATCCTAACAGAGCTACCTCTATCGCCTGAGAATTGAATATTGGTTACCTAGCATTTGGAAGCTTGCCTACAGCGAAGTCGTGACGGATTTTGTACTTTCTTTTAATTTACCCCAATATTGCTGCAAGCGAAGAAGTAATGGGCAAGTATAAAAGCGGATGGCTATCTAAAGCATTACTTTGGTCTACTTTCATTGCAATGGGTGCAGCCGCTGTTGCCATGTTTTTCTATTTTTAAGAGAAAAACTAAGAATGTTTACATTAACCTTTAAACGGTACTCTTTTCAAATTTACTTTTACCGGCTTAAATACCAGCGGAACACACTCTATTTTCGTTTCACTTGTATCTATGCCCAGCGCCTGTTCTTCAGTAAGCGCAAATTTCCTGATGTTAAAATAAGTCTTTAAAATGAATGATTCGCTTTGCGAAAATTCATTATTAGTCGAAAGGAATTTTTCCAGAATAACAAAATGAAAGTCCGCCAGCAAATTATATTTTTTTAATGATTCGTAATGACTGGTTAAATCAAGCTCTTTTGTCGAAACCAACTCTTCAAATACATTCCTTAAAAGAACATTTACTTTCGGTTGTATCCTGAATCCCAAGTTAAAGTCAATACGGAACACAAGGTCATTCTCAACCTCCTTTACCGCATATTCCATGGTATAAGGCTGATCGGTTCTTTCAATGTGTATAAACCAATAAACTTCTGCCCGTTTAGGTTTTCTGTTTAAAATGGAGTACATGATATTACGTTCAATGTCCCTACCATTGGAAGCCCTGGTCATGTAGATCAAGTGAGTGGCAAATTGAGGTATTTCCCGGTCATCGCTCAAATCTTTAAGGAACGGTATCTGCTTTTCCAGATCATCAAATTCAAGTAACACGTTAATAATTCGACTTGCCCTGAACCATATGTACATCGTGCCGATCAAGCCGATCTCAAATACCAGGAAGAATAACCTTTTCAATAATTTTACTGCATTGGCAACAAAAAATGAAAACTCAACAGTCAAAAAGACGCATAATATAATGGTGACCAGCCACAGCGGCCAATGCTTTACATATCGCATAAAGTAATACATCAGTATGGTGGTCATTAGCATCGCCACGGTAATGGAAAAGCCGTAGGCGGCGGTCATTGCTGCTGAAGTACGGAAATACATGGCCACTGCAATGCAACCAAAGCATAAGATCCAGTTAATGCTGGGTATATAGATCTGTCCTCTTACATCTGACGGATATTTAACTGTTACGCGGGGCCAGAAGTTCATACTGATCGCTTCATTGATGAGTGTAAAAGAACCGCTGATCAATGCCTGGCTGGCTATAATGGTAGCCATTGTTGCAATGATTATTCCCGGTAACAAAAAGAAGTGAGGCACAATTTCAAAAAATGGGTTTACGCCGTCGAAGTTTTTGCCTGAAGGTTGCAATAAAACCCAAGCACCCTGCCCAAGGTAACTTAACAATAATGTAATTTTTACAAATATCCAGCTTACCTGGATATTGCTCTTTCCGCAATGTCCCAGGTCGGAATATAATGCCTCCGCTCCGGTTGTACATAAGAAAACTGCACCCAACAACCAGAAACCTCTCGGATGATCAATTAAAAGTTTAATGCCGTAATAGGGATTAAAAGCTTTAACGATTTGGGGATATTGTATGAATTGTATAAATCCCAATACGCCTATCATTAAAAACCAAACAAACATGATTGGCCCAAATGATGATCCTATACGCTGTGTTCCAAACTGCTGGAAAAAAAACAAAAGGAGCATGATGGCTATTACGATAAATAAAACCAATTCATTGCCTGGAACAATTATCTTGCTAAGCGCGGGAACCAGGTTTAATCCCTCAATAGCGGAAGTTACGGAAATAGGAGGCGTGATTATGCCGTCAGCCAGCAAAGTCCCCGCTCCTATAATAGCAGGAATTGCCAGCCATTTGCCAAATCTGCGTACAAGTGCATATAGAGAAAATATTCCCCCTTCACCATGATTATCAGCCTGCAAAGTAATGAATACATACTTAAAAGTAGTCTGTAAAGTTAGTGTCCAAAAAATACAGGAAATTGAACCGAAAACCAGACTTTGATTCGCCGCCTTTCCTTCTACCAGGAGCGTTTGGAAGACGTAAAGCGGCGAGGTGCCAATGTCGCCGAATATTATCCCGAGCGTAATTAATAATCCGGCCGATGATAACTTTTTTAAATGTTGGTCCATCAAGTTGTATGAAACAGTTTTACTGTTGTAGGAATATCGGATTAAATGCTTCTAACTATTTTCTTTTTTATTTCATTTATGAACTTATTTTTAAGGAATAAGTTTGATTTAATAATGAGCACTTTTCAGTACGGGCCTTTGGTACTGATTTGCTAAAACACACAATGAAAAAGTTAATTTTTTGTGTAATAAAGATATGTAAGCGCAAAGTTGCAGCAATTTCAATTATATCATTTTTGAAAGTAAAAAGGCTAGAGATCTGGTACAACCGTAAAAGGTTACATTCTGCACTGGGGTACGTGTCACCGCAGGAATTTGAAAAACAACTAAGCAAACAATTTATAGCAACTTAACCCTTTATCCACTTTTTTGTTGCAAGGTCAGGTACTATCTGCCACGTTTCGAAAGACACTTTCAGTTAAAAACCGTACCAAAAGATCAGCCAAAACAAAGGCGCGTCCGTATTTTATCTGTTTAGTTTTTCTTTTCATGCTTGATAGTCTTTTCCTGCTTTTTATTTTTATAATAAGCTGGAACATACATAATTATTAAATGACATAGAGATTAAAATGGAAAAATTAAACTACGTTTTAGAGTTTTATCTCCAGTTAGATAAAGAAGAACCAGACGAAGAAAAAGCAAAGGCTATTTTAACCGAGAAGCTTAAACAAATAATCAACGATCCAAATTTTGACCCTTTGAATTATGGTGGCGCTTATGATTAAGCAAGGTACCCTTTTACCCGATCCTCAGATTTATCATACGGCCATGCGTTAAACTGTTCCCGGCCAAGACGAAATAAGGCAATCATATTTTCAAAAACAGCATCACCCGGCTTTAGCAGGTCGGTTTCAATTTTAGAATAATCAGCTACACCTATATTAAGCTTTTCGGCTATCTGCTGTTGGTCTAAACCTGTAAGGTGACGCAATAGCCTGAGTTTAAGGTTTAGTTTCATCACCATGATTTATCTCAAAAATAATTATTAAATTAATATATTATATTATTGGTTAAAAATGGTTTTTCCCTTTGATGCAAAAACTTTTTGTGATGGAATTTGAATAAGTCTTACGAAATGATTATTTTTTACCTGTAAAACCTTGATTACACGAATACCTTCGTTTAAATGAACAACCCAATTATTTCTTTAAAAGAAAATTTTATGTTCAAGCCGATGGTTAACCAAACTCCTTATTATAATGCTGGGGTAAATTAAAGAAAGGGAGTAAATCCGTCACGACTTCGCTGTAGAAAATTTCCCTGACTTTTGCCCGGTATATTCAATTCTCGGGCTTTAGGATCAGCTCCATTAGAGAGTTCAAATCAAAAGCCTTATAATCTTTCTCGTCCGAAAAGTAATATTCCCGAATAAGTTTATTTGTGCGCCAACTTTGAGTAGATGTGCGGATAATCTTCTTTAATAAGATTTGGTTTTCTTCCTCATGGTTTGTTAGGTATGATTTTGCCGAGAGCATGTGATCGCTGACGATTAAATATACGAGGGAAATGCTAAGAAAAAATGATAGAGCGAAGCCGTGGCGCTTTTTGTACTTTCTTTTAATTTACCCCATTCTTGTAAAATAAAATATCTATTGTAATGTCTTGTTCTGTCAAGCAATTTATAAATGCCTTCATAAATAGATAGGATTTGGTTTGCTTTGTCATAAATTTCTAACGTGTCCGTTAATTCATTAAGTAAGGTTGATGAAAAATAAAGGGTATTACCAATATCATCTCCTTCCAACCAAAAATATGAATCGTTAGTCCTGTTATTATTGCTTAGAAAATTCTGAATGTTAAAGTTTGTAAGAACTGACAAACTATATTTTATGTCTGTTGCCATTTGGGTTAAATTTCCGCTAACGTTTGGGGCTTGCCGAAGTGGAGGAATTAGAAGTACAAATTTTCAATTTAGCACAAATGTACAATAGAATTCCAAATGCTCAATTTAGCACTTCAGCCCCCATTTTGGCAAACCCTTGTTATGTTTAGTTTTTATTATTCTTATCTATTCCTAATTCTTAGTTGTCTCTTTTTTCCGTAAATAAATAAAGTAATAAATGTGTTGCCATTTTAGAGTTAAGTTCAGGAGGTCCAGAATAAATATAATTTACTTCCAGGTCAGGATGTTTCTCTTTAAATCTATTAATTGTTTTCTGCAAAACTACTCTATCAGCCAAGAATGGCATATCAAATTTATAAACCCCTTCAACAACTTCTTTACCCTCAACAGGTGTATTGGCATTTGAATAGGTACTGTTTGAAAAAGTAATAATGGAAATTGAAGTTATTGTAAGTAATATAAAACCCACCAATAAAGCTACTTTTAAGTCTTTTGAAAATTTTAATTTTATTAATTTTTCTTCCGAATACGCAATATATTTGAAAATTGCCCACGATGTAATTAATATCATCCAAAACAGACCGTGTTCCAGCAACTGAGATCTATCTCCAAAAGCATTATCTCCTACAGATAATAAGGTAAACAAGAGCATGGATGATATAATTGCTCTGTAAAACCATTTTTCGGATAGAGCTGTATTCCCTTTTGCAAAATTGACAACAGAAAACAGGTATAAAACAAAATTCATAACCTCTATTGTAGCAATTGAGGCTAATGCGATTGTTGCAAAAATAGGGTCTTTAATTTCTAAGGATTCGAAGAATTTAACAAATAAGGTAAAAAAATCTTTACCTACCCAATTCATCTGAACGGCAGGAATAATTTTGTCTAAGACAGTCAGTCCCCAAAAGATTGTCCAGTAAATTAAAATGGAAAATCGTATAATATTTCTTTCTTTCATTTTTTATTCTCTGTTGTTATATAAATAATTAATGCGTCAGCTTTTTGCTTTCTAAGTTCATCTGGCACAGTGTAAATTTGTTTTATTTTCTTATCTGGATAATTTTGTTTAAACTTTTCCAAAGTATTTTCAAAAGATTTACTACCTGCCAAAAAAGGAAAAGTGAATTTATACAGATTCTCTCCTTCAAACTCTGCTGATACACTTTCTGTTCTCTCATGAAAAGCATCATTTTTATGCTTAAAGATGGAAATATTTGTAACAATAGTAATCATCATCAAGATAATAGCAGAAAGAATAACTTGCTTTTTGCCTATTGCTGTATTTTGAATTGATATAAGCTTATCTGAATGAATAAAGATAACCCAAGTGAATAGGGTTAAGTTCCAAAATAATGTATGTTCCAAAAGCTCGGAATGATCTCCAAAAATATTGTCACCGATAGAAAAAATAGTAAATATTGCAAGTGTCAAACTAATGCCGACAACAAACCAAGATCGAGATGATTCTTGTTTTTTTTGAAAAAGATGAATGAATGCACCTGCAAAAAACAAAAAAGCAAAAATCTCTAATCCTGCAACTATAATAAGAGCTATATTGGCTATAATTGGATTTTCCCAACCAGCAGAAGCAAAAAACCTTTGAAATTGTGCAAACCTATCTATTCCTACCCACAAGAACTGACTCCCTCCAATTATTTTATCAATACTATTAAACAACCAGTAAAGTGACCAGTAAAATAATATTACGAAACGAATAAGATTATTTGAATAATATATATTCTTGATGTCTAAATTTCTCATAAATCTATTTTATATTGATTTCAATGGCGACTGCTTCTTTCGAATTGTCTATTGTCTTTTTAAAATTAAACATAACTAACGTGAGTTCGGTTTAAGCAGCTAAAAGTAATTGATTGTCTTGGTTATCAAAAACGATATTTAAGGAAGGTTTTTTAGGAAAGAAGTGATAAGCGCAAAGTGCGCCCATGATATTCATCAGAAAGTTGTTGACAGAGCGGTGCCTGGTATGTTGTAACTTACAGATGTTTTTAAGTTCATCATTCACACATTCGATGATCGCCCTTTTCCTGAGCATGATTTTGTCAGCCTGAGAGATATTGAAGTCTTTCATGTTTTTCCGTGGCTTAGTGATCATCTGTATACCATTTCCCCAAAGCAGATCGGCCAAAGCTTTTGATATATAACCCTTGTCACCAAATAATTTGCCGAATATATCCTGTGTCATCGAGGTCATTAATTTTACATTACGGTCATCAACATTGCCTTTGGTAAGGTAAAAGGACAATATTTCACCTTTGTCGTTGATGATAAGGTGTAGTTTAAAGCCATAGAACCAACCGATAGAGCATTGTCCTCTTTCGGCCACCTCTGCAAATACCTTATGGTTATGAATGCGCCTGTTATGGCACACTTTGATATGGGTAGAATCAATGAAGTTGATGCCCCTGGATGTGCCCAGGCAATGTGTTTTCAGGAATAGCATCATCGGAACAGCCACTCTTTGCTGCAATTCAACAAAGCGGTTATAAGACACCAGGGCGGGAAAGTAATCTTTATAATAAGAGCAGATGTACCCGAGATAAAAATGTTTCAGGTTGGTAAAGTGGCCGCTGTGAAAGGCGATCAGGACAGTAATGACCTCGCTGTCTGCAAGTGATGCTTTTCTGTCCCTAACCCTGTAATTGCCTGCATCAAGCTGATGATTAACTATTTCTGTTTCAAATTCTTTACAAAAGTCATCCACTTTAACGAAAATTTCGATAATTTTATCGGGAGTAAGCATAGATTGTTGTTCTTTAAATTTGGCACTTAAATATAACGAAATATGTTTACTTATTGATAATCAATTAATTATATATTTTACCTTCGCCCTGAATTTTCCTAATCTTATCCCGAACTCACGTTACTTTAATAAAGAAGAAAGCATAAGCGATTGCGAAAATTATTCCTATCATACAGTGCATAATCCAGCCAACTGCGATTGATACACCCATCATCATAGAAAGCAATGCAGGCGGGCTCATTTTTGGAATTCCATCACAGGGCAATGAGTGTTACGAGTGTAAAGCAATAGTGGCAACAATACCACCAATAATTTCTTGTATAAATTTATTTGACATTGTTTTGTTTTTTAATTGTTCGAAAATTAAAATCAGGAACTATTGTTGAGATAGTCCCCGATTTACTGAATTACATTTTTTCGTGCATCGGACAATTAGGGCCACAAACATGTCCCTTCTGACCATGAGGAATCATCGCTACCTTGCCATTCTTTTCAATCTCATAACCGTTCATCAGTTTCATGGTAGATCCGTCCGGCTTTGTAATAGTGCCGTCCGGGGAAACCTTACATCCATCTTTGCAGGTGTAGGTTTTAGTAAGCGGAGTGCATTTTGTGTGGCTGCAGAGCATGGCCTTGTTGTCCATCATCATCACTCCATCTTTCATTGCCATCATCTTCTTGGACGAATCGGGCATTGATGTGGTTTGCGCATTTGCTGCTCCTGCAATTCCAAAAATAATGGCAAGCGCTAAAATTACTTTTTTCATTTTTTTGATTTTTTATTTTATGAATGAGAATTATAAACTAACAGTCGCTGCAAGTTTTGAAACCTGACAAGAAAATGAAAATATTTTTGAAGAAGACAACAGTCAAGCATCAAAACAAGTTTTTTGAATGAATTACAATTTTGAAATAATTTGTTCTTTCAATTCCTTATTTTCAATGATTGTATGTATTCCTTGGCTGAGAGCATGAAGGTGATTATGCAGTGCTTTATCAATTAACATGCTTTGCTTTTTATATGCGGTGCAGGCATCACACATGGAAGTGTGCATGTGTAGTTGCATGTTTTCTTTCCAGGATAATTTTACTTCTGCCTTTTTATCTATCAATGCTGCTGCTTTTTTACAGGAGAGCATTAAAAAATTCATTAGTCTTTTCATTTATTAAACCAATTTAATTCTAAACATTTTCGTAATTGCAACTTTGCCCGATGTAATATTTGCCAATAGTTTGTCGCTGTAATTTCTAATTCCTGACAAATTAGTTTACTATCTTTTTCTTCCATAAATTTAAAAACAATGAATGTTTTCCAGTTAACAGGTAATTTTTCTAAACAGTGCGCTAAAGTTTTTTTGAAATCCTGATTGTCCAATAGATGTTCTTCATCATCAGCTTGCCATTGTTGTGGTCTTTGGTCGGTAATCCAATCTTCGTTGCTGTCAAAAAACTGGTTGAATGAAACCGTTTTGTTTTCGCCGTTGCGAAATGATTTACGGTAATGGTCGGCAATTTTGTTTTTCAGAATGGAGAATAACCATGTCTTTGGTTCACTCTTACTTTCAAATTTTTGAAATGAATGAACGGCTGCCAAAAATGTTTCCTGAACTAAGTCCTCTGCTGTTTCCTTGTTCGATGTTTTGTAGAATGCCCATGTAAAAAGCTGGTCAGAATACAACTCCGCCCAACATTTTATTGTTGCATTTGCGTTACTTGTATTCATTACATTTTTCATAAAGCAAAGTTATGTTTTAGCACAGAATTATTTCATTGAATAATTGTGCAAATGCCTATCCGTTGCTTGTCAGTTTCAACTTAGCACTGTCCGCGATAGGGTTGCCCATAACGTTCGAGTATTTGCGAAGGCAGGGAATTCATTGAACGCCCAGCCCGGTACAAATGCCTAATTGAACATATAAAAGTGAAGTTATGAGCTAAAGCTGAAAATTGTACGTCGAGCCCGAACCGCTGCTGATAGTAGCACATAGCCGATGTTACATTGTCCAGCCCTGCTTTTGCAAATACTTTTGTTGTGCGTTCGTACCAATAAGTTATGTCAATTTATTCTCCCGGCCACATCGGAGGCCATTTATATTCACGAGCAATTGCTCGTACTACTTCATGAATTAACTGGTATCCATTGTGAGAATTCGACATGACAACTACACCTCTTCCAATTTTAGCGAAGGATATTGCATAACATACAAAACCTGCGTTTCCGCCGCTATGCCGAAAGCGAAAAGCTTCTCCTTCACCATCAATACCAAAACCCAAACCTCCTGCATTAGGAGCTGTTGTAAATATGTTTTGTACACTTGACTGTTCTAATATTCCGGCTGTTAAATTACCACGATAAGAGTTGCCTATATTGAGCATGAAACGAGCATAATCTGAAGGCGTTGTCCATAGTCCTGCGGCAGCTTGTTCAGGGTAAATATGATATCCACCATCAACTAATTCACCATTTTGTTGATACGCCTTTGATGCATGGATAGCCATATTATCAGGAAGATTAAGTGAGAAAATACTTTGTGCTAAACCTATATGTTGTAAAACATTTTCATTCATATATTTTGGGAAAGATTCGTCTGTAACATCTTCAAGGAGCAATTGAAGAATAGTATAGCCTCCTCCGGAATAATCTTCCCTTGTTCCTGGTTGCACTATTACACGTACAGGTTTCGAATTTGCCGGGGGTGTTCCATCAAGTATTTGAGGTAGAGTAGGAACTGCATCATTTGGATTATATCCATTAAAACCGGATACTGATAAACCTGCTGTATGATTTAGAATTCTTCTGACGGTAACTTTTTCTTTTGCTGTAAAGTCGTTATTGGGCAGTTTCCAAGTATGAAGTTTTAAATTTATGTCTTCATCCAGGGACAATAATTTTTTTTCAATTAATGTAAAAATCCCTACACTTGTTACTGGTTTTGACATAGAAGCAGCTTGAAATATTGTTGCTGTATCTACTTGTATGGACAAATTCTTATCACTAAGCCCATATCCACGTGCCCATATAATATTTCCTTGGTCAAAAACTGCTATACTCAACCCCGGAACCTCTAACTGTGCCATACGGGAAACTATAGATTGGGGCACTCCACTGTCAATACCTGATTTAGATATAGGAATAATATTACTCTCTATGTGACTAATTAAAACACCTTCTCTTTTTCCTACAATAGATTGAGTTGAAGAACAAGACGTGACACATAGTGATGCTACCATCCACATAAAATGGAAATATTTTATTTTGTTATTTGCTAAATCCAAAATCATATTGGAGTTTAAAAATGAATGATTCCTTTTTGTAATTCGAAGCTGCAAAGTCAAGGGAAAATGTCCTAACGGTATGACGCACAACGTGCCGCGGCTTGGCGAAGAACTGGTATTTGAAATCCTTCCGCCAAAACCCAAAGTTAAATTTATAATCAAATGTTGATGCTTCTTTTACCGGCTAAATTTTTGTCCCCCCCGGCCGGAACTAAAGCAAGATAGCAAAACAAAAGCTGGTTGAAATCCGTCAGCTAGTTTTTTGCCAAACCGATGTTAAACGCATTTTGTGTTTTTGCTTTTTTGGCACAAAAAAATCTTTAAAAAACTTTTTCGGGCGAAAACGCAGATTGCGGTTAACTCGTGTATTGACGCACCTTTCGGCGTGTTAAGTACTTCTTTAAAATTATTTTAGATTAATTTGGAATGGTTTAAAATTTAGGAACAGGTTTTTACCAATATTATTGAGTATACGGTTAAGGGAATAAAACAAGGCTTGTGTGTCCTGGTAAT
>JAABUY010002472.1_pt1 | contig 21839 bp, 24 predicted proteins | sample 5560271 | NCBI WGS metagenome assembly JAABUY01 (sample SAMN10711886, study PRJNA513374) | rock metagenome | isolation source: Antarctica rocks | place: Antarctica: Victoria Land, University Valley | reverse complement strand
TGTTGAAGAAGCAAGGTTGAGGCTCTGCCTCAAACTCCGCCAAAGGGCGAGCCCTTTGGAATCCATTACTAAGTAAAGCCGGTCCAGGGGGGCCTCCCCCCTGGTGGGTCTGGGCAGAGCCGCCCAAAGGTTCTGACGGCCCGCTTGGGCCGTTAGAATGGGCGGCGGAGGGGGAGCCCAGCCTTGCTTACCCCTCGACGATCGCCCCCGTCCGCGTCTCCCCCGCCCCGCACAGCGCCACGATCGCCGGCGCCACCTCCGCCGGCTGGCGCAGGGTGCGCGGGTCCTCGCCGGGAAACGCGGCCGAGCGCGTGCGGCTCGCGACCGCCCCCGGGTCGAACAGGTTGATCCGCAGCGGCGACAGCGTGGCCTGCTCGTCCGCCCAGGCGAGCACGACCTGCTCCATCGCCGCCTTGCTCGCCCCGTACACCGCCCAGTACGCGCGCGGCTCGCGAGCCCGGTGGCTGGTCAGCACCACGCAGCGTCCCGCCTCGCCCGCCGCCAGCACCGGCCCGCAGGTGCGGATCAGCCGCCAGGTACCGTGCACGTTGACCGCCAGCGCCCGGTCGAGGTCGGACGGCTGGATGTGCCCGACCGGCGTGAGCTGCCCGAGCACGCCGGCCGCGTGCACCAGGATGTCGAGCCGCCCGAAGCGCGCCAGCAGGCTCGGCCCGAGCGGGTCGACCGAGGCCGGGTCGGCGAGGTCGAGCGGCAGCAGCGTGGCGCCCTCGCCGGAGACGGCCCGGATGCGGTCGTCCAGCTCCTCCAGCGCGCCCTGCGTGCGCCCGCTGGCCACCACGTGCGCGCCCTGCCGCGCCAGCTCCAGCGCCACCGCGGCGCCGATGCCGCGGCTGGCGCCCGTCACCAGCGCCACGCGGCCGGAGAGCATCACCACGCCCGAAGAAAGCAAGGCTGGGCTCTGCCCAGACCCGCCAGGGGGGAAGCCCCCCCTGGACCGGCTTTACTTAAGTATCGGATTCCAAAGGCCTGCCTTTGGCGGAGTTTGAGGCAGAGCCTCAACCTTGCTTGCTTCGCCACGCCCTCACCGGCAGTCGGTATACGACGAGGACTGCTGCCCCGGGTGCGACTCCATGTCCGGCAACGCCACCGGGTACTCCCCGGTGAAGCAGGCGTCGCAGTACTGCGGGCTCGCGTCGGTGCGCCCGTTGCGCCCCAGCGCGCGGTACAGCCCATCGATCGAGATGAACGCGAGGCTGTCCACGTCGATCAGCTCCGCCATCTCGGCGACGTCGTGGTGGGCGGCGAGCAGCTTGCTGCGCTCGGGCGTGTCGATGCCGTAGAAGCAGGAGTGCGTGGTCGGCGGCGAGGAGATGCGCATGTGCACCTCGGACGCGCCGGCGGCGCGCACCATCTCGACGATCTTGCGGCTGGTGGTGCCGCGCACGATGCTGTCGTCGACCAGGATCACCCGCTTGCCTGCCAGCACCGCGCGGTTCGCGGAGTGCTTGAGCTTGACGCCGAGGTTGCGGATCTGGTCGGTCGGCTCGATGAAGGTCCGCCCGACGTAGTGGTTGCGGATGATGCCCAGCTCGAACGGGATGCCGCTCTGCGTGGCGTAGCCCATCGCGGCCGGAACGCCCGAGTCAGGCACCGGCACCACGACGTCCGCCTCCACCCCGCCCTCGCGCGCCAGCTCGGCGCCGATCAGCTTGCGCGCGTCGTACACCGGCGTGCCCTCCATCACCGAGTCCGGGCGGGCAAAGTACACGTACTCGAAGATGCAGAACCGGCTGGGTGCTGCGCCCAGCGGCTTGAGCGAGCGCAGGCCGGAGTCGTCGATCACCACGATCTCGCCGGGCTCGACGTCGCGCACGAACTCCGCGCCCACGATGTCGAGCGCGCAGGTCTCGCTCGCCAGCACCCAGCCGGCGCGCCCGCTTGCAGGAGCGCCTGCGGGAGCGCCCGCGCCGTCCGCCGGCAGCCGCCCCAGGATCAGCGGCCGCACGCCGAGCGGGTCGCGCACCCCGATCAGCGCCTCGTTGGACAGCGCCACCAGCGAGTAGGCGCCGACCACCTGCTTGAGCGCGTCGATCAGCCGGTCCACCACCGTCGAGTACAGGCTGATGGCGATCAGGTGGACGAACACCTCGCTGTCGGTGGTGGACTGGAACAGGCAGCCGCGCCGCACCAAGGCGCGGCGGAGGATGCCGGCGTTGGTGAGGTTGCCGTTGTGGCTCACCGCGAAGCCGCCGAACTCGAAGTCGGCGTACAGCGGCTGCACGTTGCGCAGGATGGTGTCGCCGGTCGTGGCGTAGCGGTTGTGCCCGACGGCGGAGCGGCCGGGCAGCGAGGCGATCACCCGCGCGTCGGAGAAGTTGTCGCCCACCAGGCCGAGGCCGCGGTGGTTGTGGAACCGGCTCCCGTCGAAGCTGACGATGCCGGTCGCCTCCTGGCCGCGGTGCTGCAGCGCGTGCAGCCCGAGCGCGGTCAGCGCCGAGGCGTCGGTGGCGCCCCACACCCCGAACACGCCGCACTCCTCGTGCAGGCTGTCGTCGTCCCCGCCCGGCGCCTGCGCGTCGCGGTCGAGCCGCGCCGCCGCCGCGGACAGCCGGGCCGCGCGCCCCGGCTGGTCCGCTGCCCTGCCTCCTGCCGCGCCGGTCGGGGCAGCGGGTCCGTGCGGCGTGGGGACGGAAAGGGTCATGGGGCGGAACTCCGAGGTCGAGCGCGGGGGCAGGCGCGCACAGGCTCAGTCGCGGGGCGGCGAGGCACGGAAGCGACGGGGGCGGAGCAGGCGGGCATGAAGCAGACGGGCGCGGAGCAGGCGGGCACGAAGCAGGCGGGCACGGCGCGGGCGGGCACGGCGCGGGCGGGCCGACGGCAGGCGAGCCCGGACCGTGGCGTCGCACGCGCCTGTCCGGCAGGAGCGCGGCATCGGCACGGCCAGGCCGCATTGGACATGGGGACGCGGAGCCTGCGGAGGCGGGTCGCGCGGGGCAGGCACGCGCGAGGTCCGGCCACACAGGCGGGAGCCGCGCAGGCCCGGGCCGCGCGAGGTCAGGGCGCACCCGCCGTCCGGCGTGTCGCTCACTCCCGCACCGCCGCCGGCCCGGTGGCGCGCCCGGACGGCGGCGCGCGCATCAGCTCGGCGGCCGTCGCCTGGCGCGGGGCGGGCGGCGCGGCCAGCGTCGGGCGCTCGGCCGCCGGCAGCCGGTCCACCGCCCAGGCCGCGGCCTCGTAGACGAACGGCAGGCTGCGCGCCTCGCGCACCTTCGCCGGCCAGGACTCCGCCGGCAGCAGCCAGCCGCCCACGATATAGGCCGCCACCACGATCAGCGCGCCCCGCGCCAGCCCGAACACCAGGCCCAGCGAGCGGTCCAGCGCGCCGAACCTCGGCGCCTGCCCCAGCCGCCCGAGCACGCTGGCCGCGATCGAGAACACCGTCAGCGCGGCGACGAAGGCGACGATGTAGGTCGCCGCCTGCGCGAACGAGGAGTCGGCGATGTAGCCGTGCGCGACCGGCAGCAGGTCCGGCCCGTAGCGGAACGCCACGAACCCGGCGCCCGCCCACGCGGCGAGGCCCAGCACCTCGCGCACCAGCCCGCGCGACAGGCCGGCCAGCGCGGACAGCGCCAGGATGGCGAGGACGACGACGTCCACCAGGTTCATCGGCGACACGGCCTTGGTGCAGGGAAGGCCGCTATATCGGCCCCTGCCGCCGCCAAGCCAAGGCCTCGTGTGACGGACCTGCGTCGCGCGAAGGCGGGGACGGAGGCCCCGCCCCCGGGACTCGACCAGGGGCAGCGGCCCTGGACCTGCCTTCCTCAAGGCAAGGCATCCCGGAGGCAGGTGATGCCTCGGTCTGAAAGGCCAGGGCTCTGCCCTGGACCCGCCAGGGGCGAGCCGCCCCTGGACCCGGCGCTCCTCGAGCATCTGGGTTCCGAAGGCAAGCCGTTGGCGAGGTCCCCGCCTTCAAGCACGGGGGCGGACCCCTGGCCTTCCTCTCCGGGCCTGCCTTGCCTCAGGTCCCGATCGTCTCCGCGCCCCGCTCCGCCAGCAGGCGGCGCAGGTCGCGGATCACCGGGAACACCTCCTGGTTCCAGTCGCCGCCCTGCGCGTCGTGCGCCGCCTGCTCCTGCTCCACGATCTCGCGGTCCTCGCGGAAGATGCGCTCGGTGAACACCACCAGCAGCGGCCAGGCCGCGTCCAGAAGACCGGGGATCTTCGGCCGCTGGACCGAGAGCAGCCCGAACACCCGGTTCGTCCTCTGCTGCGCGTCCTGCGGGGTGTAGGCGATCCACAGGTCCATCACCGGGTTGTCCGCGTCGCTGGTGACGATTCGCAGCGTCTGGTACGGGTACTCGGTGCGGATGGTCATCATGTCCCGGTCCGCAGAGTCATGCGCCAGGCCGCGCCGCTGCCCGAAGATCGCCGCCTCGCCCAGCGGCTGCTTGCCGCCGGTGCGCGAGAACGTGTACTTCGCCTCGACCCAATCCTCGCCCTGCCGCCGCCCGCGGAAGCGCGGCACCATCTGGCCCATCTGCTTGCGGTGCAGGAACTGGTGGTTCATGTCCATCAGGTTCTCGTGCATGAAGCTGTAGTGGCACGCCACCGGACGGCCGAAGCGGCGGGTCTTGTACTTCGGGTCCGCGGCGCGGCCGAGCTGCGGCGGGGGGGTGGTCGCGAGCTTCGCGGGGTCGCCGGGGAACACCAGGATCAGCCCGTCCGCCTCGTGCACCGGGTAGGAGCGCACCCCGTTGGGCAGCTTGTCCTTGCCCAGGTAGGGCACGTCCACGCAGCGCCCGTGGCAGCCGTACGCCCAGCCGTGGTAGCCGCAGCGGATCGTGTCGCCCTCCAGCAGCCCCTGGCTCAGCGGCACCTGGCGGTGCGCGCAGCGGTCCTCCAGCGCGAACACCGGCCCGCCGTCCCTGGGCCGCGCCAGCACGATCGGCTCGGCCCCGAAGCGGGTCGCCAGCACGGCGCCGGCCTTCAGCTCCCGCGACCACGCCACCGGATACCAGTGGTCGGGGTGCGAGGCCACGCGGCGCAGGTCGCGCGCCGGCTCGGCGGCGCTGGGCAGGGTGTCGTCGGCCGTCAGGTTCTGGTCCATTCGCCCTCGGAAGCGTGCAGTGGTAAGCCTGTCTAGCAGGAGTTGCGCGGGGCGTGCAGTCCGGGCGTGCAACGATCGCAGGAACAAGGAAGGTTGAGGCTCTGCCTCAAACTCCGCCAAAGGCTCGCCTTTGGAATCCGTTTGCTTGAGGAATGGAGCCCACAGGCCCCGGCCCGTGGCGGCTCCGGGCAGAGCATCCGCCTGCGTTCAGGCCACGATGCCCGCAACGGCGCAACCGCTCATTGAAGCGGGCCATCCAGGTCGGCCTTCCAGTCGACCCGGGTTTCGGGCCGCACGGCGACGCATTCAAGGAAAGGGTGTTCCAGGAGGTCATGCACGAGCGCCCCGGGGCCGCCGACAAGCGTGAACGTCAGGTCGTAGTCGCTGCACACCAGCCAGCCGCGATTGTCCGGGAACCAGTGGGTCGGCGTGCAGCGCGCCTCGGGCACCTCGTCCGGAAAGCGGCGGACGTCCTCCAGGGCACCCTCGAACAGAAAATCCTCGCTCCAGTCGGCTGTCGCCAGGAGCCAGAGATGGAACAGGCAGCGCCCGGTCATGGTGTGACGGGACAGAACGGCGGCCAGTGCGTCGCGCTCGGCGCCCGCGAGGCTGCCCTCGGCAGGGCCGATCAGGGACTGGGGCCAGCTCCCCCCGGAGAAGCGGCGAGTGAACGACGCAGCACTCAGCGTCGCCGCGAACGGGAGGCCGAGGCGGCGCGCGAGTTGCGCCCAGCGCAGGTGAACGGGGCGCGACCCGGGCTTGGCGCCGCCATACACCAGGGTGGACCGGGCCAACACGTTCGCGATCACCGAATCTGTGTGCAGCGGAGATGCGGCGGAGTTCGCCTTGTCCTCCTCGTCCCAGGTCGGTCCGTCCTCCTCGACAGAGAGGTCCTCGTAGATCGGATGGAGTATCTTGGCGTAGGCCTCGAACATCGATGGCACGCAGTGCGCCACAGTGCAGGGCATCTCCGGCGCCCGATGCGCGACACCGTCCTTGATCCAGTCAATTTCGGTGAGGGACGAGAGCCGTCTCATTGGTGTTCGTCCTGGCTTGGCGGAGTGCGATCGCGCGGCGAGGTCCAGGTCGTCGGGGCCGTAGCGCCGTGTTCGCATGAACGCCTCCCTGGCGGTCGCCTGCCCGCACCGTAAGCATTGCGCAAGAGGCCGGACGCCGCAGGTTCCTACAAAATGGTTTCCAAAGGGCGAGCCCTTTGGCGGGTCTGGGCAGAGCCCAGCCTTGCTTGCTTCACCCCCCGCCCTTCCCGGTGAACTTCGCGACCAGGTCCGACAGGTGCCCGACCTCGTCGAGCCTGAGCCCCTCCGGCGCCGCGAGTCCGCGCCCCCGCGCCGGCCTGCGCGGCATCACCGCCGCCGCGAAGCCGAGCTTGGCCGCCTCCTTCAGCCGCGCCTCCGCCTGCGCGACCTGGCGCACCTCCCCCGACAGCCCGACCTCGCCGAAGTACACCGCGTCCGCCCGCGTCGGCGTCTCCGTCGCGGCCGAGGCCAGCGCGGCGGCCACCGCGAGGTCCGCCCCCGGCTCGGCCACGCGCAGGCCGCCCGCGATGTTGAGGTAGACGTCGCCCGCGCCGACCTTGAGGCCGCAGCGCGTGTCGAGCACAGCGATCAGCATCGCCAGCCGGTTCTGGTCCCAGCCCACCACGCTGCGCCGCGGGCTGGCGCCGTTCGCCGGCGCTAGCAGCGCCTGGATCTCCACCAGGATCGGCCGCGTGCCCTCCAGCCCCGCGAACACCGCCGAGCCCGCGATGTTGCCGCGCCGCTCGGCGAGGAACAGCGCCGAGGGGTTGGCGACCTCGGACAGGCCGTGCTCGGTCATGGCGAACACGCCGATCTCGTCGGTGGCGCCGAAGCGGTTCTTGGCGCCGCGCAGGATGCGGAACTGGTGGCCGCGGTCGCCCTCGAAGTGCAGCACCGCGTCGACCATGTGCTCCAGCACCCGCGGGCCTGCGAGCGAACCGTCCTTGGTGACGTGGCCCACCAGCACGAGCGAGAAGCCGCGGCTCTTGGCCAGGCGGATCAGCTCGAAGCCGGCCGAGCGCACCTGCGTGACCGTGCCCGGCGCGCTCTCGATGCTGTCGACCCACATCGTCTGGATCGAGTCGATCACCACCAGGGCGAGGTCGCGCTCCGCCTCCAGGCTGGCCGCGATCTCGCGCACCGAGGTCGCCGCCGCGAGCTGCATCGGCGCGTCCGCGAGCCCGAGCCGGGCGGCGCGCATCCGCACCTGGTCCACCGACTCCTCGCCGGTGATGTAGAGCACCCGCGGCCCGCCCCGCGACAGCGCCGCCGCGGCCTGGAGCAGCAGCGTCGACTTGCCGATGCCAGGGTCGCCGCCGACCAGGATGGCGGAGGCCGCGACCAGCCCGCCGCCCAGCACGCGGTCCAGCTCCGCGATGCCGGTGCACAGCCGCGCCGGCGGCTCCGCCTCGCCCGCCAGGCCCACGAACTCGATGCGCCGCCGCCTGCCCGAGGCAGGCCCGGCCGCCGGCGCGGCCCCCAGCCCCGGCCCGGGGGCGCGCGCCTCCACCGGCTCCTCGACGACGGTGTTCCACTCGCCGCACGACTCGCAGCGCCCGGCCCACTTCGGCGTGACCGCGCCGCAGGCCTGGCAGACGAAGCGCAGCGCCGCCCGCGCCATCAGTCGGCCCGCCCGCCGCCCGGGTTGCCGCCGCCTGGGTTGCCGCCGCCTGGGTTGCCGCCGCCCGGCCTTCTGCCCGTCCAGCCCCTCGGCACCAGGCGCAGCCGCGCCCCGAGGCCGGTGCGCGCCGCGGGCCCCGCGTCCTGCGCGGGACCGCTCGCCTCGGCCGCGTCCGGCGCGTCGACGAAGCGGAACAGGTAGCCGTCCGGGTCCATCACCTCGAACTCCGCCGCGGCCCCGCCCTCGCCGCGCGCCTGGAGCGGCCGGTGGATGCGCCCGCCGTAGGCCAGCACCGCGGCGTACAGCGCCTCCGCGTCGCCGACCGCGACCTGCAGCGTCAGGCCGCGCCCGTGCGGGTACTCCAGCGCGCCCGTCGCTCCCGCGCCCGCCTGCTCCAGCACCAGCTCCGCCCCGCCCTGCGCGAGGCCCGCCCAGCCCTGGGCCGCGCCGCCGTCGAGCAGGGCGAAGCCGAGCACGTCGGTGTGGAACCGCAGCGAGCGCGCCAGGTCGGCACAGGCCAGCCGCGGCAGGACGGCCGTCACCGCGGCAGGCCAGGGCAGGAAGCAAGGTTGAGGCTCCGCCTCAAACTCCGCCAAAGGCTCGCCTTTGGAATCCACTTGTCTAAGTAAGGCCGGTCCAGGGGCGGCTCGCCCCTGGCGGGTCTGGGCGTAGCTGGCCAAAGGTTCCGGTGGCCCGCTTGGGCCATTGGAAGGGCCAGCGGAGGGAGAGCCCAGCCTTGCCTGCTGTCTTGCACCCGGGCCCTCAGCGCGTCGCGGGCGCGCCCTGCGCTCCGCCCGCCGGCGCCGCCACGAACAGGTGCAGCCCGATCGAGGCCTGCGGCGGCTGCGGCGCCGTCACCGCGTTCAGCACCCACTGCCGCCCGGCGAGCGTGGCCTGCCACACGCGCTGGCTCACGCCGGGGTGCTGGCGGTCGCTGAAGTCGCCCTTGCGCGTGGCGCCCGTGCCGCCCTGGTCCAACGCCTCGCCGACGTAGGACACCACAAGCTGCGGGTCGGCGTACTCGGACACCGCCTCGCAGCCGCCGTCGTCGAGCGAGATCAGCGCGAGGCGCGTGGTCTGGTAGCTGACGTCGAACACCTGCCCGGGCCGCCTGGCGAGGAACGCGTCGGCGGCCTGGCGCGGCATCGCCGGCGCGCCCTGCCCCGTGACCCAGCCGCGCAGCCCCGCCACGTCGCCCGGGTAGCGCAGGCAGGTCGCCACAAACAGCCCGACCACCTGCTCGCTGCCGACCTGCATCGCCTGCTGCCGGCTCGCGGCATCGCCGGGCACGCCGCCCGGGGCGCCCCCGGGCGCTCCGGGCTGGGCCCCCGACTGCGCATCGTCGGGCGGCGCATCGAACGCCCCATCGCCGCCGGCCGGGGCGCCCGGAGCGACGCCGGGCCTGCCGGAGGGTGCCTGGGCCAGCGCCAGCCCGGGCAGCAGCAGCAGGGCGGCCAGGGCGGCGCACGCGGATCGGTTTCGGGTCATCGACACATCCTCATCCCATCGAGGCCAGCGGCGGGCCGCCGGCGGAGCCTGCGCGGTGGCGCAGGGAGCCGGGACGCACGCGGGCCCCGCGCCCGGCGCCCCGGCCGCGCCTCACTCCACAGGCGCCAGAAGGAGGGAGGCCTGCAGCCGGTCGTCAAGCCTGGCGACCTCGATCACGAGCAACGATTGGCGGCGGCCGTGCTCGACGCTGTAGCGGCGGTCGGGCGCGTCGGCGTCGCCGCCCGGCTCGCCCACGTTCTGGAATGCCACCCCGGCCATGCGCATCCGCTGCTCCAGCAGGCTCGACAGCCGCGCCGCGTCCACGTTGTCGGCCACCGCGATGCACCGGCCGTCGTCGCGCGACAGCAGGGCGAGGTGCCCGGTGCGGGTGCTGGCGTCGTAGGCGCGCCCCGGGCCGCGCAGCAGCGCCTGCTCCTGCGCCTCCGCCATCCTGCGGGTGCCCTGCCCCTCCAGCCAGCCGCGCAGCGCCGCCGGCGTGGCGAAGCGCAGGCACGACCCGCCGAACAGCTCCACGAGCTGACGCGCCTCGACCCACCCCGCCGTGCCGGGCCGCGACGCGGCGGGAAGCGGCATCAGCGCCGACGCGAGCGCCGCCACATGCAGCGCGCCGCGGACGCCGCCCCTCCCGGCCCGCGGGACCCCGGCCCGCAAGACAGGGTCACGCACGGCCGGCCCGCGACCTGCCGCGGGTCAAGGGATGCCGGCGGCCCGCGACGCCGCCCGGGCACGCGGAACAGAAGGGCTCGCGGTGAGGCATTCCACGACACAGCACCCGGGACTGGCACAGGGCAAGCCCGCGCGAGGCGATGCCGCGGCGTTCGCATCCGGCACGCAGCCCTGTTTCAGGGACTCCATGACAAGCCCGTCGCCCGGCTGGACGGCATGATGCCGGGCATGGCGTCCCGGACGGCGAGGAAGCAAGGCCAGGGCTCTGCCCCGGACCCGCCAGGGGCGAGCCGCCCCTGGACCGGCTTTGCTGAAGCGGTGGATCCCAACGGCCTGCCTTTGGCGGGTCTGGGCAGAGCCCGGCCTTGCCTGCCCGGCTCCTTGCCTCAGTACATATGCTGCCCGCCGTTGATCGACAGCGTCGATCCCGTGACGAAGTCCGCGTCGTCGGCGGTGAGGAACACCACGCCGCGCGCGATGTCCTCCGCGTGCCCCAGCCGCCCCACCGGGATTCGCGCCACGATCTTGGCCAGCACGTCCTCCGGCACCGCGCGCACCATCTCGGTATCGACATAACCCGGCGCGATCGCGTTCACCGTGATGCCGAAGCGGGCGCCTTCCTGGGCAAGCGCCTTGGTGAATCCGTGGATGCCCGACTTCGCGGCGGCGTAGTTCACCTGGCCGTACTGCCCGGCCTGCCCGTTGATGCTGCCGATGTTGACCACGCGGCCGAACTTGGCGGCGCGCATCCCGTCGAAGGTCAGCTTGCACAGGTTGAAGCAGGACCCGAGGTTGGTGTCGATCACCGCGTCCCACATGTCGCGGCTCATCCTCGCCATGGTGCCGTCGCGGGTGATGCCGGCGTTGTTGACCAGGATCTCCACCGGCCCGTGCTTCGCGCCCACCTCGGCGACCGCCGCCTCGCACTGCGCGTAGTCGCCGACGTCGAAGCGCATCGCGGCGATCCCGGTCTCGGCCGTGAACGAGCGCGCCGCCTCGTCGTTGCCCGCGTAGGTGGCGATCACCGTGCGCCCCGCCGCCTGCACCGCGCGGCTGATCTCCGCGCCGATCCCGCGCGTGCCACCCGTCACCAGAGCAATGCGTGCCATTGGACTTCCTCCCCCGCTTTTGTCGTTGCCCGATCGTAGGGTGGCCGCATCCGCCACGGCAAGCCTTCACGACGGGTGCCCCACGCCCCGCCGTGCCTGCGATCCGGTGTTGTGGAAACGTTGCGTTAACCCCGACGTCCCATGCTCGCCCGATCCTCACCCCTCCCAGAAAGGGACACGGCGATGTCGGTCACCACACGTTCCCCCAGCCGCGGCATGGCGTTCGAGATCGACGACCTGGTGCGTGCGCGCCAGTGGGCGGAGCGCAAGGGCCTGGCGCTGCGCATCCGCCTCGACCACGTCGAGCGCGGGCAGGACCTGGAGGAGGTGCTCACCCTGGCGCCGCCGGGGCGCGCGCTGTGGCACCTGTCGCTGTGGCGCGACCGGGGCGGCGTGGTGATGCGGCAGGGCTCGCAGCCGCCGGCGCTGTTCGCCAGCGTCGAGGCCGCCCTGGCCGCCGCCGCGCCGCGCCGCAGGATGCGGATCTGGTCGCGCGCGCGGCCGTTCTAGAGGAGGCAAGGCTGGGCTCTGCCCAGACCCGCCAGGGGGGAGGCCCCCCCTGGACCGGCTTTACTAAGTAGTGGATTCCAAAGGCGAGCCTTTGGCGGAGTTTGAGGCAGAGCCTCAACCTTGCTTTGCTGCGCCTTGGCTCAGATGTCGTTGCGTCCCATCCGCTCCGCGATGTGGTCCGCCTGCCGCACCGCCAGCGCCACGATCGTGAGCGTCGGGTTGCACCCGGCCCCCGAGGTAAACTGGCTCCCGTCCGAGACGAACAGGTTCTTCACGTCGTGCGTCTGCCCGTAGCCGTTCAGCACGCCGTCTCGCGCCGAGGCGCTCATCCGGTTGGTGCCCATGTTGTGCGTGCTCGGATACGGCGGCGTGCGGATCACCCGCGTGGCGCCGACCGCCTCGTACACCGCCGAGCCCTGCCGGAACCCGTGCTCGCGCATCGCGGCGTCGTTCGGGTGGTCGTCGAAGTGCACGCTGGCGACCGGCATGCCATTGCTGTCCTTGACCTCCGGATCGAGCGTGATCCGGTTGCTCGCCTGCGGCAGGTCCTCGCCGATGATCCACATCCCCGCCATGCGCGAGTAGTCGTCCATCTTGCTGGCAAAGTCGCGCCCCCAGGCGCCGGGGTCGACGAACGCCGCCATGAACGGCACGCCGAGCGAGATCGTCTCCATCTCGTAGCCGCCGGCGAAGCCGCGCGAGGTGTCGTGCCTGGACTCGTCGCGGATGATCCCGGCCATGGTGGTGCCGCGATACATGTGCACCGGCTTGTCGAACACGCCGTACACGCTGGCGGTGGTGTGGCGCATGTAGTTGCGCCCGACCTGGCCGGAGCTGTTGGCCAGCCCGTCGGGGAACATCGGGGACGCGCTGTTGAGCAGCAGGCGCGGGCTCTCGATCGAGTTGCCGGCGACCGCGACCACGCGCGCCTTCTGCCGCAGCACCGCGTCCGAGCTGTCGGACTTGTATAGCACGCCCGTGACCTTGCCCGATGCGTCGTGCTCGACCTTGATCACCATCGAGCCTGGCCGGACCTCGAGGTTGCCGGTGGCCTCGCCCTTCGGGATCTCGGTGTACAGCGTGGACCACTTCGCGCCGGACTTGCAGCCCTGGAAGCAGAAGCCGATCTGCTGGCAGGAGCCGCGGCCGTCGCGCGGCTCGCTGTTGATCGCCATCCGCCCGGTGTGGACCTCGCTGTAGCCGATCTTGCGCGCCCCGGTCTCCATCACCTTGAAGTTGTTGTTGCCCGGCAGCCCCGGGATGCCGTTTGTGCGCGTGACGCCCATCTTCTTCTCGGCGCGGTCGTACCAGGGCTCCATGTCCTGCAGCGAGATCGGCCAGTCGAGCAGGTTGGCGCCGGCGATGTCGCCGTAGTGGCTGCGCGTCTTGAACTCGTAGTCGTTGAACCGCAGCGACGCGCCCGCCCAGTGCACCGACGAGCCGCCGACCGACTTCACGATCCACGCCGGCAGGTTCGGGAAGTCGCGGTGCACGCGCCACGCGCCCGAGGTGGTCCGCATGTCGGTCCAGGCGAGCTGCGCGAAGCTCTCCCATTCGTCGTTGACGAAGTCCTGGATCTCGTTGCGCTGCCCCGCCTCCAGCACCACCACCTTGATGCCGCGCTGCGCCAGCTCGTTGGCGAGCGTGCCGCCCCCGGCGCCGGAGCCCACGATCACCACCACGCCGTCGTCGTTCAGGTCGAACCTTGCCATGTCCCTGCTCCCCCTCAGACTGCCGGCAGCCAGTCGATGTCGTTGAACCCGCGGGCGATGTAGCCGCCGTACTCGGCCGAGGACCCCTCGTAGCCGAAGCGGTGCCAGATCTCCGGCTGGTTGTACAGCGACACCACCAGCCCGGAGCGCACCTTGTTGAAGAACGGCGTCGCCTCGATGCCGTGTAGCAGCGCCACCCGGTCCGCCTCCTCCGGCACGTCGAGATACGCCAGCTTGTGGTGGTCGTGCGCGTCGGCGTCCAGGCGCGAGACGCCCTGCTCGAACAGGTCGCGGGCGGGGGCGCCGCCGGCGGCCGCCTTGTCGAACGGCTGGCAGGCCTTGACGTAGTGCACGTCCGGGACCTGGTCGTGCGGGTAGATGTCGCGGCTCATCCGCACCAGCGTGGCCAGCGTGCGCGGCTGCAGCGCCGTCGCCTCCCTGGCCCAGGCCGCCTCCGCGCTGATCCCCAGCGCGCCCACCGCCAGCGCCGTCGCCGGCACCACGCTCGCAGCCCCGCGCAGGAAGCCGCGCCTGCCGACCTGGAACCGCCGCTCTACGTCCCTCATGGACCACCCTCCCCAATCGTTGCGCCGATGCACTCGGCCTGCTTGTCCGTTCCGGTATCAAAAGCACCTCGGTCCCGGCCAGTGTCGCCAGATGAGGCACGTCGGCGACGAAAGATCCGGTTCGCCGCGAAGCGTTCGGCACTGCGCAGCAAGGCAAGCAAGGCCGGGCTCCGCCCGGACCCGCCAGGGGCGAGCCGCCCCTGGACCGGCATGACTTAGCAGTGGATTCCAAAGGCGAGCCTTTGGCGGATGAGGCAGAGCCTCAACCTTGCTTGCTCGCTCGCTCCCTCCCGCAGGCTGCCGGCATCAAAGGAACCGCCCGCCGCGCTGTAGCACCTCGATCATGTATCCGTCGGGGTCGGCGACGAAGAAGAACCGCCCCACCAGCGCCCCGTCGCGCTTCAGCTCGCGCACCGGCTTCGGCTCCAGCCCGGACGCCGCCAGGCGCGCGTGCTCCGCGTCGGCGTCCTCCACCGACACCGCGAGATGGCCGTAGCCGTCGCCCAGGTTGTACGGTTCGGCGCGATCGTGGTTGACCGTCAGCTCCAGCTCGAACGGAGTGTCCGCCCCGCGCAGGTACACGAGGGTGAAGCTGTCGAACGGCACGCGCTCCGCGACCTCCATCCCGAACGCCGCGCCGTAGAACGCCACCGAGCGCGCCTCGTCGCGCACCCGGATCATGCTGTGGATGAGCCTGGCCACTCAGCGCTGCTCCTTGAGGTAGCCGATGATCGCGGTGCGCACCGCTTCCTTGCCCTGCCGGTACGGCATCACCGCCCCCGGAACGACCGCCTGCGGCTGCGCGAGGTAGGCGTCCAGGTGCGGGTCGTCCCACACGAAATCCGCCGTGGCGAAGCCGGGCGAGTAGTGGAATCCCTCGACGCTCCCGGCCTTGCGCCCGTAGACGCCCACGAGCGTCGGCCCCTGCCGCGGCGGGTCGCCGGCCGCGAGGCTGTGGCAGGTCGCGCATTGCCGCTTGAACAGCGTGGCGCCGTCCGCAGCCCCCGCGGCCGGCAGGTCGAGCTGCGCGCGCGCCAGGCCCGGCGCCAGCAGCACCGCGCCCGCCGCCATCGCCCACGCCAGAACCGCCCGGACCCGCAGCCCCGCCATCCCGCCTTCCCCCCGCAGCCGATCTCCGCCGGCCGGACAAGCCTGGGCACAGGACTGGCGCGAGCGGGTAGTATCATTCTATCGCGGGAACGGATTCCGCATCCGCCCGCCCCGCGATCTCGCGCCCGTGCGCCGCCCGGCCGGCCAGGTAGTGCAGGCAGGTCACCCGCAGGAGCGACGCGAAATTGGCCACCTCGCCGTGGTGCGCCGTGATCTCGTCGTGCAGCACGGCGGTGAACCGCGCCACCGACAGCCCCTCCGCCCGCGCGATCTCCTCCAGGACGCCCCAGAACGCGGCCTCCAGGCGGATCGAGGTGGCGTGGCCGCTGAGCCGCACCGGCCTGGTCTCCGCGGCGTAGCTGGCAGGGTCCTGGCTGGCGAACAGGCGACACATGGCTGACCTCCCGATCCTTGACGGCGCCGATACGACGCGGGTTGATCGTTGCGGCCACGATGCCGGCCAGATCCGACCCCGCCCAACCCTTACCATCTGGAGGACGCGATGCAGGACACAGACCGCCGTCGAGGCAGCCCCGCCCACTCCCCCGCCATCCCCGCCGCGTGCCGTGCCGCCCCGCAGCGCGGCCACGACCGGCGCGTCCGGCTCGTCGCCGCCTGCCTCCTGGCGACGGCGACGCCGGCCCTGGCGCAGGTCACCGCGGCACCGCCCAGCCACGTCCCCGGCCCCGTCGATCCGTCGAGCGGCAAGGCGGCGGCAACCCCCGCCACCTCGCCGATCCCGGGGCCGAGCACCGCCGGCAACGCCACCGGTCCGGAGGGAACCGGCCCCGCCCCCGCCGCGGCGCCCGGCGCGTCCACCCGCCCCGCTCCTGCCACGACAGAGCGCTAGTCGCCGCCCGCATCCCCGGCGGCGGGAGGCCGGACCTCCTCGCCGCCACCGGACCCGACCCCGCCCGTCCCGGCCGCGAGCGCCCTGGCCTAGCGCTCGACGCACATGGCCACGCCCATGCCGCCGCCGATGCACAGCGTCGCCAGGCCCTTGTGGGCGTCGCGCCGCGCCATCTCGTGCAGCAGCGTGGTCAGCACCCGCGCGCCCGACGCCCCGATCGGGTGGCCGATGGCGATCGCCCCGCCGTTGACGTTCACGCGCTCCGTGTCCCAGCCCATGTCGCGGTTCACCGCGCAGGCCTGCGCCGCGAACGCCTCGTTCGCCTCCACCAGGTCGAGGTCCTGCGCCTTCCACCCCGCCCGCTCCAGCGCGCGCCGGCTCGACGGGATCGGCCCGGTGCCCATCACCTTCGGGTCCACGCCCGCCGTCGCGAACGACGCGATGCGCGCCAGCGGCGTCAGCCCGCGCCGCTGCGCCTCCGCCGCCGACATCACGACCAGCACCGCCGCGCCGTCGTTCAGCCCGCTGGCGTTGGCCGCGGTGACCGTGCCGTCCTTGCTGAACGCCGGGCGCAGCTTGGCCATCGCCTCGATCGTGGAATCGTGGCGGATGTACTCGTCCTCGGACACCACGACGTCGCCCTTGCGCCCCTTGATCGTCACCGGTGCGATCTCGCCCTTGAACCGCCCGCCCTTCGACGCGGCCGACGCCTTGTTCTGCGAGGCCACCGCGAACTCGTCCTGCTGCTGGCGGGTGATCTGGAACTGCGTCGCGACGTTCTCCGCGGTGGTGCCCATGTGGTAGCCGTTGAAGGCGTCCCACAGACCGTCCTTGATCATCGTGTCGACGAGCTGCATGTCGCCCATCTTGGTGCCCTGGCGCAGGTAGGCGCAGTGCGTCGACTGGCTCATGCTCTCCTGCCCGCCGGCGAGCACCACGGTGCTCTGCCCGCTCATGATCTGCTGCGCCGCGAGGCTGACCGCGCGCAGGCCGGAGCCGCACACCTGATTGATGCCGAACGCCGTGCGCTCCTGCGGGATGCCCGCCGCGATCGCCGCCTGCCGCGCCGGGTTCTGCCCCTGCCCCGCCGTCAGCACCTGGCCGAGGATCACCTCGTCCACCTCCTCGGCGGCGACCCCCGCCCGCTCCAGCGCCGCGCGGATCGCGACCTCGCCGAGCACGTGCGCCGGCACCGAGCCCAGCGCGCCGTTGAAGCTGCCGACCGGCGTGCGCGCGGCCGAAACGATGACGATGTCGTCCATGGGGTGTTCCCTCCCGTGTGTTTCCGTCCCGCCAGGCAGGATGGGCGGGTCCGGGCGCGCGGACAAGCGAAGGCCGACGACCGCCTTGGCATGGGCAGGCGTGAGCAGTGAAGCAAGGTTGAGGCTCTGCCTCAAACTCCGCCAAAGGCTCGCCTTTGGAGTCCATTACTTCAGTAAATCGGTGTCCAGAGGCCCCATGCTTGAAGGAGGGGGCCTTTGGCGGGTCTGGGCGTAGCTGCCCAAAGGTTCCGACGGCCCGCTTGGGCCGTTGGAAGGGGCGGCGGAGGGAGAGCCCAGGCTTGCTGCCTCGCCTGGTCACGGCAGCGTCCCATGACCAAGGTGCCGGCCGCTAGCCGAGGAGGCCTTTCTGCCAGGCGTAGCGGCACAGCATGGTGACGCTGACCACCACGATCATCGGCCGGATGATGCGCGCGCCCCGGCGTGTGACCACGGACGCGCCGAGGCGGGCGCCGACGAGCTGGCCGAGCGCCATCGCCACGCCGATCGGCCACACGACCCTGCCGTGCCAGACGAAGATCCCCAGCGCCGCGAGGTTGGAGGCGAGGTTGAAGACCTTGGCGCTCGCGGTGGCGCGCACGAGGTCCCAGCCGCGCAGGCTGACCCCGGAGAGCGCGAAGAACGAGCCGGCGCCGGGCCCGAAGAAGCCGTCGTAGAAGCCGATCGCGGGCAGGACCAGGGCGGTGTAGGGCCGCTCGCCCAGGCGGGGCTGTTGCTCGACCTCGCCGGCGCGGGGGGCGGCGATGAAGTACAGCGCGATCGCGGACAGGACGACGGGGACGAGGACGTCGAGGTCGCGGGGGTCGATCGTCTGGACGAGGGCGGCGCCGAGGGCCGCGCCCACGAGCACGAGGGCGAACGGCAGCACGAGCGACCTGGCGCCCAGCCGGCTCTCGCCCGCGAGGCTGAGGGAGGCGGTGAGCACGCCGAAGGTGCCCTGCAGCTTGTTGGTGCCCAGCGCCTGGAGCGGCGCGACGCCGCCGAGCAGCAGGGCGGGGATGGTGATCAGGCCGCCGCCCCCGGCGAGGGTGTCGACGAAGCCCGCCACGACCGCGACCAGGCCGTAGGCGCAAAGGGTGATGGGATCGAGCCCCGGCATCGTCGCACGGCTCCTGGTTCACGCCGCGAGGCAAGCAAGGCTGGGCTCCGCCCAGACCCGCCAGGGGCGAGCCGCCCCTGGACCGGCTTTACTGAAGTATTGGTTTCCAAAGGCGAGCCTTTGGCGGAGTTTGAGGCAGAGCCTCAACCTTGCCTGCCTCACTGCCGCGCCACGAAGCCTTCCAGCCAGTGGATCGTGTAGTCCCCCGCCGCGAACTCCGGGTCCGCCATGATGCGCTGGTGCAGGGACACCGTGGTGCGGATGCCGACGACGGCGAACTCGCGCAGCGCGCGGCTCATGCGCGCGATCGCCTCGGGGCGGCTGGCGGCGTGCACGATCAGCTTGGCGACCATGCTGTCGTAGTACGGCGGCACCACGCAGCCGGCGTACAGCGCGGAGTCGACGCGCACGCCGAGCCCGCCCGGCGGGTGGTAGACGCTGACCCGCCCCGGCGTCGGCATGAAGGTCTCGGGGTCCTCGGCGTTGATCCGGCACTCGATGGCGTGGCCCTCGAAGCGCACCTGCGCCTGGGTGAAGCCGAGTGGGTGGCCGGCCGCGATGCGGATCTGCTCGCGCACCAGGTCGATGCCGGTGACCATCTCGGTGACGGGGTGCTCGACCTGGAGGCGAGTGTTCATCTCGATGAAGGCGAACTGCCCGTCCTGGTAGAGGAACTCCAGCGTACCCGCGTTGCGATACCCGAGCTGGCGCAGCGCGTCCGTCGCCACCGCCCCGATCGCGTCGCGCTGCGCCGCGTCGAGCGCGGGCGAGCCCGCCTCCTCCACCAGCTTCTGGTGGCGCCGCTGCAGGGAGCAGTCGCGCTCGCCCAGGTGCACGACGTGGCCGTGGCTGTCCGCGAGTATCTGCAGCTCGATGTGGCGGGGGCGGTCGAGGTACTTCTCCAGGTAGACCTCGTCGTTGCCGAAGGCGGTGCGCGCCTCGGTGCGGGCGATGCGCCAGGCGTCCTCGATCTGCGAGGCGTCGGCGGCGACCTTCATGCCGCGCCCGCCGCCGCCGGCCGCCGCCTTGATCAGCACGGGGTAGCCGATGCGCGCGGCCACCGCGCGCGCCTCGTCCAGGTCGGCGAGCGCGCCGTCCGAGCCCGGCACCAGCGGCACGCCGAGCCGGCGCATGGCGTCCTTGGCGGTGATCTTGTCGCCCATCATGCGGATGTGGCTCGCCGTCGGCCCGATGAACGTCAGCCCGTGCGCCTCCACCATCTCGGCGAAATCCGCGTTCTCCGACAGGAAGCCGTAGCCGGGGTGGATGGCGTCGGCGCCGGTCACCGCGGCGGCGGAGAGCAGGGCGACCTGGTTGAGGTAGCTGTCGCGCGCCGCCGGCGGCCCGATGCACACGCTCTCGTCGGCGAGGCGCACGTGCATCGCCTCGGCGTCGGCGGTGGAGTGCACGGCGACGGTGGGGATGCCCAGCTCGCGGCAGGCGCGCTGGATGCGCAGCGCGATCTCGCCCCGGTTGGCGATCAGCACCTTGCCGAACAGCGGCCTCGCCCCCGCCACCACGGGCCTGGCCCTGGCGCTCGCGGCCTGTCCCGCACCGTGCGCCGCGGACGAGGCCGCGCCCAACGCTGGCGACGCCGAATCCGGCGGGAGGACGGCCCCGGCCACGTCGGGCGGGACCGCGCCCGCCGGCGATGGGGCGGCCTCGCGTGGGGCGGCCTCGCGCGGCCCTGGGGCGTCGGGCACCGCGTCGGCCAAGCTCAGCCCTCGACGATCATCAGGGCCTCGCCGTACTCGACCGGGCTGCCCGAGCCGACCAGGATGCGCGCCACGGTGCCGGCGCGCGGCGCCTTGATCTGGTTGAAGGTCTTCATCGCCTCGATCAGCAGCAGAGTCTGGCCGGCCGCGACCTGCTGCCCCTGCGTGACGTAGGGCGCGGAGCCCGGCTCCGGCGAGAGGAACGCGATCCCCACCATCGGGCTGGTGACGGCGCCGGGGTGCGCCGCGTCCTCCTCCGCGCTCGGCACCGCCGCCGGCAGCGACGGCGCGACGGGCGGACCGGCGGCGACGGCCGGCGCGGCTGCCATCGCCGCCACCGCCGCGGGCATCCGCGCCACGCGCACCCGGCTGTCGCCCGAGGCGACCTCGATCTCGGTCAGCCCGGTCTCGGCGAGGATGCGCGCCAGCGTGCGGATTGCCTCCTCGTCGACGGGAAGCCCGTTCATCGCGCCCGCCCGCCCTCTGCCGCGCCGCCGTCCGCCATTCCGCCCCCTGGCATCCCGCCTCCCGGCGTATCGAGCAGGATCTCGGCCAGCGCGGTCAGCCCGAGCGCGTAGCCCCGGATGCCCAGGCCGCAGATCACGCCCACCGCGGCGCGCGAGACGTAGGAGTGATGGCGGAATTCCTCGCGGCGGTGGATGTTGCTCAGGTGCACCTCGACCACCGGGCGCTCCGCCGCCAGCAGCGCGTCCAGCAGCGCCACGGAGGTGTGCGACAGGGCCGCCGGGTTGATCAGGATCGCCGCCGCCCCCGGCCGGCCCGGAGCCGGGCGGCAGTCCTGCACCCAGGTGACCAGCTCGCCCTCGGAGTTGGTCTGGCGGAAGTCGATCGCGAGGTCGAGCGCCTCGGCCGTCTCCGCGCACAGCGCCTCCACGTCGTCGAGAGTCGCCGCGCCGTAGACCTCGGGCTGCCGCAGTCCGAGCATGTTGAGGTTCGGGCCGTTCAGCACGGCGATCAGCGGCAGGGCCATGACAGCGGCGCGTAGCACGCGCACCCGGCCGCGTCCAACGGCGGGCCGGCCGACCGGAAGGCAAGGCAGCAAGCAAGGCTGGGCTCTCCCTCCGCTGCCCATTCCAACGACCCAAGCGGGTCATCGGAACCTTTGGCAGCTCCGCCCAGACCCGCCAGGGGCGAGCCGCCCCTGGACCGGCTTTACTGAAGTAATGGATTCCAAAGGCCTGCCTTTGGCGGAGTTTGAGGCAGAGCCTCAACCTTGCCTGCTTCGCCTTCGCCCAGTCCGGCGTGGCCTGGGCGCCATGGCGCGGCACAAAACGCACGCCACCATCTTGCGACGCCCCGCCCGACGTGGAAGGTCCTCGCCGCCTGCTGCCTGCACGGCGCAGCACCTCAGCCGTGCCGCCGCGGCGCCGGACCATCGGCCCGCGTCGCACCGGCCCCGTCACCCCCACGAGACCCGAGGATACACCATGCGACGCATCCTGATCGCCACCCTGGCCAGCCTCGCGCTGGGCCTGCCGCTGCTGGCCGCCCCGTCCGCCCAGGCGCAGACCGAGGACACCACCGCCTCGGCGACGCCGGCCCACGCGCACCACGCGCGCCGCCATCGCCACCGTCACCACCACCGCCACATGCACGCCGGCCAGGGCGCCATGTCGGGCCGCTCCGACATGAGCGGCAGCGCCGGCACCGGCACCAGCTCGTCCGACCCCGCCGGCGCCCAGACCAGCGTGCCGAACGCGATCGGCAACCAGGCGCCCGGCTCGCGCTGAGACCAGCCGCACAGGCGAGGCCGGAGGTTCTGCCACCGGCCTCGCCGCGCGCCGACGGCCTGCCAGCAAGCAAGACTGGGCTCTGCCCAGACCCGCCAGGGGGGAAGCCCCCCCAGGGCTGTTCAACGCTTTATACTGACCGGGGGGGTGAGTCCGATGTGCCACAGCCGTGCGATGAAGTGACGCACGTCGAACTAGCCAGGGTTCCCGAGCCGTCCAATGTCTGACCCCTGCCA